>ENA-OQCD01000285-OQCD01000285.1-human-gut-metagenome-genome-assembly--contig:-NODE-285-length-14179-cov-1.711714_pt1 | contig 14179 bp, 19 predicted proteins | sample MGYA00242755_ERZ504571 | MGnify/ENA primary metagenome ERZ504571 (study PRJEB26092, sample SAMD00036274) | human gut metagenome | host: Homo sapiens | study: EMG produced TPA metagenomics assembly of...
CATGCTTGCGTTTTCGTCTTCGGGTGAAGCGTATGCATGTTTGTAACCTTTGGTCACGTTCCATTCACCTCGTGTGAAGTCCGGGAAGGCTACTGCCGCACAGCCGTTGTCCATAGAGATAGCTCCCAGTTCGGCCAAACAGCACCATTCGGCCAGGTCATATACATCCATGTCCAAAGGCAGTCCGTTTTGCAGGCAATATACCAGACGGCTGTCCATGATGAAGTCCATACCGCCATGGCCGCCGACTTCTTTTGCCATTTCACCATATTTCTTTAAAATAGGATGCTGGTATTTCTCAACAAGTGCTTCCATTTCTGCCTGAGGTAAGAATCCGTGAGAGTTCAAATCGTCTACTTTGGGTTGCACACCCGATGCGGTCAGTTGTGCTGCATCCAAAGCATATCCTTCAACGGGATATTTATTGGCAAACCCTTTGCTTCCTGTCAGTTGGTACAGGCGGTTGTAAGGTTGGGGAGTCATTACATTATGTTGGATTTCAATAACTTTCCCATTTGCTGTGCGAAGCAGGGTGGTGGTATGGTCTCCGTTGCGGAATTCTTTACATTCTTCGCCGGTTCTCTTCTCCACTAAATCTTTACCAACAACAGATTTGGTGTCCATAGCTACTAAAGTGGTTATACGGTCACCACGATGGATATCCAATGCTTGTGCTACAGGACCCAAGCCGTGAGTGGCATATACATCACCCCGGTGTTTCATGTTATAATCCAAACGCCATCCCAGTTTGTCTTCTTTGCCGTTTTTCCAATAATGATCCCAAAACGGGCTTAAATTGTGAATGTAGGCTCCTTGGGCACGGATTACTTCGCCAAATACACCTTGTTGTGCCATATTCAGTGTATTCATTTCAAACCAGTCATAGCAACAGTTCTCAAGAATCATGCAATGCTTGCGGGTTTTTTCACTCAGGTTGATTAAGTCCCAGCATTCTTGCAGGTTCATGGCCGAGGGAACTTCAATAGCTACATTTTTTACCGTTTTCCAATGCGCATTTTGCTACCGGGAAATGATGCAACCAGTCTGCGGCGATATAAACTAAAATCTATGTCTGTACGTTTACATAATTCTTCATATCCCTTTTCTCCGGAATAAATGGCAGCTTTCGGCATAGATGCTTTCTTTAGGATATCCTGACATTTTTCTGCACGGGATGCTTCATAATCACAAAGGGCCACAATTTGTGTACCGGGAATATAAGTGAAGCGCTCTACGGCTCCGGGGCCTCGCATTCCCAATCCGACAAATCCTACGCGGACTACCTCCATTTTAGGGGTGGTTAAGCCTAATACGCTTTTCTGGCCGGTCGGACGTCAGGAGTATCAATCACAATGGTTCCTTTGTCCCATGTCCAGGAATCTCCTGAACTTACGGTTTGTGCTGTCGTGGTTTGTGGTAAGCACATGCATAGGGTTGTACCCATACATAAGCTTATCATCAATGATTTAAAGGTTCTCATACTTTTTGAATTTAAAGATTAAAATTTAAAAATATAGGTTGTTTCTTGAGTCAACCACTTGAAACTTAATTATATTTCATGTTAATAATAAGAATATTTTTTTATTTTTGCGCTCAAAGATAATTAATCTTTTTTGATTATGGATATAAGTTCGTCCTCTTTTTCTAAAGAAAAAGGTGAGTTAATAAATAATATGAAAGAAGGGAAAAAGTGGAATCAAGACAGAAGTTGTGAAGGTATGAGTGAAAATCTAAAAATAATCAAGGTTTGTTGATCGAAAACGATCAGGGAAAGGAAATAATTTAGTCCAAAAGATCGTTTAGTAAGGAGATTTGGCGGGATTTTTTTAATTTTGCACTTACAACTAATTAACAGATAAGAAAATGCCGTTAAATTTACCCGATAAACTACCTGCTATTGAATTGCTGAAGGAGGAAAATATCTTCGTCATAGACAATTCACGTGCCAGTGCACAGGATATTCGTCCGTTAAAAATCGTGATATTGAATTTGATGCCGTTGAAGATAACGACAGAAACGGATTTGGTACGTTTGCTTTCCAACACTCCCTTGCAGTTGGAAATATCATTTATGAAGTTGAAAAGCCATACATCGAAAAATACGCCGGTAGAACATATGAAAGCATTCTATCATGACTTTGATTTGATGCGCGACGAGAAATATGACGGGATGATTATTACGGGAGCTCCGGTAGAGCAGATGCCGTATGAGGATGTGAATTATTGGGATGAGATTACTACTATTTTTGATTGGGCGCGTACTCATGTTACCTCAACTCTTTATATTTGTTGGGCGGCCCAAGCCGGGCTTTATCATTTCTATGGAGTTCCCAAATATCCGCTGAAACAAAAAAAATGTTTGGTATTTTCCGTCATCATATCAATGTACAGGGATTGCCCATATTCCGTGGTTTTGATGATGAGTTTTTTGTACCACATAGCCGTCATACCGAAATACACCGTGAGGATATTCTGAAAGTAAAAGAGTTGGCTTTAATAGCTGAGTCTGATGAGTCTGGGGTTTATATGGCTATGGCTCGTAATGGGCGTGAATTCTTTATTACCGGGCATTCGGAGTATTCTCCTTATACGCTTGATACGGAATATAAGCGTGATTTGGGGAAAGGGTTGCCTATTGAAATGCCTGTAAATTATTATAAGGACGATAATCCGGACAATGCCCCGGTGGTGCGTTGGCGCGGACATGCCAATTTGTTGTTTTCTAATTGGTTGAACTATTATGTATATCAGGAAACCCCGTTTGATATAAATCAGATACGATGATCAGACAACGAAAAATAGAATTATTAGCTCCTGCTAAAAATCTGGAGTGCGGTATTGCAGCTGTTGATCACGGTGCTGATGCCATTTATATTGGTGCTCCCCGTTTCGGAGCACGTGCGGCTGCGGGGAATTCATTGGAGGATATCGCTGAGTTGGTGCGGTACGCTCATGTATATAATGTCCGTATCTATGTGACGGTGAATACGATTCTGAAGGATGAGGAACTGAAAGATACGGAAAAAATGATTTGGGATTTATACCGTGCCGGAGTGGATGCTTTGATCGTGCAGGATATGGGATTGTTGGAATTGAATCTGCCACCTATACCGTTACATGCCAGTACGCAGATGGATAATCGTACTTCTCAAAAAGTAAGATTCCTGGCTGAGGCAGGTTTCCGTCAGGTGGTATTGGCTCGTGAACTTTCTCTTGTTGAAATAGGAAATATCCATCATGCTTGTCCTGATGTGCCTTTGGAGGTATTTGTACATGGTGCTTTGTGTGTAAGCTATAGTGGACAATGTTATGTTAGTCAGGCTTGTTTCGGACGTAGTGCTAATCGGGGAGAATGTGCCCAGTTCTGTCGCCTTGCTTTTGATATGGTAGATGCGGACGGTAAATCTATAGTAAGGAATAAGCATTTATTGTCTCTGAAAGATTTGAATCAGAGCGAAGAGTTGGAGCAATTGCTGGATGCCGGAGCTTCTTCCCTGAAAATAGAGGGACGTTTGAAGGATGTATCTTACGTTAAAAATGTAACAGCTTATTATCGCCAGAAGCTGGATTAGTGTTTTCAAACGTCGTAAAGAGTATATCCGTGCTTCATCGGGGAAAGTGAAATTAGAGTTCAAACCTCAATTGGATAAGAGTTTCAGTCGTGGTTTTACTAATTATTTTCTTTTTGACAGGAATAAGGATATTTTTTCTTTTGATACTCCCAAGTCTTTAGGAGAGGAGATGGGGACAGTGAAGGAAATTCGTGGTAATTATCTTACCGTAGCCGGAATCAAGTCTTTTAATAATGGAGATGGCGTCTGTTTTTTGGATGAGACTGGTAAGTTGCAGGGATTTCGCATAAACCGGGTGGAGAATAATAAGTTATTTCCTCAAGAGATGCCTCGGATAAAGCCCCGTACGATACTTTATCGTAATTTTGATCAGGAATTTGAGAGGTTGATGTCGCGTAAATCAGCCGAAAGGAAAAATTGCTGTCATTTTAAAATTGGCTGAGAATAATCGGGGCTTTACTCTGTCTCTGACTGATGAAGATGATAACAGTGTCAGTGTGGTGCTGGAAAGGGAGCAGGAACGTGCCCGTACTCTGCAGGAAGATAACTTGCGTACACAACTTGGAAAGTTAGGAAATACTCCATTTGAAGTATCAGATATAGTGATTGACTGGTCGGACAATTGGTTTATTCCGGCTTCTATGCTTGCCGAACTTCGCCGTAAGGGAATAGAGAAACTGCTGGAAGTGCGCCGTATTAACTATCGGCAGGAAATTTACAAGTTGCCTCGAACGCATCATGCTTTTCCTGTGAATGAATTGACTTATTTGGGAAATGTGATGAATGCTGATGCTGTTTCCTTCTATAGGAATCATGGCGTGCAGCGTATTGCTCCGGCTTATGAAAAGGCTCCGGCAGAAGAAGCGGTATTGATGTTTTGCAAGCATTGTTTGCGTTATAGTATGGGATGGTGTCCCTCTTGGCATAAAGTGCGTTCTCCTTATAGGGAACCTTATTATTTGGTTAGCTCGGATAACAGACGTTTCCGCTTAGAGTTTGATTGTAAAAATTGTCAGATGAAAGTCTATGCTGAAAAGTAAGTACATCGGATTACTGTTTTTGGTGTTGGCTATTTTAATGGCTTGCCAATATCCTTCACCTGTTACTCTGAGTGGGGATATGCCGCAAAAGAAAAGGGATTCTGTCAATTATTTGATGGAACGGCATTATACATTAAACAGTAATTTTGAGGTTACTTCAGATTCGCTTATGTTACAGCAACTGCCATTGGTTGATGTGCTTCCTGTTTTTAAAGGAGAACGGCTGGTGGTAGCGGAGTTTATGATACAAGCTGCTGATAGTGTGGATTCTGTATGGGTAAAGGTAGCACGGGACCAGGAAACAATGGGATGGATACATGAAAAGGAATTGTTGGAGAAGTAGTTCCTGTGGATTCAGTGTCACAGTTTATTCATTTTTTCAGTAATTCTCATACCATCGCTTTCTTTGTCATATTAGGCTTTTTCGGTATTTGGTATATTCATAGGGCTATTCGTCGCCAGAAGCTGCAATTAATCTGGTTGAATGATATTGATAGCGTTTTTCCTACAGTTCTTTCTTGGTTGGTAGCTACAGCAGCTACGCTTTATGCCAGTATTCAGCATTTTGTTCCGGGAACTTGGGAGCAGTTTTATTATAATCCTTCTTTGAATCCTTTTAGCTTACCTTTTATTCTTTCTCTTTTCATGTTTAATATTTGGGGGATTATTCTTGTGGGGTTGGCTACTTTGGATGATTTGTTTCATCAGACACATTATTTGAAGCTGCATGTTTTTATTTGTTGGGATTGATGTCCTGCTGCATCTTTCTATATTTGTTTTTTACATTTACTACGTACTACTATTTGGGTTATCCATGTTTATTGGTATATGCTGTATGGTCATTTAATCGTATAAAGCACGCCTCTCGGTATAAATTCAGTTGTGGAAATTGCGGGGCGAAGATGAAGAATAAAGGAGTGTGTCCTCATTGCGGCGCTGTCAATGAATAATTTTATTGTTTGCTTCTTTTAACAAAGACTCAAGCAGTTTTTCTATTGTAAACAGCATTTTTCTCTATGTACATACACTAAAACAAATAGGTTTGTTCTAGAAGCTATGGGTATCATTACAGCAATAATAAAGTTCTTGCTTTTCTTGGTGTGACAGAATAAAAAAATAAATTTGATTTGGTAAATGTGGAACAGAAAGGGAGTTCGTGATGAACCCCCTTTCTGTTTTTGCAAGAATGGTTAGAAGTGATAACGTATATCCACTCCCCAGTTGTAAAAGGCCTGCTTTTTTTGTTCGAATCCTCTATGCATGGTTTCAAAATAGAAGGTTGTATAATCCTTGTTGGTTAAATTACGTCCCCATACATCTATCTGTAAAGCTTCTGTCTGCAAAGAAATGCGCCCGTTCAGTGTTCCGTAAAAACTTTGTGAGACATTGTTTTTTCAGTCCAATAAATTTTTCCTGCTCCGGTATAGCTCATGCCTAAAGTCAGGCTTTGCATCCAATTGCTTTTATCGAAAAAGAAACTATAATTTGCGCCTGCATTCATGGTATGGCGGGGAACAAATGGTACATAATTGCCGCTATAATCAATTTGCTCTTCTGATGATGTAGTACCTCCGTCATATTTTTTGAATGTGGAATGAGTATATCCATAACTTACATTCATATTCAGGTTTTTGTTGATGGATGCCAGAAAGCTGGCCTCTACTCCATAACTTTCGCTACTACCGGCATTGACCATCATTCGTCCCAAGCCACTATTGACAAATTTGGCGATTTGTTGGTCGTGGGTATCCATGTAGAATGCGGCAAGGTCGGTCTTCAGTTTGCCGTTGAACAAACTGAGATGTGATCCCACTTCGTAATTCCAGCTGTACTCGGGCTTGTAGACAGTTGTTTCTTGTACGTTCAATTCTTTTCCGTAGTTGGGCATGTGTTGCTTGATCATTCCTTCTATCATACCTGCCATAGATTCTGGTGCCTTGTCTAGTATGGCTTCAATCATTTTTGTTGCATGTCACTTTGTATCAGTTCTGAAAACATCTGTACGTTATAACCTCCGGAACGATATCCTCTGGTTATGCTTACATACATATTGTTTGCAGGGCTGAAATCGTATTTAAAAGCTAGCTTGGGGAAGTAGCTGTACATAGTCGTTTTTTTTCTTTTCCTTCCAATAGCGGTGCGGCATTCAAATTCCTGAATGGAATATTAAGGGGAGGCATTGCCATTTTAAGAAAGAAATCGAAATCAAATATTACTATCCGAGAAATAATTCATAGACATTTTTTCATATTCCAAGCGCAAACCTGCTGTTACTGAAAGGCCTTTCACAAACAGGTCGTTGAATGTAGATTGGTGGTACAGTGCGGTGCTGAATACCGGTGTGTCAAAACTTCCACTTACGCGGATACGGTTGTTCAAAACGTCCAGACTCATTTCAGGGGTACGGGGATTGTCTAAATGAATTTTCTTGAAAGTATTGTTGATGTTTCCTTCGATCATATCGGTCACTCCGTCCTCCATGAAGTTTACCGGACCGGTGGTATGTAGCCATTGATAAAAACCACTAACTCCTGTAACCCATTGCCAGCGCTTGTTGTTTTTGCTTTTAAAAGTAATCTCTTCACTGATGGTATTCAGACGTTGCTTCTGCTCAATAGTATAAATGCTGACAGGCAGGAAATCCTGGTCCATAAACATACGGTCATTTAAATTCTGAAATCCAGTAACAGCGCTTAAGATAAACTTTTGTGCCTGGTATTCAATATTCAAACCGGTATTGAACAGTCCACGGCGATAAGTACAATCCTGATCGTATGAAATCTTCCCTGTGTAGTTTTTATATTTTTCATTCTCTTTGTCGTATCCGTCTATAGCTCCTGTATAGTAATAAGGGTATCCTCCTTCGTCACTATAATCATAGCCTATGGTAAAGTCTAGTTTTAGGTTTTCTGAAGGCAGCCAGATAGCATGTATTCGTCCGCCTCCCGCTTCCATATTATCTACTTTTTTCCCATTAAGAGAATTGCGGAAGAATCCGTCTGAGCCCTCATAATAACCACCGGCGGAGAAAGCAAAACAGTCACTCCAACGATGGTAATGGGTTAATGAAGCACTGCGGTAGTTACTTTTTGTTCCATAACTCAGTTTTACGTCTGTTCCCTGATAGGAGAATGGAGAGCGGGTATGTACTTTGATTAATCCCCCCATGGTATTGCGTCCGTACAAGGTTCCTTGTGGACCGCGAAGAATATCAATACGTTCTATATCATAAAAATTGAAATCAAATGCAGATTTGTCAAATGTAAGGGATATTGTCCACATTACAAACCTACCGCAGGAGTATTGATACGCGATCCGATTCCCCGGATGTAAATGGCTGAGGTGAGTCTTGAACCATAGTCGGGCATAAAAGAAATTGGGTACCAGTGAACTCACGTTCTTTTAAAGTGGTGATTTGGTTTGCTTGCATATCTTTTTGGGAGAGTAAAGATACGGCTGTAGGAAGTTCCCTTAATTTTCCGGTTTCTTTAGGTGAAGCGATAACTACCACCTCTTCTATATCAATGACTTTTGTAGTGTCCTTAGGCAGCGTGTTGATATCTTCAGCAAAAGTGTTGCAGCCAGCAGGCAGGATGTAATGAATAAAATGTTTTTTCTCATATTTATTGTTTGGTTTTATTTGATACATCACGGATGACCAGAGTTGTTACAGGTTTCTACCAGGCTGGAAAATTTATAACATTCCACTCTGTATAATCCATGATGGAGAATGATTCCGGCTGCAAAGTAACGGTAAACCTGATATGTGTGCAATCCTAATAAATGAGGATTTATATTCTGTCTGCCTCAATGTAACCGTTCATCACAGCATAGACAGTTAGCCCGGATACAGATTTGATACCCAGTTTTTCGGTAATATTCTTACGGTGGGAGATGACAGTGGTCAGGCTGATATGAAGTTTGTCTGCTATTTCCTTATTGATAAGTCCTTTGGTGATAAGTATCAATACTTCTTATTTCCCGGATAGACAATTCATGTTCTGTTTTTCTATATGCATTGCTTTATCTACTGCTTGTTTTCTTGCCTGATGTCCATATTGGCGTAATTGATGGATGTCTTTTATCAAAGAACCTTCATCTTTGGTAGATATTCAGTTTGGGAACACCGGATAATTGAGGCTGGTTGTCACCTCCTGCTAATACAATTGTTTAGGCTTGCGGGGAAGAAAGAAGGAAGTATGTTCAAAATAGATTTGGGCAGAGATAAAATAATGGGCATACATGTCCGGTGTGTCATCCGTCAGCTCACCAAAGGAATGGAATACACGGATAGTAGCCATTGGAATGATATCTTCCAAAATGTTTTTTAACCCCAGGCAAGTGAGGGTATTTGGGTCTACTATGGCTATTTCGGGATGATGCATGATGTTTTCTTTGGTGCAAAGATACATATCTTTTATAAAAAACAGATTCATAAAGACAAAGAAATCTTCTTTTTAGGCAACATCACCAATCATTTTATTTGTAGGGGCGCATTTGAATGCGCCCGCATATGTGCTGTAAATCATTTTCGGATAGGTTCAATCTGTCATTACTCCTAAATAAGTGGCTGCTGCTTCAGCACATTTTTCTCCATCGATACCTGCTGAAACAATTCCTCCGGCGTAACCTGCTCCTTCTCCACAAGGAAGTAACCCATTGACAGTGACATGTTGCAGTGTCTCATTATCTCGCAGGATCCGTACCGAGCCGACGTGCGTGTTTCTACACCAATCATCACTGCTTCATTGGTCAGGAAGCCATGGCTGCTCTTTCCGAATTGTTGGAAACCTTTTGCTCAAACGGTCGGTAATGAATGCAGGCACCCAAAAATGCAGGGGAGAGGAAACTAAATCCCGGACTATACGAACTGTCGGGTAAATCATAGCTTAGTTTTTTGCGGGTGAAGTCCACCATTCGTTGTGAAGGTGCGGTTTGGCGCATATTGCCTTGCTGCCAGCAGGAGGCCTCCAATGCTTCTTGGAAATACATCATGGTTAATGGATCAATGGTCGGTAGTCCATTGACCATGATTTTTATTAGTGGCTTTTTAATTCTTCACTTTTCGTTTTTAATTCTTCTGTAAAAAGATTATTTTCCGCCAGATCTTCCGGCTGATTTCTACCACCATGCCGGAGTTGCTCCATTTGGAGCCGCGGTTGCTGGGACTCATGCCGTTTACTACAATCTGATGCGGACCGCTTGCGGCAGGAACAACAAATCCTCCCGGACACATACAAAACTATAGACACCACGTCCTTCTACTTGTGTCACAAAGCTATATTCAGCGGCAGGCAGATACTTTCCACGTCCGTTTTTATTATGATATTGTATTTGGTCAATCAGCATGGACGGGTGTTCCAAACGTACTCCTACTGCAATTCCTTTGGTTTCCATCTCTATACCATTGTCATACAACCACCGATACACATCCCGTGCGGAATGTCCGGTAGCCAGAATAACAGGTCCTTTGAAGTCTTTCCGGTATTTGTTTCTATACCTGTGATTTTGTTTTTTCTATAATAAGGGAATCCATTCGTGTTTCGAAATGCACTTCACCACCACATTCTATGATGGTATTCCGCATATTTTCAATCACACGCGGCAACTTGTCTGTACCGATGTGGGGATGGCATCTGCCAGGATGGAGGTACTGGCGCCATGTTGGCAGAATACATTCAGAATTTTGTTCACATTCCCTCGCTTTTTGCTTCGGGTATAGAGTTTGCCGTCTGAATAGGCTCCTGCTCCTCCTTCTCCGAAACTGTAGTTGCTTTCAGGGGCAACTTTGTGCTCACGGCTGATACGGGCGATATCTATTTTTCTATCGCGTACATTCTTACCTCGTTCCACTACGACAGGCCGGAGTCCTAACTCTATTAATCGCAAGGCAGCAAAAAGTCCGCCCGGTCCTGCTCCCACGACAATGACTTGTGGTTTCCCATCTACCTTATTATATATAGTACGGGTGAACTCCTCATCTTGTGGCATTTCATTAATATATAGGCGTACTTTCAAATTTACATAGATGGTGCGTTGACGTGCGTCTATGCTCCTTTTTAAGATGCGAAGGGCATGGATGGTACGTATATCCAATCCCTTGTCATGTCCGATGAACTGTTTCAGTGACTGTTCGTTGGCTGCTTGTTCAGGCAAGACTCTTATTTGAAATTCCTGTATCATGGTTCTTATTTGGATTGTTCGCCTTCCGGCATTAATTTTTTTACGGTAATAAGAATTGGCGGTATATAGTGCGGCGGCAGGGTTGTGTCCTGTCACACGGTCTTTGGTCACTAAAGTTGTAGTATAGGCATTAGAGTACTTGTAGAATAACTGTCATGTCCCACACATAGTCCGATAACCACGTTCAACTCTGTATATGCTTGGTTGAGAAGGCGTGCTTGTAGGATAGGGTTACACATTGCCGCACCGATTTTTTCACATTCTTTGGGGATTCCGATAGAGGATTTGGCTATTCCGGCTACTTTGCAGATTACTGAATATACCTCAAAGCCGTTAGCACGGAGGATGCGGGCAAAAATACGGGCTTCATTCACCAGTCCGATACAATAGGCAATTCCTAGTTTTTTATATCCCATCTTGCGTGCGAAAGTCATGATTTCTTCCACACGGGTTAATCGGCAGTAACCTTCATATTCCACTTCGGCACTGGCTGCCATTATCTTGTTGTTGTCGTTATATTGTTTCAACGCCCATTCCAAATCTTCTTGTTCCAAATGGGTAGTCAGACAAAATTCAGGGTAAGTGCGCTCTTTGAACTTGCAGTTCTGTGTGCCGCAATCTACGCAGGTAGGGGTGTGAGATTTATCTTTTGTCATTTTATATCATTCTTCAAATTAAGTCTTAAAAGGGAAAATAGATTTTTATCCAAACAAGGCCCGGAATGCTTCTTCCACTTTTCTGACCGGAATAATTTCTATTTTCAATTTTGATGTATCCATTCCTTGTAAATTATGTTTTGGTATAAGGATTCGTTTAAAGCCTAACTTTTCCGCTTCTCCGATTCGCTGTTCAATACGGTTTACAGGTCGGATTTCACCACTTAGTCCCACTTCTCCGGCCATGCAGGTATCGCGTTCTACCTCTGTATCCATATTGCTGGATAGAATGGCACTGATGACAGACAGGTCGATGGCCGGATCATTCACTTTCAATCCACCCGCAATGTTTAAAAAGACATCTTTTTTGTGCCAGTTTGAATCCTACCCGTTTTTCGAGTACTGCCAGAAGCATATTCATACGTCGTAAATCAAATCCGGTGGCAGAACGTTGCGGATTTCCATATACAGCCGAACTGACTAAGGCTTGTGTTTCAATTAAGAAAGGACGGACACCTTCTATGGCAGAGGCGATAGCGACTCCACTCATTCCGTCATGGTCTTGGCTAAGCAACAGTTCGGACGGGTTACTCACTTGGCGCAAACCATTTTGTCGCATTTCATAAATGCCCAGTTCGGCAGTGCTTCCGAAACGGTTCTTGATGCTGCGGAGAATGCGGTACATATAATGTTGGTCACCTTCAAATTGCAATACGGTGTCTACAATATGTTCCAGTACTTTCGGTCCGGCAATGCTTCCTTCTTTATTGATATGGCCGATTAAGATGACCGGCGTATTTGTTTCTTTGGCAAATTTCAAAATAGAGGCGGAACATTCACGCACCTGTACTAAACTGCCGGGAGAAGAGTCTATTGTTTCAGTGGAGATGGTTTGAATAGAGTCGATGATGACGAGATCGGGTTGTGTATTCTTTATATGTATATAAATCTGCTCCAATGAAGTTTCACAGACGATCAGGCAGTCGGAAGAATTATGCGGGATACGGTCTGCACGTAGTTTTAATTGTCGTGCACTTTCTTCTCCCGAAATATACAATACTTTTCTGTCAGGCAGATGAAGTACGGTTTGCAACACCAAGGTAGATTTGCCTATCCCCGGTTCACCACCCAGTAAAACGAGTGAGCCCGGTACTAAGCCACCTCCCAATACCCGGTTCAGCTCTTCGTCTTGCATATCAATTCGAGGCTCGTCTCCTCCGGTTATGTCATTCAGTGTGACAGGCTTGCTTTTTACGGGTTCCAGACCGGATACCGGTCTTTTTATTTGCAGGTTCCTTGCGTACAACTTCTTCTACGTATGTGTTCCATGCACCGCAAGACGGACATTTTCCCTACCCATTTGGGTGAATCCTGCCCACAGTTGGTGCATACATATACAGTTTTTTTCCTTTGCCATATTCTTACGGGATAATTAAAAACAGCACAACTTGAGGCTGAATTTGTACAAAGGTAAGGAAATAGTTCTGCATACCAATAAGGGGTCAGATAAAAAAGTATTAAAGGTTTTTTCTCTTTTCAGAAGTAGCTGGATGTTTCAGGCTTTTCAAGGCTGCTTTCTTATCGAAATGAAAAATACCTGAACAAATGGAAAGATTATTCCGTTTTAGTTATTAAGAACGTCTTATAAAATTAAAGAACTAAAAAATAAAACTGAAATGAAGCGTATATTCTTTTTAATAATTACTTGCCGTTATGTCAACCGGCATATATGCTCAAACCGATGATAGAGGATATAAGGAAGGGGCATGGGTACTGAATGGTGTTACCGGTCTGAATTTGTCACAAACCGCCATGACTAACTGGTCGGCCGGTGGTGAGAATGCCTTATCGGGAAACGCTTACCTGAATGGTTCGTTGACTCATAAAAATGGAAACTGGCTATGGGTGACTAACCTGATATTGGATTATGGCCTGTCCAAAACAAAATCGCAGGGAATGAGAAAGACTACCGATAAAATAGGCCTTTCTACCCAATTAGGATATTCCACTAATAATGTATGGTATTATACTTTAATGGGAGACTTGAATACACAATTTGCCAAAGGATACAACTATCCGGACAAGACTCACTATATCTCGAACTTCTTTGCACCGGCTTATTCTAATATCTCATTAGGTATGGAGTATCGCCCTAAGAGTAACTATTCTGTTTTTCTTTCTCCGGTTTCTGCAAAAATGACTTTTGTGGAAGATGATTATCTTTCGGAGATAGGAGCTTTTGGTGTGGATCCGGGAGATCGTTTCAAAATAGAATGCGGCGCTTATCTGAAAGGCAGGGCGAGATGCCACTTATGGAAAATGTGAGCATGTATTACAACAGCCGATTTCTTTACTCCTTACAGTAGCCAGTTTGGTAATGTGGATGTAAATTGGGATGTATTGATCAGCATGAAAAATTAATAAGTTTTTTGTCCGCCACCATCAATACGACTTTGAAATATGATAATGATGTGAAGACTTTTGAAGAGGATGGAACTAAAAGAGGGGCGAAAGTTCAGTTCAAAGAAATATTGGGGGTAGGTGTTGCTTATAATTTCTGACGGGGGGATAGTTTCACCATAGATTACACAGATTCACAGATTATGTGGATTTATAACGGTTCACACGGATTTATGACGATTTGATACTAAAAGAGTTTGGGGTCAACTAAAATCTGTGTGAATCTGTGTAATCTGTGGTGAATCCTCCTGTTTTTTCCTTCTTTTTTT
>ENA-OQCD01000286-OQCD01000286.1-human-gut-metagenome-genome-assembly--contig:-NODE-286-length-14174-cov-3.653592_pt1 | contig 14174 bp, 20 predicted proteins | sample MGYA00242755_ERZ504571 | MGnify/ENA primary metagenome ERZ504571 (study PRJEB26092, sample SAMD00036274) | human gut metagenome | host: Homo sapiens | study: EMG produced TPA metagenomics assembly of...
GCCAAACTGGAAAAGAACAGCGAGGGCCGCATTACCGGCATCATCGCCCAGAGCACCGAAGATGACCACTTTATCCGCTACAACGCCAACAAGGGCGTGCTGCTGGCCTGCGGCGGTTTCCCCGGCAACCCCTACATGATGGAGCAGCTGGACCCGCTGGGCACCAGCGTGACCACCGCCTGCTCCTACTCCCCCGCCGACAAGGGCTACGGCATCCGCGCTGCTGTGTGGGCCGGTGCCAATCTGGACAAGGAAGCCGCTCCCATGCTGTTTGACCGCGGCGTTGTTGCCCCCGGCGTAGATGGCGGCTATGTGGATAGCGACACTGCCTTTGGCGGCAAGGCCTTCCCCGGCAAGATCCGCCAGTACAACCCCGGTACCCAGCCCTTCCTGAAGGTGAACCGCAACGGCGAGCGCTTTGCCAACGAGAGCTGCCCCTACAACGATATCGTCTACGCTGCCGCCCACCAGCCGGGCCGCGTCTACGCACAGATCTGCGATGCCAACATTCTGGAGGACGCAAAACGTTTCCACACCATCGGCTGCTCTGCCCAGACCCGCAACGGCGGCGAGAAGTACATTCAGGGTAAGATGGACGAGGCTATTGAGGCCGGTGCATTGTTCAAGTGCGATACGCTGGACGAGCTGGCCGACAAGATGGGCTTTACCGGTGCTGCCAAGGACACCTTCCTTGCTACCGTGGAGCGCTACAATGAGCTGTACGACAAGCAGAACGATGAGGATTTCGGCAAGCCCGCTTACCGCCTGAGTGCCATCCGCACTGCGCCCTTCTATGGCTGCTGGCTGGGTGCCTCTCTGCTGACCACCGAGCAGGGCATTGCCATCAACGAAAAAGGGTCAGGCGCTGGACAACAACAACCAGCCCATGGAGGGCCTGTACATCACCGGTGATATGTCCGGCAGCTTTTTTGCCAACAACTATCCCTGCCTGATGGCCGGTGTAGCCATGGGCCGCACCCTGACCTTCGCCATGAAGGCCGTCAAGCAGATGGCGGGTCTGGATAACACCTGATCCAGCGCGGTTTTCCGGCACAACTTAAGCGTTTTTCCATTTCTTCTTTCTTCATGAAGAGAGGCGGTCCCTGTTTGGGGCCGCCTCTCTTTGCTATTTTTTCGCCACGTGCCCCCTACACAAATCCCCACGATTGTGCTATGATAAAGCTGAACAGCCGGTTTGTGCCAGACAACCGGCAAAATCGAGGTGTTTGTACAAATGTCTGATCTCCTTGAAACTCTGCAGCAGGAAGGGGTAGACCCCGCTCTGCTGGAAGCAGTCCAACAGTACCGCACTGCCCATGCCCTGCCGGACGCACTGCGCCCGCGCATCCCTTCCCCTGCCTTTACCTACTACGGCAAACAGGTGTGGGAGCAGCGCTGGCGGCGCTGCTCTGCGGTGAAAACCTGCTGCTGGCAGGCGGAAAAGCCACCGGCAAAAAAACGTGCTGGCCGAAAACCTTGCTGCCGCCTTTGGCCGTCCTGCGTGGGACATCTCCTTCCATGTGAACATGGATGCAGCATCCCTCATCGGCATGGACACTTTTGCGGACGGTCAGGTGGTGTTCCGGCCCGGCCCGGTATACCGCTGCGCCCAGTGCGGCGGCTTTGGTGTGCTGGATGAGATCAACATGGCCAAAAACGAAGCGTTGGCCGTGCTGCACGCGGTGCTGGATTTCCGCCGCGCCATCGATGTGCCCGGCTACGACCGCATCCCGCTGGCGGAGGAGACCCGCTTTATTGCCACCATGAACTACGGTTATGCCGGCACTCGTGAGCTGAACGAGGCCCTCACCTCCCGTTTCGTGGTCATCCAGATGCCCACCATTACGCAGGACGATCTGGAAAAGCTGCTGCGGACGCAGTTCCCCGATCTTGCTTCCAAGTATGTGCGCCAGTTTGCACTGCTGTTCCTTGACCTGCAGAAAAAGTGCGACAGTGCGGAAATTTCCACCAAGGCGCTGGATCTGCGCGGTATGCTGGATGCCCTGCGGCTGATCCGGCGCGGCATCCCGGCAGGCGCGGCACTGGATATGGGCATCACCAACAAGGCCTTTGACTCCTACGAGCAGGGCCTGATCCGTGATGTGATCGCAGCGCGCATTCCGGCCAAGCTGGATGCCGCCAAGCTCTTTGGCTGATGGACGCCCAGAGTTACACCGCGCAGGAGCGGCGTGCGGCCAATCAGGTCTGGGCTGCTGCAGGAGCCTATGGCTTTGAGCCGCTGTTTCTGGCCCGCTATACCGACGGCACCACCGATTTTTACATGAACACGGTCGTGGGCCTCATCCACAAATATTACGGTGACGCGCTGATTCGCAGCATCTTTGATGCATGGGACGGTGATCTGCGGCAGACCATGCTGGACGACATGACATGGCTGTATCTGGAAAATGCAGCCTATCGGCTGGAGCTGCCCCGCCGCCCGGTGCTGGAAGCGCTGCGCCATGCCCATGCAGATTACTTTTTTGCGATTCAATACAAGCTCTCCCGTCAGGAGTGGATGGCAAAAAATCAGCTGGTCTACACCATGCAGGCCGCACGCTGGCGGCGTGTGCTGGGCCGCACCGACCCGGTGATGACCCCTTACGAGTCCGGCCTTGCCGCCGCGCTGGCCCCGGAGCATGTGCCGGAGCCGGAACAGCTGAAAGCCGAAATTTTATCGATCTACGCAAAATTCAACCTGTTCGACGGCACTGTGCACCAGAGAGCAGCTTTGCATCTGCATCTGGACGGCCTGCTGGCAAAGCTTGCCACCAAAGCCATGCCCACCCAGATGATCAAAACGGACCGCGTGACCGTGGAACACTCAAACTCCGTGGATGCTGTGGGCGGCGGGCTGGCGGTGGACAAGCGCAGGGCCCACATCACCCTGAAGCAGAATGCCGCGCAGGACAGAGCCTACATCGAAAGCTGCTTCGGCCGCTCTCTCTACCCGCCGGAACGGCTGCGCAAGGCTGAGCAGGAGCTTTGCGTGGGCGACCATCTGGGGTGCCATTTGTGGTTCAGTGCCGGTGTGCCCAGCCCGGAGCAGGCTCCCACCCCGGAGGCAAAACATCTGGCTGAACAGGCTGAGCTGCAGGCCGACCGCAACCGCGCTTATTACGCCAAAAATCGGGAACTGCACCGCAGTGTGGTGCTGCGGCTTACCGAGCAGATCCGCAACTGCATCCTTGTGCACCAGCAGCCCAACGCCCGTGTTGCCCGCAGCGGCAACCTGAACGCTGGGCGCATCTGGCGCGCACCACTTTTGAACGATGACCGGGTGTTTTTGTGTGCCGAGGAAGAGAACCAGCCCTCTTTTACGGTAGACCTTTTTATTGGACGCATCCGCTTCCCGCCTGCACTGTCAGGAAGTGATCGCGGCTCAAGGATCCATTTTTGGCCCAGAGCCTTGCGGCCTGCGGGATCCCGGTGCGGGTGTCCAGCTTCAGCAGCCTGCGGGGCTACACCGTACTGCGGGTGCTCAAAGGCTTTGCAGACAAAACCTGCAAAACATCAACCGATATTTTGCTTCCGGCTGGAACCGTGACGGCCTTGCTCTGCGGGCCGCAGGCGACCTTTTGCAGTATGCGCCCGGTCCTGCGCCGCGGCATCTGCTCATCGTGCTGACGGACGCTTCGCCCAACGACAGCCGCCGCATCCCGCCCAGTGCAGAAAACCCGCTGGGCTGCGGTTACGAGGACGCTGCCGGTGTGGCTGACACTGCCGCGCAGGTGCGTGCGCTGCAGCGCATGGGCATCCGGGTGTCGGCTGTGTTCATGGGTGAGGACAGCTCTGCCGGTGCCGCTGCACAGATCTACGGCAAAAACATGGCCCGTATCCGCGGCATGGACCAACTGGCCCGCGCGGCCGGGCGGCTGATCCAGAACGAGATCCGTGAACTGGGCGATTGAACCATATTTTACCAGAACAGCCCACAGATGGGAGGCTTTGGCCTTGCCGTCTGTGGGCTGTTTTTGATACAGAACACAACTGATTCACTCTTGCAACAACCATGTTTCGGGTCACTGTTGCAGGATGCGCGGAAATATTTTGTTTTTCAGCAAACTTATAGTTGTTTTTTTGTTGCGAAGTATGCTATACTATGTTCAGTCAATAAAACATTCCTGCGTAAGCCGCCTGCTGTGCACCGGGTCGTTTGGCGCAGTGCCCATCCGTTATACAACGAACTGCTGTGTTATAGTTTCAGGAGGGAACCGATCATGGATGCCAACCGTTATTTTGATGCCATGCACAACGCTATGTCAGCTCAGCACCCCGGTGCGCAGCTGCTTTTAACGGTAAAGCTGCAGGACACCTGCGGCAACGATGCCTGCCTGGAGCTGAAGCAGCTGCCCGGTGAGAGCACCTCCATTCTGTGCTACTCCACCATGGGTCGCCGCTGCCTGAACTTCCAGCTGTTCCGCAAGGGCTGGCAGCTGTGCCACAACGCCGATGGGCAGCTGGTGGGCCGCTTCCCTTCCAGCGCCGACGGCTGATCGACGAGACCGATTTCCGCGCCTACTGCCGTGAGGACCGGCTGGATATGGCCCGCACCCAGCGCATCACCGCCGAGCTTCGCCAGTGCGCCGGTATCGATTATCGGGGCAGCATCCCGCAGAACGCCCGCACCGGTGCCGTTATTACCGTGGAGAGTTTTGTAGGGGCCGGTGCCCGCTGGACCTACTGGAGTCAGGATGTTCTGCCCAGCCTGCCGCTGGGTGCCATCCTCTACTGGCTGGCGGATCATCTGGCCGGTGCCGAGCGCCGCACCCTGCAGGCCGACCCGCAGGCAGCCCGCCTTGCCGCCCAGTGGCTGGCCGGTGATACAGCCGTATTCTTCCATCCGTCGGTGCCGATGACTGCCATGAATACGGTCTCTTCCGGCTCTGCACCCGCACGTCGCCGCACCACTGTGCCCGCTGCCCGCAACAAGAGCTGGCAAAGCATCATGGCCGTGATGGCAGGCATGTGAACGAAAAAGCAAGGAAAGACCGATCGTCTCTCCTTGCTTTTTCAGTATTATTCGAGGTACGGGTCCAGCAGGGCATCCACCGTTTTGTTCCGCTTGGGATTCGGCTTTTTGATCACATAGCCGCGGCAGACCACCAGTTCCAGATGCTGCAGCGCACGCAGGTCTTCCAGTGGATTGTGCTTTGTCACAATAAAATCTGCGCTCTTGCCTGGCTCAATGGAACCGGTCACGTCTCCTACTCCGGCCAGCTGAGCATTGCGCAGGGTGGCCGTGTACAGGGCGAACTGGTTGCTTACACCGCAGTATTTGTGGAAGTAGCACAGCTCCCGCCAGAAATCGTACTGGGTGATGTACGGGCAGCCTACATCGTTGCCCAAGGCCACCGGGATGCCGTTGGCAAGGGCGGTCTTTGCGCTTTCCACCACACCGTCAAACACGATCTTGCCGTTATACTGGTCCTTTTCCGAAGCGCCGGAAACCGCTGTATCGAACAGCGCATAGGGCAGCGCCGGGGAGATAGTGGTGCACACAAAGGCTCCCCGCTCCTTGTAAAGCCGGATGGTCTCATCGTCCATCTTTGCGCCGTGCTCAATGGAATCCACGCCGTTTTCCAGCGCCGCCTTTACGCCCTCCGGCGATTCGGTGTGTGCTGCTACGGTGTAGCCCAGCCTGTGGGCTTCGTCGCAGACGGCTTTGATCATCTCCGGCTTCATTTTCAGCTCTCCGGGCGTTCCCTTTTCGGTGGCATCCAGCACACCGCCGGTGATCATCAGCTTGACAAGATCCACCTTCTGGCCGCTGGCCTTTTTGAGCTGAGCAAGTGCTTCGGCATTGTTATGGGCCGCAACTGCCACCGAGCCCGCCATGTGTCCCCCCGGGCACCGAAATGCCTTCGTTGGCAGCAAGGATGCGCGGTGCCAGCAGCTTGCCAGCTGCAGCATCATCACGGCAGCGGGTGTCAAAATCTGCAATGCCGCCCACGGTGCGGATGGTAGTCACGCCACCCAGCAGTTCCAGCTTCGCGTAGCTGCATACCAGCCTGTAGGCCACCGCACGGGTCAGGCATTGCTCAGAATTTTGCGCACCAGCGCAGCATTATCCCGCGGCTTTGCGCTGGGCTTGCCGTTGCCTGCCAGATGCACATGCAGGTTGATCAGGCCCGGGCACAGATAGCCTCCGTGCAGATCGATCACCTCATAACCGTCCAGATCCACGCCCTCATCGACAATGGCAATGATCTTATCATCCTCGGTCAGCAGGATCTTGTGCTCTACCGGCTGCATCTGCTCGGTGCCATCCAGCAGGATCCCGTTCGTATAAGCACGTTTCATTGGGAACATCCTCTCTTTTTCAGGTTTTTCGGACAGGAGTTGTTTTGTTCCAGTATAGCACGTTCCGGCAGATGGTGCAATGCAAAAACGGGCAGGAAAGGTTCAGCCCTCTCCTGCCCGTTCGGTGTTTTTATTTACTGTGCGGCTGCGCTGGAAGCTGCTTCGGAAGCAGCAGCCTCAGAAGATGCGGCTTCCGAAGAAGCAGCTTCGCTGGATGCGGCATCTGCGCCGCCGGTCACGCCGCCCTCAACGACCAGCTCATCCTCATAGTCAAGGCCGTAGGTATCCACCAGAGTCTCCTCATAGTCCTTGTGGAAGAAGTTCTCCTCGCCCAGAGCCTTGATCTCCTCGTTCAGCCAATCCAGAACGGTGGTGTTGCCCTGGCTCACAGCGGGAGCAATGGTGTCCTGACTGCCCAGAGAGGGAATGCCGACCGTGTAGCCGGTGTTCTGCTTTGCAAATGCAATGACCTCGGTGTTATCGTTGGCCCATGCCACGCCGTTGCCGTTCTCCAGTGCATTCTTGGCCGTTGCATAGGAATCGTACTTCTGCAGCGGAATGTCGGGGTACTCCTTGGTCAGGTAGGTCTCGGCGGTGGTGCCGGAAATGACGATCATCTGGTCGTCAGCGTTCCAATTGTCCAGAGTGGTGATAACGTTGCTGTCCGGAGAAATGACACCCAGAGCCACGTCATGTAAGGCAGAGCAAAGTCCACTTCCTCTGCACGCTCCGGGGTCACGGTGAAGTTTGCCAGGATCACATCCGCCTTGCCGGTCTGCAGGTACTCGATGCGGTTTGCAGCCTCGGTGGAAACGAAGTTGATCTCTACGCCCAGATCCTCGCCCAGACGGCGTGCAAAGTAGACATCATAGCCCTGATATTCGCCGTTCTCGTCCACATAGCCGAACGGGTTCTTATCGGAGAACACGCCGATGTTGATGGTGCCGGACTCCTTGATCTGATCCAGAGTGCGGTAGACCACGCTGCTGCCGGATGCTGCGCTGCCGGATGCTGCAGTGGAAGCAGAAGAAGAGCCGCCGCATGCGGTCAGAACAGCGGCAGCGGAAACTGCACCCAGACCCAGCAGGAAGGAACGACGAGAGATCTTAGACTGTTTCATAATGATTACTCCTTTACAAAATCTTTCCCATTTGGCTGCGGAACACCCGCAGCCTTTATCTTGATCTGTGACTCATTTCACAGCATCAAACGTGAAGGTGCGCAGGAAGCGTTGCGCGCGCTCGGTCTTGGGCCGGTCAAAGAACTCGGCCGGTGCAGCTTCTTCCACGATCTTGCCGCCATCCAGAAAGATGACGCGGTTGGCAATGGCGCGGGCAAACTGCATTTCGTGGGTGACGATGATCATGGTCTTGCCCTGCTTGGCAAGATCCAGCATAACGTCCAGCACCTCGCGCACCATTTCCGGATCAAGGGCAGCGGTCACTTCGTCAAACAGAAGGATCTCCGGGTGCATACACAGTGCGCGCACGATGGCAACGCGCTGCTTCTGTCCGCCGGAAAGCTCACGCGGGTAGCTGTTTTTCTTGGCAAGCAGGCCCACACGGTCCAGCAGAGCTTCGGCCTCCTGCTGCACTTCCGCTTTGGGGCGCTTCTGCACCTTGGTGGGTGCCAGAAGCACATTGTCCAGCACCGTCATGTGCGGGAACAGCTCGTAGCTCTGGAACACCATGCCGATGCGCTGGCGCAGCTGAGTCAGATTTTTACCGCCGTAGCAACGGTCTCATTGCCCAGCCGCACCCGGCCGCTCTGGGTGGGCTCCAGACCATTCAGACAGCGCAGCAGGGTGCTTTTGCCGCAGCCCGAAGGGCCGACCACCACGATGACCTCGCCGGGCTTGACAGCAAAGCTGATATCATCCAGCACGGGGGTCTCGCCATAGGCCTTGATCAGATGTTCAACAGTCAAAATAGGTTCTGCCATGTACGGTCACTTCCATTTCTTTTCGAGATAGGATGCCAGCAGACTGATGGGCCAGCATACGAAGAAATATAACACGAAAACCGTGAGATAAATGCCAAACGCTGCGTTGGGGCTGGCGGTGCGGTTGGCCTCGATGATCTGCTGTGCTACCTTGATCACTTCCACCACACCGATCATCAGCACAAGGCTGGTGGTCTTGATCATGCGGGTGATCAGGTTGATGGACAGCGGGATCAGGCGGCGCACCGTCTGCGGAATGATGATGTACCAGTAGGTCTGCGCACGGCTCATGCCAAGGGCCTCGGCGCTCTCATACTGGTGCTTCGGAATGGCGATCAGCGCACCGCGCACAAGGTCGCTCATTTCTGCGGTGCCCCACAGCACAAACACGATGATGGATGCCGTCTCGCCGGAAAGGTTCCACCCAAAGGCACGGGTGGTGCCGAAGTAAACGAGGAACAGCAGCACCATCTGCGGCATGATGCGGACGAACTCCAGATACAGCCGCAGGATCGCCTTGATAACGGGGTTGCGGGAGGTCATGAGCACGCCCAGCAGGATGCCCAGCGGCAGGCTGATGATCACCGAGACGGCGCTGATCTTGAGTGCAACGCCAAGGCCGCCCAGCAGGCGGGCCATGTTTTTGCCCTTGAACAGGACATCAAGACCCAAATCCAGCATAGCGCAGCCTCCTTTCGATCAGGCTGCCCACAATGGACACCGGCAGCAGAATGATAAGGTAGAACACCACCAGCAGGAACAGACATTCGATGGTTTTGGAGTACATGCCGATCAGGTCCTTTGCCGTGAACATCAGGTCCATCAGGCTGATGGCGCTGAACACGCTGGTCTCCTTGAGCAGGAAGATCACATTTGCCATGAAAGCCGGCATACTGGTGGACATGGCCTGCGGCAGAATGATGTAGCGCATGGTCTGCCAGCGGTTCATGCCAAGGCTGTAGGCACTCTCGGTCTGGATGGGCTCAATGGCTTCCAGACCGCTGCGGAACGCTTCGGCCATGTAGCTGCCGCCCAGAAACGCCAGACCGGCAATGCCGCAGATCTCGGCATTGGTGCGGATGCCCACCTTGGGCAGGCCATAATAAATGAAGAACAGCTGCACCAGCAGCGGTGTGTTGCGGGACAGCTGGATGTAAACACCCACGATCTGCCGCAGAACGGGCACCTTGTCATACTGGATCACTGCGCAGGCAAGGCCAATGATGATGGCAAAAATGATACCTGCAACGCCCAGCCGCACGGTAAGTACAGCGGCCTTCTGGTAGAGCGGCAAATATTGCTGGATCGCATTCCAGTCCATTGCCGGATTCCTCCCTTGTATCCTGATTTGCGGGTCAAAACAAAACGCCCGGAAGCTCCCTCTTCAAGTAAGCTCCCAGGCGGTCAGCGACAGATCCTTCTGCGTGTTCCCACACAGAATATGCAGATATGCTCACACGGCATACCATACTGCAGGGCGGCCGGTCCGGGAAGCGTTTGCGGTACAACAACACATTGCGCAACAACACATCATAGCCGTTTCCTCCCTGAATGATCTCAATTTTCGGATTTGCTCGACCCGATGCACGTAGTTTACACCCTATTACCCATTATGTCAATATGATTATGGGACTTCTTTCGATTCTTTGCTCATTCAGCCTAAAATCATCTCATTCCATGTGTAAATTTTATTCATTTTTCAACTTGACCGTATGCGTCGTGCGGACAGCAAAAAGCCCTCCCGTCGGGGGAGGGCCGGGCCGGATAAAGATTTTTTAGGAAAGTTTAAGAAACAGCCGGTTTTGCTTTCTGCTGCCATATGCTCCCCTCCTGCCTTTTCTTTTGTAAATAAGTATCATGATCTCCCGGGAAAAGTGCAATCAAAAGGCACCGGCTTGTGCAAAAAAGCCGGTGCCTTGGGGCAGGAATATTTTACAGGTTCAGCAGCACATTAGCCCGGAAAACGTTGCCGCTCGTTTCCACCGTCAGATTGCCGTGATACCTGTGCACGGCAGTTTCGACGGAAACAAGGCCGATGCCCTGTCCGTCATGCTTGGTGGAGTGCAGAACGCCGCCCTGCTTTTTCAGCACGCCATCGTAGCGGTTCTCCACCATCAGGCCCATCATGGCCGGGCTGAGCATCCGGGCCAGCACCTTGACCTGCCGTTCTTCCGGCGGCAGCTTCTGGCTGGCATGGAGCGCATTTTCCAGCAGGTTGCCAAGAATGGTGCACAGGTCGGCCTCCGGCAGGGGCAGGAGCTTGGGCAGTTCCAGCTTCCATTCGATCTGGATGCCCTGTTTCCGGGCCTCGTAGTCGTAGTGGCCGGCAAGCGCATCCACCGCAGCGTTGACGCACAGGGTGGGTCTGGCATCGCTGAGTTCGCTCTCGTACTGGCTCAGGTAGCTTTTCAGTTCATCCAGCCGCCCGGCCTCGGTCAGGCCGGAGATCACATGCAGGTGCTGGCGGAAATCGTGCCGCAGGTGGCGGGTCTGTTCCAGATAGCTGCGCAGCTCCATATAGCGGCGGGACTCCACGGCCAACAGCTGGTTTTCGCGGTCCAGCTGGGAGCTGCGGGCATACTCCTTTGCCACGCGGTACATCTCGTACAGCAGCAGAAAGATGCCCAGCAGCGAGATGCTCACTGCCAGCACCGCGATGATGCGGATGCGGTTCATCAGGATGACGCCGATCTCCTTCGGCATACAGAACACCAGAAACGCCGCGTACAGTGCCGGCAGCGGCCATGCCGACTCCCAGAAGGCTTCGCGTGGTACTCCTGCAGCAGCCACCGGCTCCAGCGCACTGCCGTAAAACGGAAGATGGCGCTGAGTATCACCGAGAGGGTCAGGCAGATGACCGAGGTGCTGGGCAGAAACACCGGCTGTGCATTGTCCAGCTCAGCTTCCGCGTTCAGCACAATGGCAAGCAGGGTGCACACAGACATCATCACTGCCGACACGGAGAACAGAAACATGGTCTGGCTGATCGATACTTCCCGGTCGGTGCGCCAGCGCAGCAGCCAGAAGCTGATGATGAGCAGCGGGATGAGCAGGAAGTTCGTTTCTATGTCCAGCATGCAGCACACCGCTGCGCCAGCCAGACCCATCAGTGTGATCGCCGACGCACCGATGGCATAGGTTTTACGCGGTGCACGCAAGTGCTCCTGCAGCGAGGCAAGGCAGAGGTATTCTGCCGGATACATCATTGCAAATTCCAGAAAAAAACGTCCAAACAATGCAAAATTCACAAGCGCTCTCCTTTCCGGGTCAGAATTCCCGCTGCATACCACGGAACTGGTACTGCGTAAATTGGGCAAGCAGACTGTTTTTGTCCTTCTGCCGCACCGGCAGATGAGTCCCATCCAGCATTTCAATGCAGTCGCCCTCAAACCGCAGCACCTTGGACATGTTGATGATCACGCCGCGGTTGCACACCAGAAATTCCGGCTGAGTCTGAAGCTGTTCCTGCACCTGTGCAAAAATTTGCCGTGGCCCGGCACTCGCCGTCATCCGTGACCACACGCACATAATGGTTCTGTGCCGTAGCATAGTAGATCTTGGTCAGCGGCAGCCGCACGATCTGCCGGGCAATGCGCACCTCCAGCTCCGGCTGCTGGCGGCACAGCACCCGCCGCAGCTCCCCTGCCAGCTGCTCAAACTTTTCTTCCTTATAAGGCTTGAGCAGATAATCGAATGGATGTACCGGAAAGGCATCCCACACGTACTCCGGCGAGGATGTCACAAACACGATCAGCAGGTCCGGGTCGGCCGCACGCAGCCGCTGCGCCGTCTCAATGCCATTGGTGCCCTCCATGCAGATGTCCAGAAACACCACCTGATACCCTTCGCGCCAGCCGGCCCGCAAAAATTCATCTCCGCTGGCAAAACAGCTGCAGGATATGTTCTCATTTTCAAATGCCTTTTTCAGCAGCTGTTTCAACCGTTCGGCATCCGGCTTGCTGTCTTCTACGATCGCCGTCCGCAGGTTCATAGCTGCACCCCCTGTTCCTTCTGCTTCCCTGTTTTTTTATATTATAGCACAAGTTCTGCCTTCCGTGGTCTGCCATTCGCGCACAAAACAGCCCGTTTCGCGCAGGTTGCGGCAGTGGGCAGAAATTTTTTTGTGTTTTCCTGCTGCAATGCAAAACAAAAAAGGCACCACACAATGTGTGATGCCTTTCTGATCTGGTGGAGAATACCGGGATCGAACCGGAGAACGAAGTGACAGCTGTTCGCATTGACTTCGTTGCACAATATGGATATAATATAATTAGAATTTTACTATTATAGATCGTTCAGGAGCAGGAGGTGCTTTTATGAATATCCGTCCATCTGCAGCGATTCGTCAGAACTATAACGAGATCGCCGATCTGTGCCAGAACGAAGCCGCTCGAGTCCGATTTTCTCACAAAAACGGCGAGGGTGACTTGGTCGTCATGGACATCGAAACCTACAACCGCCGTGAAAAAATGCTGAAGCTCCGTGAAGAGCTGCTTTCCGTGGAAGAGGACCGGATGCGTGGAAGCGAGGGCTATTCGATCGACGAGGTCACTTCCATGATGCGCAGTGCGATCAAGGAGGCCGCCGGACATGGAGCAGCAAAATAAATACCGTGTGATCGTGTCAGCACGGGCTGCTCAGATGCTGGTGTCCCATGCCGCATTTCTGGCACAGGTCAACCCTGCAGCAGCAGAGCGGCTTACAGTGGAATTTGAAAAGGCTGCAAAATCTCTGGAGCAGATGCCGCAGCGCTGCCCATGGCTCAAAGGCGAATACATTCCTAAAAATGCTTACCGATTTATCTTGTTTGAAAAACGCTATATGCTTATCTTCCAGATCGTAGATCATACGGTTTATGCAGATCATGTGGTAGATTGCAGACAGGATTACGGCTGGCTCATCCGATGATCAACAAAGGCGGTGGCTTTCCCTTTTGTGGGAAGCTCCCGCCTTTTTCTGCGTCTGTATAAAAAGAAAAGCACCACACGTTTCCGTGCGGTGCTTTTCCTTCTGGTGGAGCTATCAGGAGTCAAAACGAACATTTTAGCATCCGGTGACAGCCCGCCATCGGGCGGGTCTTCTCCGGTCTCCAAAGGAATTTCGACGCTGTTCTGGTCTCCCATGCAGGAGAACACCAGCTTCATGCGGTTATCATCGTAGACATAGACGGCCACGAGGAAGTTCTTGAACAGTTCCATCTGGAATCCCGGTCGTGGATGTCACCCTGCTGCAGCAGTTCCAGATAGGAGATGATTTGCTCCCGGTCGATTTTCACGACATCCTCTTTGGCCGCATTCAGTTGGACGCTCAGCCGGGATTGCTCAGTCTCAAGCTCGACCATCCGGGTGCGGGTGGCCTCTGTGATAATCCCCATCTCGATGGCTTTCAGCATATTCGAGGTGGCTTTTTTATTTTCCTCCAACTGCTGCTCCAGCGCCTCGATCTGGAGGTCATTGTCGTGCTTTTCCCAGTATTCGACCGTCCGATCTGCTATCCACGCAATGACATCATCGGTCAAGCAGTACATCTTGATGGCCTGAGCCACAGCCGGTTCAATGACATCCCGGCGGATGTTCTTCTTGTCACAGGCGTGCTCGGTGCGCCGCTTCTGGCAGGTGTAGTAGTAATGCAGCTCGCCGTTTCTACTGGTGCCAGATACGCCCGTCATGTAGCTGCCACAATGCCCGCAGCGCAGCTTCCCGGTCAGCAGATAATCTTCTGCCCCGACACGGTGCCGGGTTCCGACTGGATTCTTTTTCATCCTCATGGCCTCCTGTACCCTGTACCACAAATCATCGCTCACTATGCGTGGAATGCCATCGGCCACCCGGACATCCCCGTATATGTAGATGCCCCGGTACCGCTCGTTCTGGCAAATACTCTGGAAGTTGCCTTTGTTCCAGTTGGCTCCCTGCTGGTCTTGATGCCCT
>ENA-OQCD01000287-OQCD01000287.1-human-gut-metagenome-genome-assembly--contig:-NODE-287-length-14165-cov-1.868072_pt1 | contig 14165 bp, 13 predicted proteins | sample MGYA00242755_ERZ504571 | MGnify/ENA primary metagenome ERZ504571 (study PRJEB26092, sample SAMD00036274) | human gut metagenome | host: Homo sapiens | study: EMG produced TPA metagenomics assembly of...
ATTCCGTGCTGGCGATGGTCAGGCTCACGCGGCTCGCCACCGCGGCCAGGTCCGTACCTTCGGCCATATGGGACGGTTCCAGCCGTACCAGTCGCGCGCCCAATCGCGATTGCGCCATGTTGAACAGATATTCAGGGTACGATCCGCGGAACTCTGCACCGCCTCGTCGGGGTTGCCGACGAGCAGCAGACGCACGCCACGGTTGCGCAATGCGGTGAGAAAGTCGAAGCCGGCGAGTGTGGCGTCCTGGAAATCGTCGACGATGACGAGTTTCGGCAGGTCGGACGTTCGGCTTCGTTCACGGCGCCGCGGCGCGATCATGAGCTGCGAGGCGTCGAGACGGTATTGGTCCGGATATGCCTCGTTGATGGCCTGGTTGTATTCGGCGCGCAGCGCGAAGGCGAGCCGCCATTGCACGCGCAGTCGTTCGCGTCGTTCGTCAAGCGTGCCGTGTTCGTCGGCAGCGCGGGAAATCAGCGCGTCTTCGAGTTCCGGTTTCGCGCCGATCTCGTTCATGCGGGCAAGCATGTCGCGCAGCTGGTTGGCGAAGGCGTCGGTGGCGTCGTCCACCACCATGCCCGACCAGTCGGCGACCACGAAGTAGGTGCGCAATAGTGCGCAGGTGGAGCATTCGTCGCCGTGCTCGGCATGTTCGGCATGCTTGGCGAGCACGCGGCGGATGACCACATCCTGTTCGGCCCCGTTGAGCAGTTTCGGCAGGGGTTGTCCGGCATGCGATCGCACGGCGGTCATGATGCGGAACGCGACGGCTGGCAGGGTGGTGACGGGGCGTGCCTGCGAGATCGCGGACAGTTCGCGGATCACGGTGTCGCCGAGCCGGTCGGCCACCTGTCTGCCGGAGACCGTCATCACGGCGTACGCGTCGCCATGCCGCTTCATCGCAGCGACCAGCATGTCCAGCGCGAACCGGGTCTTGCCGCTGCGGGGTGCCCCCGCAACCAATGTCACGTCATCGAGATCGTCCACATCCATCATGTCTCCCCAGCTTAGCCGAACGGTCCGGCCACGAATCGCATATCATCGTCCGAAGCCGTCCTGAAAAACGTCATCGTGGACACCGCCATCTTTATATATGGACATCGATACCCTCTACAAAGTTTTTCGGACACCGCCACCAATAAGATTGACTAGCGGCGCAGCCCGGGAAGGTTCAACAGCGAACAGACGGCCTGCCCATGACGACGAGTACGGTCGAAGCATAGACGCAACGCACGGAACCGGGCAGGAACTACAGGAAAGAGGAAGCATGGAAGCCTCAAGGAGCATTCCCCCTCAGATTCCCGGCTACACACTGATCAAACGGCTGGGCTCCGGTTCCGAAGCCGACGTGTACCTGTACCAGCAGCTTTCCCCGGCCCGTCAGGTGGCCATCAAAATCAGCAAGAACACGCTCGACCCACGTGCCGCGGTCCGCTTCCGTTCCGAAGCGAATTTCATGGGGCAGATCTCCACACACCCCTACATTCTTTCCGTCTATGAGAACGGCGTGACCGTCAACGGGCGCGGCTACACCGTGTTCGAATACGCTCCGGGCGGCAATTACAAGACGTTCCTCGAGCATGGCCGTCTCACCGCCGACCAGATGCTCACCGTCGGCATCGATCTGGCGAGCGCGCTGTTCACCGCGCATCGCAAAGGCATCATCCATCGAGACATCAAGCCCAGCAATATTCTCATCAACGCGCACAATATGCCCATGCTCGCCGATTTCGGCATCGCCGGGACCGTCTATGGGCGTCCGGGTGTCGGCTTCACCATCGCGTGGGCCGCGCCGGAGGTGCTTGCCCAAGGCGGTGGCGGCAATGAATCGTCCGATATCTATTCGCTTGGCGCCACGCTGTTCGCCATGCTGATCGGCCAATCGCCGTACGAGTATTTCTACGCCGATGTGCTGGGCGATTCCCAACGGCAGGTGCGGGCCGAACGCTCAAGTCCGTCATTCTCAACAATCCGCTGCCCAAGCTCAACCGTCCCGACGTGCCGGCCGAAGTGGAACGGGTGTTGCGTAAGGCCTTGAGCCGTACGCCCGAGGATCGTTACTATTCCGCGTTGGAGTTCGCGCGCGACATGCAGCGCGTGCAGCAGGCCTTGTATGGCCGTGCCGTGCAGACCACCGTCGAGGGTGTGCCGGATTATCCGCAGAACATGTACGCGCAGACTTCCACATTCGACCAGTCCGCCCCGGTTGCGAAACAGCATGCCCGGTGGGTGAAGCCGTTGGCCGTCACGGTTGCTGCGGCGGCCGCCGTGGTCGTGATGGCGTTGGCGTTCGTCACCGTCGTCATGCCGAATATGGATGCGGCTTCCGACAACAGCAAGGTGCAGGTGCAGAACCATGGCGCCCAGAACCATGCCGAGGACGATCCCGATTCGGCGATCACGTCGGGCAGTGTGCCGAGCGTGCAGGATCTTACGGGCGAATACACCGCCGACGGCAAAGTGCGGTTCACGTGGGTCAATCCTTCTCCGAAGGATGGCGATTCGTACGCGTGGTCGCTGGTCGGCGATTCGGGAACCGACCCGAACGCGCAGGGCACCACCACGGAGTCGACGCGTATCGAAATCGATCCGGCCGACGGCGCGCAGACGTGCGTGCAGGTGAGTCTGGTTCGCGCGGACCGGCAGATGTCCGAGAATCCCATGATTGCGTGCGCGGCCAAGCCGTGAGTTTGCGGCCGGATGCGGGTGACATGAACCGATACGAACCAATACAGCCCGGCATGCATGCGGGCAAACAGGTAGGCGCATGCGGTCGGATGCGCGGTCAAGCAAAGTTTGGGCACAATCAGGGAAGAGCCAGTCGATGAGCAAGCATAGGAACGCCGAGAACCAGTCGGCGCAATCGTACGAACGGCAGTTGCGATTCGGGTCGATGCTGCGCAAGCTGCTGCCTTCCGGCAGTCGCCGGTGGATCACGCCGATCGTCATGCTGCTGCTGTTGCTGGGCATCGTCGCCGGAGCCGTCATCGTCAGTTCGGTGACGCAACGTCACGTGCAGCTCGACGATGGCACCGTGTGGGTCACTTCGCTCAAAGACCGCAAGGCCGCCCGTTTCAACGTGCGCAACCGGGACGCCGACGCGGGCGTCGCCTCCACTGCGGCCCGGTTCGACGTGGCCCAGCATGATGCTCCACCGTGATCTCCGAAGGTACGAAGGCCAGCAGCATCGAGGCCTCCACCGTCAGCGAAAACGGCAACACCACCATCAAATCGGATACGCGGACCGTCGTCGGAGGCAACACCGCGGCGTTCATCAACGTCAAGACGGGCAATGTGTGGGTCGGGTCCGCCGATGATGTGAAATCCATGAATCCGACCACCGATTCGCCGAAGATGAAGCTGGGGTCGGGTGGCCGTATCGCGGTGACGCATGACGGTGTCGTCTACGGCTACCGCACGTCCGACGGCGCGGTGCTCAGTGTCGACGGACCTCAGGGACGCCCGGCAAGGATGCGACGATCAAGGGCGCCACGAATGTCGAATCGTTCACCGTGGTCGGCAAGACGCCGGTCGTAGCCGGTGCCGGCAAGGTGTTCTGGCCGAAGGGCAGCGCGGATATCGGCCTGCAGGGTCAGGCGACGTTGCAGGCGCCATCCACGGATGGCAGGCAGACTGGCTGGGTGGCGGTTTCCACGCCGCGGGGCATCGCCATGGTCGATTTGGGCAGCAAAAAGGTCACGCAGCTGCCGAACGCCGGCAAGGGCGATGCCGCGCAGCCGGTGTCCACCAATGGCTGCGTGTTCGCCGCGTGGGCGCAGAAGGCCAACAATTACATCAGGGTGTGCGCGGCGAACGACAAGGACGCACAGTTTTCCTCGTTGGAAGATGTCAATCCCACCTCGCAGCTCGTGTTCCGCACCAACCATCGTCTGGTGGTGCTCAACGACGTGGTCAACGGCAATGTGTGGAATCCGCAGGAGTCCACCAAGGTCATCAAATCCAGTGGAACAAGGTGGAGACCAAGCAGTCGAAGCAACAGCAGCAGAACAACGACAGCGCCAACAACCAGCATAATTTCAGCAAAAACTGTTCGGCGCAGTCGGGGGCAGATCAAGGCCGTGGACGATTCGTTCGGCGCGCGCGTGGGATCGCAGCAGATTCTCGACGTGTTGCGCAACGACGAGCAGACCGACTGTTCCGTGCTGCGCATCACGTCGGTGAGCGCTCCGGATGGCGCGAACATCACTGTCTCCCCCGTGTATGACGGCCGGTATCTGCAGCTCGACGCCTCCGGTGCCGCCGCGGGCAACGTGTCCTCAGCTATGAGATTTCCGACGGACGCGGGCAGACGTCCAGCGCCACCGTGTCGCTCACGCTGGCCGGCGGCGACGACCATGCGCCGCTGCAGAGCGACACTCCGCCGGAAATCGACGTGGAGCAGGGTGCTTCGTACACCGCGAACGCGTTGGGCAGCTTCTCCGACCCCGACGGCGATCCGCTGACCTTGGTGTCGGCATCGCCGCAGAACACCGATCAGGTGACGGTGTCCACGCGAGCCGACGGACAATTGGTCTTCAACGCCGGTTCGATGTCGTCCGGCAGGGCGGGCATCGAGGTCACGGTGTCCGACGGCCAGCAGACCGGCACCGGCATGATCTACTTCTCCGTGAAACCGGCGAACACGCTGGGCGCGGTCATCGACCCCGTGGTCAAACAGACCACGCCCGACACCCGCACCACCATCGCGCTCAAACCGTACGTGCACGGCACGTCCGTCGAACCGGCCGAATTGACCGCGGTGGAGACGCCGTCCGGCGCGGCCACCACCATGAACGCCACCGACATGTCGATCACGTTCACCGCCTCCAATCCCGGCACCTACTATGTGCCGTACACCATCACGCAGGGTTCCATTCCGTCGACCGGTCTGGCTCGTGTGGAGGTGCAGGCGGTGGCCGGAGACGCCGCCAAGCCGATCGCGGCGAACGATGTGGCGCTGCTAGGCGCGGACAATACCGCGATTGTGGAGCCGCTTGCCAACGAGCGTCGACCCGATGGGCGGCGTGCTGTCGGTGACCAGCGTCACCGCGGACGCGCAAAGCGGCATCAAAACCGGTGTGGTGAGCAACAAGCGCGTCTATATCACCGCGCGTCAGGTGCCTACCGAGCCGTGCGGATCTCCTACACCGTGGCCAACGCGGCCGGATCGTCGACCGGCGTCATCGTCCTGCAGCCGCCGGCGCTGACCACGTCGAATTCCGTGCCGAAGGCCGAGAACATCACCACACAGGTGCGCACCGAAGGCATCGTGTCCGTGGACGTGCTCGACCATGTCACGTATTCCGACGGCACCACGGTGAGCCTGCAGAACGATTTGCAGTATGACAAGAACACGTTCAAGGGTCTGGTGTTCGTGTCCGGCGACACCGTGCGCTATCAGGCCACCAGACAAACCGGCTCCTTCCCCGTCACCTACACGGTGAAGGACAATCTCGGCAACGCGGCCTCGGCCACCATCACCATCAACGTGCATCAGAAGGACGCGTCCAACAAGGCGGCTCCGACACCGTCCGACGTCGAGGCGCAGGTGGCGGCCGGTCAGAAGGTGCAGATTCCGATCACGCTCACCGGCATCGACGCTGACGGCGATGACGTGCAGCTGCTCGGCTTGGGCAACAAAGCGCCGAAACTGGGCCGTATCAGCGAGGTGGGCGCCACGTATCTGGTGTATGAGGCGTATGCCGATTCGTCCGGAACGGACACGTTCTCCTACGCCGTGGAGGATTGGACCGGTCAGAGGGCCACCGCGCAGGTGCGTGTGGGCGTGTTCAAATCCGGAGCCGATTCGGGTGTGTACGCGCGCGACGACGAGATCACGCTGCGTCCGAACACCGCGGCCACCGTGCCGGTGGCGCAGAACGACATTTCCGGGGACAATACTGATCTGACCGTGTCCAAGGACGTGGAATCGCAAGGCATCGGCGGCATTCAGGTCGTCGACAACATGCTGTCGTTCACCACGCCGAAGCAGGCGGGCACGTATTACGTGGTCTACACCGTCAAGGACAAGGCTGGCCTGTCCGATTCGGCGACGTTGACGGTGAATGTCGACGAGAACGCCGCCATCGACCCGCCGACCGCGTACGATTACCGTGTTCCGGCCGCCGCCACGATCGACAAGAAATCCGTGGACGTGGACGTTTCGCAGTGGATCGCCAATCCGTCCGGCACCGCCGACGAGCTTCAGGTGGGCGTGGATCCTTCCGCGACCGACCATGCGCATGTCAAGGGCGGCAAGGATTCCACCATCATCACCGTTGATCTGACCGATGAGGCGCGCGCGGTGCCGTACACCGTCACGAACACGACGTACGGCATCACGTCCACCGCGTTCATCCAAGTGCCCGCATATGGCGTGTTTCCGCCGGTTCTGCGTCCGAAGGCGCCGGCGTGAAGGTCAATGCGCGTGAGACCATCACCATCAACATCGCCGACTACGTGCGTGTGGGCGCGGGCAAGACCGCGTATGTGGACGGCGCCGATTCGGTGAGCGCCACGAAGGCCGCGGACGGCGACCTGTACGTCAACGACCAGACGTTGAGGTTCACCGCGCCGAAGGATTACGCGGGTCCCGCGTCCATCACCTTCACCGCGGTGGACGGCAAGCGAGACAAGAACGACAAGGTGAAGATCGTCAATTCGGCGGTGCTCACGCTTCCGATCACGGTGATCGGACGTGAGGTTCCGCCGCCGACGTTCTCATCCTCCACCGTCGATGTGGTGGCCGGCGAGAAGGCCACTACCATCGATCTGACGGCGCTGACCCATTCGGCGTCGGGCCTGTACGAGGATGAGAAGCAGTACTCGTATTCCGGCGGCGTGAATTCCGGCAGTGTGGATGCCAGAGTGTCTCCCTCCGGCACGTTGACCGTGTCCGCGGACAAGACGGCCACGCCGGGCACCACAGTGAGCGTGCCCGTCTCGATCAAATATGCGAAGGGTACGGTGAGCGCCGGTATGACCGTGCGCGTCACCGCGTCCAACAGGCCACTCGCCCGTGTCACCGAGAAGACCGTGAAAATCAAGGCCGGTTCCAGCGAGCAGGTGAATCTGCTGTCCGACGCGTACAATCCGTTCCCCGACACTCCGCTGACGGTGACCGGATGCACGTCCGATGGCGCGTCGAAGCTGACGGTGGATTGCCCGTCCAACGGCGTGGTGTCCATCAGGGCGCTTCCGACATCGGCGCGAACACCAACAAGGTGGTCGTCACCGTGCGCGACGCCACCAAAAACAAAAGGAACGTGAAGTGACCGCACCATCAGCGTTTCGGTGATGGACAAGCCTGATGCGCCGCTGCTTTCCGCGGTGTCCGGCGACCCGCAGGATGGCGCCGTGAATCTGAGCTGGACGGCCGGTTCGGCCAACGGCAGCCCGATCACCGAATACAAGGTGATGTGGGGCGGAGACGCGTCCGGCGAGCGCTCGTGCGGGCAGAAGACCTCCTGTCTCATCGACGGGTTGAAGAACGGCAAGACCTACTCGTTCAAGGTGCAGGCCAGGAACGAGGTCGGCTGGTCCAAGGATTCCAACGCCGTCGAGGGCACGCCGGACAAGCTGCCTGATGCGCCGACGGATGTGACGGCCAGTGTGAAGGGCAACACGGTGAGCGTCACGTGGAAGGCTCCGGACGGCAATTTCTCGTCGGTGGACAATTACGAGGTGACTTTGTCCGGCAGGAACGCGCCGTCCAAGCAGACGACAAATCCACCGGAATCGATTTGTTTTCGATAACAACGCGATTTCCGACGGCGACTCGTACACGGCGACGGTACGCGCCCACAACAAGGTGAATTGGAGCCAACCGTCCAAGCGTCCGACGCTGTCAAGCCGTGGGGCAAGCCCGATGCGCCGAAGATCTCCGTGACGAACGACGACACCACGGGAACCGTCACCGTCGAATCCGTGGGCAACACCCGCAACGCGGGATGCAAGGCCGTCGAGATTTCCGGAGATGTCAGCGCAAGCATCGACGGATGTTCCGGATCCTACGATTTCAAGATTCCGGACCATGATCTCAACACCAGGGAATACACCATCAAGGCGGCGGTGGTCGGCAAGGAGAAAACGACCAGTGACGATTCGACCGTACGTTTCACACCGAAATACGCGGTGAAGGCGCCCGAATCGGTCAGCGTCAAGGGGCATGACGACGTGTGCGTAGTCAGTTGGAAGGAGAACGGCCACGCCGACGGGTTCACGGTGAGCGCGGACGGACTCGGCTCCTACCATGCCGGCGCTTCCGAACGATCGCACGATTTCCCGCTCAAGGAATGGCAGTTCTGTTCCTCGGGTTCCGTCACGCAGCATTTCAATGGCGCGGCAAGCACCTCCAAGTCCGGCAGGGCCGATCCGGCATACGTCCGCAAGGTGAAGGCCGCCGTCAAGGCGCCGATGCTGACGTGGGACGCCAATGATCCGAACATCATCAAGGTCAGCGGCGGATCGGTGAACATGTACGGCCAGCCCGGCAGAACCGTGATCACCTTCACCGCGGACGGCAAATCCTATGACGTCGCCTGGGTATTGGGCTCCGACAAACTGAACGTCAAGGATGTGCTGCCGACCGGAGTCGATTACGCGTGGAAGGCGAAGGTGGTGGGCACCGACACCGCGCTCAACAACGAGGACAATGGCGGCACACTGCTGGACCATGACAGGTACAAGGCTCCCACGCCGAAACCCGAACCGTCGGAACCTTCAGAACCATCAAAACCGTCGGAGCCATCGGATTCTGACGCGTCCACGGAAGGCGAAGCGGCCACGCGGAATGACCGGCCTGTGGCATCCTCCGTCGCCCTGTCCACCGTCGACGCGCATCCAAGCCTTGATCCGCGGCCTGGCCTACTACGCCAGATGGTGAAACGGACGATCACAGCAATCGCAAACACAACGAACCATCCACACGAGCAACACAACAAGCAAGGAGCAACCCATGAGCAACGATTTCGATGACGCCACCCAGCTGGGTTCCATCGGCCATAATCCAAGCGTTCCCAGCCAACCCGGCCAGCAGCAGCCGGCGTTCCACACGCCGAATCTGCCGGAGCAGCCGCAAGCCGATGAGGATCCGGAGGGCACGCTGCTGAGCGCGCACGGCACCGCCCAACCGGCGTTGCCGCAACAGTCCGCCCCGGCAACGCCGAACCAGCCGCGGTTCCGTCAGCCGATGCCGCAGAACCTTCGCCAACCGGCCGCCAATCCGGCAGTCGCAATGCCCGCGCAGCAGCCCGTCCAGCCAACCCAACCCGTCCAGCCCAGCCAGCCCTGTACAGCCCGTCAAACAATCCCAGCCGGTCGTCGACACGTCCATGATGACCGCACCCAGCAAAGACATCACCAATTCCATGAGAAGTTCGCCAAGCTCGTAGACACCGTCTCCCAGGTCGTGGTCGGCAAGGAAGCACCCATCCGCCAATGCGCCACAGCCATGGTGGTCGGCGGGCACATCCTGCTCGAAGACAACCCGGGCACCGGCAAAACCCAGCTGCGCGAGGCCTTGCCAACTCCATCGACATGTCGTTCAAAACGTATCCAGTTCACCCCGGACCTGCTGCCGTCCGACGTGGTCGGCGTCACCTACTACGACCAGAAGCGCGGCGAATTCGAATACCGCGAAGGCCCGATCTTCGCGTCCATCGTGCTCGCCGACGAAATCAACCGCGCCTCACCGAAAACACAGTCCGCACTGCTCGAAGTCATGGAAGAGCAGAAGGTCACCGTCGACGGCGTCACCCACCCGGTGCCGCAGCCGTTCATGGTCATCGCCACCCAGAACCCGATCGAACAGCTCGGCACCTACAAGCTGCCGGAAGCGCAGATGGACCGTTTCCTCATCAAAACCACCATCGGCTATCCAAGCCACGACTGAGCGTCAACATCCTGAAACAGGTCAACGTCACCGACCGCGCCGCCACCGTGCATCCGGTGCTCACCGGCGAAGACGTGCTGCGCATGCGCAACATCAGCGAAACCGTGCATCTCGACGACGCGATCCTCGAATACATCGTGCGACTGGTGGAAGCCACCCGCCACAACGAACGCATCCAAGTCGGCTCCTCCATGCGAGGCGCGCTCGCCTTGACCCGCTGCGCGCGCGTATGGGCCGCCTCCGACAACCGCGGCTACGTAGTGCCCGACGACGTCAAAAACCTCGCCGTACCCGTGCTCGCGCACCGCATCACCCTCACCGCCGAAGCCACCTTCGCCGGAAATACCCCCGAACAGATGATCGGCCAGATCCTCGAAGACGTGCCGGCCCCGACCCTGGCGCCAACGCCTGAAACACAATCCGCCCCCCGGCATACGCACCACACAATCCGAAAGGTCAAGGAATGCGGCATTCGCACACAGTGCAGCGCAGACGGACCATCCAACGATCCCTACGCCGCCTCAAACATCGCATCAAGCGACTGGCCACCTCATACGTGTCGCCGCTTGGCTGGGCGGTGGCGGCGCTCGCCGTCGCCTCGCTGGTGGCGTTCGTCCTGCTGGGGTGGCATGAGCTGCTGGCCATGGCGGTGGTGTTCGCGGTCATGCTGGCCGCGGCGGTCATGCTTTCCCTTGGCAACACCTCGTTCCAAGCCACCATCGACGTGTCCAGCAGACGCGTCACGGTGTCAGACACGGTGAAGTCGACGTCTGCGTGGACAATCCGGGCCGCACCCCCACCACGTCGGCGCGCGGCGACCTGCCCATCGGAGACAACCACGAACGGTTCGCCATTCCCATGCTCGCCGCAGGCAGTCACGCCAGACGACTGTGGAATTCACCGCCGTCAGCCGCGCGGTGCTGCCCATCGGCCCGCTATCCATCCGCAAAGGCGACCCGTTCGGTCTGATCCGCCACGAAAAAGAAACTCGTGGACCAGATCAACGTGTTCATTCATCCGCAGACCGTGCTGCTCAGCACCCTGAACGCCGGCATTCCACGCGATTTGGAAGGTCAGCCAAGCGGCGAAATCGTCGACGACGACCTCGACTTCTACGGCCTGCGCGAATACGAGCCCGGCGATGACGTACGCAACGTGCATTGGCTCAGCTCCGCGAAAACCGGATCGCTTATGATCCGCCAATACGAAGCCACCCGCCGTACCGACACCGCTCTGACCATCAGCGTGAACCCGGATGATTACATCGATTCCCAGGAATTCGAACTGGCCGTATCCGTCCACGCCTCCATCGGCGTGCAATGCCTGCAGCAGAACCGGCCAGTCACCGCGCATGCCGGTTCCACGCACGCCATTCCGCGCAACGCCACGGAATTTCTCGATGGCTGCAGCGGCATCGACCCTGACATCGACGACAATCCCAACCTCGCGCAAACCACTCTCGAACATGCCCCCGACGCATCCTTCTACTTCTTCACCGTCGGCAGGCTCAAAACCATCGACGACATCAAACACATGGTCCTCGCACTCCCCCGCTCCGCAACCTGCGTGGTGCTTCAAGCCGCAACCGGCCAACCGCGCGCCATCAAACGCTACTCCGACTTCACCTTGGCAACCGTGGGAGACCTCAACGACCTCCCCATGATCATGGGGGTGCTGGCATGAGCACCACATTCACCAACACCGGCAATTTCACCGGCAACCTCACCGGCACAGGCACCAACTCCGCCAACACCAACACTGGCATGGCAACCGGCACAGGCACCGGCTCATGGGCGGACTCCACCCACTCCGTCATCTGGATGTCCCGCAGCGGCAAGTCCCCAGCCATGCCCAACACCAACCAGCCGCACGCCGCGCAATACGCAAGCCTCACGGTCGCCGCCCTACTGACCATCGCCGCAGCCAGCAACCTCATCGACGTATACGGCTCCGCCCTGTCTTGGACGAGCGCCGCAATCCCCGCCACCATCATCGGCTCGCTCGTGGCGCTTGCCGGTCTCGTTCCCGCGTTGCGCCTGTGGTGGCAGATGCTGTTCATGGCGTGTGCGCAGCTGGTGGTCGGCCCGGTCATCTTCCTGAATGGCACCACCATCGCCCATGTCATTCCCACATTGCGCACGTTGACGCAGGGGTGGATGCGGATGCTCGGCTCGTTCAAATACCTGCTGGCCATCGACCCGCCGACCGGCACCGGCGACGGCTCGCTGCTCGCCGTGTGGACGATCTGCCTGTGGGCCGCGCTGCTGGCCGGTATCTTCGCGGTTGCGGAGGATGGCCGGCTTACGATGGTCGCGGTCGTTCCCGTCGTGGCGAATCTCGCGATCTGCGCGCTGCTTGGCACGTCGAGCGGCTTCTACCGTATGGCGATCGGCACGATTATGGCGGTCGTGCTGGTGGTTTGGGTCAGCGCGCGTTGGAAACTGTTGGAATTGGGCCGTTGGCTCAGTTCCGTAGTCATCGTGCTGCTGGCTTCGGCTGTGGCGATCGGGCGGATGCTTGGTGGTCGGGCAAAACCGCACCATTCTGCGCGACCATTATGATCCGCCGCTGAGCCCGTACGATTACACCAGCCCGTTGAGCGGCATCGTTCGTATATCAAGAACCATAAGGACGATGTGCTGCTGACCGTCGACGATCTGCCGGCCGGTTCCACGGTGCGTTTGGCGGTTATGGACCGTTTCGACGGCAATGTGTGGAACCTGTCCGATTCCACCATGGCTTCGGATTCCTCCAACTACCATCGTGTGGGCGATTCCATCACAAACAACGCCACCGGCAAGCGGTTCACCGCGAAATTCACGGTCGATGACGGTTTGAGCGACTATTGGCTGCCGATGGCCGGCGCGGCTTCCAGCGTGAAGTTCGCCACATCGTCGGACGCCGATTCGTTCTACTACAACACCGACACCATGTCGCGATCTACCTTCGCGCACCTCTCCGGGATTGTCCTATACGGAAACCGGCGTCATTCCGCGGACGCGACGGATAAGGAGATCGCCAAGGCGAATGCTTCCTCCATCAGCCAGCCCAAGGCGGAGGATGTGCCCGATTGCGTGGATAAGCTGGCCACCGCGATTGCGGGCGGCCAGTCCAAGGGCGGCGAGGCCGCGCAGGCTCTTGCCGACAAGCTCAGGGAATCCGGCTGGTTCTCCCATGGTTTGAATGGCGATTACCCATCCAGAGCCGGTCACGGCAACTATCGTATCGACCAGCTGCTCGCCGGCAGTGCGATGGTTGGAGACAGCGAGCAATACGCTTCCGCGATGGCGCTTATGGCCCGCAGTCTCGGCTTGCCGAGCCGCGTGGTGCTGGGCTTCCTGCCGAAGAACGACGAGGGCGAGATCAGTGACAGCCGCACCGAGAAGCATGGCAAAACCACCACCACGAAAATTCACCGGCAACGATGTGACCGCTTGGGGTGGAGATCAAGCTGGACGGTTACGGATGGGTGGCGTTCTACCCGACACCGAAGGAAACGAAGGTTCCCGACGAGAACCAGAATCTCACTCCGCCCAATCCGCAGACCTTGGTGCGTCAGCCTCCGGTGCCGCTTACCGATCCGCTGCGTGACGACAACCAAGCCAAGGGCAAAACATCGCTTGGCGGCAGCATGGCCGACGAGACGCCGACGAGCCTGTTCTGGCAGCGTTTCGGCAGAATCGTCAGAAAAGTCGCCATCTACGGCAGCCCTCTGTGGACGGTGCTCATCGTCTGCGGCCTGCTGCTCGCCATCAAGTCGATCGCCCTGGCTCGGGCGCGCAGGCATGGCAGCGCATCGCAACGCGTCGCTGCCGGATGGCAGGCGGTCGCGGCGCTTGCCCGGCAAAGCGCCTTGACGTCCAAGGCACCAGAAACGAGCAGGCGCAGGCCATCGCCGAACAGATGGGCTTCGAAGCCGATACACTGCTCGCGCTGGGCAGGGAGGCTGGATTACCGCGGCCTTCTCCGGAGGCGATGTCACGCAGGAGCATGCGGAACGCTACTGGCATGACATCGCCGAAGAACGAAGTTCATGCTCGGCTCGCTGCCGACGTTCCGCAGGTGGCGGGCGAAACTATCGCTTGCGGACATGTTCCACTTCCGGAAAATCCGCTTGCGGAAAATCGGTGTGAAAGGGCGGGACTCATGAACGTCAAACATATTGAGGTCGGTCTGAACAGCAATACCGGCTTGCGTAGGAAAAGACAACCAGGACAGCGCCTGCGCAAGCCACGGCGTGTATGTGGTGTGCGACGGCATGGGTGGCGGCAAG
>ENA-OQCD01000288-OQCD01000288.1-human-gut-metagenome-genome-assembly--contig:-NODE-288-length-14157-cov-2.192302_pt1 | contig 14157 bp, 19 predicted proteins | sample MGYA00242755_ERZ504571 | MGnify/ENA primary metagenome ERZ504571 (study PRJEB26092, sample SAMD00036274) | human gut metagenome | host: Homo sapiens | study: EMG produced TPA metagenomics assembly of...
CGCACACAAGCAAGGCCTGAAATGGGACTCTGGCTGGAATCGAAGTTATGGGAGTTGCCTGTGAGCTTGCAAATAAACTTCCGGATGACTGGTTTGTCTGCCGCCATGGAAAACGCCACATTGACAACAAACGTTACATGCTGGATTTCCGCAATCCGGAAGTACGGAAATACTGCCGTGATGTAGTGGACAGGCTGATCCGTGATTATGGCGTAGAGTACTTTAAGGTGGACTATAACGTAACGATGGGATACGGAAGTGAATTGAACAGCGACAGCTGTGCAGATGCCATCCGTGAGCATTATGAATGTCTCCATCAGTGGTATGAGGAGATCTTCCGTGATTATCCGGATCTTGTTGTGGAGAACTGCGGTTCCGGCGGACAGCGTATGGACTATGGTATGCTGAAAGTCTTAAGCCTTCAGTCAACCAGTGACCAGACCGATTATCTCTACAATGCCAATATTGCAGCCAATGTGGCAAGTGCGGTTGCCCCTGAGCAGGGTGGCATGTGGGTATATCCGTATGAGGATGAAGAAGAGCATGTGATCTACAATGTGGTAAACGGTATGCTCCTTCGCCCGTATATCAGCGGTATGGTATGGAAGCTTGGCGAGAATTCCATGAACCGTATGAAAGAGGGAATCGCCCTGTATAAGGAAATCCGTGAGGAGTCCGTGACGGTGTGCCGTTCTTCCCGCTGGGCTTCGGTACTCTGAAGTCGGAAGTTCTCGCTTACGGAGTAAAAGCAGAGAAGAATACCTATCTTTCTGTATGGACACCGGGAACAACAGAAGCGGTGATCCCGCTGGAAGACGCAGAAAAGATCAGCAAAGTATCCGTGATCTATCCGAAAGAAGAGATGTGCGAATATAAGATCGAAAATGGAAATCTTGTAGTGAAGATGCCGCAGGAAAAAGCAGCCAGACTGTTTATGATCGAGATGAAATAAGAAAGATATAAAGTCCTTTTTATTGGACTGTAAAAAACGACGAATGATGAAAATTACAGGAAAATAAAAAGAGTGATACAAGGCAAGATGCAGATAAAAATACAGCCAGGAGTATCGGAGGTAGATTCTGATATATTCCTGACTGTATTTTTTATAGCAGTAATTTATGGAAATGCTATAGTCCCGGTAAATGGACAGTATTGTTTGATTTACCGGATATCCGCACCCGGTTTCATGATCTGAAGCAGGATCACCGCACAGATGATCGCTCCGATACCGGGAATGGCACCGCCGATTCCCACAAACCGAAGTCCGGCATATTTTACGATCACACCACCCATGGCAGAACCGGCTGCAATACCGAAGTTAAAGAAACCGAGATCAGAGAAGAAGCCAGGTTTACACAGGCAGGGTGATCCCTGGTGGCGATCTTCAGGAAATGCATCTGCAGCGGTGAATTCAGAAGATACATCACAACACCCAGGATAAAAAAGTACCAGTCCTCCGCTTACCAGATTGTGGGTGGCAATGGGAAGAAGCAGCAGACATACAGTCTGGATCACATAGATCAGAGGCAGCATGCGGATGCCGGTTTTGTTTGCCACCTGACCGGAACTTACGTTGCTGGTGATAGCTGCAATACCGAAGATCAGAAGTGCAAGGCTTAACATGGAATCCGGAATGTGAAGTTCCTGCTGGAAGATCGGTGTCAGGTATGTATAAAAACAGTAAGTGGAAGCACCGGCCAGAAAAACAATGGCACAGCCGATGGAGATCCTTTTATCCAGAAAAAGCTTAAACTGTTCCAGGATACTTCCTGCTTTCAGACGGTTCTGACGTGGCAGTTTCATAAACAGAAGCGCCAGCAGAGCCAGAGTCGCCACAAAGATCGTGATAAAAGCCGCACGCCATCCAAAAACATGAGTGATGGTGGAAGCGATAGGCACACCGATGACCGAAGCGATACTGAAGCCCGAAAAAACACCTGCGATCACACCTGGGATATGCTCCGGGATGGAAGCAACATCTTCCGCATAAGTCATGGAGATGGAAACCACAGTACCGGAAACGACAGCCGTAAGAATACGGAATACCAGAAATACCATGTAATTGGTAGCAATGGCACAGATCAGGTTGCAGAGTGCAAACAGTGAAATTCCAAGCATGGTAATACGGAAACGGTTGTATTTTCCCACATAGGCAGCCAGAAACGGAGTGCCCAGGCCATAGGCGAAAGCAAACAGAGATACAATACTTCCGGCCTGTGTCAGTGAAATCCCGAATCCGTCAGCAATTTCCGGCAGGATACCGATCACTGTATATTCACTGGTACCCAGAAAAAAGCTGAGCATGATCAGGCCTACAACAGCCGGATTAAAAAATCGAGCTTTGGATGATGACATGATAATAAGTCCTCCCTGAAAAAATAAAGATCAAGTTTCTGCATCAGAGAAATCTTCTTCAATGCGGTAAAAGAATATCATAATTTCCACCGTGTTTCTTGTTTACAGCTGTCAGATTTTTGTAGTATATTGATATCAGAAACGGGGAGGAGTAGAAAAAAATGGCAATACCGGTATTTGGAAAAGAACAATATCCACTGCGCAAAGAGTCCGGACTTTCCTATACGATCTCGGATATTTACAAGCATGTGCCGCTACATACCCATAATCATTATGAACTTTTTATTATTTCAGAGGGTACGGCCTATCATTTGATCAATGATTCCGTGCAGACGGTGAAAAAAGGAGACCTGTTTTTTATACGCCCCAATGATATGCACAGTTACAGCTTTTTTCATTCAGAGAATTTCTGTGTCCGGAATCTGGGCTTTTCCACCCAGGTGCTTCGAAATGTTTCTCTGTTTCTGGAACAGGAAGAAAAGATGGATAAACTGATAAACAGCGAGATGCCGGCCTATGTTCATCTGGAAGGGGAAAATTTCCGCAAAGTCCTGGATGCCATGGATACTGCCGGAAATCTGGTAAACGAAAGCCATCCCAGGCATGCAAGATATCATGCACAGTGTATCATTGCGCTTCTTCTGGAGGATTATTTTTTCATTTACGATGAAAAGGATCCCTGGAATCAGATGCCGTCCTGGCTGTCAGAACTTCTCTTAAATATGTCCAAGATCGAAAATCTTCAGGAAGGCTATGAAAGAATGTGTGAGCTGGCGCCCTGTTCTCCGAGCCATCTCTGCAGGCTGATGAAGCAGATCAGCGGGAAAACTCCTACTCAGTATATCAACCAGGAACGTCTGAAATACGCGGTCTATCTTCTGGCGCAGACAGACAGGGAGATCCTGGACATCTGTGAGTGTTGTGGATTTTCTAATGTGAGCCATTTTTATCATCTGTTCCGGGAACAGTTCGGGGTGTCACCGGCAAAATTCCGGAAGACAGTGTGATCTGCCTGGGGCAGTTATCAGGTTTTGCGAAATTTCCCGGGACTCATGCCTGCCCATTTTCGAAAAGATTCCGCATAATAACTGGCACTGCCAAAGCCGGTGGAAAGAGCGATTTCTGTTATAGTCATATCGGTTTCCCGGAGAAGCTGAGCACTTTTTATTCAGGCGGTACTGATTCAGATAGAGATTTGGACTCTGGCTGAAATATCTGGAAAAGAGTTTGCAGCATTTGCTGATACCTACGGAACCGGCAGCCGCAATTTCCTTAAGGGAAATCCTGGAAGTGTAGTTCTGCTGGATAAAACCGGTCATGTTCCGGATGGCGGTAAGATCTGTATTGGTATGGTCTTCGGTCCGGGAGGCAGAGGGCAGATGTTCAAGAAGCAGAGCCCAGATCAGGGAAAAAGAGGATAGGATCCGTAAAGGAGCAGTTTTACTCTTACGGTGCACATAGATGTCGGCCATTTGTTTCAGAATCTGTGCCTGCCAGGAAATCCCGGGATCAAAGATAAAAAAGGGAACTTCGTTGTTCCGGATCAGAGGAAGGACGAAGTTTTTTTCATAGGCAGGTAATGTGCACAGAAGCATGGGGTGGATGAGGATGCAAAAAAATTCACATTCCCTGTGACTTTCAGAAAATCCGTAATGCATCTGCCTGGAATTTACAAAAATCCCCTGTCCCTGTTCCAGAGTGAGGATTTTTCCGTTGACATTATATTGCATCTGGCCGGACTGGATCATCAGAAATTCAATGTCATCATGCCAGTGGCTGATAGCGGAATAATTGGGATAGTGGGAAAGCATTTCATGGATGGTGTAGGCCGGACAGTCAGGATAATCGTAGACCATTTTTTCAGAAAGGTCATCCTTTAAGTCTATATAGATCATATTCATACCTCGCAGGATTGTTATAAAGTTAGATAGAAAACCGATAGAATAACTTAAAAATATACAATATAATTATAAAACGAAAAGATGCTTCGGTCAATGTCCGCGTAAACTGTAAGGCAGATATAGTGGAGCATGCCGCCGTCCTCTCCGGAATCACTCACAGTGCGTCAGGAGACACCGGGCATTTTTTTTGAAGAAAACAAAGTGTATTTATAAGAGAGGGATTTACAATGGACAATATTTACAGAAGAGATCACGAAATGGCATACATCTCCGATGATGCAGTAGTGGCGCAGCAGAAAGAAACAAAAAAGGCCGTCCGGAAGTACAATGAGGCCATGCCTTTTGACCCGGAAAAGGGTATGGAATATCTGGAACGCACAGGACTGAAGCATAAGAAAAACGTATATTTTGAGCCGCCGTTTCACTGTGAGTACGGAAGCCATATCGAAGTCGGAGAGAATTTTTATGCCAACACCCACTGCGTGATGCTGGATGTGGGAAAAATCACCATCGGGGATAACGTAATGTTTGGCCCCAATGTAGGTATTTACACAGCCGGACATCCTATCCATCCGGAAAGCCGTAATTCCGCTTTTGAGTACGGGATTCCTGTCACCATCGGGGACAATGTGTGGATCGGCGGAAGCTGCTGCGTTCTTCCGGGTGTAAAGATTGGAAATAACGTTGTGATCGGCGCGGGAAGCGTAGTGACAAAGGACATTCCGGACAATGTATGTGCAGCCGGAAATCCCTGCCGCGTGATCCGCGAGATCACGGATGCGGACAAGCCATATTACTTTAAAGAACGGAAATTCGATGAGGAGGCATGGGACAAAATAAATAAGAAAATAGACCCGGCATTCACCAGAAAGCTTATAAGCCTGGTGATGCCCATCGCTTTTCAGCAGTTTATGCTGGCTCTGGTCAGTGCATCCGATGCCTGATGCTGGGAGTGATCTCACAGGATTCTCTTTCCGCAGTATCTCTGGCAGGGCAGATAACATTTATCCATAACCTTCTTCTGGAAAGCAATGACCATCGGCCTTTCTCTTATCGCAGCCCAGTACTGGGGAAAGGGAGATATTCCGGCAGTGGAGAGGATCTTTGCCTTTGTGATGAAAGTTACGACTGCAATCTCCCTGATCTTTACTCTGTCCGCGCTGCTGATCCCGGGAATGCTGATGAGGATCTTTACCAATGATCCGGTACTGATCCGGGGCGGTTCCCTGTATCTTCGTGTGATCGCGGTATCCTATCTGCTTACCGGAATTTCACAGATGTATCTCTGCATCCTGAAAAACAGCGGCAGAGCGGCAAAAAGCAGCATGATCAGCGCCACAAGTGTGGTAGTAAATATTTTTATCAATGCAGTGCTGATCTATGGATTATTCGGAATGCCAAGAATGGAGATTGCCGGAGCCGCACTGGCAACAGTAACGGCTCGTATCATTGAAGTTACATGGTGCGTTCTGGAAACTGTGGGAAAAGATCAGGTAAAACTCCGGGCAAAATATCTCCGCAGAGACGATCCCGTTCTCAGGAGAGATTTCTGGAAATATACAACACCGGTGATCTGCAATGAGATCGTCTGGGGAACCGGATTTTCCATGTATTCCGTAATTATGGGACATCTGGGAAGTGATGCGGTAGCCGCCAATTCCATTGCCAGCATTGTCAAAAACCTGGCCGGATGTTTCTGTATGGGACTTGGAAACGGTGGCGGAATCATGTCCGGACTGGTGCTTCTGGCATTCAGTCCGCTGATTCTCCGTGCGGCCAACCTAAGCGTTACAGCGGAAGGATATCTTAAGGGAATGCTCCTGATCTGTGCTTATTATATGATCGGACGTTCGGTAAACGGAGTAACCATCAGCGGAATTTTCTGTGCAGGCGGAGACAGTAAGTTCGGGCTGTACTGTGACTGTATTTCCATGTGGTGTATTATGGTTCCACTGGGCCTTATCGCCGCATTTGTGCTGAAGCTTCCGGTGCTTGCGGTTTACTTTATCATCAGTCTGGATGAATTTGTGAAGATCCCGGCTGTGTATCTGAATTATAAGAAGTATCGTTGGGTGAAGGATCTGACGGTAAAAACAGACCCTACCTGAACAGATGCACAGCCAGTCCCCACAGCGGCAGCAGATACAGATAAAAGGCAACTGCGATACTGATGTTTGGCGCACCAATGGCAGCCAGCGGCACGGCTCCTGCAATGGACCAGGGGATCATGGGCGCTATGACCACCACCGTATTTTCCAGATCCAGGGCAAAAGAAGATTTTTCCGGATTGTTTTCCCCGCACAGCTGGCTGGTGAGCATGATGGCAAGAGTCTGGTTGCAGGAGATGGCGGAAGTGACAATGGAAGTCAGTAAGGTTGTGCCATAAGGGGTGATCCTGGAACCCAGTTTTTCCATCAGGGCTTCAATTCCGTTCAGAAATCCGGTTCCCTCAAACATGCCGGAATAGCAGGAAGAAATTCCAACGATCAGATAAACCCGCAGCATGGAAAGAAAACCGCCGCCGCTCATCAGTTTCGCAATCTTCCCATCAGAAGGCGAAAATCCTGAGAAACATAAAGCAGGAAGTTCCGACACCGGAAAGTGCTGTACACTCACCGCAATGGCCATTCCCACCAGTCCGCTGATGGCAATGGTCTTTTTTACATCCACATGAAGAAGGGAAAGTACCAGCACGATCATAACCGGCAGCAGCATCAGAGGAGTGAAATTATAGTAATTCACAAGCAGGTTCCGGGTGGTATCGACAGCCGTGCTGGTATGGACGGAAAAGCCGAGAATTCCATACAGAACACAACTGAGTATGAAGGGAACCAGAGCACTGCGTGTCATATTCCGGATATTGGAAAAAAAGATCCGTTTTTGTCAGTTCACTGACAAGAAGCGCACTGGTGGAAACCGGAGAACACCGGTCCCCGAAAAAAATCCCGGCCAGGATCGCGCCGCCGGTAAGAAAGGGAGGAATACCCATACTGTTGGCCATAGTCATACAGATTACGCCGATGGTGGCAGCGCTTCCAAAGGAGGTTCCCGTAAGGAAGGAGATCAGACAGCACAGAAGAAAAGACGCCAGCAGCATCACGGAAGGAGTACAGATGGCAGATGCATAATATACGATATAGGCAATGGAACCACAGGCACGCCAGATCGCTGTGAGCATACTGATCAGTAACAAGTCAGCAGAACATTTTTTACTGTGAAAATTCCGTTCCGGGAAAAACGAAGCATCTCTTTTACACTTTTTCCATGGATCAGTCCATAGGAAAAGAACAGAATGTACCCGAATATCAGGGCAAAAACAACAGAAGCACCGGTGACTACACATGCGATGAGACTGGCTGCAAACAGCGCCAGAAATAAAAGTTCCATAGATATTTTTTCCTCCGTGATACTGAAAAGTCTTTTCGTATTATACCAGTATGGAAATAGGAAACAATTGTTACATTATCAGTTCACGAAGTGCATGAGCGATACCGTCCGAATTATTGGACAGTGTAACCTTATCAGCGACAGCCTTTACCGCATCTTCCGCATTACCCATGGCAACACCACAGCCGGCAGCCCGGAGCATAGGGATGTCATTTTCGGAATCACCGAATGCTGCCGTGTCAGCCGGATCGATACAAAGGCGGCTGCACACATCAAGAAGAGCTTTTCCCTTATTGATGGAAACCGGAATGATTTCCAGATAAAAAGGTGCCGTGCGGACAACACAGAGATCATCGGGAAGATGGCTGCGGATCATATCCTGAATGTTCAGGATTTCATCCGGGTCAACAGATAGGAGAAGCTTTACCGGGGAAAAATCCAGAAAATCTGCAAGGTTATCGACTTCTGTGCAGTCCATCTGATTGTTCCAGCATTCGTATTCCACCTTATATCCATGAGCATCTTCCACATAGAAGCGTTCGCCGTCGTCCAGGATTACAGTGACAGGAAGCGCTTCCAGAAAACGGAGAAGTTCCCGGGTTTTATTAAGGTCCATATGGGTTTGTGAAAGAAGTTGTCCGTCTGTGGCGTCTACGACTTTTCCGCCGTTGTAGGCCATGAGGATGCCGTGGTGGTCACCAAGGCGCAGCTCACTGGCAGCAGAATAAAGTCCGGGTACAGGTCTGGCAGAAGCCAGCATTACCCGGATTCCCTGTTCCTGAAATTTCAGAAGTGTGCTTAGGGTATCTGCTGTGATTTTTTTCTCATCGTTGGTAAGTGTACCGTCAATATCAAGTGCGATCAATTTTTGATTTCATATTTGCAGTTATTTGTTGTCAGCAGGACATTCTTTTTCCTGCGATCTTTTTTGAGGGAGTGATCATTTTGTGACCGGACCAGATAGCCATGATCATACAAAACAGTGTGCCGAAAGAGAAATATTTGTGTGCTTTCATGAATTTTCTGTAGCCTGTGTAAAAAGCACCTGTCATGCAGAGCAATGCTCCAAGTGACCAGTATTTATGTGCTTTCATATAAAAATTCTCCTATCTTTCTATAGTATTTTTCAGATAGCAAGCAGATTTCTGATCGCTTCCATATAGATCAGGACTGCTTCTTCCATACCGGAAACCAGGATAAATTCGTCGGCTCCGTGGATGCGGTAGTCGATTCCCTCTTTTTCAGGTCCGAAGGCGATGATGTTTTTGAGGGATTTTGCGTAAGTGCCGCCGCCGATGACCATTGGTTTGTGCTCTGTGTCGCCGGTTACATCTGTATAAGCTTTGTACAGGGCATTTACCAGTGGAGATTCTCTTGGGAAGAATAATGGGGCAACAACGTTGTTGATCTCAATACGTCCGTTTTTATCCTCCAGTTTGTCCTCACACATTTTGCGGATCTCTGCTTCCTTAAGAGTAACCGGGACACGGATATCGATGGTGCAGGAGATCACGCCGTTTTCTGTTTTTACGATTCCGTTGCACAGGGTCAGATCTCCGTATTCATCCGCAAATTTCAGACCGATGCCGGAACCGTCACAGGGCAGTGCCGATATGGGAGTTATAGAATTTTACAAAATCATCTTCAAATCCTGCCTCTGCCAGGCATTCAAAGGTTACACCTGCAGCATTGACTCCCAGGTGCGGGGTGCTGGCATGAGCCGGAACACCTTTGGCGTAGATGGTAAGCTCACCATTTTCTTCAGTTACTTTGTATTCCTGGAGCTTTGTATGGGAAAGTGCTGCTTCCAGCTTTTCTTTCAGATCATCTTCGGCGGGAATAACAGTTGTGCAGGTGTCGCACATTGCATTGGAAACAAAACCGCCGTTCATGGAAAGGATCCTGGTGTTTTTGGAGTAGGCCATCATACCCAGCTGTCCCTTTTCGCCGTGGATACATGGGAAATTGGCATCCGGTGTGAAACCACAGGAGAGCTCTTCGGCTACCTGGTTATAGTGAGCCATACATCTGGAACCGGTCTCTTCGTTGCAGCCCATGATCAGGCGGACTCTTTTGTTCAGTTTTACACCGTGGTCGCGGAGAAGCTTCATGGCGTAGAGCGCTTCCAGAATCGGACCTTTGTCATCGGTAGTTCCACGTCCGTATACATGGTCGCCTTCACGGGTAAGCTTAAATGGATCATAAGTCCAGTCACCACCCACTGGCACGATATCCAGATGTCCGGCGATTCCAACGATCTCATCGCCCTCACCCATTTCTGCATAGCCACAGTAGTTGTCCAGGTTTACGGTTTTAAAACCAAGCTCATCGGCAATCTTGAGACCTTCTTCCAGGCTTTTGCAGGGCCTTCACCGAAAGGCTTTCCTTCGGCAGGTGTGCCGAGCTGGGAGTCGATGGCAACCAGTCTGCCAAGGTTTGTGAGCATTTCTTCTGATAATGAATGGATTTCTTCTTTAATATTCATAACGATTTCCTCCTGTTGACAGCGTTCCGGAAATGTATCCTGTGTTTATGGACAGATGGCATCTGCCTGCTTGGCATAGTGATAGACCGGAACGCCAGTATTATGAGGTCTATTATAACACAGATCAGAATAGACGGCAGAGGAGATTTTTATATTGTGGAGCGTCTGGCGGTGTTAAGAGAAATCTCACGTTTCATCCGGCCAGATAAAAATTGCAGTTTCCGGCTTCCAGGCCATCGATGAGAATATTCTGGCCTGTACAGAAGCGGTTTTTTACAGCCATAAAATAAATCCATTCTGCAGCTTCATCCACAGTCATCCACCGCTTCAGCGGAGTCAGATCCATGATCTGATCCCAGAGTTTTTTGTCCTCCATCACCGGACGGTTCAGCTCTGTCATGACGCCGCCGAAATCCAGGCTGTTGCAGGTGGCCTGGTAAGGCGCGATCCGCATTGCCACATTTTTTGGCATAGGCCAGAACGCCACCCTTGCTGGCTGCATATTCCGGGAATTCGGAGCCGGTATGTCCGCTTGCTGAGCCGATCATCACAATAGAGTAAATATCAGGATGGATTCCGTAATGTTCGGTAATGGAAATGGTTCCTTTTAAGTTTACGTCAATGTCATTTCCGTCCTGGGTTCCTGCATTGTCGATCAGGATATCTACAGGAGGGAGTTCCGGGTAGGAATCCTTATCCCGGATATCCAGGCAGAAATGGATATATCCGGGCTGAGTGATCGTGGCGGCATTTTTATCGAAGCCATAGACTTCATGGCCTTTTTCAGAAAAAACTCTGCACATCCCTTTCCGATCCCGGAGCTGGTACCTGTAATTAAAATTTTCATCGGATAAAACTCTCTTTCATACTTTTTCGCAATGCTCCCATCAGGACAGCTGCCAGTGCAAGACAGAGAATTCTGTCAATGTAATCGGTGATAAACTGGACTGCAAAACAGCTTCCGACCATTCCAAGAGGTGTTTTTGCGAGAAGCTGTACAAGAATGGAGGAACCGGAAGAGGTGATCCCGCCGAACAAAAAATGCAGTGATGCAGGAGCTGATCAGAGTTGACGGAAGGGTGATCGCAATGGCCGCCGGAAAGATCTGCCATTTTTTTCGGCTGAAATTTCCGGTATACAAGACCGGTCACAAAACCGAGAACGATTCCCACCGGAGCATAATACAGAGAATAAACATCTACGGTCATTCCCATTAACAAGCCGCTGATCAGATTGGGAAGCATACCATAAAACGGTCCAAGGATGGAAGACGATAAACACAGTACCGATACTGTCAAGATAGATGGGGAGCTTCAGGAAAAGAGCGATCTGTCCGCCCACAAAATTAATACAGATGGCAAACGCGATCAGGCAGATTTTCTGTACATTTATTTTTTCTGTTTTCATATTCAGTCACTCCTTATATTAAATCCTGCAAAATATCCAGTTTTTCCGGTTCCAGACCAAGGATCCTGGAGAGGAACAGCTGGAAGAATGCATATACGTCTACTTCGGTCAGTACTTTTGTATTTGGTGTTTTCCGGTAAAAATCCATGAAATCCACAACGGACTGTCCAAGAGAGATTCCTTCGGTTTCGATCTGTACATAGGAATCAAAACCCTGGCAGATATCCGGATCCAGAAAGTATGCCACTGCCAGTGGATCGTTGATCACACAGCCAATGATATGCTCCCATTCCCAGTGAAAGTCAAAATAAAATTTCGTGATCTTTCGGATAAATTCTCCGGTCTCTTTATTCAGACGACAGATATATTCCAGAAGAGTAGGAGTGAGAACGATCTTTCTTGTCACATCAAGACCGATCATGTGGATCATTTTTCCATTCTGGTGAAGGGTGTCATAGACCAGTGCGGCAGCATCCGGATCGCACCAGTAGTTATACTCTGCAACAGGGGAACAGTTTCCGTGGCTTTTAAAAAGAACCGCCCATAGATACCAGTTCCTCGATCTGGTCAAAAGCTGCCGGGGCTTTCTGGATCAGGCGTGCAAGATTTGTCATGGGACCCAGGGCGATCACGGAGACTTTTTCTTTTATCAGCGCCTTGGAGAGAAAATCTACAGCACCGATTTCCTGCTGATATCCGGGGACCTCGGGCAGAAAGCTTTCGCCGAGCCCGTCAGCGCCATGAGTATCCAGAGCGTTTACGTAATCCCGCTTCAAAAGGTCTGGGTTCCCCCATATAGACCGGCACATCTAGCCGGTTCATCTGCTTCAGGATCTTTTGCGTTTTCGAATCCCATTTCCACGGGGGAATTTCCGCAGACAATGGCGATTCCAAGTACTTCGATTTCCGGTGATGTAAGAGACAGCATGATGGCCAGGCTGTCATCAATTCCCGGGTCGCAGTCAATGATGATTTTTCGTTTGTTCATTTTGTTCCTTTCCAACTTGTGTCAAAGCAAAAAAAATGCTTTTGTTTATCACCTCCAATAAACAAAAGCATCCGTAAAAAGACTGCAGATTGTGTATACGTGCAGCCGGAAATTCTTTTTTACTTTGCCTAGTTTTTTTATACTGGGAGGTTTTCGAACCAGTTTCGGTGGATATTTTTAACATATGTTTCGTGATGTGACAAGATACGGTATCATTTCCATTCTCTTCCGTGGATCGTATACTTCCTGTGCAAAACGTGCTGCCGCCCTTTGGGACAGCTTTTCTTATGGAAACGCTGTTTGTACATTCTTCTACTGTCTGAATATATCCATCGCTTAAAGAATAGGCTGTTTCCTCTGGTACACCACCGTCAATAGCAGCCCTGGTAAAAGGGTGATTCCGGCAATAAACATATTTTTGCTGTTACGGAGCTGATCTTTTGAAAGGATCCCTTCGGTTCCATCTGGCTTCTGTTGCAGCAGAGAAAGGATCTGCTCCACCTGGCCGCTTCTTATGGCATCATACTGCATGCGTTCTCTGGCATAGGAGGTATGCTTTGAAAGATTTTCCCGCCGCTGAAAAAGGGTGTTCTCTCCTCGGTTTACTGCCAGTATTTCTTCAGAACGGATATCTCTGATGTCAATTTTTTTCATATAGTGGATATCTCCTGGTTGTAGTGCAATATTTTATTAGTTTTAGCAATATTTTATTATATTTTACCATCAGAAGATGTTATAGTCCATATTAAGAAAAAACATTGGAGGTGCTTTTATGGAACGGGATCTAAAAAAAATCGTAAGTGAGATGACGCTGGAGGAAAAAGCCGGCATGTGTTCAGGGCTTGATTTCTGGCATCTGAAAGAAGTGGAACATCTGGGAATTCCAAAGGTGATGGTCAGCGACGGGCCTCACGGGCTGCGCAAACAGGATGAAAAAGGCGACCATCTTGGAATAAACGACAGCATCAAGGCTGTCTGTTTTCCTCCTGCAGTCTTAAGTGCCTGCTCTTTTGACCGTGGGCTGATGGAAGAAATGGGTAAAGCTATCGGAAGAGAGGCACAGGCAAATGATGTATCTGTTGTACTGGGACCTGCTGTAAATATCAAACGTTCTCCTCTTTGTGGAAGAAATTTTGAATATTACTCTGAGGATCCATATCTTGCAGGTGAGATCGCTGCCGCCTTTGTAAAAGGCGTACAGTCTCAGCATGTGGGAACCTCCATCAAGCATTTTGCGGCAAATAATCAGGAATATCGCCGTATGAGCAGTTCTTCAGAAGTAGATGAGAGAACACTCCGTGAAATTTATTTTCCGGCTTTTGAGACAGCTGTAAAAAAGGCACAGCCGTACACCTTTATGTGTTCCTATAATCAAATCAATGGTACTTTTGCGTCCGAGAACAAATGGCTTCTTACAGATGTGCTTCGTGGAGAATGGGGATTTAAGGGTTATGTTATGTCAGACTGGGGAGCTGTTAATGACCGTGTAAAAGGTCTTGAGGCAGGACTTGAGCTTGAAATGCCGGCCTCCGGAGGAGACAATGACGCCATGATCGTAAAGGCGGTAAAAGATGGAGCGTTGGAGGAGAAAATCCTGGATCAGGCTGTAGAACGTATCCTCCGTATTATTTTTG
>ENA-OQCD01000289-OQCD01000289.1-human-gut-metagenome-genome-assembly--contig:-NODE-289-length-14111-cov-2.713172_pt1 | contig 14111 bp, 15 predicted proteins | sample MGYA00242755_ERZ504571 | MGnify/ENA primary metagenome ERZ504571 (study PRJEB26092, sample SAMD00036274) | human gut metagenome | host: Homo sapiens | study: EMG produced TPA metagenomics assembly of...
CAAGCGTGAAATCTTTTGGAAACAGGTCACCTGAACGGATGGAACGACGTTGCGTGAATGATATGTTGATCATCCAGTATACGGGGAAGAGCATAATCAGCGTCAAAATGATGCCTATAAGTGTTTTCCACCATGATGAACGATGTTTCATTTTAGTTACCTCTTCTCTTCATTCCGCTGGGCCCACAGGTAAATCAGAGCGAAAATCAGTGCTACGACAATGAGAATCGTGCCCACAACGGATGCTTCCGAATACCGGATGGTTGCTGATGTGCCCTTTCCGAAAGCCATCTCATAAGCCCAAGTTGCCAAGTTCTCGAAGATCCAGTGCCCTTGGTCATAATCCAGATGATGTCTACTGTTCGTAACGTGTAGACGAAACCTAGCAGGAGCGTGATCATCGATACCGGCTTGAGCAACGGGAAAGTAATCTTCCAGAAGCGCTGCCAAGCATTGCAGCCATCCAACGCGGCGGCTTCATACAAGTCGCCATTGATGTTTTGCAAGCCCGAATACAGAATTACGAGGTTGAAAGGAATACCAACCAAATATTGGCAATGATAACCGCCCACAAGGAATGATCGGCTTGCAGCCACCAAACCGGGTCCAAACCAAATAGTTTGAGGAAATTATTAATAACACCGCTGTCGGCGTCCATCATCCATTGCCAGATCGTACCGGAAATCATTGGCGGAAGTAGCATGGTACAAGGAATGCGCCGCGCAAAGCCGCGGAAAAGTTTGAAATTCTGATTGAAAGAAAACCGCCAATGCCAAGCCGATAGAGTATTGGAAAACGATAGAAGCGAAGACGAAAATCAAAGTCTGTCCGAGAATGGTCCAGAACTGTTGATTGCTTAATATTTCCTTATAGATATCGAATCCAGACCAAGGGGCATCGCCGGTCACAAAAGTGCGACGTGTGTAGCGGTGCATACTCATGGAAATATTCTGAATCAGAGGCCAAACGTAGAAGATAAGCATGTAAATAATCAGCGGGGCCGCGAAACCAATGGCGGCCAATGTGGTTGGCTTGATTCGCCTTGGTTTATCTGCGGTGATTGTTTGAGACATAGTTCACCTGCCTGTTGATGGAAAAGATGGAATGGGGCGTCTGAATATCGCAATGAATGGCGGGCAGATGCCCCAGAAAAATATGAGACCGCGAATCAGCCCTTATTCAAGGCAGCCTGTAGATCTTCAGAAAGCTGTGCAGAAATGTCTTCGTATTCCAGACCAACGTCAGTGGTACGGCCTCAGCATTTTCTACGGCGTCAACCCAAGGTGCCCAGGCACTGTTCTCTTCCACCTGCTGCTTGCGGACGCACTTTTGGCGGCAAGATAAACCATCTCATCATTGGTCTTCTTGAGATTATCTCCGTCAATGAGGCACTGAATGACCTCCGCGGTTGCTTTCATCTTGTCACTGTCTTTGGTTTTCTGGGCTGGAATGGTAATGAACTCGCCACCGCTTGGAACTGGGGCTACTCCGCCATCTTTGGATGGGATGGAAATCATCTTGTAGCCTTTCTCGACGGCCGACTCCATCTGCCATGAACCATTTTCGGAGAAGCCGTAATCGCCGCCAAGGAACAGATCCCATGCAGCAGATTGGTTGTCCGTTGCGACCGATTTCGGAGCCCAACCTTTTTGGACCCAGCCGGATACCAGATCAAGCGCATCCTGCTCGGCACTGGAACCTGAAGCGTCCTTCAATTGACCGCCGGCTCCCCAGAACCAGGGAAGGAACTGGAATGTTCCTTCTTCGCCGGAAATGCCGGAGAACGTGATGCCCTTATATCCTGCGTTTACTACTTTTTCGATGGCACTGTTGAGTGAATCCCAATCGGTAATCGATTCCGGGTCGACGCCGGCCTTATTGAGGACATCGGGGTTGTAATACAAGCCCAATGCGTTAGTGCCGTAAGAACCCCATATTGTACGCCGTCGATGATGCCGGGACCTTCGATATTCTTGTCGAATCCTGAAACGTCGACTCCCGCTGCCTCGATATCCGTAACAAGTCCTGCGTCGACAGCGGTAGGCATCTTTTGGTTATCGATCAGGGCGATCTGGGGGTGCGTTGCCGGCCTTGACAGCTGTTGTGAGATTGTTTAATAGGTCTGACTGCGCATAGCCGATGCGTTTTTACGTTATATCCCCTCAGGAGCACAATTGGTAACGTATTTCGCCCATGTGCTGCTATCGTTCTTCTGAGGGTATGGGTCCCAGAATTCGATTGTTTTGGAATCTTGACTCGAGTTGCTACCGCAAGCGGCGAGACTGACTGCCGCGGCACTTGCGGCGATTAAAGCTATCACGCGCTTCATATTTTGTAACCGATCATTTGGTATTTCCTTTCATTAACAGCGCACCTATGCGCTGAATGATTAATTTATTGCGTTTGGGAAGTTTTAATCCCAAACTGTTGAACCGGTTAAACAAGTTAAATAATAAACCCTGATCTTTGAAAAGTCAAATCGACGAACTTAACCAATGTAGAATCTCGTGGTTGTTTTCTGCGCGTATCTACGTAGCTGCGATGTTACTCGGGCTCTTGGGTTAGTGGATAATCAAGATAGCGGGTGACCGTCGGGGCTTTCGGATTGTTTATTCGACGCAAAAGGGCTCCCACGGCGGCTTCTGATAGTTGCGCAATGTCCGGACGCACTGCAGGGAACGATATCTTCATTGATGTTGCTAGCTGTTTCGGGAAGACGGTTACGACCTGCAAGTTATCCGGTGTTCGGAGGTTCCTGCGTGCCAAGACCTGAGGGGCAACGATTGTTGCTGGCTCGTTGTGAAGTATCAGAGCGGTCGCTTTGGTGTGCGTATCTAGTGCATGCTCGATGAGGGGCGAAGGATCCGAATCGTCGTCTTTCGGATATTCGACATGCATTTTCAGATCAAGACGTTTGGCGGTCTCTATCGCTGAATCCAGAAAGCGCCAAGCGTAGCCAAGACCCTGATCAAATATTGTGTGTGACCATGGAATAAGAATCACCTCTTTATGCCCTTCAGAGGCTAAGAAATTCAAGATTGATGATGCAGCCTTGGCGAAATCGGAATCCACTGTATCCAAACCGTGTGAGTTCTTTGGCGAGCCGAATGCAACGGTCGGAATGTGCTCTTTTGCGGCATAGCTGACTCGTGGATCCTCATCTTTGACGTCCATCAGGATGAACCCATCCACTTTCTTTGACGACCATGCTTCATGCATTGCCTCGAAGCCGTCGTTCTCGCCAATGAGTAGGGTGTCGTATCCTCTCTTTGTCGCTTCTTCGGATAGCAGGTACACGTACAGCCCAAAGAGGGCTGACAGATAGTTGCCGTGAAAGGCGGGGGAGACCACACCTATTGTTTTGGTTTTTCTTACGGATAGTGCGCGGGCTGCATGGTTCACCGTATAGCCTAATTCGTCAATCGCATGTTGCACCTTAAGTGTTGTAGCTTGGGTGATTCGAGGATCTCCCGATAGTACATACGAGACTGTTGCCTTGGAAACACCGGCTGCGTGCGCCACGTCAGAAATTGTTACCATATATCACCTGCTCTTGCTTCGTCGCTTCGCTAGGTTAAGCAAATAATCAACATGAGACAAGTTTAGCGTTATCTGTTTGCGCGCGTCGTCATGATGGTCGACAAAAGGCAATGACTCTATTCCACGTTTCCTCTCGTCCAATGGAGGTGTGGACGGCTATGCGCGCGAGTATCTACCAAACTACTGATGTTGGCGGTTTGGGTTAAGTCGCGTTGCTGTCTTGGCGTATGCGTTGACGGTGCGAACATTGGTGAGTTTGATTCGCATCGGTGCTTGAGGCGATTAAACGTACATGCGTGTGAAGAAAAGTACATTGAACGCCGTAAGAAAAGCACATTGAACGCCGGGGTAAGACGAAGAGGCTTGTCTGCGGCTCGCATCTCGTCTATGTATGGCAGATTCGGGGGCCTGTCCGGAGACATCTCACTTACATATGGCAGACACATGCGGCGAAAACCTCAAAAACGTACCCCCGAAGTGGCTGTTTTCGCAGGCGACGTGCCATATATAAGCGAGATGTTTCCGTACGAAAAGCAAAATCTGCCATACATAACGCAGATAGACCGGTTGGCGTGGGGTATTACGCGAAGTGATTTCACGCGAGTACACGCTGCGGCCTACAGCAGGGGAGCGGTGCGTGGTTTTGCGGTTGAGTTCGTACTTGCAGCTGAACGGGGAATGTCTCGAATGGTTCCTCGATGGGTTGTCCTTCGATGAGTGCCAGAGCCTTTTGTGCCGCATCGACGGCCATGTCGTATGGGCGCTGTCGAACGGTGGTTAGCTCAGCTTCTTTGGCGAAGGTGCTGTCGTCAAATCCGGTTACGGAAATATCTCCAGGCACGGAAAGGCCGCTGCGTTGAAGGCGGAAGAACAATGGAATTGCCTGTGAGTCCTGATGAAAACACAATGCGGTGGGTGGGTTGTCTTGCGCCATGATCTCGGAAATTGCCGCATCTAGAATGCTGTCGCCTTTTTGCACTGCCAGTGTGCGGGCGGTCAGTCCGTCAATTGCATCGCAGGCTTCCTGGAATCCGGAAATACGGTTAAATGAGCTGAATCCCAATGTGGAGGAAAAGCTTTCATATAAATACAGCAGGTTACGATGTCCCAGCTTGGCGAGATGTCGAACGATGAGTTTGATGCCTTCTTTGTCGTTGATGCCGACAGTTGCATCGAATCCTTCGCTGGTGGTATTGATGCCGATAATCGGAATTTTTGCGGTTCCGAGACGTTTGACCTCGTCGGGGCTGATGCCGAATGAGGAAACGAATACGGCATCGGCGTTGCTGCGTACGGGAAGTTCCTCGAAGAATGCGTCACGCGCTTCCGACCCCTCGATGGGGTAGATGACCAGATCGTACCCGGCGTCACGCAAAACATCGTTAAGTCCGGCAATGATTTCGGCGGTGAACCATTCGATGACGCCGCTGCCGACCAATAATGCTATGCGATAGGTTCTACCGGATTTAAGAATTCCTGCCGATCTGGAAACGCTGAAATTCAACGCATCGGCTGCGGCCTGCACTTTCAACCGTGTTGCCTCTGACACCTGTTCAGGGTGTGCGAAAGTGCGTGAGACTGTAGCGTTCGATACGCCTGCCTTCAGTGCCACATCGCCGATGCTCGCTTTCATGGTGCCTCCGAAAGTTTTTTTCACTGTTTGTTTCAGCCTACCATCATTGCCGTCCTCATGGCTACAGAGTTGAAAGATGAATGAAAAGGGTTGCGATACGACACGCCGTATGAAAAACAATGTGTGCACGCTCACAGCGGTGAGATGAAACGGGTTTCAAATGAAACCGTTTACATTTTAAAAAACCTTGAATTGCCAATATGAAACCCTTGTCGTATGCTATTGCTTGTCCGCAAGGGGCGGATGAAGGCTTACGAGGACGTAAGGAGAGATATGAAAATCAACAAAGGTATCGCAGTGGCAGTGGCGGCCTTGAGCATCGTCGGCTTGGCTGCGTGCGGGAACAGCAATGCCGCGTCCGGCACAACCGATACGAAAGCCGACAAAGGGCTTGACGTTATCGGCAACACCATCACCTACGACCCCAATCATCTCGTGAACGACGGCAAGCCAATCCAGCTCGAGTACTGGAGCTGGGGCAGCAAGGGCACGGATCCTGTCTACAAGATGATTGAGTCCTACACGAAGACGTATCCGAACGTCACCATCAAAACGGTGAATGTTTCATGGGATGATTATTGGACCAAGCTGCCGTTGGCTCTGAAAGGCAAAAACGGTCCGGCCGTTTTCAACATCCACAACTCTTACGATGCGTTGATTCGTCCATACGCAGCGGATTACGATATCGACACCAAGTCTTTGGAATCCGACTACTCCACCGCATCCGTACATGAAGATGCGAACGGCAAAGTCAAGTACATCGACTCCGTGATCAACACCGGCAACATCTACTACAACAAGACATTGTGGAGCGAAGCGGGCCTCACCGACGCCGACATTCCGACCACATGGGACGAATTCATCCAGGTCGCCCAAAAGCTCACCAAAACCGACGGCAGCAAGATGACGCAGGCCGGCTTCAACTTCAACGGCGACGCCTACAGCGCCATCTACCAAGGTCTGAACTATCAGAAGGGTGAACTGCTCTTCAGCGAAGATGGCAAGAAAGCCAACTACAACAACGACGTGACCAAAGAAAACATGCAGTTCCTCAAGGATTTGTATGACAAGTACAAGGTCGGATCCGTTGACTTCGGCAACGATTACACCCAAAGCTTCGGTAACGGCCAGTCTGCGATGATCTACGCTTGGGGCCACATGGAAGGCACGCTGAAAGAAAAGTATCCAGATATTACTACGGCGTGTTCGCCACTCCAACCTTCTCCGAAGACACTCCGTTTGCATACGACCGTTACAACGGCGAATCCACTCCGGGCGTCAACAAGAACCAAAGCAAAGAACAGCAGGACGTTGCCCAGGACTTCATCAAGTACCTGCTCGCCAACGATGATTACATTCGTGAAGCGGTATCCGAACTGAACTCCTTCCCAGCCAAGACCTCGCTGCAGAACGACAAGGACATTCTCTCCAAGCCGGTCATGGCCGCCATCCAGCCGCGCGTAGACCGACTGATCTGGCCGGGACCGGCACCGTCCACCGTTGAATCCAGCGGCACCACTGCTTTCCAGAACGTCTTCCAGAACGGCATGTCCATCGATAAGGCTCTCAAGGAGGCCCAGGGCCAGATGGATACCGACATGAAGAGCTCTGACTTCACGTCAATGGAAAGCAAGTACGCTTACTTCGACGAACATAAGTAATACCGATATATCCTTTCCAATCCCTTTTCCAATCCGGGCAGTCGCGGTACGATTCTTCTTCCGCGCCGCGACTGCCTTTTTATCTACGAGATACGTTCAATCTTCTTATTCGATTCGATCCGGCATTCCGTATTACGTAACAAAACGGTCGAATCGGCTCACAGAGAGGCGAGATTCAATGAAAAACAAAAATGGTGAATCTCTGGTATCGAGAATTTTCACCCTACGCAACATGGCCGTTGCCTTCTTGGTGGTCTATTTCGCCATTTTCCTGGCCTACCCAATTTTTTAAAGCCTTCGCGGGCAGTTTGCATAACTGGAATCCTCTGATCGGCACTTATGATTGGGTCGGACTCGACAACTTCAAACAGATCCTCACAGACAAACTTTTCTGGACTTCCATGGGGAACACTGCGGTATTCGCAGGTGTTTCCACACTCTTCCGCATTGTGCTTGGTCTCGGTTTGGCCCTGCTGCTCAGCGCCAAACTTGTCAAATGCAAAGATACCCTCCGCGGTCTGTTCTACATGCCGACCATCACTCCGCTCGTGGCAGTCTCTTTCGTGTGGATGTGGATGTTCGACCCGCAGTTCGGCATGGTAGACAAAATCACAGGACTCGACATCAACTGGCTGCACGACACCAAATGGGCCATGCCGGCAGTCATCATCATGACCATTTGGAAGGATTTCGGCTACGCGACCGTTCTATATTTGGCCGGTCTCATGAATCTTCCTCGAGACGTGTACGAGGCGGCCGCCATCGACGGTGCCAACTCAGTGCAGATTTTCTTCAAAATCACCCTGCCGCTGCTTAAATCAACCACCTTGTTCATTGTCATCACGTCACTGATCAGCTACCTGCAGGCATACGTGCAGATTCTCGTCATGACCGAAGGCGGACCGGGCACGTCAACCTACACCATCAGCTATCTCATCTTTGATCAGGCATTCCAGAAATACAACTTCGGCGTCGCGTCAGCTCAGGCAGTTGTGCTCTTCCTGTTCACTGGCGTGCTCACCCTCATCATGTTCAAGGTTTCTGGAGATTCGGAGGAACTGGTATGAAATCACGTAAAATTGGCGGCATCATTCTTACGATTCTGCTCTTCATCGTCGCCATCATCACCATTGTTCCATTTGTTTGGATGTTCATTTCATCATTCGCGCCAAATAGCGAAATCGTCAAAGTGACCGGAGGATTATTCCCTAAGCCATCCACGATTGACAATTATGTGAGCATCCAAGAAAAGTTCAATTTCTTGCGATTGTTCGCAAACTCGCTGATCGTGGCAGTACTGAAAACCGGTATTGCAATCTACACAAGTGCGGTGCTTGGTTACGTGTTCTCTAAAATGCGATTCCGTGGTCGCAACCTGCTTTTCGGCATCGTTATGAGCACCATGATGATTCCTTGGGCAGTGACCATCATTCCGCAATACGAAATGTTCACCAACTGGGGCCTGCAAGACACCTACACGTCGCTCGTGCTTCCTGGCATGATCAGCGCATTCGGCATCTTTCTGTTCCGTCAATCCATCTCGGGAATTTCTGACGAACTCATTGAAGCGGCGAAACTCGATGGCGCATCCGAAACCAGAATCTTCCATAGCATCATTCTGCCAATGAGCCATAACACCATCGCGGCGCTCGCCATCTTCACCTTCCTGTGGAATTGGGAAGACTACCTGTGGCCATTCTTGATGATTACTGACGAACACAAGCAGCTGCTCGCTGTCGGCTTGAAGGCCTTCAACGGCCAATATGGCACCGATTACGGCGGATTGTTCGCAGCGACTTCGTTGGCAATTGTTCCAGTGATTATTGTATATATGATTTTCCAGAAGCAGTTCATCGCAGGTATTGCGACGGGCAGTAGCAAGTAAGGCAGGAGTAGCATGGCAAACAACGCATTAGATAACGCAGCCGGCACGGTGTTCGTCGACTATGTGCGCAAGGCGCGGCCGAATATGCGAGAAGCGTCGATCCTGCAGGGGGAGCATTGGAGGATTGGCATTCTAACGGAATCGCTGATCCGCTTTGAATGGTCAGATTCCGGCGAATTCGAAGACAATCTCACGCAGATGGTGGTCAACCGCGATTTTGGCGCCGATCCGCAATTCACAGTGACACATCGCGACGGACTGCTCATTGTTGACACCCCCGCATTGTATGTGACGTACGATGGCAAGCCGTTCAGCAAAGAAGGCTTGAGCGTGGTTGTCAAGGGCGTGGCCGACACCCAGTTCAATACGTGGCACTACGGCGACGAGCCGAAGCATAATCTCAAAGGCACCGCGCGCACGCTCGACGAGGCGAATGGTGCGATTCCGCTCGGCGACGGTGTGATTTCGCGAGACGGATGGGCGGTACTCGACGATTCCGCCGCGAACGTGATCGTGGAAGCATACGAAGTGAACGGCAAACCGAATCCACTGGGGGCTTGGGTTATGCCACGCGATCACGCGGAAACCGACTTCTACTTCTTCGGCTATGGCCGCCGCTACACCGAAGCGGTGCAAGACTTCTACAAGCTGGCCGGACCAACGCCTCTGCTGCCGCGCTTCGCACTCGGCAACTGGTGGAGCCGCTACTACCGCTACACGCAAGACGAATACCTGCAGCTCATGGACCGGTTCAAGCGCGAAGGCATTCCATTCACCACGTCCGTGATCGACATGGACTGGCACCGCGTGGACGATGTCGATCCGAAATACGGTTCCGGTTGGACCGGCTATTCGTGGGATAAGCAGCTGTTCCCGGACCATAAGGCGTTCTTGCGCGACTTGCACGAGCGCGGCCTGAAAGCCACATTGAACGTGCATCCGCGAGACGGCGTGCGCGCGTTCGAAGACGACTATGAGGCGGTGGCCAAGCGTGTCGGCATCGATCCCGCAACCGAAGAGGCGGTGGAATTCGACCTGACGAATCCGGATTTCGTAAGCGCCTACTTCGACATGCATCATCGTATGGAAGCCGAAGGCGTTGACTTCTGGTGGCTCGACTGGCAGCAGGGCGGTGTGACCCGTCAGCCGGGACTCGACCCGCTGTGGGTGCTCAACCACTTGCACTACCTGGATTCCGGGCGCTACGAGACTTCTTCCGAACGCAACGCAGGGGAGAACTGCGAATGCGAAAAGTGCGCCGAGCCGGGCGCTCGAGATGAGCATGAAATGCATGTCGAGCAATCCGAACGCAACGTGAGCCGTGCGGGACGCAACAACCGTTGGCCGCTCACCTTCTCGCGGTATGCTGGCCCGGGTTCGCACCGCTATCCGGTCGGCTTCTCGGGAGACACCATTGTTACGTGGGAATCCTTGCAGTTCCAGCCGTATTTCACTGCTACCGCGTCGAATATCGGCTACGGATGGTGGAGTCACGATATTGGCGGTCATATGTGTGGCTATCGTAACGAGCATTTGGAAGCCCGTTGGTACCAGCTTGGCACGTTCAGCCCGATCAATCGCCTGCATTCCAGCAATTCGCAGTTCATGGGCAAGGAGCCGTGGAACTTCTCCGCGGAAGTGCGCGATTCCATGGTGGGTTCGCTGCGACTGCGCCATATGATGCTGCCGTACTTGTACACCATGAACTATCGCGCCGCGTTTGAGGGCATGCCATTGGTGGAGCCGATGTATTGGGCGGATCCGAACAATCCGCAGGCGTACGAGGTGCCGGACGAATTCCGTTTCGGTACTGAGCTGCTGGTTGCACCAATTGTTTCTGATAATGACGATTCCGCGCAGCTGGGTAGCACGGAAGCATGGCTGCCGCAAGGCGAATGGTATGACTTCTTCGACGGTCGCCGTTACGTTTCGGCAGGGAAGTCCGGGCGTCGTTTGGAAGTGTGGCGTGCGATCGACCGTATGCCGGTGTTTGCCAAGGCTGGCGGTATCGTGCCGTTGCAGCAGCTTGGCGAGGGCAATAAGGTGAATGATCTGGGCAATCCGGAGTCCCTGCAGGTGCTGGTGTTCCCCGGTGCGAACGGTTCGTTCACACTCAAGGAAGACGATGGTTCTGTGGCCTCTGCTGCTTCCGGTTCTGCATCTGCCGAGTCTTGCGATGGCCAAACTCATGTTGCCGATACGCGCATGAGCCTTGACTGGAAGAATGCGGACAATGCCACGCAGTTCACCATCAGTCCGGTGGAAGGCTGTGCTGAAGCCATTCCGGCACAGCGTAACTGGGAGATTGTGTTCCGTGGAGTTGCGCAGCCAGACACGCAGAACGTTCGTATCGAAATTGGCGGTAAGGCTTGCAATACTGCAGAAATTACATACGATCAGCAGACGTTGAGTCTGTCGGTCGTTGTGCGCGACGTGCCGTCTACTGCATGCTTGAACGTTACGATTGCAGACGGACTGCAGATTGCTGAGAATTCAGTCGAACAGGACGTGCTTGACGTGCTCTTGCATGCGCAGATGCCGTACATTTCCAAAGAGCATGCGATGCAGGCGATTCGTGAGCAAGGAGTGCGTGCGCTCGGGGCTCTGCGCACCTTCGATACCGCGCCCCGTTTCAGCAACGAGCTGTTTGTCACCTCCGGCATGCCCGATGCGGTGATCGGCGCCCTGGAGGAAATCCTCCTCCGCAGCTGATTGTGGGAGTACCGACATCCATCACCCTTCTATGCCATTCTAGGGTGGTGGATGTTACTCGGGGGGGGGGTGGGTGTAATCTGCCCTAGAAGGATGGAGTGTAAGAGCCAGACTGAAGGGATTGGACATGCGAGGGAACTCCTGCGATTCGGATTCAACGCCAAAGACGGAGGAAATACATATTGTTTCCTCTAACGCATGGCATAAGCAGCGGACGCATGTTCAGGATCAAGCTCAAAACGTTTCGCAGTTTGAACCAATGACATTCTCGAACACGCCGTTTCCCGTTGATGGGGACGGGCATAGCTGTAAGAGGGTCAAGAAGCAGGTCGTTCCGGGGTGGAGATATTCGTTCGTTGCCTGTCTGGTAATGGTCGACCTTGCCGTCATGCTGGTTTCTCTCGCGTTCAGCCTGTGGGCAAACAATTCTGCATATGAAGCCATCGGTAGCGTCATGCCATTTGGGCTATTTCTTGTTTGCTTCAGTGCCATTTGGGTATTGAGCCTTACGATCGTCGGTGCATACCATAGGCATGTGATGGCGGAAGGCTATGAGCTGTACGCGAAGATCATCAACGCTTCGCTGCTCACTATTATTACGTATTGCTCGATTGCGTTTTATTTTCAAAACTTTGCGCTTCCACGAACGGCACTTTATCGTTGCCCCGATCATCGCGTTCCTTCTGGAAGTGATTGCCCGTTGGCAGATGCGTCAGTGGTTGCATCGCAGCCGCAAAAAAGGTTCTTGCAAGTATAGGACCGTGGTGATTGGTTCTTCCGACGGCATTAACCGTGCGTTGCGTACCATGCAGGATTATTCCAATTGGGGGTATTCGCCGGTCGCAGTATGCCCGATCGAGCTGACGGCAGAAAGAAAGATGCGTATGTGGTCACTTCGTTCGAGCCGGATCCTTCCATTGAGGGTGCCGACATGCTGAAGGTGATTCCGCTTAATTCCGCGTTCCCCCGCACGTGCGAAAGTCTTTGCGCTCAAGAAGTGTATGTTGCCGACGTGCTATCTCGTGATTCCGAAATGTTGCATGGTATCTCTCTTGCGGTGGAATCTTTGGGCATGGAACTTGCTTGGCTGTGTCTTTGGCTGATGTGAGCGGACATCGCTTGTATTTGCGTAATACTGCTGAGCAGCCGGTGTTGTTGGCGAGTCTGCCGCAATACACTACTGCTACTGCTGTGGTGAAGCGTGTCGTCGACATCATAGGTTCGGCTTGCGCGTTATTGATTTCTTCGCCGATTATGCTTGGCGTAGCTATTGCCATCAAACTCGATGATGGTGGTCCGGTGTTTTTCTCTCAGCAGCGTGTCGGGTTACATGGTAAGCCGTTCACCATGTACAAGTTCCGTTCCATGGTTACCAATGCAGAAGAGTTGAAGAAGAAGCTTGCGGAAGAGAATGGCCAGAGCGATCGTTTTATCTTCAAAATGAAGGATGATCCACGTATTACGAAGATTGGCCATTTTATTCGTAAGACTTCGTTGGATGAGTTCCCTCAGTTCTTTTAACGTGTTGAAGGGCGATATGTCTTTGGTTGGGCCTCGTCCGGCGTTGCCTGACGAGGTTGCCCGCTATGGCTCCCTGTATTCCACGCGTTTGCTGGTGAAGCCCGGTATTACTGGTCCGTGGCAGGTTTCCGGTCGTTCGGATCTTTCGCAGGAGCAGAGCGAGTATTTGGACGTTTCGTACATCGAGAATTGGTCCATCGCTGGAGATCTTGCGATTCTTGCGAAGACCGTGCTCGTAGTCTTCCGCGGTACCGGTTCCTACTAAGCTGCGCATTGCGTTGCATAAACTCGAAAAATCGCCTCCCTTTCTAGTAAAAGGGAGGCGATTATTTTGTTGAGATTGAGTCAGTTTTTGTGCTTGCTCTTCTTTCGGCTCCTTTTGGCTCTTCTTGCCGCCCTCGTCGTAAGAGTAATAGTAGTTGCCGTTCGAGGAGACCTTGCGTTCCTGCGCGAAGTTGAGCACGAAGCCCATCACCGGAATGTTGAGGTTGTCGAGCTGAACGGAGATTTCCTTCAGATCGCGCTTCACAGTTATGTCACAGCCAGATACAATGCCGCTTTCGGGGAGCTGGGGGCTACGGGCTACGCGGCGCGCTGCACCATGGAAAGCTTCACCGGCGACTCTTTGTCGGAAGCGTGCAGCGACTTTTCCGCCACATTACTCAAGGATTCCGCCACGCTGTTAACAATGTCGGAATCCTGCTTTGCGGCGGGGTTCCATCTTCTTTGATTGCGTTTGCGATGCTGTAACCGTGTAGTGTATGTTCCTTTTCAATTGGAGTGTAGAAAGCACCAAGAATGGTGAAATTCCAATGAAAACTGTTGCTGGGAAAATATTTTAAAAATGAAAATGATTACAAAAGTGGTTGCGTGAGATGGCCTCATTGTGTTTTTCGTATTATGTTGTGTTCTTGAAAATATGAATATATTCCCCGAGATTCGATTCGTTTTATTCTTAACAATGAGGTACAGTATTTCACGTAGTTATTTACAATAAAGGAAGGATTTACATGTCCGTTCTTGATGGTTTCAAAGAAGTTGGCGAAAGAACGGTGGCAAGTTGACCATGACGGTCATGCTTGAATCCGTTCGTTTTTCCAAGGGTGTTTCTGAAGTTCTCGGACGTCCTGAATACGTCAAGCTGCTGGTGAATTACGAG
>ENA-OQCD01000290-OQCD01000290.1-human-gut-metagenome-genome-assembly--contig:-NODE-290-length-14103-cov-3.915999_pt1 | contig 14103 bp, 18 predicted proteins | sample MGYA00242755_ERZ504571 | MGnify/ENA primary metagenome ERZ504571 (study PRJEB26092, sample SAMD00036274) | human gut metagenome | host: Homo sapiens | study: EMG produced TPA metagenomics assembly of...
CGCTGGGCGTGACCCCGGAACAGATCGACAGCCAGACCGGCACCTTCGGAATCCCGGAAATGGGTACCAACTTCGTGCGCGGTATGCTGGTGGAGGCACGGCCCAAGAACTTCTCTGAACTGATCCAGATCTCGGGCCTGTCCCACGGCACTGATGTGTGGACCGGCAACGCGGACGAGCTGATCCGCAGCGGCACCTGCACCATTGCGGAGGTCATTGGCTGCCGTGACAGCATCATGCTGTACCTGTTGCGCAAGGGTCTGGAACCCAAGATGGCCTTTGATATCATGGAGGCTGTGCGTAAGGGCAAGGTGGCCAAGGGCGGTTTCAAGGATGGCTGGGAGGAAGCCATGCGGGAGCACGAGGTGCCGGACTGGTACATTGAGAGCTGCCGCAAGATCAAGTATATGTTCCCCAAGGCCCATGCCGTGGCCTACCTGATGTCGGCCATTCGTCTGATGTGGTTCAAGATCTACCGTCCACCGGAGTTTTATGCGGTATACTTTACCGTACGCGGCGACGACATCGACTACGAAGCCGCTGTGGGCGGTGCGGCAGTGGCCCGCGCCCACATGGAAGAAGTCAAGCGCCGCCTGAAGGAAGAGAAGAACGCCAAGGACGAAGATGTGCTGGTCAGCCTGCAGCTCGTCAACGAGATGCTGGTGCGCGGCTACGAGTTTTTGCCCATTGAGCTGGGCAAGAGCCGCGGCTCCAAGTATGTGGTGGAGGACGGCAAGGTACGTCTGCCTTTCTCTTCGCTGAAGGGTCTTGGCGGTGCTGCCGCCGATGCACTGGAAAAGGTGACCATCCACGGCGAAGAATATATCTCGGTGGAAGAGTTGCAGCAGGCTTCCGGTGTCGGCAGCAGCATTCTGGACCGTTTGCGTCAGGTGGGCGCTCTGGGCGACCTGCCGGAGAGCAGTCAGGTAAGCTTCTTCTGAGGATTCTGAAAGCAAAAGTGCCTGCACGGCTTTAGCTGTGCAGGCACTTTTTGCTTTAAAAAAAGCACCCGCGGCAAAAATCGCAGGTGCTTAAAAATTCAGCAGAACGGGGGAGTGTTTACTCCACGCTGATCATATAATAGTAAACGGGCTGGCCGCCGCGGATGTGGCTGACCTCAACGTGGTTCGGGCACTTTGCCTTTACGATCTCGGTCACTTTCTCGGCATCCTCATCGCTCACGTCGCAGCCGGAAATGATGGTGACGAAGCTGGAATCCTTCTTGCACATGCCGCGTGCCAGACGGTAGGTAGCTTTGGTGATATCGTTGGAGGTGGAAACGATCTTGCCGTTCTCCAGAGCCATGATCTCACCCTTCCTGATGCGCTTGCCGTCGTACTCACTGTCGCGGGCAGCATAGGTGATCAGACCGGTGGACACCTTGTCGGCAGCAGCCATCATGTTGATGGTGTTGGTCTCGGCGTTCACGGAGGGATCAAAGTTCAGCATGGCGGTAATGCCCATGGGCACGGTGCGGGTGGGCAGAACGACCACCTGACGGTCGGCCAGCTTCTGGGCCTGCTCAGCAGCCATGATGATGTTTTTGTTGTTGGGCAGCACGAACACGGTCTTTGCGGGCACGCTCTGGATGGCGGCGAGGATATCCTCGGTGGCTGGGTTCATGGTCTGACCACCGGAGACCACTGCGTCTGCAGCCAGATCGGTGAACACGGCCTTCAGGCCTTCACCGGCGGCAACGGCAACAAAGCCATAGTCACGGCTGGGGTCCACAGCAGCGTAGACGAACTCGCTGGACTGAGAAGGGGCCTTCTCAGCAGAAGCCTGCTTTTCCAGGCTCTTGCCCTGCTTCTGACGGGCCAGGAACTGCTCGTGCATGTTCTCGATCTTGAAGTTGGTCAGGTAGCCATACTTGATGGCTTCGCTCAGGATCTTACCGGGGTCAGCGGTGTGCACATGCAGGTTGATCACATCGTCGTCCTCGATACACACCACGCTGTCGCCGTTGGATTCTGCAAAGGCACGCATCTTTGCGGCGCTTGCACCCTCATACTTGTTGATCAGGAACTGGGTGCAGTAGCCGTTCTTGATGTCCTCCACCTTCATCAGGTCGTCGGTGAACACGCCCTTGCCGGCGTTCTCGGTGGAGAGCTTTGCCTTGTTGGGAGCAGCCTCGCCGCCTGCCACGATGCCTTCGCCATGGAACACCTTGCCCATGCCCTCAAAGATGACCATGATGCCCTGACCGCCGGCATCCACACGCCGGCCTTCTTCAGAACAGGCAGCAGGTTGGGGGTGTCCTCCAGAGCCTTCTGGCCGGCGGTCATCACCACATCCCACAGAGCGGGCACATCCTCGGCACCGCAGGCAGCAGCTTCCTCAGAGGCAATGCGTGCAACCGTGAGGATGGTGCCCTCGGTGGGCTTCATAACGGCCTTATAAGCGCCCTCGACACCCTTCTTCAGAGCCTCGACAATGTCGGCAGCGGTGGCTTCCTTCTTGCCTTCCAGCGCCTTGGAGAAGCCGCGGAACAGCAGGCTGGTGATAACACCGGAGTTGCCGCGTGCACCGCGCAGCATGGCGGAAGCAGCGGTCTTGGAAGCCTCACCCACGGTGCAGCTGTCGTCCAATGCTTCCAGCTCGCGCACAGAAGCACCCACGGTCATGCCCATGTTGGTGCCAGTGTCGCCATCAGGAACAGGGAAAACGTTCAGCTCGTCCACGCGGGAGCGCTGATTGTTGATGTTGTTGGCGCCAGAGATAATGGCGTCACGCAAAATCTTACCAGAAATCATTCTTTTTTACTCCTTGTACTTGCCGGAAAAGCCCGGCGCATTCGGATGAACCAACAAAAATCAGGCGATCACATCGTCTACCGAAACCACAACGCGGGCACCTTCAGCCGGTAGCCTGCTCCACCTCGTCCTTGACGCGGTGAGAGATGCTGCGTGCGGCGGTAGAAATGTTCAGGCCATAGCTCACTGCAATGTGCAGTTCGATCACCAGACGACCATCCTCCTGCGTGACACGGACACCCTTTTCCGGGTAATCAGAACCGTGCACCATGCTTCTGACGGCATCGGTCATATCACGGGGTGCCATTGCGGCAACACCGTAACACTGTTTGGCTGCTTCACCTACCAGAGTAGCAAAATACCCGGACGTAAAGCTGACATCCCCCAGAGGGAAACGGGAAGTGATCATAGTCGCTCTGCTCCTTTATGTTATTTTCATAAAACACATTCAAGGTCTGGTGCGCAGCGGCGGACAGATACACATACTGCGCCGAGAAACACCCACATTATTATACAACTTTGGGGCGCGCTTGTACAGCGCAAAATGCTGGTATATCAACTTTTGCGCAGGTTTCTGCATTGGCGGCATGGTTCGGGCGGCTTCGCACCGGGAAGGTGATAGCATAACGGACGCTGGTTGCTTTTTATCAAAACCGAAAGTATGACGAAAGAAAGCAAACAATCTGTTAAAAAAATATAAAAGGTGGGTGATAACTCTTTATTCGACTATGAAAAAGTGCTAAAATAGAAACAAGGATAGGGACTGCGGCGCAGGGTCCCGCTTGTGCGGATGACTGCGTTATTTTTTGCGCACGGCGCGTGGAACAATGTTTAGGAGCTGTTGTCATGAATATTCTGTTTTTCCTTTCACCCAAGCAGGATCTGATGTATGTTTACGACGATTTCACCCTTCGGCAGACGCTGGAAAAGTGGGAGAATAACCGCTACGCGTCCATTCCGGTGCTCAACCGGCAGGGAAAATATGTGGGCACCCTGACCGAGGGCGACATTCTCTGGGGGCTGAAAAAGTTCCATGGTCTGGATCTGGAAGCGGCTGAGGATGTCCCCATTTCGGCCTTCCCGCACAAGCGCGACTACAAGGCTGTCACCGTGACCACCAGCATGGATCAGCTGATCGAAGCGGCCATGAACCAGAACTTTGTGCCGGTTGTGGATGACCGCGGCATCTTCATTGGCATCGTGCGCAGGCAGGCGATCATCCGTTACTGCTATGAGAAGGCCCGCACAGAGCAGCAGGCCCATGAGCAGCGCATCCCGGAATATGCCGCTGTGCATTGAACGATATAAATAGGTGGCCAGCCGCCCGGTTCCGCATCTGAAGCCGGGCGGCTTTTTGTCTGCAAAATGCGTTGAAAATCCGATTTATAGTACCTGCTGTGTGCGATAATACAGCCATGGAACAAAAACCGTTCTGAAAAGCTGCAAAAAACGAGATACAGGAGGGAACACGGATGAAAGATTTTGAACTGCGTTATGTCGGAAGCCATGTGGAAGTATACACCGGCAGCGGGGTGTTCCTGTTTTCGGCCGATACGGTGCGGGAAGCAATGGAAGAACTGGCAGAGTAAGCGACCGCAAACAGGCAGGGACTTCAGCGCAAATGTAAAATTGATGTAAAATAATTGAAAAGGAAAGAGCACGAATTCATTAAGAGACGGAAAAAATGTGTAGAAAAAAGTGATTTTCTTGTAAAATAAACCTTGTTGTGACAGGATAAAAAATGATATAATAGATCCAAGCGCGGTCATTGTGCGCCGTTCTGCGCAGCAGAGCGGCAGGCCGCAGCATCTGCCGGATCAAGCAGGCCCGGTGTGCGGGCAGGGCAGATGTACAAGGATCAAAAGGAAGATCATTTTTAGGAGTATCGTTATGGATATCACACACATTACCTCTCTGTTGGGTGGAATTGCGCTGTTTCTGTACGGCATGTCCATTATGGGCGCTGGTCTGGAAAAACTGGCCGGCGGCAAAATGCAGGGCGTGCTGCAAAAGCTGACCTCCTCAACGCTCAAGGGCGTTATTTTTGGCACCCTCATCACGGGTGTCATCCAGTCCTCGGCCGGCACGGTCGTATTTGTGTCGGTCTGGTAAACTCCGGCATCATGACCCTTACGCAGTCGGTAGGCGTCATTATGGGTGCAAACATTGGTACCACTGTTACCGGCCAGCTGATCCGCATGGCGGATATCTCCGGTGACAGTCTCTGGCTGACACTGATCCAGCCCAAGACCTTTGCGCCCGTGGTGGCGTTTATCGGCTGCATTTTTATGTGTTCCTGCGCAGCGCTAAAAGGAAGAACATCGGCCAGATCATGCTGGGCTTCGGCATCCTGTTTACCGGCATGAGCCTGATGGACACCGGTGTGGCTCCTCTGCGTGAGAGCGCCGTGTTCCAGAATCTGTTCGTTACCATGACGAATCCCGTTCTGGGCATTCTGGTGGGCGTGGTGGTCACGGTGATCATCCAGTCCTCCTCGGCATCGGTGGGTATCCTGCAGGCACTGTCCAGCACGGGTCTGGTCACCTTCAGCTCTGCCATCCCCATTATTCTGGGCGCACACATCGGCACGGCCTTTACGCCGCTGCTCACCATTGGCGGCTCCTCCAAGGACGGCAAGCGCGCTGCACTGATCCATCTGTACTTCAACATCATTGGCAGCGTGATCCTGCTGGCGCTGGTGTATGCGGTGCAGTTTACCGTTGGAATCCCCATGTGGAACGACGTGATGAACAAGAGCACCATCGCAAACATCCACACCCTTTCCAGCGTGTGCGCCATGCTGCTGTTCCTGCCGTGCAGCGGTGTGCTGTCCAAGCTGGCACTGCTCACTGTGCCGGACAGCGCCGAGGAAGCACAGGAGCTGAGCATGCCGGTGCTGGACGAGCGCCTGTTCAAAGCCCGGCTGTGGCCCTGCAGCAGGCTAAGAGCGCTGTGATCAAGATGTCCCGCCGTGCTGCCCGCAATGTGAATCTGGCTGCACCGCTGCTGCTGAAGATGGACGAGGATACCGTCAGCGCCATCCGGGTGCGTGAAAACCTGATCGACCGCATGGAGGTGGCAATCTCCAACTATCTGATCAAGATGACCGATCAGGAGCTGGGCGACGATGAGAGCCACACTGTGACCGAACTGCTGAATTTTTGTTACCGAGTTCGAGCGCATCGGCGACTATGCGGTGAACATTATGGAAAAGGCAGAAGAACTGCAGGAAAAGGAAGCGTCCTTCAGTGAAAGCGCCACCAAGGAGCTGCAGCTGCTGGAGAATGCGCTGAACCGCATCCTGAATCTGACCAACGATGCCTTTGAAAACAGCGATATGCGTCTGGCGGCTCAGGTGGAACCGCTGGAGGAAGTGATCGATGTGATGGCAGAGCGCCTGCGCGACCAGCACATCCTGCGCTTGAAGGACGGCGTGTGCTCCATTGATACGGGTGTCGTGTTCCTGGATGTGCTGAACAATGCAGAGCGCATCTCGGATCACTGCTCCAACGTTGCTGCCCGCCTGATCGGCATGGATGCCGGCGAGGACTACGACTCCCACACCCTCAAGAGCATCATGCACCACAACCCCACCAAGGACTACATGCTGGAATACGAGGAGTGCCGCAAGACCTACCTTGCTCCGCTGGAAGAATGGAAGCCTGAAACTAAGAAAACCTCCGGGACGCTTTTCCCGGAGGTTTTTTGCGTTAAAAATCAGGCACTTTTGGGCAAAGAGACAATGACCCAGCGGTGCGGCCCGTGAAAGCCGTCCACCTTGGCGGCTTTGCTGCAGGTGCCGGGGCTGGGCGGGCCGAGGTGGATACCGCGGTCCAGCTGCTTGCCGCAAAGACGGCACTGGTAATGGAGGGTGATCTGTTCTGACATGAGGACGCACTTCCTTTTATGATCGCTGCAGGCGGTTAAGAAACTTTACATCTATTATCATTATATAATTTTTACATTGGGATGTCAATAAAAATAATCAGCAAAAGTAGATAAAAATTGAGCATTCTGCACTCAATCGCCCAGATCTTCCAGCAGCAGGTCCAGTTCCCGTTCGCTGTACACGGTCACACCGCGCTTGATGCGCACGGCATCGTTCTCCGGCAGAAGATTGGTGTAGATGCCGGTGACGGTGACAAGCACATCCGGCTGGCCATTGGTGCCGCAGCGGTAAACGGCCACGCGCCCGCCTTTGTCGCACAGGCGGTAGCTTTGGGCAGCAAGCTCCGGCATGGCCTGTGCGGCAAGGTCTGCTGCGGAGGAAGGCGGTGCTTCGCTGCCGGGGTCGGGCACCGGAAGGCTGAGCTTGGGCAGGGCCATCCAGAACAGGCTGAACACGATGGTGAATACGCACAGCCCGTAGAACAGGCAGGTGCACAGTTTGCGCATGGAGAAACACGCTCCTTTCCGGCTGAAGTATGCCCCAAAACAGGGGGGCGCAGTCAATTTTCACACGGGAATGCTGTACTTTGTCCGGCAGATTGTGTTATACTACAGATGATTAGACCTATCAGGGCCGAAGATTGGTTCTTGCCCGCGTTCTGTGCACGTGCTATAATATGGTATTGCGTGCAGTTCTGTGCGCTTTGATGGAAAAGTACCAGCGCATGGCGCTGAAAAAGCAGCCTGAATGTTAGGAGGCGATTTCTATCTCCGATATGAGAAAGATCAACCGTGCCGGTGAGGGGCATTCCCCGGCACCGGCGGGGCGGAAGGTAAATGTGAGCAACAGCCGCCGGGAGTCCCAGCCGGAACCCAAACACGGCCGGGAACCCAAAGAACCAAAGGAACCCCGTGAAAAGGGCAGACATCCCATTCTGCGCTTCATTGGCCGAACCATTGCTACACTGATTTGTCTGGGCATCATGGCAGGCAGTCTGGTGGCAGTGGGTGCTGTGTATTACGTGGTGCAGGCTACCGCCAACGACGGCGACCTGCTGGATCTGGACAACATTGAGCTGAGCCAGTCCAGTGTGGTGATGGCTACCGACCCGGACACCGGTGCACAGGTGGAGTATGCCACGCTGCGCTCTTCCAACAGCCACCGCGTGTGGGCGGATCTGGAGCAGATCCCCACGAACCTGCAGTATGCGTTCATCTGCACCGAGGATAAGGACTTTTACAACGAGCCCGGCGTCAACTTCAAGCGCACCATCGGCGCAATGGTCAACGAATACCTGCTGCCCATCTACAGCTCCAAGCAGGGTGCATCCACGCTGGAGCAGCAGCTGATCAAGAACCTGACCGACGACAAGAGCGCCAGCGGCATTGAAGGTGCACTGCGCAAGCTGCGCGAGATCTACCGCGCCCTCTGTCTGAGCCGCAGCTATTCCAAGGAGACCATTCTGGAAGCGTACCTGAACACCATCAGCTTTACCGGCACCATTCAGGGCGTGCAGACTGCGGCCAACGAATACTTTAATAAGGATGTCAGCCAGCTGACCCTGTGGGAGTGTGCGACCATTGCGTCCATCACCAAAACCCCACCAACTATAACCCCTACACCAACCCCGAAACCTGATCAACCGCCGTAACTTCCTCATGTACAACATGTGGCAGCAGGGCGTGATCAGCGAAGAGGACTACCGCAACGCAGCGGCCCAGCCGCTGGTACTGGCCGAGGAAGAGGATACCAAGAAGAATTCTTCCGTTACCTCTTACTTTACCGATGCACTGTTCACCGAGCTGGTGCAGGACATCATGGACAAGGAAAACATTTCGGAATCCGAGGCACAGAAGCTGCTGTACACCGGCGGCTTTACCGTTGAGTCGACTGTGAACACCAAGGTGCAGTCCGCCATGGAAAACCTGATGCTCAACACGGACGATGCCTACTTCCCGGCCGGCTGGCATGAGGAAGAGGTGACCTCTATCTCGGACGACGATGTACAGGTGATGAACGAGGACGGTACGCCCAAGACCCGCACCGGCGACGACGGTACCGTTTACTATTACCGCAATGTGCGTACTCAGGCAGCCATGGTCACGCTGGACTATGACGGCAATGTGATCGCCATTGTGGGTGGTCTGGGCGAAAAGAACAAGAGCCTCTCGCTGAACCGTGCCTACAGTGTCACTCGTCAGACGGGTTCTACCATCAAGCCTATCGGTGCGTATGCACTGGGTGTAGAGTATGGTCTGGTGAACTGGTCCACCATGCTCAACAACTCGCCCTTGTATCAGAAGCAGGATATGGTGATCCGCGATGAGGATTACTGCCGCAAGAACGGCCTGATGGGCCTTTCCGACAAGCAGCTGCGCGCTTATCCCAACGCATGGCGCAGCTGGCCCCGCAACTATGGCGGCAACTACGGCGACAACAGTGATGTGCCGCTGTGGAACGGTCTGGCCCGCTCGCTGAACACCATTGCGGTGCGTGTGGGTGATCTGGTGGGCGCAAGCAACATCTTCAATTTTGTGTACAACACCCTGCAGCTGAACACGCTGGACCCGGTAAACGATGTGGGTCTGGCGCAGATGGTCATGGGCAGTCAGACTCATGGCGTTACGCCCACGGCGCTGGCAGCTGCGTTCCAGATCTTCTACGATGGCCAGTACACCACCCCGCACCTGTATACCCGCGTGCTGGACCGTGACGGCAATATCTATCTGGAGAACAACTCCACCAGCTATCAGGCCCTGACCCCGGATACCGCTTATGTGATGAACCGCCTGCTGAAGAACGTTCTGTACTCCAGCGTGGGCACCGCCGGCGGCCGCTACCCCAACTCCAACGGCATGGAAGCCTTTGGCAAGACCGGTACCGCCAGCGACGAAAAGGATCTGTGGTTCGTGGGCGGCACGCCGTACTACGTTACCGCCGTGTGGTGGGGCTACGATGCACCCTATGATATGACCAAGACGCTGGGTAAGCAGCAGGCCAAGACCCGTACCTGTGTTATGGCGTGGAAGGCCCTGATGGAACAGGTGCAGGCAAACCTGCCGTATAAGGCATTCCCGACCTCTGCCGGTGTGGTGGAGCGCCGCTACTGCACCCAGAGCGGCCTGCTGGCAGGCGGCTCCTGCCCCAGCACCGCCGTGGGCTACTACCGCGCCGATGATCTGCCTGGTACCTGCAACTACTCCCATGCAGCAGCTCCTGCAGCGGCTGCACCTGCGGAGACTGCGGCACCGGAGCAGGCTGTCATCCTGCGGATACAGGTAATCAGGATACAGACTGATCTGTAGCCATATGAAGGACAAAAGGCGTACTATCGGCACCGGCGCGGAGTGAATCCGGCAAGGAAATACCGCGCTTGCCGCAGCAAAACTGGATAATCTGACAAAAAACGCATCCGACCTCTTGCATTGCAGGGGGCCGGATGCTATTATATTCACTGCAAGAACACTTGTGTTTGTGAGGTGAACAAGTTGGAACGCCGCTTTTATCTGGTAGATGCGCAGGTGCTGCCTGAGGTTTTTCTCAAGGTGGTGCGTGCCAAGGAACTTCTGGCCAGCGGGGAGGCACGCAGCATTTCCGCAGCCACCCGCGCAGTCGATCTTTCGCGCAGCGCTTTTTATAAGTATAAGGATTGCATTTTTGACTCCGAGAATGGCCGTGAGGTGATCACCGTCATGGCTACTCTGCGGGACGAGACCGGTGCACTGCAGAGCCTGCTGGCCGGCATCAGCGCCGCAGGTGCAAGCATTGTGACCATCAACCAGTCCACACCGGAAAACGGTGCCGCACTGGTGGCAGTCACCATCCGCACCGATACCATGCAGATGACCCCCGAAGAGCTGACCGAAAAACTTCGCGTCAGCGTATGGTGGTAGGTGTGCACTGCGGGTACAATCTGTAAGCAGTCTTCAGAAAACGAGGGAGAACAACAATGGCTAAAATTGCAATTCTGGGCTTTGGCACGGTGGGCAGCGGCGTGTACGAGGTACTGTGCCGCAACGCTGCGGGTGTCTCCCGCCGTGCAGGTGAGCCGGTGGAGGTCAAGTACATCCTTGACCCGAAGGATTTTTCAAACCATCCGGATGCACACCTGTTTATAAAGAACTTCGATACCATTCTGGAAGACCCGGAGATCAAGGTGGTGGTGGAGACCATCGGCGGCACCCGCTTTGCGTATCCGTATGTAAAGGCCTGCCTTGAGAGCGGCCGCAGCGTATGCACTTCCAACAAGGAGATGGTGGCCACCTACGGCGCAGAGCTGCTGGGCCTTGCCAAAGAGCACGGCTGTGCCTTCCTGTTCGAGGCTTCTGTGGGCGGCGGTACGCCCATCATTACCCCGATGCACCAGTGTCTGGCGGCAAACGTCATCACCGAGGTGGAGGGCATCGTGAATGGCACCACCAACTTCATGCTCACCAAGATGGTGCGCGAAAATCTGGGCTTTGACGATGCGCTGAAGATCGCGCAAGAGCTGGGCTACGCCGAGACGAAGGACCCCAGCGACGATGTGGACGGCCGTGATGCCTGCCGCAAGATCGCCATTCTGTCCTCGCTGGTGTGCGGCCATCAGATCTACCCCCAGAACATTCCTACCCGCGGCATCCGTGCCATTACCACGGCAGATGTGGAAGCGGCGGAAAAGCTGGGCTGTGTGATCAAGCTGATCGCATGGATGAAGCGCGGCAAGGACGGCAGCGTGGCTGCCGGTGTGGAGCCGTGTCTGGTGCCCAAGGCAAACCAGCTGGCCAGCGTGGACGATGTGTTCAATGCAGTGCTGGTCAAGGGCGATATGCTGGGCGACGTGGTGTTCTACGGCAAGGGCGCAGGCAAGCTGCCCACCGCCAGCGCCGTGGTGGCCGACGTTGTGGATGCCCTGAAGCATGGCTCCAAGGTGCACGACAGCCTGTTCTGGCAGCCTGCTGAGCCGGTGGAGGGAATGCTCACCGACCCGGCTCCTGCTGCATATTATGTGCGTGTAGCAGGCATTGCTCCGGCGGTGGTGGAAGCCATCTACGGCTATGGCAGGGTGGTGGACGAACGCTACGAAGGCTGCGCTTACTTTGTGGAGCGAGCCGACGAAAAGGCACTGGCCGAAGCAGCCCGCAAGGTGGAAGCCGTGGGCGGCAGCGTGAAGCTGGTGCTCAAGCGTCTGCCGGAAGAAAACTGATAACGGAATAAGGAAAGGTGCGGCGGCTATGAAGATCAAGGTTTCTGTCCCGGCCACCAGTGCAAACATCGGCTCCGGCTTTGATGCGCTGGGTCTGGCGGTGACGCTGTATAATACGGTCACCTTTGAAGAGAGCGAAGTGCTGGATATCTCGTCTGCGGACGGTACCCGCATCCCGCGCGGTGAATCGAACCTCGTGTACCGTTCGGCAAAGGGGCTGTTTGAGAAGGTGGGCAAGCAGATCCCGCCCCTCAAGATCACCCAGACGAATCCCATCCCCATGCGCGCGGCCTTGGTTCTTCCTCGGCCTGCATCATTGCGGGACTGCTGGGTGCAAACCGGATGCTGGGCGATGTGCTCAACACGCAGGAGCTGCTCACGCTGGCCACCTCCATCGAGGGCCACCCCGATAACGTGGCCCCGGCTCTTCTGGGCGGTCTGACCAGCAGCGTGTTTGAGGATGGCAAGGTGTACTCGGTCAAGCGCAATGTGGATGAAACGCTGTGCTTTGCCGCCATCGTGCCGGACTACAAGCTGCTGACGGAAGCCGCTCGTGCGGCCCTGCCCAAAGAGGTCTCCCACAAGGACGCGGTATATAATCTTTCGCGCGCTGCGCTGGTGCCCGCCGCCTTCTGCGAGGGCAGACATGACCTGCTGGCCATTGCCACCGAGGATAAGCTGCACCAGCCCTACCGTATGCCGCTGATGCCCGGCTCCAAGGAAGTGTTCGATATGGCACGCCTGTGCGGTGCAAAGGTGTTTACGTTTCCGGTGCGGGCAGCACCGTGATGGCCGTAGCGGAAAAGGCGGAGGCCGAAAAGTTCTATTCCAAGCTGGAAAAGGGTCTGGAGCTGCTGGAAGGTCTGGACGGATGTGAAGCATTTACATTGCTGCGTTTGGATGCCGATAACACCGGCGCAACGGTGGAATGATAAATGGGTAAGGGAAGTGCAAGGCGCTGCTGACCGCTTCCGCCCGGTGTACCCCCTTTTGACAAAGGACAAAAAGAGGAGAGTGACAAGATATGGCGTTGATCGTACAGAAGTTCGGCGGTTCTTCGGTGAAGGACCGTGACCGTATCTTCAACGTGGCACGCATTGTGGCAAACACCCACAACGCGGGCAATGACGTAGTTGTGGTGGTGTCTGCTCAGGGCGATACCACCGATGACCTGATCGCCAAGGCTGGGGAGATCACCCACAACCCTTCGGCCCGTGAAATGGATATGCTGCTGGCTAGCGGCGAGCAGATTAGCATTTCGCTGCTGGCCATGGCACTGAATGAGCTGGGCTGCCATGCCATCAGCCTGACCGGCTGGCAGGCTGGCTTCCGCACCGACCGCGCCTATACCAAGGCGCGCATCACCCGCTTGGAGACAGAGCGCATCTCTTCTGAGCTGGAGCGCAACCGTGTGGTCGTTGTGGCGGGCTTTCAGGGCCTGAACAAGATGGACGACATCACCACTCTGGGCCGCGGCGGCTCCGACACCAGCGCTGTTGCCATTGCAGCAGCCCTGCACGCAGACCGCTGCCAGATCTTTACCGATGTGGAAGGCGTTTACACGGCCGACCCGCGCAAGGTGCGCAACACCCGCAAGCTGGATGAGATCACCTTTGACGAGATGCTGGAGCTGGCATCTCTGGGCGCACAGGTGCTGAACAACCGCAGCGTGGAGCTGGCCAAAAAGTATAATGTGGAGCTGGAGGTGCTCTCCAGCCTGAATCCCGTGCCCGGTACGGTGGTCAAGGAGGTTACAAAAGACATGGAAGGTATGCTGATCAAGGGTGTCGCAAAGGACACTGATGTTGCTGTTATCACGATTCTGAACGTTCCCGATGAGCCGGGCATGAGCTTCAAGATCTTCGGTCTGCTGGCCCAGAAGAACATCAACGTGGACATCATCCTGCAGTCCACCGGCCGTGACGGCAAGAAGGATATCAGCTTTACCTGCTCTGAGGGCGAAGCCGATCTGGCCATGCGCGTGCTGAAGGAGAGCGCACACTTCAACGATGTGAGCGTGGACACCACCTGCGCCAAGGTCTCCATTGTGGGTGCCGGTATGCAGAGCCACAGCGGCGTTGCTTCCAAGATGTTTGAGGCACTGTCCAACAACAACATCAACATCAAGATGATCTCCACCAGTGAGATCAAGATCTCCTGCATCATCAACCGCGACGATGCCGACAAGGCTGTTTCTGCGATCCACGATATGCTGTTTGACTGATTGTAAAAATGAATTTGTGCGCTGTACAGTTTTCTTTTGGAAGCTGTACAGC
>ENA-OQCD01000291-OQCD01000291.1-human-gut-metagenome-genome-assembly--contig:-NODE-291-length-14100-cov-1.903457_pt1 | contig 14100 bp, 18 predicted proteins | sample MGYA00242755_ERZ504571 | MGnify/ENA primary metagenome ERZ504571 (study PRJEB26092, sample SAMD00036274) | human gut metagenome | host: Homo sapiens | study: EMG produced TPA metagenomics assembly of...
CGGCGAAGCACCGCCATCGTCCTTTACCTGCGACCGGGAGACGCCCGCTTCCTCTCGCAGTGGGAGCAGTCGGGCGTTACGAGCAAGTCCCGGTTCATCGCCGCCCGGTTGCTCGGCGAGCCGTTCCGGGTGGTGAAAGTGGACAAATCGGCGGTCGAGTATTGCGCCCGGCTGACCGAATTTTATGCTCAGTTCCGGGCGGTAGCGGTCAATTACAACCAAATTGTAAAGGCGTTGCACAGCAATTTTTCCGAGAAAAGGCACTGGCTTTTCTCTATAAATTGGAAAAAGCGACCACTGAATTATCTCTGTTGAACCGTCAAGTTATCGACCTGACAAACGAGTGCAAGGAACTATGGTTGCCAAAATAAGCACTGGCGGCAATATGTTCGGCGCACTGGCTTACAACCAAAACAAGGTGGACAGCGAGGAAGCAAAGGTGCTTTTCTCCCAAAAAAATGCTATTGAGCGAGGACGGGAATTTCTCTATCGGCGAGTGTATGCGCAGCTTTGAAATGCAGATGCCCGTCCAGCTATCCACCAAGAAGCCGATACTTCATATTTCCATAAACCCGCACCCGGAAGACGTGCTGACCGACCGGCAGCTTTCCGACATCGCCAAAGAGTATATGCGGAAGTTGGGCTATGGCGACCAGCCTTATTTGGTGTACAAGCATACCGACATCGACCGCCACCATATCCACATCGTGGGGTTGCGGGTGGACGAGAACGGCAGACCGCTGAATGACAAGTTCGAGCATCGGCGCAGCAAGCAAATCACCCGTGAACTGGAGAAGAAATACGGGCTGCACCCGGCAGAGCGAAAGGAACGTGCCGAACGCCCGGAACTGAAAAAGGTGGATTATGCCGCCGGGGACGTGAAGCACCAAATCGGCAATACCGTGAAAGCGGCTTGCTATGGCTACCGCTTCCAGTCGTTCGGGGAATACAAGGCTTTGCTTGCCGCTTACAACGTGTGCGCCGAGGAAGTCAAAGGCGAGATAAACGGCAAGCCCTATCAGGGCATTGTCTATTCCGCCATGAACGACAAGGGCGAAAAGGTGGGCAACCCGGTAAAGGTTCCCGCATCGGCAAGTCGGTAGGTTATGAAGCGGTGCAGCGCAGAATGGAGAAATCGGGCGAAGCAATTAAAGAACGGGAAACTGAAAGAGCGCACCCGGAAGATTGTAGCCACTGCCATGCAGACCGCCCGCAGCCGCAAGGAACTGGAACGACAGCTAAAGAAGCAGGGCATTGATGTGGTATTCCGTCAGAACGACAACGGGCGCATCTATGGCGTTACGTTCATCGACCACGACAGCCGGGTGGTGCTGAACGGTTCACGCTTGGGCAAGGAGTATTCGGCGAACGTGTTCAACGAACGTTTTTCGGGCGAAACCGGAAAGATGCACCAGCCCGAAGTGTCAGCACCGCAGCAAGACCAATCCACGCATCAGGAACAGCCGGAGTTCACGCCGAAATCCGACATCGTTTCGGGCGTGGCTTCCGTGCTGGGTGCTTTCGGCAGTTTGTTGGGCGGCGGTGCATCAGGCGGTGACGAGCCGCAGGACACCGCCCGCCAAAAGAGAAAGAAGAAAAAGAAGCGCACAAGGCGCATCGACTAACTTAAAACATACAATTATGCAGCAAGAGGATGATTTGAGAGGGCTTGCAAGGGTCATGGACTTTATGCGGGCTGTCAGTATTCTATTCGTGGGAATAAACGTGTACTGGTTCTGTTACTCCACCCTGAAAGAATGGGGAGTGCGTTTGAGGTGATAGACAAGATACTGTGGAACTTCCAGCGCACCACCGGGCTGTTCTCGTCTATCTTATGGACAAAACTATTTTCGGTGGTGTTCCTCGCCCTGTCGTGTATCGGCACTAAGGCGTGAAGAGGAAAAGATACGTGGGCGAAGATACATTGCAGCCTTGCGGCGGGTGTCGTGTTGTTTTTCCTGAACTGGTGGCTGCTGGAACTTCCGTTGCCACACACGGCGGATGCCGTGTTTTATATCGCCACGCTGTCGGCGGGCTATATCTGTATGCTCATGGCGGGTACATGGATGTCCCGGCTGTTGAAGAACAACCTAATGGATGATGTCTTTAATACAGAGAACGAAAGTTTCCAGCAGGAAACAAGGCTTATCAGAACGAGTATTCGGTAAATCTGCCTACCCGGTTCTACTATAAGAAGAAGTGGAACAATGGCTATATTAACGTTGTAAAACGTTTTTCGTGCGAGCATCGTGTTAGGACGCCGGGCAGCGGGAAGTCATACGCAGTAGTAAATAATTACATAAAACAGCAAATCGAGAAAGGTTTTGCGCTCTACCTGTATGATTATAAGTTTCCTGACCTTTCGGAAATCGCTTAACAATCATTTGCTTAACCACTTGGACGGGTATAAGGTAAAGCCCAAATTCTACATTATCAATTTTGACGACCCACGCAAGAGCCACCGATGCAACCCGATAAACGCCAGCTTCATGTCGGACATTGCGGATGCCTACGAAGCCAGCTACACGATAATGCTTAACCTCAATCGAAGTTGGATAAGCAAGCAGGGCGACTTCTTCGTGGAAAGCCCGATTATTCTTTTGGCGGCTATAATTTGGTATCTCCGTATCTATCAAGGCGGTAAGTATTGCACGTTCCCCCATGCCATTGAACTGTTGAACAAGAAATACGCCGATGTTTTCACCATTTTGCGCAGCTATCCCGAACTGGAAAATTACCTTTCCCCGTTCGTGGATGCTTGGGAAAGTTCGGCAGTTGAACAGTTGCAGGGCCAAATAGCAAGTGCGAAAATCCCGCTTTCAAGGATGATTCACCCGCTCTTTACTGGGTAATGACAGGTGATGATTTCTCGCTGGACATCAACAACCCGAAAGAGCCTAAAATATTGGTTGTCGGCAACAATCCCGACCGTCAGAACATCTATTCGGCGGCACTAGGATTATATAACAGTAGAATAGTGAAGCTGATAAATAAGAAAGGTCAGCTTAAAAGTTCGGTGATTATAGACGAGCTGCCAACGATTTATTTTCGAGGGCTTGACAATCTGATTGCAACCGCACGAAGCAACAAGGTAGCGGTTCTGCTGGGCTTTCAGGATTACAGCCAGCTTACCCGTGACTACGGGGACAAGGAAAGCCGGGTAATCCAAAAATACTGTGGGCAACGTGTTCAGCGGTCAGGTAGTCGGTGAAACGGCGAAAATCCTTTCCGAGCGTTTCGGAAAGGTGTTGCAGAAACGGCAGAGCATGACAATCAACCAGCGGGAAAAATCCACCTCGATAAGCACCCAAATGGACAGCCTGATACCCGCCAGTAAAATATCCAACCTCACGCAAGGTATGTTCGTGGGGGCAGTGGCAGACAATTTCGATGAACGGATAGAGCAGAAGATTTTCCACTGTGAAATCGTGGTGGACAATGAAAAGGTGAAGCGGGAAACCGCCCGTTACGTGAAGTTGCCGCAGATTATCGACTTCACCGACAAGGACGGCAACGACCGGATGCAGGAGGAGATACAAGCCAATTATGACCGCATCCGTCAGGAAGTCCGGCAGATTGTCGAGGACGAGATAACACGGATTAAGAACGACCCGGAGCTATGCCACTTGATTAAGGAGGAAGAATAGCTGTATATAATAATGTATGGAGTGAAGAACAGCCGATGTAGCTTTACGGTTGTTCTTCATTTTGCTTTTTGGTGCGGTAGGCTTCAAAACGCACTAATATTTCGTGCAGGTTCTTCAATGCTTCCACAGCCTTGCCTATCGGCGGCATCTTGCTTTTGTCGAAAGTCAGTTTCTTCAAATCGGTAGTGTACGCCGTAGCACTTCGGGTAACGCCATGACCGCTTCGGCATCCTTGAATATCGGTGCATCAGCCAGCGACAAGTGCGAACGGGAGTTTTTATTTAGTCCGTCCTCTATCGTCACCCGGTACATGGCATCCAAGAAATCTTCCGAATGTAGGTAATCGTTATATTCCTGATTGTGGTAGAGTGCCGACAAGTCGTAAAACGTCACGGATATGCTTTGCCAACAGTGCGGCTGCATCCTCATTGTAAGACAGCTTTACCAGCCTTGAAACCTTGTCGCAGATAGTCTTTCGGGGGTTGATACACTGCGTTTCAAAACTTTCCAGCCCGTAGGTGCTTATCAGTTCCTCTTGCCCGATGCTTTCAAGAAAGGCGGTCACAATCGGTTTGATAACCCGCTTGTCCGCCGGGTAGAACATCAGTTTTTTTGTCCGGCAGGTCACAGGATTTTATCTCTACTTCCAAATGTTCTTTCAGTCCCACGCCTTGAAATACATTGTCATACGAGAAATACAGTTTACGGTAATTACCGCCCGTTTCCGACAAATCTTCCTTGTATATGTCACTATTGAGTTCGGCTATGTATTTGGAAAGTTTCTTGTTCAATGTCTTTTCTGCCTGCTTGGACGCACCTTTATCACCCGTGAACACGAACAAGTCCAAATCTTCCGAGAAACGTTCTATCAGCCCGTAGGCTTTGGAAAGTGAAGTTCCGCCTTTGAAGTAGGTCTTATCCGCATATTCGGACATGGAAATATCCCGCAGTATCTTCGATACCCAGTAATCCTTTTCCACGTGCGACTGCTCGTAGCCGAAATGGTCAGCCGCCAGTGCGATGATTTCCTTGAACGCTTCCTTGTCCGAATGTAAATTCATATTTCTGTCCTATGCTGTTTTATAATCCAAGTTGAACCGTGTCGTGGGAAGAATGGTCTTTGCCATTTCCGTTTGCAATACGGTTTGTCTGATGTCGCCCAGTATATCCGCCACCACCTTTCTGACACGTGGCGGGTAACTTTTCGCCAAAGATACGATTTTTTCCAGTTCCGGCAGGCTGTACCCGTTGAAATATTGGCTTTTGACCCGGTTGTAGATGTCCTGCCCGGTTGTTCCGGGTATGCGCTTCATGTCCTTTATCGCATCGAGCAGCCGCAAGTACGGGACAAGGCTTTCATCCGGATAGACCATGCAGTAGGCTTTCACGCACTCTATATCCAAGTTCTTGAAACGGAAACGGCGAACCGGGTTAGGAGTGGCTATCGTTATGGTTGTGGCTACCTGTTCGGTCAGCCCCATTTTGTTATAGATGTAAGCCCCCGTGATATAGCCGTTCAGTTTTTCAGTCAGGTAGCGGAACTGTTCATCCTGATAGACAGGCAGCTTTCCCAGCCCCAGCACTGATTTCTTGGGACGGTAGTACGCCCCCTTTTCAACCCGTACCAGTACCCCTTTGCGGCTCTGTTCGGAAAGTAGCACCGCAACATTGGCGGTCTTTTCCGTTTCAAACGACAAATCCCGGAACGTGAATATAACGCCCGGTATCTATCCGTTCAAATCTGCCCAAGTATCTCTTTCCTGAATGAAGCCATATTTATGTCCTTTGTTTCTATCTGCAAAGATAGTATATTATGTAATCACCTGCAAAAAACATAACAAAAGATTTTTGCCGAAGATGTTTTTCTTTTTTGTCGTGTCACCTGATAATAGGAGAATAACGGAAACTCAATCAAAAGGCTTGCCATACGCTTCATAAAACGCTTCACAAAATGGCTCACAAGTATAATGCGATTTTTTGTAAAAACTGTTTGATTATAAGCCGAAAAACAATATATACAAATGGCTCACAAATGGCTCGTTTAAAGCAAGCGATTAACTTCGGTCTGTACCCGTTTTAAATCTCCAACAACAGTTGGAGATTTACCGCACCCGGATAATTTCAAGCTCCGCAGGACAAATTCGGGCATCCCTTGCCCCCGTTTTTAGTCGCTATCTGTAGACTGGACTATTATTATACCATTCAATAATCAAATCATTATCGTTATTATGGACATTTAAAGTGAAAAAGATATTCCTATAATGATTAAAGCAATAGATGCAAATATGTATCTATATCTTTTGTAGAAAACATTGCTCCTATACAAGAGATAGATACAGCAAATTGCATACATTTTTAAACTTAACTCTGTAGTCTTAAATATACACATAGACAAAAAAGATAATGCCAAAACAAATAGTATAGCATTCAATATATATTTCAGTTTCATATTCCTTTGATTTACATTGACCTTATTAGCAGTAGCATATAAATTGCTCATCCTAACCCAATAACCAATCCTATACAAAAGAACAAGGTGAATCTCTTTTCCTTGTGTTTCAGCCCATAGACCAGCCCGATAATAGCACATAAAGGAATATTAGATGAATCTGCATTTTTTCCTTTATTTACAAGGTATTTATGACTTTCTTTGCTCAATTTGCAAATCTCACGGTTCTCATTGTTCTGTTGTAGCATACATTTATGCAACTTAATGTTCCCATGATTCAGTTTAAATCTATTTTCTCTAATTCAATTGTAGCTACTTTCTCTTTATCTGGACTAATTTCATTCTGTATAATGGTTATATGTTTTTGGGTATAGCTTTTGATAATCCAAGGGGCTCCACCCAAATATAAAGCATTGCTATTAAATGTGATATATTTCCCTTCTATTGTATAAGTAATATCAATTTCATCGTAACCTTCCCAATTTACTTTCCCTTTCCGAGTATCTACAAATTGCATACCGACCCCCATATTTTGTACTGTCCAAGCCTCACAATGCCCTGTTCCACGCCATGAAGTCTGATAAAGTGCTTCGGGGGTTAATTCATTTGTCTGTTCATTATCATCGTCGCAGCTTATAAAGCTGAATGTACAGAGGAATAGCATAAGTATTCCAAGAATTTCTTTTGTTTTCATATTCTTTTTTTTAATCTCTTGTTTAACTCATTCAATCTTTATTTTGTCTCTTCGTTGAACCAACCAAAGATAAGACAAAGATAAAAAGAAGAATTCTTTGGCAGATTAAGATACTCTTGGAATATTGTTATAATGTAAATTTCTAAACCTATGTTTATTTTTTGTTGTCAAAACTTTTGCTTGCGTCTGATTCGGCTCATGTGTATGGGTGTAATTTTAAGGTAGGATGCTATTTCTTTTAGTGATACCATTTTGAAGGATTGCAGGGCATTTTTTTAAAAGTTGGAGGTAACGCTCTTCCGGTGTGAATCTGAATAAATCCAAATAACGTGAATATGATTGGAAAAACATCTGTTCGGCTGCGATACGGGCTATCCGTTGGTTTTCATTATTTTCCTTGAATTTTTTGCTGTAAGAATGTAGAAGAACAGATGTAAATCTCGCACGGGATTATCGCCTGTATATTCAATTCTGATTTCATGCCATATAAGCAAGTGGGATAATCGGCTATAAATTCATTTGGAAAGGAAAAACCGACATTATACGGCTTGTTTTCTGTCCGGTTGGTGCAACTGTATTTGACTACGCCTGATAAGATAAACCCGAAGAAAGAACAGGCATCACCTTCATGGAGAATAAACTCATTCTTTTTATAATGTCGTAACTCTCCATGTTTCAGACACAACTCCTTGAAGAAGTCTATGTCTATGTTACTCATATATGAATTGAATTCGGCTATCATTTGTATATAAGAGAAATGTATAAAAAAATATCTGAATTTCCATGTTTGGAGTTTAGTCTGTTTTTTGTCTATATATCCAAACCGTACTAAACTTTTTTCTGTTGACTGCAAGATATAAGTACTGGCGAAAAGAGTAAGAATAAAAAGGTATTTCTTTTTGACAGTATTACTTTTAATAATTTGAGGAGGAAATAATACTCTAAGTAAAGGCTTATTCTACCGTCCGAGAGCTTATTTTGCTCCAGCTTGGGGTTTTCTTTCGTTTTATTTTCTAACATTGCCATTGTTTAGAGGTTTTATCTCGATTTAGGTGCCGTAACCGGGTAATTACACTAAATAGTTGATTTTCTTTTGTTTTTTGCGGATGCAAAGGTACAAAAGAAAATGATATTTCAAAGTGTACTGAATAACAGAAAATGGCAAAAATAGAGAAAAACAGAAAATATTCAAATGACTGATAATAAGAAAGATGAATTATTTTATTCTATAATCTCCATGTCTTGTATCGGCATTGGCATTGGGTGGTAAAGAAGCAATAGATAACATCCATATTCTAAAAACTATTCCCTACATAGAAATGTCACTCCAATCTATCGGGGATTTGAAACGAGTGCAATAACAGATTACTAACGAAGCGCGATGACGCTTAAACAGTGTTCCCCGCTAATCCATTAAAGGGTTCACATATGGTTCATACTCGAATGATTTTCTTTTGCAAAATATGCAAATTACTTGAGTTTTAGCTATTTCAAAAAACGACCAAAGGGTTCACAAAGGGTTCATCGAAAGAGAGTGAAATCATTCACTCTCTTTTTTTATGCCCTTTTCAATTCTGCAACCAATGGTTGCGGAATTTCATCCCACCCGGACAAATCGGGACACCGCAGGACAAATTCGGACAGCCCTTGCCGCCCGTCCAAATATAGCATATTTAGTCGCTACCTTTGGGCGGGACTATTCCCGTAACCGCTAAAATTTCAATTATTTATGGCAAACAGAATGACCCCGCCCGCAGAGGGGCAGGAAAAAGACGTGCTGCTGGTCTTGGATAAACAGCAGGGAAAGGTGAGTGCCGTTAAGGGTATTGACAAGGAGGGCAATTTGCAGACCGTACCGCCGACACACGGTGGCGAGTTCATGCAGGTGGACAAGAACAGCGATGTGTTCAGCAACTTCATTTCCAACTTCTACCGCAAGTATCAGGACACTTCCGGGCTGGAACTGTTCAGCGTCAAGGCTTCCGAAGCGGAGCGGGACGCAAAGGCAATCGAGGAAAACCACCGCAACCCTACACCGGAGGGCGACAAGCGGGCTGAAATGCTTCGAGTTCCGAAGCCCGACTTCCACGAGTTCAAGCAGGGTTACCGCTTCGACCCGGCAAAAATCGACTGGGAGAACCTGAAAAAAAAGTCGGCATCACCGCCGACACCCTGAAAAACACGAAGGACTTCGACCGGGTGATGCGTGGCTACAAGTCCCGAAATACCTACACCGTTTCGGGGACGGTGGGCGGCTTCTACCTCAAACCTACCGATGTCAAGCTCTCTTTCTATCAGGCAAAGGACGGCACGGTAGTACCCAAGCTGCACGGCGTGCAGCAGGACGAAAAGCTGTTGCAACGCCCGTTCCATGAACACGGGTTCACCAAGCAGGAACAGGGCAACTTGCAAGGCACTGGCAACTTGGGCGGCATCGCTGAAATCAAAGACCCGAAAAGCGGCGAGCAAATCCCCGTGTTTGTCAGCCGGGACAGGTACACGCACGAACTGGAATACATGCGGGCTGACAAATGGAAATGCCCCGATACAATCTGTAACGTGCAAGTCAGCCCGGAACAGAAGCCGCCTTTGAAGCCGGGCAAGCGGTGAAAATGGAAAACCTGCAATTCAGGGACGGCACGCAGCGCAGTGCCTATTTGCAGGTCAGTGCGGTGGAGCGTGGCTTGGAGTTCCTGCCCCGTGCCGCCGTCCAGTTCTTGCAGCAGGGGCAGCAGCCCGCAGAACAGCAGGTAGCCGGGCTAAAGGACGGCAAGGGCGTTGAGTTCAACGGTCATGTACAGCCCGGCGCACAGGCAATCCCACGACAAGGTGCAGCCGAAAGACGTTACCCCCGCCGCCGAGAACCGGACGCAGGTAGCGGTCAATTCCGGGGGCAAGACCAACGAAGCCACCAAGCAGGGCAAAGAGCCGTTGAAACAGGGTCAGGACAAGCCCACCCCCAAGCAGAAAGAGAAGCAGGAGAAAGCGCAGGACAAGAGCCTGAAAGCTGACAAGCCCAAGAAGTCCAGAGGAGTGAAAATGTAAATATCCACCATTAAAAAGTAAAGAATTATGATTGCATTGATAGCAGAAAAGCCCAGCGTGGCAAAGGACATCGCCCGCATCATCGGTGCGACCGGGCGTAATGACGGTTATCTTTCCGGCAACGGGTATATGGTGACATGGGCGTTCGGCCACTTAATCCAGCTTGCCATGCCGGAGCCTACGGCGTGGCGAACTTCCGCAGGGAGAGCTGCCCATACTGCCGCCCGATTTCCGGCTAATCCCCCGTCAGGTAAAGCGGAGAAAGGTACAAGGCAGACCCCGGCGTGCTGAAACAGTTGAAAGTGATAAAGGAAGTGTTCGACCAGTGCGACCGGATTATTGTCGCCACCGATGCCGGGCGTGAGGGTGAGTTAATCTTCCGCTATATCTTCCATTACCTGAACTGCCGGAAACCATTTGTGCGCCTGTGGATAAGCAGCCTTACCGACAAGGCAATCCGTGAGGGGCTGGATAACTTGCAGCCGGGAGAGCGTTACGATAACCTTTACCTCTCTGCCAGTCCCGCAGCGAAGCGGACTGGCTGATAGGGATAAAACGCCACCCAAGCGTTGAGCGTTGCCGCCGGGCAGGGGGTGTTCTCGCTGGGCAGGGTACAGACACCCACGCTCGTGATGATATGCAGCCGCTATTTGGAGAACAGGAATTTCGTACCCGCCAAGTTTTGGCAACTCAAAGCGGTGACCGCCAGCGGGGGAATAAATTTTACCGCCCAATCGACCGCCAAGTGGGAACAGCAGCCCGAAGCCATAGCCGCCCTGCAACGGGTAAAGGATGCCGGGCAACTTGTGGTTAAATCCGTTGAGAGGAAAGAAGCCTGCCAAGAACCGCCGCTTTTGTACGACCTTACCACGCTGCAAAAGGAAGCGAACACGAAGCTGAACTTCTCGGCTGACAAGACGCTTTCCATAGCGCAAAGCCTGTATGAAAAGAAAGTGATGTCCTATCCCCGAACCGGAAGCCGCTATATCCCGGAGGACGTTTTCGATGAAATGCCGGAACGTGTCGCCCTGCTGGGGCAATACTCCCGCTTTGCGGGTATGCCGCCGGGCTGGACGGCACACCCCTGAACCGCCGCAGCGTGAATGACGGCAAAGTGACCGACCACCACGCCTTAATCATTACCGAGAACCTGCCCGGCGAACTTTCCAAAGACGAGCGGGCGGTTTACGAGCTGGTAGCCGGGCGTATGCTGGAAGCCTTTTCGGGCAAGTGCGTGAAAGACGTTACCACCGCCTTGCTGTCAGGGGGAGATACCGACTTTACGGTGAAAGGGTCTGTGATGAAAGAAGCCGGGTGGCGTGCCGTGTTCGGCGAGCCGGAAACGGGCGGGGATGAAGAAGCCGCCAGCCTGCCGCCACTCCAAGAGGGAGAATATTTGCCACTCTCCGGCGTGGATCTGCTCGAAAAGCAGACCAAGCCGAAACCGCTGCACACGGAAAGCAGCCTGTTGGCGGCAATGGAGAACGCAGGCAGGGAACTGGAAGATGCCGAACTGAAAGCCAGCCTGAAAGATGCCGGGATAGCACGCCCGCCACCCGTGCGGCGATTATCGAAACGCTGTTCGCCCGCCAGTACATCGTGCGTGAGAAGAAGAACCTTGTGCCTACCGACAAGGGGCTTGCCGTTTATGGGATTGTCAGGGACAAGAAGATTGCCGATGTCGAAATGACGGGCATGTGGGAAACCGCCCTTGCCAAGATAGAAGCGGGCAGCATGGATGCCGACACGTTCCGAAAGGGCATCGAGGTGTACGCAACGCAAATCACCGCAGAACTGCTATCGGTGCAGCTATCTGTCGCTACTGGTGAAACCTGCCCCTGCCCGAAATGCGGCAGCGGGCGCATCCTGTTCTACCCGAAAGTGGCGAAGTGTTCCAACGTGGACTGCACGCTTACCATATTCCGCAACAAGTGCGACAAGCAGCTTTCCGACAAGCAGATTGTCGAGCTGGTGACTAAACGCAAGACCGGGCTAATCAAGGGCTTCAAGGGCAAGAACGGCAAGGCTTTCGATGCTTCGCTGGTACTGGACGAGCAGTTCAATGTCGGTTTTTCATTCCCCGAAAAGAAAGCGAAACCGAAGAAATAGCCTATCTTTGCCGCTGAAATTTCATTGTGATAGGTTTTACAGCTTATAATAATTGAAATTTTAGTGGTTGCGCCCGGAGAAACCGGGCGCATTTTTTATATGTTCCCGCCAAACAGGTAGGTCGAACAGACCACCCCGTTATCCAGCACCCTGCTTTCCGAGAGCTTCCACAGCGAGCCGGATGTTTCCCCGACAAAACCGATGCCTTTGCCCGCCATGACCGGGACGGTGTAGATTGTCAGGCTGTCCAGCAGTCCGGCTTTAATCAATGAAGTAAGCAGCTTGCCGCCACCCACCACCAGCATGTCGGTTCCTGTTTCAGTTCATAGACCCTTTGCAGCGGTTCTTCGGTCAGGAACTCCACCCCGCAGTCCGGTGTAACGTTGGTGTCGTAGTGTGACACCACAAAAGACCGTTTGCTTTTGTGCGGCCACCCGCCCCAGTGTTCAAAGATGTAGTTGTAGGTGTTCGCCCCCATAAGCAGGCAGCTTGCGGCGGCGTGTTCCCTTGCCGCCAGTTCCTTGACCTCACGGGGCATCCAGTCCAGTTCATAGTCCGGCGTGGCGGTATGCCCGTCCAGCGATACGGCGATGTGCGCTTTGATTTGTTCCATATTGTCAGGTATTAAAAGTGATATAAATCCCTACTGTCTTGGCACGTTAGCCGCAACCCCAAAAAGAAAGCGTGGCATGACGCTGTTTCGATGCGAGGTACTGGCATACCCAAACAAGGAACAGGCAAGCCACGCTATGATAAACATAGCATAAACCTTGCGCTGAAAATCCCCTTGTTTTGAAAAGTGCCAGTTTTCGTATCGGGACGTTCGGCGAACGTATATGTTATATAAAGGCAATATTCCGGCAACCGCCGTCCAACTGCCGTTACTTTTTTCGTGTAACTTCTGCAAAGTTAAGCAAATACCCTGAAAAATCACGTGCAAACAGAAAAAATCCTGCCGTGTTATCACAACAGGGCAGGACACAAGCACCTAAAAATACACAAGTTCAGCCCATACGCCTACGGGCAGCTTGCGTTCCTTTGAAGATGATATGAACCGATGACAAACAGCTTTGGTTCGCCGTGTCTTTGGTGATGATGTCCCTTTCCCGCATGAAGCGGATATAGCTCTTTGCGGTGCGCTCCTTGATGTCCAATACCTGCTGCAACTGCTCGCAAAGGTCTATGTAGGTGATGCGTGTCTGCCGCCCGAAGATGTCATGTGCGACATTCACCAGTTCCCTTTCCTTGCGTTTCTCCTTTTCCTCACGGGGCTTCTCGCCCTTGTACACGTGCATCCCGGCTTCCTTGTCCCATGCAAAGAGCATCAGCGGCACGTCCAGCGGGCTTCCGTCCCTTACTTCAGGCTTCACCACCGACTGGGCGGGTTCATCGTCTTTCTCTATCGAAAGGATTGTAGCCGCCTTGCGCTGCAACTCGCTGCCCAAATGTCCCCGCAGCTTCAAACCGTTGGGGACGAAATGCAGCACGCACAGAATACACGTGTTGTAGATGCCAGCCAGCCGATAAAGTTCATCTATCACCGCCACGCTTTCCGCTTCATCGTTGGCACTCTTAACAAGGTCGGCGATGCCGTCAATGACGACCAACTGGATGCCGCCGTACTGGTAGTAAAACTTATCCATGCTCTGCACAATGGCGTTCAAGCGTTCTTTGCGTGACATACCCGTCAGGCAGAACGCTTTGAGTTCATCGGGTTTGTCCGGCTGTTTGGCACGTGCCAGCAGGTTGCTTACATTCTTGAACAGTTGCACTTCCGATTGCTCGGTATCGTAAAGCAAGACCGCCTTGTGCCTGCCGTTGGCGGTTATCTGTATGCCCAGCGTATCTACTTCCGCACCAGCCGGGCAGATGCAGCCCGCCACGATTGCGGCTACATAATTGCTCTTTCCCGTTCCCTCGCCCCCGGTGATGCCGAACAGGTTGCCTTGTGTCCCCAGCGGAACGTCACCCGCCGAAATAATCTCTTGTGCTTTGGCGGGCGGGTTGTTGAAATCTATCTCGCATGATTTTAGCATAATCAATGTGTCGCTATACAGGTTGTCTAAAAATTCGATAAACAGTTTCAGGAAATCTTCACGGGTGTTCCCGGCTTTGAAGTAGTCGGAAATGTCCTTTTCCTCTTTCGTTCCCGGAAG
>ENA-OQCD01000292-OQCD01000292.1-human-gut-metagenome-genome-assembly--contig:-NODE-292-length-14076-cov-2.491935_pt1 | contig 14076 bp, 18 predicted proteins | sample MGYA00242755_ERZ504571 | MGnify/ENA primary metagenome ERZ504571 (study PRJEB26092, sample SAMD00036274) | human gut metagenome | host: Homo sapiens | study: EMG produced TPA metagenomics assembly of...
GCCAGCCCCCGACCGAGCCGCCGCAGCGAGCAGCACACGCCTCGACGGGCGTTACTTCTCATCGCCTCCCCACCCTTCCCCACAAAAAAAAGAACAGCGACGGACCTCAAATCCACCACTGTTCTCCAAACATCATCCATTTCTATTTCCCCATCAGCGCAACAATCTTCTCTTTCAATTCCCGCGCATTCTTCTGCGGATCCTCCGCCTTCATGATCGCAGACACCACAGCCCATACCACTCATGCCTGCGCCCTCCAGCACATCCATATTTTCCAGCATTCAATCCCCCATCGCAACCGCCGGGATCGGAACCGCCTCACAAATATCCTTCAAAGTAGAAACCTTAGTAAGAATCGTCACAACCTCGTAGTAGTAGGATAAATCGCCCCACACCAAGATAATCCGCGCCATCCTCATAAGCCTTCATGGCAGCCTCCACCGTCTTGGCAGTAGCCCCCACGATCTTATCCGGCCCCATCAGCTTCCTGGCCACAGCAACCGGAATATCCGAAGATCCCACATGCACACCAGCCGCATCACAGGCCAGCGCCACATCCACACGATCATCAATGATCAGTGGCACATTGTAACGATCTGTGATCTCCTTCACCTTAAACGCCTTATCCAGATACTCCCGGCCACCCTTGTTCTTCTCACGAAGCTGAACCAGAGTCACACCACCCTTACAGGCCTCTTCCACCGTATGAAGCAGAGACTCCTCTGTATGATACGTACTGTCCGTCACCAGATACAGCGTTACATCCAAATCTTTTCTATCCATCTCAAAATCCTCTTCTTTAATACATTTCAATCTTCAGCGTTTCCAGCAGCTGCCTGTCAGAAATCCCATAAATCTCATCCAGCAGATTCGCCTGAAAGCTTCCCGGCCCGCGGGAAATTTTTTCAGCCTGCTCACCGGCAATACCCATCAGTGCGGTGCCAAGAACTGCAGCGTCCAGATAATTCCCGGATCTCACATTTAATCCCATCTCACCGCCAGACCAGACACCTGCCTCTGTACGATCCGTCATCTCTTTCGCAATATGATCTTCACACCCCGGCAAAAACGCCGCAGTCAGCGCCCCAACCATACAGCCGGTCCCGGTAATCCCGGACAACGCTGCCGTACCATTTTCAATCAGAACAACCTGTTCACCATCCGTAACAAAATCCTGCTTCCCGGTAGCCAGTACCACCGCCTGATTATTTCTGGAAAAAGCTTTCAGCACATCACTGACCGCATCAATATTTTCTGAAGTCAGCGCATCCTGTGCTCCCGCATCAATTCCGATGGCATGGGACGGAAGCCCGGAAACAGCCAGAAGCTCCGACATATTTCCCTTCAGAACCGCCGGATGGCCAATACTTAAAAGCTCCCTCGCCAGATCCAGCCGCAGGTCACTGCATGCAACCCCCACAAGATCCAGCAGAACCGGAATCTTATTTTCCACAGCTCTTCTCATGGAACACTTCATAGATTTGATCCTGGCATCGGTAATGTTTCCAAGATTCAGCATCAAAGCACCGGAAGAAGCTGTAATCTCCTCAACTTCCGCCGGATGCTCCGCCATGATCGGCCTTGCACCCACTGCAAGGATCACATTTGCACAGTCGTGGATTGAAATCGGATTGGTGATGCAGTGGATCAGCGGCTTCTCCTCTTTAATTTGCTTTCGCAGTTGTAAAAGTCTTTGTCTCATATGTTTTTGAACCCAAAGCTGCCTGGAATTTCACCAGAAGGCCTGCTTTGCTCAGTGCCTTCAGGAAAATATAGGCAACACATCCTCCCATCGTGGTTGCTGCAAGGAACATCGGCGTATAATAAAAACGCTGTCAGTCCGCCTCTTCCCATCAGGAATGCCATCACCGGATAAGAAACCATAGAGCCGATGATACCTGTTCCAAAGATCTCACCGATCACCGCACAGATGATCTTACCTTTGGAAAGTCTGTAGAACACACCTGAAAGGAATGCGCCAAACACTGCACCGGTCAGTGCAAGTGGCGGGATTCCCATGAACATCATACGGATCACGCCGATCATTGTTGCACAGAGAAGGGAATACCACGGTCCCATCAGAACCGAACATACGATATTCACCAGATGCGCCGTCGGGCACATTCCCTCAATCCTCAGGATCGGTGAAATTACGACACCGATCGCAACCATCATTGCCAGCATTACCATACGAAGCGTGTGCATCCTCTGTTTTTCCATTGTGTTTTCCTCCCTGAAATACAAAGCAGATCACAAGCAGCGGATCCCGGGCAAAAAAAAATTTTCCGGCTGCTGCAGTCTGCCTTTAGATTTTGGCGGTCGAAGTTCCCTTACTTCCTCTCACTCCGAAAACACGGATTCCCATCGCTTACATGATCCTTCCGGAAAAATCTCCGGAACATCACCCTCCTGCCAGACATTAAGGCGCTCCCCTTCCTGCCCGCTCTTTCGCAGAAGCTCACAAAAAGAGCGCATCCCCCGGCAAACGCCACGGAGACACGCTCTCATATCACAATCCCTCCGTTGGCATTACCCAAATCAGGTACGGTCGAAGATCTATCTTCCTCTCAGCCTGTCACACAAGCTCCCGCTGGCTTCTTTTCTTTTCTGTTCCTCAATATAGCACACCCTTATTCCATTGTCAACGAATCATGAAACATCAACTATGTACCGGATGTTTTTGTCAAACCAATATTCAGGAATCTTACTTTGAGATCTCATCGATCAGACGCAGCTCTTCCTCTGTAAACGGTGCACAGTGGATCGCTTTCACATTATCCAGAATCTGCTGTGGCTTGGAAGCGCCGATGAGCACACCGGTGACTTCCTCATGATTGAGCAGCCAGCCAAGTGCCATATCTGCAAGTTTCTCACCTCGCTGTACTGCCAGATCGTTCAGTCTTCGGATCTGGTCCAGACGTTCTGGTGTCAGTGCGCTTTCTTTCAGGAATCTTCCGTCTTTGCGGATACGGCTGTCCTCCGGGATTCCGTTCAGGTAGCGGTCTGTCAGCTGTCCCTGTGCAAGAGGGCTGAAGGTGATGAGGCCTTTTTTCAGGATGCCGGTGGTTCTCTTCAGGCCGTTCTCTTCCACAGTTCTGTCAAAAATGGAATACCGGTTCTGATTAATCACAAACGGGCATTTCAGATCTTTCAGGATCGCTGCTGCCTGGCTTAAAGTTTTTCCATCGTAATTGGAAAGTCCTACATAGAGGGCCTTACCCTGCTGAACCGCTGTTGCAAGCGCGCCCATAGTCTCCTCCAGAGGAGTCTCAGGGTCCATTCTGTGATGGTAAAAAATATCCACATATTCCAGTCCCATGCGTTTCAGGCTCTGGTCAAGGCTCGCCAGAAGATATTTACGGCTGCCCCAGTTTCCGTAAGGGCCCTCCCACATATCATAGCCGGCCTTGGTTGTGATGATCAGTTCATCACGATACGGCATCAGTTCTTCTTTCAGGATCTTGCCGAAATTCCTCTCTGCACTTCCGTAGGCAGGTCCGTAATTATTGGCAAGGTCAAACTGTGTGATGCCATTGTCAAAAGCTGTAAAACACAGCTGTTTCATATTTTCATAATCAGAAGTATCTCCGAAATTATGCCATAATCCAAGAGATACCTTCGGAAGCATCAGGCCGCTTTCTCCGCAGCGGTTATACTCCATGGTCTCATAACGTTCTTTTGCAGGTGTGTACATAAAAAGCCCTCCCATAATGCCACATAATTTACATTTTCTGTAACCAATTCCCTCACTTACACCTATTTCGCAAGACGGATCATATTCCAGCTGTGTTTTGCAAACACTGCCTCCAGCTTTCCGCCTTCCAGTTTCGAGCACTCTGCGCCGGCTTTTACAGGAACTACATTCTCCGGCTGTGCCTCTGTATTCACCGCCTGAAGGTCATCATTGTTCAGCACGATATGCTCTACGATCTTATATCCCTCAAACTGCCTTAAATCACAGGAAACTTCCATGTCCTCATCCAGGCTCTTGTTCACTGCAAAAATAGTCAGAGCATCTTTTTCCTCATCCCAGACACACACGGAATCCAGATACGGCGCTTCACCATAGGTTCTGCTCTCGTATACCGGTGTGAGAACCTGCGTATTGAGGACGGTTCCTCTTCCAAACACACTGGTCAGCATATATGGATAAAAGATAGTCTGGCGCCATGCACCGGTGTCGGAAGTCATAATCGGCGCGATAACATTGACCAACTGTGCCATGCAGGCGATCTTTACACGGTCTGCGTGACGGAGAAGTGTGATCAGCATACTTCCCACAAGAAGTGCATCCTCAAAGTTGTAAACATCCTCCAGCTGATGAGGTGCCTGCACCCATTTCTCCAGTTTTTTGTCCTGCTCGTTGCTGTGGTACCATACGTTCCACTCGTCAAAGGAAAGGTTGATCTGTTTTTTGCCATGTTTCTTTGCTTTTACAGCATCACAGATGGAAACCACACCGGAGATAAAATCATCCATGCCTTTGGAGCATGCAAGGAAATCCGCAGTGTCACCCGCCTGATTTCCATAGTACTGATGCAGAGAAAGATAATCCACCTGATCGTAAGCCTCGTCAAGAACCGTATACTCCCAGGAACCAAAAGTCGGCATCTCCAGATTGGAGCTTCCGCAAGCAACTGTCTCAACCTCCGGGTCCATAAATTTCATCAGGCGGGCTGTCTCTGCCGCAACTCTTCCGTACTCTGCCGCAGTCTTATGTCCCATCTGCCACGGGCCATCCATCTCGTTTCCGAGACACCATAATTTGATATCGTGAGGCTGTTCATAACCATGAGATTTACGGAGATCACTGTAATAAGTACCACCCTTGAAGTTACAGTATTCCAGAAGATTCTTCGCATCTTCCGGGCCTCTTGTTCCCAGGTTTACTGCCATCATCACATCGCTGCCTGCTTTTCTGGACCAGTCCACAAATTCATTCAGACCAAAACTGGTTTGTCTCGATCACACCCCAGGCAAGCTCCGGTCTGGACGGACGCTGATCTTTTTGGTCCGACACTGTCTTCCCAGCGGAATCCGGATACAAAATTTCCGCCCGGATAACGGACGATGGGTACCTGAAGTTCTCTTACCAGTTCCAGAGTATCCTTACGGAATCCCTGCTCGTCAGAAATAGGACTGCCTTCCTGATAAATGCCCTCATAAACCGCACGTCCAAGATGTTCAATAAAGGAGCCGAAGATCCTTTTGTCTGTTTTTCCGGTGAGGAAATATTTGTCCACGATGATCTGTGCTTTTTTCATTGTAAAAACCCTCCTATGATAGAATTTTGTTATAGTCATTCACTCTTCCGGCATTTTTTCACCTGACAGTATCCACCCCAAAGATACCTATCCACAGCAGAACAGACCTTCTCATTCTTCTGTACATTCAGAAAACTGCCGCTCTGTCTATCATTTTATCATTCCTTCCGGCTTATGTCATTGCCTTTCTCAGGAAACGCCCGGATTTTTCAAAAAATTTTCTATTTTCTCTCTACAGTGCCGCATTACATTTTTCATAAGCAAACAGTGCCGCTCCCAGCGCACCGCAAAGCTGTGCCTCGTCGCAGATATAAAGCTTCGCTCCCAGCTTCTCTTCCAGTGCCTGGATAATGCCTTTATTCTTGGCAACACCACCGGTCATCATATATTCTCCCGGATTCTTTTTGCCAAGGCGGGCCGCAAGTGCGCCTACTTTGGAGGCAACAGACACGTTCAGACCGTGGATAATATCTGCCACATCCTTATTCTGGGCAACCAGGGAAACCACCTCGGACTCTGCAAACACGGTACACATGCTTGAGATCACCACGTTCTCTTTCCATTCCAGTCCGCGGGTGCTCATCTCCTCCAGGGAAAGCCCAAGGGTACGGGCCATCATTTCCAGGAAACGTCCGGTTCCTGCCGCACATTTATCATTCATCAGGAAATTTTTTACTGCACCGTTCTCATCAATGCTGATTGCCTTGATATCCTGGCCGCCGATATCAATGACAGTACGCACGTTTGGATTCAGATAATGGGCGCCTTTCGCGTGGCAGGTGATCTCTGTGATGCTGTCATCGCCGCTGTCAATGTATGCACGTCCGTATCCGGTGGTAACGATACGCACGATATCCTCTTTTTTAATGCCCGCTTTTTCCACTGCCATCTCCAGGCTCTTCTCCGCACTCATCATAGCACCGCCGCCTGTGGGGATGATCATGGTAGATTTGATCTTTCCGTCTTTATCCAGGATCACAACGTCCGTACTTGTGGAACCGCTGTCGATCCCTGCCACATAATAAACTCCTGATTCCATTTTTTTCCTTATCTCCTCGCTGATTCCTTTTGATGGGTCCATATCCTCCGAGCCCTCCAGCGTTTCCGCAAAAGCCTGCACTCTGGTGAGAAGCTGACCTGCACTCTGGCTGGTAAAGTCCGTCTCGATCTTCAGAAGGGGAACCTTGATATCCCGCTTGATACTTGCATACTCAAATCCGTAATAGTCGCAGAACTTGATCGTATGATAGATGATTCCCTTCAGATTCGGGTCCAGATACAGCCGGTTCCTTCTGGTACTGTTGTTCATACGGAAACACGGCATCTGGGAAAGAAGCGCGTCTGCATAAGCCAAAAACATGGCATCATCATCCATTTTTTTCCAGTTCCTCACGGATCACAGCCAGACGTCTTCCACCTGTACAGGTCAGGTTTTCCACATCCATGCGGATGTTATCCCGGATCATTTTTTCCAGGACACCACTGACGCGGACGCCCAGCACACCGATGTATGGCTGGTTATCCACATCCTCATGGGAAAAAGCGTTCAGAAATCCACTTCTGTCGAAGTTTTCCCCGAAAAATTTCTCGTAAGCTTTCTTAAGGCGGTGAATTCCTTTTGGCCAGCTTCACTTTCTCGCAGTCGTTATCCTCATGAGGCATATCCAGCATGTACAAAAAATTTACATTTGCCAGTACTTTCCACAATATCGTACACACGGCGCATGGAATCACAGCAGTTTACAAGAACCAGCTGCTCCACTTTTCCCTCCAACACTGCCTGAATCACGGATTTTCCAAAACCGCAGAGATTGGCATGGGCGATCTGGTCGGAAAGTTCAAAGTTCTCCGGCATTTCCTCCAGAACCGCACATTCCTCGCCAAAACCTTTAAACAGTTCCAGCGGTGTATATTTACAGACGTAATGTATCATGATCGTTTTTCCTCCCTGCTTTTTTCCAGCATTTCAAGGTATGCCTGAAGTCGTGTGGACACCTGGCCGTCACTGGAATTGGCCGGATTGCAGCCGTCGCCGTCCAGGACCATGGTTGGAAGCCCTGCGTTTTCCAGAGAATTTTTGATCAGGCTGGAAGCTCCGATGGTTCCCTTGCATCCCCAGTGTGCAAAAAGGATCCCTCCGTCTGCCTCTGTAAGACTGGCCAGCTCCTGGGCACGCTGGATTCTCTGTTTTACACTTCCATTGTAAATGCAGTTGACCATTTTTTCCGCAAGGGCCTCATAAGGATCTGCAGGCTGCATCCGCTGAAAGCCATCCGCAACAAAATCACAGGCGCTGATGTGCACGTTCTGGCTGTAATTAAACACATCCTTTACCGGCTCCTGCAAAAACGGCATCATATGCATCCAGAGAATATGAAGGCCTTCCCCTTTTGGCGCCTTTTTCACATCTTCGAGAAGCATCTTTGTGTATTTCAGGGATTCCTGGGAACCTGCAAGAAGATGGCACATAAAGATGGCGTACAGCTCATTTGTCAGGGAAGTTACCGGATCGTGGTCTTTCCTGAGAGCAAGCTGACGGCTGTAATAAGATGCCGCTTCGTTGCTGTTGGCCACTGCCCGCTGTACAGACTGTTCTGAGATTTTTTTTGCCAGTAACATCTTCCAGGAATTTCTTCATCTCACGAAGCTGATCTGCTACGTAGCTGATGGAATCCTGATTTTTTTCATAAGGTACATCAATATAAAATCCCGGGATCTGATATTTCTGTTTCAGATAAGGAAAGGTCATCATTGTTTCCGTCACAGGCAAGATTTGTATAATGGTGCATTTCGGCTTCGGCACCAGCCCTGTCATGGACGCTCCCAGAAAAATCCGGTGATAGGAGCACATGGTTTCCGGAAATCCCTCTGATTCCGTCTGTGCCAGAAATGCCTGCTCGCATCTGGTTCCGGCGATGAAGCAGGACATTGCCTCCACGGAATACGGAGTGATCCCTGCTGCTGTCAGAAGCTCTCCCGGTACAAAAATGCTCACAAGAGCGGTATCGTCCGGTTTTGCAAGGGCTTTGATAATATTCTGCATGACTACACGGGCTACATACTGTCCCGAAGCCGGAAGCTTCCTGTCAGGAAAAAGCTGCAGACGTTTTTCCTGAAGCCGGTAGCCAGTGAGAAGAAGTTTTCGTGCTTTTTCCGGGTCCCTGATGGAGCTCTCCTCCCACCATACTCCCCGAATTTTCTTTATGATATCCAATCTGTCACATCCTCCGTCAAGTCAAAAAATCTATTATAAGTCTGTCAGGCGCTTACCCGAAACTTTGTCCTCAGACAAAATCCTGTAGCATTATCATCGTCTGGATGGTATAAAGGCTCCACCTGTCAGACCAATATTTTTTATTATAAAGATATTTTTTTCAAATGTAAACACACCAATTTTTTACAAATCCGGGCGGCATCTTCCTCTGTATTATGCAATTATGCATACAGTTCTGTTACAGACTGCAGATTTTTTCACATATTTCAACACAAAAATGCAGATTTTCCACAGAAAACTTCTTATAGCGTTTCCGGAAAATCTGCATTTCTCACTTATCTGTAAAATTCTTCAGGCAGCTGCCAGTTTCCATCTGGCAGTTCTGCATGAAATATGTTATCTTACTTCATTTTTTCTGTTGCCCTGCGTACGCACATCAGACATGTTGGCAGAATATAGCAGCTTGCGGAGATCCACGCTGCCTGGTCTGCACAGCAGATCGCTGTAAATCCATAAGTTCCAACGAACCCAACACTTACGATCACACGCGCGATCATCTCAGTTACACCGGAAAATACTGCTCTTCCGGAATAGCCAAGTCCCTGTGTCACCATACGATTTACATTGAGAATACCAAGACTCCAGAAGAAGAATCCCAGGTATCTCAGATATTTTGCAGAGGCATCCAACACATCCACCGCGCTTTTGTTTACAAAGATCCGTGTCAGTGTCCGACCGCCAAAGATCAGTACCAGTCCTATCAAAGCACCGTACGCCACTCCAATAGTAACTGCCTGGCGAAGTCCTTTTCGGATCCTGTCCGGCTGTTTTGCACCAAGATTCTGACTGCAGAACACAGATGCTGCCGTTGAGACCGCATCAAACGGGCACATGGCAAACTGCTTGATCCTCATAGCTGCTGTAAACGCAGATACATACACACTTCCCAGTCCGTTGTTTGCAGACTGCATTACCATACTTCCGATAGCAGTAATAGAATACTGCAATCCTGTGGGAATTCCCATAAGAAGAAGTTCCTGTGCTGCTTCTTTTTCTCATGTGGCGGTCGTCTTTTTCCAAGCCACATCAGTTCCATTTTCCGTGAGATCACAATCAGACAGCAGATACCACTGATGGCCTGTGCCGTGATGGTCGCAATGGCAGCACCCGCGCATCCCCATTTCAGCACAACAATGCAGACAGATCCAAAAAAAATATTCAGCACTGCTGCAAACGCCAGAAAGATAAACGGTGTCCTGCTGTCACCCACAGATCTCAGAATACTGGACAGATAATTATACAGCAGTGAAAACGGGATTCCCAGAAAGATAATCAGGATATACCGATACGCATTGACATAAATATCTTCCGGCACAGAAAGAATATGCAGGATCTGATTGCAAAGGATCACGCACGCAGATGTAAGCACAACTGCTGCTCCTGCTGTAAGCACTGCGCCGTTAAATATGTAATTCCGCATGGTATCCTTCTTCTCTGCGCCGAAATATTTTGCCACGGGTACTCCGAAACCGGCACAGATTCCTATGCAGAAACCCAGAACCAGAAACTGCACGCTGCTGGTGGCACCAACACTTGCCAGTGCCTTGGCTCCCAGGATCTGTCCCACGATAGCTGCATCAATAATATTATAAGTCTGCTGCAAAAGGTTTCCCAGAAGAAGCGGCAGCGCAAACTGCACCATCAGCTTCAGCGGATTTCCCTTTACCATAGATGTTGACATTTTGTACTCCTCCAGATATAAGCTTCCTTAATTATTTTTTAAACTTTCAGATATATAAGTCCGATCAGCGGGCTGATGTGCATCAGTTTCGCAAGGCCTCTCTCACAAAGACAAGTGTTATGTACAGACGCACATTGCAAAAATATCCCGCCAAATACCTGTCGCTGTCACATCTGATGGCGTACTACTTTATACTCATCCCCGGAACGGTAATACGGACATTCCTTATAGTCGCTGCTCACAAAACGATAGTACTCGTCTTCATCCAGATTAATATCGCAGTAATATTCGTCGCATTCTTCATCGTAAGTATAATTTGCGCAGAATTCACAGCTGGTTCCCTTCATGTTTATTTCTCCTCTCTTTGCAGGAAAGTATTTCTCCCTGCTGCTCTCCTGATTATATAACAAAAAAAGGAAGAATTCCATCACTGAAATCCTCCCTCTTTTTTATATATCAGAGCAGTAACTCAGAACACTCCGTTCGCAGTCTTATATTTGTAAAGCATCTCCGCATGGTTCTGCTCTTCCACTTGGATATCAGCCAGAAGCTTCCGCACACCACTGTCTTCAAAAGCAAAAACCTCCGAGTTGTATTCTCCGGAAATCAGCTTTTCTGTTCCGATACAGTCTGTTGCAAGAAAAGCATCGTGTTCCTTATCCTCTGAGGACATCACCGATGTGTAAGCAGCCTTTGGCTGGTAATCACGGCCGTCACTGTCGTTGCAGTTTACCTGGGGAACTGTACCGGAAAGCACCTGGCTCAGGGAATCGTAATGCTCCTGCTCTTTTTTCTGAAGAATCTGAAATAAGCTTTTAAGCTCCGGATCCCTGGCCTGCTGTGCGTATTTTCCGTATTTTTCAATGCAGCTTTTTTCCTGTGTCTGAAGATCCTGGATCACTGTGCGTTCTTTTTTCCTTTAATATCATTATGATCATCCTTTCTTTTGATAATAATGATAGTATGGTTTGGAAACGCGATTTATTCATGTTTTACGCAGTCAGTATCTCCATCAGTGCTCCGTAAAGATCCTTGTCCAGCTCCATGGACTGAAGCTCAGATAAAAGAACCGGCAGATTCTTTCCGGCTATGATCAGCTGATATAATCTGTCCTTCAGTACAAAACCGATCTCTGCCTGGTTCAGGAAATCGAAGACACGCTCTTTTGTCCGATTATCTGCCACTTCGCCAGCGAGAATGATCTGCACCTCTGCCGCTGTGTCTGCTGCCACTTCCACACAGATCTTCTGAAGCTTCTCCTCATATTTTACAGCAGCCTCAGTCTCTGCTCCGTTAACCAGAACCTTCACAGTATCTGTGCCTGTTTTCGCAAAATTACAGAACTCCACGGTATAAGCTCTCTTTGCCGGGATCAGCTCTGTTTTTCCCTGTGCAGGATGAATGGTAAACACTGCCTGATCCTTTTCCTTATAATCCATTTCCGTAAATACACAGGCACCATTTTCGTAAGCACAGGTTTCGTTGTCATCCTCATACAGTCTGAAGTTTCCGTCAGCTCCCGGGAATACCTTGATCTTCAGGCTTTCCGGATTCTTTTCCGCCTCTGTTCCACGGATCTCATCGGTCATCACAAGAATGCCGCCTGCTTTTGCAAGAACCGGAATACTGTCCAGAGTACGGTACATATCCACCATTCTTCCGCCCTCATAGCGCAGACCTGTATAAAGATCATACCACACCCCATCCGGCAGCCATACTGCTGTCTTCGCTACGTTGAGATCTTTTACCCGTGGTGTTGTCACTGCTGCCACCATCAGCTGGTCACCGAAGAAGTACTGATTTTTTACCTCATATGCCTCCGGTGCTTCCGGATATTCATAGTACATCGGCTCCACCAGTGGAAGGTCTTCCTGATAGCTTCTGTAGTTCATGGTGTAAAAGATACGGCATCATTCTGTGACGCTCACGGAGAGCCTCCTCCATGACAACCTCTGTTTCCTTTTTTGAAAACGCCACGGCTCTTTTCCGTTGAAGTCACTGCATGAGCTGTGGAGACGCATGATCGGGGAAAAGATCCCGTACTGTGTCCAGCGTGCAGTCATCTCGTCGTTTTTTATAGCCAAGCATATGTCCGCCGATATCATGGCTCCACCAGCCGTAACCGATGTTGGAAGCGGTAGATGTAAAGTAGGGCTGAAAGTCAAGGGAATCCCAGGTGATATGGGTATCTCCGGAAAAACCTACCGGATATCTGTGGCTTCCGGGACCTGCATATCTGGAAAAAGTCATAGGACGTTTTCCGTTTCTGGCGCTGTCCAGGAAATGGAAGTGGTTGAAGATCCACAGAGGATCAAGCCCTTCGATCTTGCAGTTGCTTCCCTGCTGCCAGTCGATCCACCAGAAATCCACACCTTCTTCCTCTCTCGGATGATGAAGATATTTGAAATAGGCTTCCATAAATTTCGGACTTGCCGGATCGCATACTACCGGGTCCTCATTTTCATAATCCACACCCATGGCCTTTGCCATGTCCTCATACATTTCTTCCCAGCCCTGTACACCGTCTGCAGGATGTACATTTAATGTGGTACGCATTCCTCTTTTATGTAAACCATCCAGGAAACGCTTCGGGTCCGGGAAGAGCTCTTTATTCCAGGTATATCCGGTCCAGCCGCTTCCGTATTTCGGATCAACATCGGTCACATGCCAGTCCATATCAATGACTGCAACCGTAAATGGGATATTTTTTTCCTGAAATTTATCCATCAGCTCATTGTAGCTTTCCTCAGAATATTTATAATATCTGCTCCACCAGTTTCCGAGAGCAAACCTTGGAAGCATCGGTGTTTTTCCGCAAAGTCTGTAAAAATCATGAAGCGCTTCTTTGTAGTCATGTCCGTATCCGAAGAAGTACAGATCCTTGATGCCCTTTCTTCTTGGCTCGATCCAGCCGTCCGGCAGAAGCACCTGCGATCTGCTGTCGTCCACCAGAGAATATCCGAACCTGGAAAGAATACCATGCTCCAGCTCTGTTGCTCCGTCCACCATATCCAGCGTTCTGGCAGTTCCCTTCAGATCATGGATCTCTTCTCCGTAGTGCCAGATGCGTGGTAAGCGCTTAAGTTTCCTTTTACCTGAATGCTTAAGCCCCAGCTGGTAAATTCCTTCTCATTATAAATAAGGTGGATTCTTTTCGTATGAACCTCGATTCCATCCTCTGTACGCACTACACGATAGTCCGCTTTCGGAAAATCCCTGAAAAACACCAATCTGCGTGGGGCGGTCCTCAAATACGCCCTCCTCATCATACTCCAGACGGATCAGTCCCTCTGTAAGAAACGTAATCCTGTATTTATCCCCTGTGATCATATTTTCGCTTAATGCCAGAGGATGTGTTTCTACTTTATATATATCCTGCATTTATGTCCCTCCGTTTATTATCTGTATGCCATCAGCCCTTTACAGCAGATGCTGCGATTCCGGCGATAAACTGTTTCTGGAAGAACAGATAGATCAGAAGTACCGGGATGATGGAAATGGCAGTTGCCGCAAACAGTGCACCATAATCTGTGGAATACTGTCCGTTAAACATCTTAAGACCAACGGCAAGAAGCTGTTTGTCTTTGTTTGTAATTACCAGGTATGGCCACAGGAAATCCTCCCATGTCCAAAGGAACTGGAAGATCGCAATACTGAAGATTCCGTTTTTTGACTACGTTTTCCGTTCCTTTTAGTTTAACGATAAATCTATTGTCAATCTATCACGCGCATAGAGATTCGTCAATATAATTTTATTATTTCGTCGATTTTTCTAGTATTTATGTGTGATTTTTGTGCATTTTTCATATTTCAAGGCTGTGTTTTTTATTTTCCCGCAATCATACATTGATTTTTTC
>ENA-OQCD01000294-OQCD01000294.1-human-gut-metagenome-genome-assembly--contig:-NODE-294-length-14041-cov-4.874659_pt1 | contig 14041 bp, 12 predicted proteins | sample MGYA00242755_ERZ504571 | MGnify/ENA primary metagenome ERZ504571 (study PRJEB26092, sample SAMD00036274) | human gut metagenome | host: Homo sapiens | study: EMG produced TPA metagenomics assembly of...
CCCTGCGAGAGAACGCCTTCCACAGCTACTACAAGAGCTACCGCGAGCACATCAACACCTTCGCCGCGTCCTACGCCGGTGCCATCAAGGCTGCCACCGCCGAGGCCGCCGCCCGCAATTACCCGTCCTCCCGCGCGATGGCCATGGCGGGGGAGAAGTGTGCCCGCCGAGTCTACGACAACCTCATCGCCACGGTCCGCAAGCATATTCCCGCCATGCACCGCTATGTCCGCCTGCGCAAAAAGATGCTGGGCGTGACGCGCTGCACTTCTATGACGTCTACGCTCCGCTGGTCGGCGATCTGAAAAATCCTACAAGCTACGAGAACCGCACAAGAGATGGTCCTGAAGGCCGTTGCGCCCTTGGGCGAGGACTACCAGGCAACCGTCCGCAAGGCCTATGCCGAGCGCTGGATTGACGTTTATCCCAACCGCGGCAAGCGCGGCGGCGCGTACTCCGGCGGCTGCTATGACTCCAACCCCTATATCCTGCTGAATTTCAGCGGCACGCTGGACAGTGTCTCGACGCTGGCACATGAGATGGGCCACACGATCCACAGCTGGCGCTCCCGCCAGCATCAGCCGCCGCAGTACGCGGACTACACGCTGTTTGTCGCCGAGGTCGCGTCCACCGTCAACGAGAATCTGCTCATCGAGCAGCTGCTTGCCAACGAGAACGACCCCCAGACCCGTCTCTATCTGCTGAACCAGTATCTGGAAAACTTCAAGGGCACGGTCTATCGCCAGACGATGTTTGCCGAGTTCGAGCGCGAGGCACACGCCATGGTCGAGCGCGGTGAAGCCCTGAACGCCGCCGCCCTGAACGCCCTGTACAAGCGCCTTGTCACCGACTATTTCGGCAACGATATGGTCATCGACGACGAGATCCAGTATGAGTGGGCGCGCATCCCGCACTTCTACCGCCCGTTCTACGTTTACAAGTATGCCACCGGCTACTCCACCGCTGTCGCCCTGTCCGAGGGCATCCTGAAAGAGGGCGAGCCCGCCGTCAAGCGCTACAAGGAGTTCCTCTCCATGGGCGGCAGTGCTTACCCGCTGGACGAGCTGCGCCACGCCGGTGTTGACCTGGCCACCCCGGCCCCCGTGGACGCCGCCCTCGAGAAGTTCGAGCGCATCCTAGACGATGCCGAGGCCACGCTGGCAAAGCTGCAGTAAACCTCATTTGCCCGTTGCCCCTGTCTCCTGGCCCCTCTGCGAGGGGGCTCCGCCCGCAGGCGGTGGGGGAGAGAACTTTGTGGTCGCCCGAAATAGTTAGGGCTGCCGCAAGGCTCTCTCCCACCGGCCCTGCGGGGCCACCTCCCTTGCAGAGGGAGGCAAGAAAATAGCAACAAAAAAGCGGAGCGCCTTTCCCGGCGCTCCGCTCCTATTATAGTAAGGTAGAATTACTTGCCAAGCACGGCCTTGATGTAGGCGGCCTCACGTGCGGCGATCTGATCCTGATACGCCTTCACGGCCTTCGCATAGGCGGCCTCGCGTGCATCAGCCTTGGCCTGCGTGGCCTTGCCCGCAGCAATTACTGCGGCGACGCGCGCGTCAGCCTGGGACTGGGCAGCCTTGCCCGCGGCGATGACGGCCAGACAGTCTGCATCGGCCTTCGCCTGGGCAGCCTTGGCGGCCTTCAGAATTGCGGCGCTGTCGGCGTCTGCCTTGGCCTTTGCATTCTTGGAATAAGCATCCACCGCTGCAGTGTAGGCGGCTTCCTTCGCGGCGATCTGAGCTGGTAGGCCTTGACGGCGGCGATATACTCGCTGTTGGCATCTGCGAAGACAGGTACAGCGAAGGCGGATACCATGCACAGGGAAATCAGGATAGCAAGCAGTTTCTTCATTGTCAGGACCTCCTCAAAATGTAGCGTCAGAACTTGCATGGCCGGAACTGTTCCGGCTTTGTCTCTATCTTTATTATAGCAAAACGGGGGTACACAATGCAACAGAAATCGACTCGTCAAGTCCATGAATCTGGCGATCTGTTTTTGTGCAAAATGTCTATTTATCTCTGATAAATAGACAAAAACGCGCACGGACGGAAGCTGGCCGCGCGGCGGCGGGGGGGGGGGACGGTCCGCTTCATTCTATGCGCGGACTTACCAAAATGCAATGCTGCCGCCCAAACCGGCGCAAGATTTGCACATTTTGCTTCAGAAATGAAAAATTCTCCGTATTGCACGATTTTTCAAGATTTTTTGGCAATACTCTTGACATTCCGGCCGGGATGCTGTAATATAATCATTGCGTGAGATGCGGGGTGTAGTGCGGCCATCTGGCCGGACGACCTGCAAAAAGCGCGTGAATAAGTGAAGAAAGGAGAAAAGAAATGCCTACTTTTAACCAGCTCGTACGCAAAGGCCGTGAGGTCCTGGTAACCAAGAGCACTGCTCCTGCCCTTCAGAAGAGCTACAACTCCCAGAAGAAGCAGTACACCACCATGAACAGCCCCCAGAAGCGTGGTGTTTGCACCGCTGTTCGTACCATGACCCCCAAAAAGCCCAACTCTGCTCTGCGTAAAGTTGCCCGTGTCCGCCTGACGAATGGTATCGAGGTCACCTCCTACATTCCTGGTATCGGCCATAACCTGCAGGAGCACAGCGTTGTCCTGATCCGTGGCGGTCGTGTTAAGGACCTGCCCGGTGTCCGTTACCACATCATCCGTGGTACTCTGGATACTCAGGGTGTTGCAAACCGTAACCAGGCTCGCAGCAAATACGGCGCAAAGCGTCCCAAGGCCGGTGCCAAGAAGTAAGGAAACATCTTTTCGCCATAAAATGGTCAGCTGACCCTTTTGTGGCATAACGGGAGTTTTCTTTAACTTTCGAGTACCGATGATATCATTAATGTGAAGGAGGGAAGAAAGATGCCCAGAAGAGGTAAAATCGCAAAGCGCGAAGTTCTGGCTGATCCTATTTACAATTCCAAGCTCGTCACCCGTCTGGTCAACAGCATCATGCTGGATGGCAAGAAGGGCGTCGCTCAGAAGATCGTTTACGAAGCTTTTGAGACTGTCAAAGAGAAGACCGGCAACGATCCTCTCGAAATGTTCGAGAAGGCCATGGAAAACATCATGCCCAGCCTCGAAGTTAAGGCCCGCCGTGTCGGCGGCTCCACCTACCAGGTTCCCCTGGAGGTTAGCCCCGCCCGCCGCGAGACCCTCGGCCTGCGCTGGCTGACTCTGTACAGCCGCAGCCGTGGTGAAAAGACCATGTCCGCTCGCCTGGCCGCCGAGATCATCGACGCTACCAACAACGTTGGCGGCGCCGTCAAGAAGCGCGAAGATACCCACAAGATGGCAGAAGCCAACAAGGCTTTCGCGCATTACCGTTATTGATCTGCTTACTGAGGAGGTTTAAGCCATGGCAACGCCGAGAGACGTATCCCTGCAAATGACCCGAAATATCGGTATCATGGCCCACATCGACGCAGGCAAGACCACCACCACCGAGCGCATTCTGTACTACACCGGTATTAACCATAAGATCGGCGAAGTTCATGACGGCGCTGCTACGATGGACTGGATGGAGCAGGAACAGGAACGTGGTATTACCATCACTTCCGCTGCAACCACCTGCTACTGGAGCCACACCGAGACCCAGCACGATCCGGCTCTGTTCAAAAAGAACCGTCATCGTATCAACATCATCGACACCCCGGGCCACGTTGACTTTACTGTTGAAGTTCAGCGTTCTCTGCGTGTTCTGGACGGTTCTGTTACCGTTCTGGCCGCAAAGGGTGGCGTTGAGCCTCAGTCTGAAACCGTTTGGCGCCAGGCTGACGAGTACAAGGTTCCCCGCATGGTTTACGTCAACAAGATGGATACCATGGGTGCTGACTTCTTCCGCTGCGTACAGATGATGCATGATCGTCTGCATGCCAACGGTGTGCCTATCCAGCTGCCTGTCGGCCAGGAAGACACTTTCCGCGGCATCATCGATCTGATCGACATGAAAGCCGATATCTACTATGATGATATGGGCAATGATGTGCGCGTTGAGGAAATTCCTGAAGACTGAAAGAACAGGCTCAGGAATATCATGACAAGCTGATCGAAGCTGTTGCTGAGACCGACGAAGAGCTGATGATGAAGTACCTGGAAGGCGAAGAGCTGACCAAGGGAGAAATCAAGGCTGCTCTGCGTAAGGCTACTATTTCCAACGAGATCGTTCCTGTTGTCTGCGGCTCTTCTTACAAGAACCGTGGCGTTCAGAAACTGTTGGATGCAATCGTTGATTATATGCCTGCTCCGACCGACGTTGCGGCCATCAAGGGCACCAACCGGGAGACTGGCGAGGAAGAAGATCGCACTTCTTCCGATGATCAGCCGTTCTCTGCACTGGCATTCAAGATTATGACTGACCCGTATGTCGGTAAGCTGTGCTTCTTCCGCGTGTACTCTGGTACCGTTGAGGCTGGCACCACTGTTTACAACTCTGTTAAGGATCAGGACGAGCGTATCGGCCGTATCCTGCAGATGCATGCAAACAACCGTAAGGATATCGACATCTGCTACGCTGGCGATATCGCCGCTGCTGTTGGTCTGAAGAACACCACCACTGGTGATACCCTGTGCGATGAGAAGCATCCCATCATCCTCGAGTCCATGAACTTCCCCGAGCCGGTTATCCGCGTTGCCATCGAGCCCAAGACCAAGGCCGGCAGCGAGAAGATGGGTATTGCCCTGTCTAAGCTGGCTGAAGAGGACCCGACTTTCCGTACCTGGACCGATGAAGAAACCGGTCAGACCATCATCGCCGGCATGGGCGAGCTCCACCTGGAAATCATCGTGGACCGTCTGCTCCGCGAGTTTAAGGTCGAAGCTAACGTTGGCGCACCTCAGGTTGCCTACCGTGAAACCATCCGCAAGGATGCTAACCAGGAAACCAAGTACGCACGTCAGTCCGGTGGTAAGGGCCAGTATGGTCACGTTAAGATCAAGATTGAGCCCAACCCGGGTAAGGGTTATGAGTTTGTCAACGGTATTGTTGGCGGCGCTATCCCGAAGGAATACATCCCCGCTGTTGACAACGGTATCCAGGGCGCGATGAAGTCCGGCATTCTGGCTGGCTATCCCGTCGTGGATGTCAAGGTCACTCTGTGGGACGGCTCCTATCATGAAGTTGACTCCTCTGAAATGGCGTTCTCCATCGCCGGCTCCATGGCATTCAAGGATGCTATGAAGAAGGCTGACCCCGTCATTATGGAGCCCATCATGAAGGTTGACGTTGTTGTTCCTGACGAGTATATGGGCAACGTCATTGGCGACTTGAACAGCCGCCGCGGCGCGATCCAGAACCAGGAATCCACCGATGGCACTGCCCGTGTCACCGCTATGGTTCCTCTGTCCGAGATGTTCGGTTACGCTACTGACCTGCGTTCCAAGACCCAGGGCCGTGGCCAGTACTCCATGGAGCCGGCTGATTACCAGCAGGTTCCCAAGAGTGTTGCAGATAAGATCATGACCGAGCGCAATAAGGGCTGATTCTGCACAAATTCGCGCAAAATACTTGATTTTTCTTGAAAAATCTAGTATGATAGCCTTACAACAGGCTATTTTATCTGTTTGAATTAAAGGAGGATACTTCCAATGGCTGAAAAGGAAAAAATTTGACCGCTCTTTGGAGCATGTCAACATCGGTACCATCGGTCACGTTGACCACGGCAAGACCACTCTGACTGCCGCTATCACCAAGACCCTGGCTCTGAAGGGCGACGCCGATTTCATGGATTACTCCAGCATCGATAAGGCTCCTGAAGAGAAGGCTCGTGGTATCACGATCAACACCGCTCACGTTGAGTACCACACCGCGAAGCGTCACTATGCCCACGTTGACTGCCCGGGCCATGCTGACTACATCAAGAACATGATCACCGGTGCTGCTCAGATGGACGGCGCTATCCTGGTTGTTGCTGCAACCGATGGCCCGATGCCGCAGACCCGTGAGCACATCCTGCTGGCTCGTCAGGTTGGCGTGCCCAAGATCGTTGTGTTCCTGAACAAGTGCGATATGGTAGATGACGAAGAGCTGCTCGACCTGGTCGAAATGGAAGTTCGCGAACTGCTGGACAGCCAGGATTTCGACGGCGACAACACCCCGATCATCCGTGGTTCCGCTCTGAAGGCTCTGGAGAGCACTTCCAAGGATCCCGATGCTCCGGAATACAAGTGCATTTGGGAGCTGATGGACGCTGTTGACAGCTACATCCCGACTCCGGACCGTGCTGCTGATAAGCCGTTCCTGATGCCCGTTGAGGACGTTATGACCATCTCCGGCCGTGGCACCGTTGCTACCGGTCGTGTTGAGCGTGGTACTGCTCATGTCGGCGATCAGATGGAAATCGTTGGTCTGAAGGAAGAGAAGCTGACCACCACCATCACTGGTCTGGAAATGTTCCGCAAGAGCCTCGAGTTCGCTCAGGCTGGCGACAACATCGGCGCTCTGCTGCGTGGTATTGACCGTGACCAGATCGAGCGTGGCCAGGTTCTGGCTGTTCCCGGCTCTGTTCATCCCCACACCACTTTCGATGGCCATGTTTACGTCCTGAAGAAGGAAGAAGGCGGCCGTCATACCCCGTTCTTCAACAACTATCGTCCTCAGTTCTACTTCCGTACCACCGACGTTACCGGCATCATCACCCTGCCCGAAGGCACTGAGATGTGCATGCCCGGCGACAACGTTGATATGCACGTTGAGCTGATCACCCCGGTTGCCATGGAAGAAGGCATGCGTTTCGCTATCCGCGAAGGCGGCCACACTGTTGGTTCTGGCGTTGTTTCCAAGATCGAGAAGTAATTTTCGGCTTGTGATATAGCTTTCAAGGCTCCTGCTGTTAAGGCAGGGGCCTTTTTGTTGTGTACGACTTATGGGACGGGGAGGGGGCAAAGGCGGGTGTGGAAGACCAAGGAAGGCATCATGAAAACAGCAGGAATTGTAGATAGGGGAGAGGACACCATTCGGAACTTTGAAAAAGTGGAGCAGGAGGGGGCACTCACACCGCCCTACCTTGGGAAGGTGTATTTCAGGTCGCGGTTAAGGGGCAAGGGCTAAGTTTTCGGAACGGTCAGGAACGCTCTCTACAGTACAATTTATAATGGGCAATTCTCAACCTCCAATTTTCCCTTCAAGTTTCCTCCAATCTCTGCCAAATCTCTCAGCAACAAGCCAAACCGAAATGACAAAAAATGCGCGATAACAATACCGGGTGATTGGATTAAGAGATTGCAAAGAACATTATCGGGGTAAATGTTTAATCATTTGATAAAAACAGGAATAAACCATTCAAAAATGTTAATAAATACCGCCAAAGGGTCACCGCACCGCAACGCAAATAATGTGCGAAAAACAGGTTCAGTTGATTCAAGGACAAAAATTTACCTAGAAACCGCTCTAATTAACTATGCAAATTCTGGCAACTGTGATATAATGTATATACTTGGATGTGTCGGAAAGGCTATCATTTGCGGGATCAAGGCATGCAGCCGGTACAACGTTTTGTCAGCCGCTGTGCCGGGGCCAAAAGCCCCAAAAGCAGGCCGCAGCCCGGCAAGGGATCGCCAGACCGAGGGGGCATAACCAGGCGTTTTGCAATCAACACCTGCAAAGTGCCGCACATCTGCCGTACCACTTTTCACACAAAAGGGGAAAGTAGTAACACTTAAGGGAGGATAAAACTATGAAGAAAAACCTTCAGCGTTTTGGTGCATCCGTGCTGGCAGCAGCCATGGTTGCCCAGAGCGTGGCGCTTCCCGCAGCAGCCGAAACTACCAAGATTGATTCTTCGGTAGCGCAGTCTGTTGCAGCTAGCGCAGCAAGCGCGGCCAGCGCTGTGCAGTCCCTGCCCAAGTTCACCAGCACCGCAGACCTGATCAAGCAGACAGCCCAAACGCTGGCTGCCCAGGGCGAAGTGCATGAACTGGAGCAGGACGATGCCAAGCTGGAAGCGACTGCACAGAGCAAGGCGGGCATGAGCCTTGCAGCGTTGGAAAATGCATTGGCCGATGCCATGTACGCCAACGCCGCAGCCGGCAAGATCAACACCGAAGCCTATGGCCTGAACAAGGACGAGATGGCATCGGTGATGGCTGCCACCATCAAAACGTATCATCTGTCCAGCGCCGTTACCGACCTGGCTATGAGACGAACGCCGCAGGCGTTGTGACCGCCGTTACCTTTACCGGCAGCTCCGGCATGACCTCTGCGATGGAGTCCATGACCAACAGCGATGATGAAGTGATTGCGCAGCAGGCTGACAGCTACGCACAGGCTTACGTTGCTGAAAACTCCGATACCTTTGCCGCCAGCGCCGCTGCGGACGGCCATACCTATGGCGAGCCGAAATGGTACTGGAATGACACCAACCCGGAGGATGGCCACACCCATACCTGGAAGGAAACCCCCGATGGTTACTGGACCAAGACCGATGACGGCTGGGCTTACACCGCTGTGTATACCTGTGAAAAGGACGATGCCTACCAGAAGGTAGAAGGCACCGTAACCAAGGATACCACCGAGGCAAAGCCCGGCGTTGCCGGCAAGACCGTTTACTCTGCCAGCGTGCCCGCTGACAAGAGCCCGGTTAAGAAGGAATACAAGGAACCCACCACCCGCACCGACGACATTGCCGCCCTGCCCTGCAAGAGCCATGCCGTGCCCAAGGATGCAGATGGCAACTTTGTTGCTACCTTCAACTGGGAAATGAAGAAGGTCGAGGGCAAGCTGGCCGATGACTACAGCAACGCCCAGCTGTTCTATGACAGCGAAACCGGCAAAATTTCTGCCGCGCTCCCGTTACCATTGACTGGGAATGCACCAGCGTCACCTTCAAGTGCGCTGTCTGCGGCGAAGAAATCAAAACCCAGCCGGCAATGACCATGCCGGTCAGCGTTGTGGTAGACCAGAATGACAATTCCGTCTACATCAACGTGGGCGGCACCCCGACCCTGGATACCACCTCCGGCGGCACCGGCGTTACCCTGGTGTCCGCAATGAAGGACGGCAACTGGTACGATATGCAGAACAACCCGGTTGACGCAAGCAAGGTGAACTTCACCTATCAGAGCGGCGACAACAAGGGCAAGAACAGCCTGCTGCTGTACGACAGCCAGAAGACTGCCGTGTATGTGGACGACCAGGGCAACTAGGTCACCAATACTTACGATGTCTCCACTGCGCAGATGAACTACTACTACTTCCAGCTGTCGCAGTTCAACCAGGACGAAGCAGAGTACTTCGGCGTGGTTGCCCCGTTCTGGACCTCCAAGGGCGTCAGAAGCAGGGCGAGGATGGCAGCATCACCGGCACCATGGGCGCAATCAAGATAATTGTGCAGCATTGATCCGAACGATGATGTCCCGCCGACCACCATGGCATTCACTGCTGAACATGCTGCCGCAGGCGTCATGTCTTACGTCACTGAACTATGGCGAAGCTCTGAAAGCCATCCGTGATGCAGGCTTGGCACAGGTTGCCAAGCTGGGTGACAGCGCTGACTATGTCACCAAGCTGCTGATCCTGCACGACTGGATCTCCCAGGTTGCAGAATTCGATATGGGCTCCATGGGCGATATCACCGGCGGCGGCAACAACGACCCCATCCAGATGACTGCTTTCGGTGCCCTGCTGGGCGGCGAGATCGGCGCTAAGGGCGTTGAGTATGGCTGCATCTGCCTGGGCTATGCATCTGCATTTAACTACATGGTCCAGAATTTGCCTGACAACAAGGAAATCTATAAAAAGACCGTTGACGGCAAAGAAGTTTGGAAGACCCCCGATGAAGTAGGCGATAACGCTGTTGTTGACTTTGCCCAGATCCTGTATTACTGCGATACTTCTGATACCAGTGTTGCCGGTAATGCGTTCGGCGGCGGCATGTTCAACAACGTCCACTACTTCAACGCAGTCAAGGTCAACAAGCTGCAGGGCGACAGCAATTCTGCTACGATGACCACCGGCGAAGCCAACAAGAACTGGTACTATGTTGACGTCTGCTATGATGACGTGAACACCGAGTGCATGGCCCAGACCCGCGTTGAGAACGCAGGCGACCTGCGCCATGTCAACTTCCTGGTTTCTCCCTCCGGTCTGGAAGGCCGTTACAGCAAGTACTATGATTACATTGACTCGCTGTACGATGGCTACACCTACACCAAGAACAAGAATCCCGATGTGATGATGACGGCAATGTTGTGTTGAACAACGGCAAGCCGCATTACTCTTACACCAAGGCGGAGAACAAGAACGAGACCCGTTACACCGATACCTGCTACGAGGATACTTGGTTCACCTCTATCTGCAGCCCCATCTACTTCGACAATAATTACTTCTATTACGTTGATACCACGACCAACCAGAACCTGTATAACAACATGCGCCGCCAGCAGTCCGAGAACGGCAACAACGGCAACTCTGGTTCCGGCAGCTCTGGTAACAACTCCCAGATGCAGCAGTTCATGAAGAAGATGCAGAACCAGGGCCCCGATACTCTGGAAGCACGTCCGCGTAATGCGAACTACTATATCCGCAAAGAGGATTCCAGCAGCAGCAGGCCCGGCGGCTTCAGCATGAGCAGCTTTACCAAGACGGATGACCCGTTTGATATCATCTTGATGTACTACAACGATCTGAAGGAAACCAGCAGCAACTTCAATGATGACGACAGCAATGCCAAGGTTCTGGCCGAAGCTGGCACCATCTATAAGATCGATACCAGTGCAAAAGATAAGCATACCAAGGTTGAAAACAACCTGAACACCGAGTGCCTGGCAGACGCTGCTGCAAAGCGGATCTACCCCGCACTGGTACACTCTACCGCACTGTATGATGGCAAGCTGTACTTCAACGTCAACAACGCCATCTACCGTATGGACCCGACCACCGGCGCAGTGGAAGAAGTGAAGGAATACAACACCGTCTATGGCGGCATTAAGCTGACCAAGGATAAGGACGGCAACATGGTTCCCGATACCCACTTTCCCGGCATGAGCATGGTTATCATGGACAGCGCCCAGGATACCAGCAGTGTGAAGTATCTGGGCACCTTCAAGAACCATCCTCTGGCTGGCCTGACCCTGCGTGACAGCTACAGCTTTGCTACCACCACCCAGCAGGGCCAGACTGTGATCACCGGCATCAACACCACCAAGGATCAGCTGGTCGTTTCTGTCGGCACCAACCTGTCCAACACCTATAAGGAACTGGTGGACGGCAAGGCAGAAGTCAAGACCGATGCCTCCGGCACTTCTTATGCAAACCGTAAGAGCTACAAGACCGAGTCCTGGAACTACAACCCGAGTTACAACCAGAACATGGGCAGCTCTGACGAGAAGAACAAGAACGAAGAGTTCATGTGGTGCGCTAACCTGGTTGAAACCATGCCGATGTCCGACATGGTCAGCGACCTGAGCAGCGGCGCAACCACCAATGTTTCCGTTGAAGCATGGTGCGATACCCCCGCTTACACCCAGGACCGCACCAACAAGTACGGCCTGACCAAGGGTGAAAAGGTGTACGCTGACGGCGCACTGCCCAAGGGCCATACCTGGAAGCTGGACGAGCTGGAAACCAAGTCCGTTGGCAACAATGTGTACCTGTGCTCTGATTGCCATACCGCAACCGAAAGCACCCCCCACACTGTTACCCTGCCCGATGCAGTTCAAGGCGTTACCCTGACCCTGGGCACCACCAACAACACCTACATCAAGGACGATACCGTTACCCTGACCGTAGAAAAGGAAGGCACCGATATCGTTACCGTTACCGCAAAGAACGGCGATACCGATGTTGCCCTGACTGAAGTTCAGGAAGCAGCGCAGGACGAAGCCGCAGCCCAGGCTACCACCGAAAAGGCTAAGACGGTTTACACCTTCACCATGCCGGACGGCGATGTGACCATCAGCGTTGCAAAGAACGCTAAGACTTATGCGGTTAATGTTGCTGCCCTGACCAATGGTGAGATCACTGCTTCCGCTAAAGAAGCAGCTGAGAAGGAAACCGTAACCCTGACTGCTAAGCCCGCGACCGGCTATGCCCTGAAGGCTGGCAGCGTGAAGGTTACCTACAAAGACGCTGACAACACCGATAAGACCGTTGAAGTGAAGGCTGATACCGAAAAAGCCAACACCTACACCTTTGCAATGCCTGCTTACCCTGTCAACGTCAGCGCAGAGTTTGTTAAGGAATACAAGGTTACCGCAGCTCCTGCTGAGAACGGCACTGTTACCGTAGACCCGACCGCAGCTGTTGAGGGCACCGACGTTACCGTTACCGTTAAGGCAGCTGATAACTACCAGCTCAAGGCTGACAGCCTGACCTACAGCTATAAGAGCGGCGACGAAACCAAGACCCAAAAGCTGACCCCGAACGCAGAAGGCAAGGCTACCTTTAAGATGCCCGCAGCTGATGTCAAAGTCACTGCAGAGTATGTCGAAAAGAAACCGGAAGCCTACACTGTGACAGTGAACAAAGCTACCAACAGCACTGTAACCGCTGATAAGGAAACCGCCGCAGCAGGTGATACCGTTACCCTGACTGTTGAGGCAGACGAGACTATGTACTCTCAGGCTGTGCTGGCTGAGGACGGCCTGAAAGTTGCTGACAGCAAGGGTGCTGCAGTTGCATGCACCGCTGGTGCTGACGGCACTTACACCTTCACCATGCCTGCCGACAACGTAACTGTCACCGCAACGTTTGAAATCGTTGCATATGGTGTTGAGGTTGCACCGACTGAACATGGTTCTGTTACCTTTGAGGGCGGCAAGAAGTACTTCAAGGTTGGCGAGAATGTTACTGCTACCTTTACCGCAGAGGCTGGATATGAGCTGGCTAGTGCTTCTTATCAGGAAGGCAACAAACCTACAGACATTACAGCCAAGGTTAAGGAAGCTAGCAACACTTACACCTTCACTATGCCTGAAAACTATGTGAAGATCGAAGCAACCTTCACTGCTGTTCAGCCTACTGAACCTACTGAGCCCACCGAACCCACCACTCCGGATGAGAACGGCGGCGACAACACCGAAACCGAGGCTCTTGAGGCCGAGGAGCGCACCGCTCACGGCGCTGCTGAAAAGACCACCATTACCGCAATGGCTGTCTTTACCTGCACCGATAAGAACTGCGCAAGCGCACAGTTCGTGGATGCAACTGTAAAGCAGACCAGCGGCGTTACCACCGCTGCTGTCAACTTCAACGGCAAGGACTACACCGCCAAGTACGGCGAGAAGAACGGCTGGGTTGAAGAAAACGGCAAGAAGTACTGGTACGAAAACGGCGTGAAGCAGGGTACTGAGGGCCGCGGCAAAGAGATCTATGATCCCGATTCCGATGCCTGGTACTGGCTGGATGCTGTCCAGGGCGGCGCAATGACCGTCAGCAAGGACGTTTACCAGGAATCCGCCGCCGGCCAGTGGGCTGATAAGCCCGATGGCACCGGCAAGTGGGTCCGTTACGATGAGAACGGCCACATGGTCAAGGGCTGGCAGACGACCGAGAAGGGCACTTACTACTTTGACCCGACCTTTGGCACCATGGCCAAGGGTGTTACCGAAATTGACGGCGTACCGTGCGCGTTCGATCAGAACACCGGCATTGGCATTGATAAAAAGTGGGTAACCATCAATGGCGCCGATTACTGGTACGAAAATGGCGTTCGCCAGGGTCTGGAAGGCCGCGGCAAGGAAATCTATGACCCGGCTTCCGATGCTTGGTACTGGCTGGACTCTGTTGACCAGGGCAAGAAAGCCACCAGCAAGGATGTCTATCAGGAATCCGAAGCTGGCCAGTGGGCTGACCGCGCCGATGGTACCGGCAAGTGGGTCCGTTACGATGCACAGGGCCACATGATCAAGGGCTGGAGCGCTGACAAGCGTTACTATTTCGACCCGATTTATGGCACCATGGCTAAGGGCGATGCAGTCATCGATGGCCGCACTTATCACTTTGATAAGAACACCGGCGTTCTGCAGTAATCCCACAGCCGAACAATGAGCTGTAACCAGCCCATTAACCTCTAAATAAAAATGCCGCAGCAGATGTA
>ENA-OQCD01000295-OQCD01000295.1-human-gut-metagenome-genome-assembly--contig:-NODE-295-length-14024-cov-3.680435_pt1 | contig 14024 bp, 19 predicted proteins | sample MGYA00242755_ERZ504571 | MGnify/ENA primary metagenome ERZ504571 (study PRJEB26092, sample SAMD00036274) | human gut metagenome | host: Homo sapiens | study: EMG produced TPA metagenomics assembly of...
CTTGAAAGCCTAAATTTCTTCAAAGCATCTTCTCCAAACTTTGCAAAGTCACCTTCTGCACCAAAAGAAAAGAAAGCTTCTTTACCACCAGTGGCAATAATATCTGCACTCTGATACCCCTGATACTCGGATAACATAAATTACTAAAACTGGCATAACTTCCTGTTCGTAAAAACCAGTTTTCAAAAAATTAATAGTAGTGTTTTGGTGTCTCCCAATTCACGTATAAATTTTCGTCTTTTGAATTCCACATCGGAGAACTTACGTTTATCAAATTCTTCTTTGATTTTATTTTTGATTTCATCTAATTCATATCGTTTTTTAGCATACATTTCGACTTTCTTGCTTGCCATTGAAAACGCTCCTTTCAAATTCCGATTTGTTTGAGCCGAGTATACCATACCGCCAGCCGAAAGACCATCCCAGATGCGAAAAAGGCAGGATACCATCGCCACGGTGATACCCTGCCTTTGTTTTTTTACGAATGGCTCTGACTTACATTGTTCCTGTCCTGTCCCGCCCAACCGAGGCGGTGCAAATGGTGCTCCGGCAGGCGGTGCTTTCTTGGTAGACATTCCTAGCCGTTGGAAACCGCGCACTAAACAACAGCCCACTGGGCTGTTGGTTGCTCTGCCGCTGATGCGTCAGAGCCGCCTTGTTCGAGCCCCACTGGGATACCCCACCAAATAAAAAAATCCGCCGATGCAAAGCATCAGCGGATTTTTGGTGGGGTGCCCAGTGGGACTCGAACCCACGGTCTCCAGATCCACAATCTGGCGCGTTAACCGACTACGCTATGGGCACCACATAGATGCGCCCGAAGGGACTCGAACCCCCGGCCCACTGCTTAGAAGGCAGTTGCTCTATCCACCTGAGCTACGGGCGCACGTTGTAATCCCATGGGTTCCATTATGGCGGCAGCTGTGTGTCGGCACACGCTGCGAGAAGTATAATACCATACAGGCCCCATTCTGTCAAGCAAAAATGCAAAATCATTTTTCTTTTTCTTAAAGCCCGCAAAGCACTGCTTACAGCAGCCACATGCCCGCAAAGCCCAAAGCAAAGCCAAGCGCGGCTCCGCCCACGACATCGCGGATATGGTGCACGCCGGTCAGCACACGGCCAACACAGATGAGCACCGTGATGCCCACCATCACCCAGCCCGCCTTCGGGTAGAAATACATCCATACCATGGCCAGCACGGAAGCGCTCAGCGCGTGGCGGGATGGGAAGGAGTGTCCCCGGGTCTCCTTGTGCCGCAGCGGTTCAAAGCCGGGCTGTTCATAGGGACGCGGCAGGTTCAGCCTGTCCCGCAGGATGGTGCCGCCCCAGAAGGTAAGCCCCGGCACGAACACCGTCCGCGCAATGACGGCGGTGAGGTCCAGCGCGGCCTGACGCTGACTGCCCAGCAGCCGAAACAGCCGGACGTCAGCAGGCAGAGCAGCACCGGATAACATACAAAGGGATGAGCGGCAGCCAGCGGTCCAGTGCCACCACACAGCGCTTGGCTGTGGGGTGGGCATCCATCCAGCTGTGCAGGGCGTGATAATGTTCTGCGGTCAAAAAAGATCCCTCCGCATCGGGCACCTGAAAAATTAAAAGCAGGTGTCCAGATAATTTTCCACATCAAAGGGTTCCGGGGTGGAATCCTTGCGCAGGTACAGCGGGTGGTGGGGGTGGCCCTTTTTGCTGCGCCTGCCAAAGGTGACCCACGGGATCTCCCGCTCCCGCGTCAGGGCCACCATCTCCCGCATCAGGCCGGGCAGATAGTCCCGCTTTTCGATCAGCGTGCCCCACGCTGCCCACATGGTGGGTTCGGTCTGGGCCAGAACGGCTTTGAGCCAGCGCAGGTTTTCGTCACACAGGGCGCGGTCCGGCACACGGTCCATATCGTTAGGGTCGGTGGCGCGCTGGGGATACACGTTGAACATGATCCAGCTGTCAAAGCCGTTGGCGGCGGCAAGGCGCTCCACGCTTTTCAGGGTGGGGTCCAGTGCGCCGGGCTGGGCGGTGCTGGGGTTGATGCCAATGCATACCAGCGGGTGGGTGCCAACGCGGCCCAGTACGTAACGGTAAGGCTGATATGTATGCGGCTCGTAATACCAGATGCCGCCGGGATATTCGTCGGCCTTGAGTACGGGGATCTGTTCGGTCTGCATGGAAAGAATGCTCCTATCATTGTTTGCTTTCTATTATCGTACCTGAAACTGCAGGATAAATCAACTCTTTTGTGCGGAAAATCCTCCCATAAAATCAAATTTCATGGTATACTAAAGAAGGACGCTGCGGCAGCTGGCTGCAGCGCATTGCAGCTGAGAAAAAGGAGCAACTATGCTGGAAGATTACAAGAACGCACTGAAGAGCGGCCAGCGTGCTTACCGTGCCTGTGTGGCGCGCGGCCAGTCGCCGTATCTTGCGGTGCTGGACGATATTCTGGTCAATGTGAACATCGTGGCGCAGGAGCCGCTGGGCCTTGTGGAGATCCCGGCGGAAAGCATCGTCGGCACAAAGACCAGCGGCCGTCACACCGCCTTTGCACCGAACTTTATGCCCCTGCTGGAGCCGGACACCGAGTTTGCAGGCAAGTGGTCAAACCTCTGCGATGCACATCTGGAAGAGGGCATCCACACCCCCATCATCGCCTACGAGTTCCTGAACAAATTCTATGTGCAGGAAGGCAACAAGCGGGTATCGGTGCTCAAGTATTTTGATGCGGTCAGGATCGCGGGCACGGTCACGCGGCTCGTCCCGGAACGGAACGACAGTCTGGAAAACCGTATCTACTACGAATTTCTGGATTTTTACAAGCTCTCCAAGGTCAACGATGTGCATTTCTCCCGTCTGGGGGGTTACGCAAAATTGCAGACGCTGGTGTGCAAGGCCAGCGGTGAAAGCTGGACGGATGATGACCGGCTGAGCTTTTCCTCCTTCTATACCATGTTCCGCCAGCAGTTTCTGGCTCTGGGCGGCGGCGGACTGAATTTGACTGCCGGCGATGCCATGCTGGTGTATCTGTCGGTCTACCGTTACGCGGATGCCTGCGAGAGTACGCCCAGCCAGATGAAGCAGAATCTGGAAAAGCTGTGGGATGAGGTGAAGGTGCTCACCGAGCCGCAGGCCGTGGCCCTTTCGCTGGAGCCGAAGCAGGGCCCAGGCGAACCGCTGCTGGCAAAGCTGAACATCTTTACAAAGCCCAGCGAGCTGAAGGTGGTGTTCCTGCACGAGCACAATGCCGAGAGCAGCGCATGGGTGCGTGCCCACGACAAGGGCATCGAAGCGCTGCAGCAGGCGTTCCCGGACCGGGTATTCATCACCCGCAAAGAGAACATCGAGCCTGAGGTGGACGCGGAGCAGGTGCTGGAGGATGTGGCCCACGACAATGCCGACGTGGTGTTCACCTCAAGTGCCCGGATGCATACCGCCTGCCTGAAGGTGGCGGCCCAGCACCCCAGACCCGCATCCTGAACTGTTCGCTCAACGCGCCGCACCCGCTGGTGCGCACCTACTATCCCCGCACGTATGAAGTGACCTATCTGCTGGGAATGCTGGCCGGCGTGATGGCAAGGACCGACCGCGTGGGCTATGTGGCGGCAAACCCGGTGTATGGCATCCCGGCGGCAGTAAACGCCTATGCGCAGGGCCTGAAGACCGTGCGCCCGGACGCAAAGGTGGTGCTGCGCTGGGCCTGCCTGCCGGACCCGGCACACCCGCTGGATTTCTCCGACCGGCCGGATGTGGAGATCTTCTATGCCCGGGATAACCGCGAGCCGGAAGGCACCCACCGGGATTACGGCCTTGTGCGCCGCATGCCGGACGGCAGTTTGCAGCCGCTGGGCCTGCCCGTGTGGCGGTGGGATACGTTTTATATCGAGATGTGCGTTCCATTTTTGACGGTGCATGGGACAGCGATGCAGCGGGAGCCAGAGCCGTGAATTACTGGTGGGGCATGCGCAGCGGCGCAGAGGAAATCGATTACAGCAAAGACCTGCCTGCAGGCACTTTACAGCTGCTGGACCTGATGGAAAAGATGCTGCACGAGGATGACCTGCGCATCTTCCCGGAAGACCTGTACGCGCAGGGGCATGTGCTGCACTCGCCGGAGGCCGTGGTCTACAGTCCCAAGGAATTGATGGAGATGGACTGGCTGGACGAATGCGTGGAAGGTGCGCTGCCGCACTACGATGAACTGGATGTAAAAACGCATACGCTTATGGCGATCAACGGCCTCAATACCCTGAAAGGGTTTGTGAAATAAGCGGCCCTCAGGCCGAGAGAGAACGGAGCAAACCGATGTGAAAATTCTTGCAATTTCGGATGTGCCCTCTAAAGCACTGTGGGACTACGGTACCCGCGAACATCTGGAAGGCATCGACCTGATCCTTTCCTGCGGGGATCTGCCGCAGAAGTATCTGGAATATCTTACGAACTTTACGGCTGCGCCCATCTTGTATGTCCACGGCAACCACGACGGCAGTTACAGGGAAAATGAACCTGGCGGATGCATTTGTGTGGACGACAGCGTGTATGTGTGGAAGGGCCTGCGCATTATGGGACTGGGCGGCAGCATCCGCTACAATAACCGGGAGGACAGCTTCCAGTATACGGAAAGGGAAATGCGCCGCCGTGTGCGCAAACTCTGGCGCAAGGCCCATCATGTGGGCGGCATCGACCTGCTGCTCACCCACTCCCCGGCGGCTGGCCTGAACGACAGCACGGATCGTGCTCACAAGGGCTTTGCGTGCTTCAATGATCTGATGGATGAATACGAGCCGCAGTGTTCGTGCACGGCCATGTGCACCTGAACTATGATGCAAAGCTGCCGCGCGTGTGCACCCGCGGCAAGACCACCGTGATCAACGCTACCGAGCGCTATGTGTTCGAGATCCCGGACCCGGACCCCGTGATCCAGCATTATCCGTTCTGGAAAAGATGGTTTGATGTAAAATGAAAAGCTGCCTTGCATTTTTGGATGCAGGGCAGCTTTTTTACGGTTTAAAATGGAGCCTTGTGTGGGAACGGACAACCTGCCGCAAAACAGGTGCGGAGTGCTTTGCAGCAGGAGAAAAGAATACAGGAAAAGTTACAGCTCCAGCTTGCCGGAGACTTTGTTGATCACGTAATAGGCAGCGTCTTCCTCGGGCTTGACGTATACCTTGCAGGACTGCACGCCAACCTTGTGGGTAGCGCGGTAATCGGCCTTGGCGCGGTCAATGATATCGGTCACGTTATACTGCTTGCCGCTGAACTCCACATACAGCTCCGGTGGCAAGCGGGGGACGGCCGCGGCGTGCAGGGGCCTTGGCAGATTTACGGGTCTTAGACTCCTTGGCTCAGCGCAGGAGCTTCCACAGCAGGAGCAGCCGCTGCGGTCTTTTTCTTTTCGGGCATAGATAAACCCCTCCTTGATCGTATTTGGATGCTGCACAATGGGCTGCGCAGCATTGGCTCCATGAAATATATTACTTATATAATAAGTTTTTTAGAAATGGTTTGTAAAGTCTTTTTTTGCAAAAAACTTTCGGAAAAAGGCAGGAAATCGGGTGTGAAACTCACTGGAATGCATTTTGATGCAACAGTATTACGGAACTGCCACAAAAACACGCAAAAAAGGCGGACCTTTCTGGTTTGCGCCGGGAACGCTCCCGCTACAAACCCGGCGGGTAAAAGCGGCGGCTTTCCGGCCCGGATTTACTCCCGGCAAAGCTCCTTGGCGCGTTGCACAACAGGGGCAAGAAGCTCCTCGTCCCAGTCCTCGGCAAGGGTGAACAGAAGCTGATAAACGGCGGCCTGCGCCTGACCCTGCGGGCGCTTTTGGGCCAGCGCAAACGCGGCAGAAAGCATTTGCAGCTTGAGGGTGCGGATACTCTCGGGCGCAGCCCACAGGCGGACAAAATCGTAATCGTTCGTGTTGCCGCAGGGCATGGCACAGGTGGCGCAGCCCGGGGCAACGCGGTGCTTTTCAGTCTGGACGATGGCAAGCATCCGCTGCAGCCTTTCCTCCGGTGCATCCGGCTGCGCGGCAAGGCGCAGACCGGCGTTCAGCACCTCGTCGGTGTCGTCCGTTTTGGGCTCGCTGGTGGTGGCCCTTGCAAGGCCTACAAGGGCACCCAAAAAGGGTATCTCTTGCCTGCTGAGCAGGGGTGACAGGCGCTTTTAAAAGTTCAGGCATGGCACAGTTCCTTTCAATGGTTCTTTCTGCGGAAAGTATAGCCGATTCTGCTATGTTTTACAAGATGAACAAAACGGAAATTAAAAATAAAATATAGGCTGCTTGTGAGTTTGATGCCGTTTGTGGTTATGACCCTATTTCGTGAAAAAAAGTTCTCAAAAAGCCCGCAGGCTTTTTTGAGAACCCAATAAAAATAATAATTCCGCTAAAGATGCTCAGAGCGGAGCTTTTAAAATCGTGCTCTGCTCAGATCAGGCCCGGTACTTCTTTTGCCAGCAGCTCCGCCAGCTGTGCGTGGCCCTTGCGGGTCAGGTGCATGAAATCCACCTTGTTGAACTCGCAGTCCTTTGCATCGAGGAAGTGCACGCCCTGCCGCTCGCAGATGATGCGGAGCTGCCCGGCTACACCGGCAGATTTTTCCACACAGCCATCGCCCATCACAGCGTCGTGGAAGCCTGCGCCGATGGGAGGAGGTGCCACCACCAGAATGTTGGGCTGCTTGGTGCCCCAGCAGTCCACGCTCTTGGCTTTGAGGATCAGCCGCTCCATGCCCGCAGCAATGCAGGCGGCATTGGCACCAAAGCGCTCCTTCACATCGTTCGTGCCCAGCATGATGATGAGCAGGTCGATGACTTCGTGGCTCTTGAGCAGGGCATAGATAACGCTGAGGGCATCCATGGATTCGTGGATGGGGTCCACAAATACGGTGGTGCGGCCGGAAAGTCCCTCTTCGGTCACAAGGTATTCGTCGCCCAGCGCCTTCTGCAGGCGGCAGGTCCAGCGCTCCTCTTCATTGAAGCGGATGCCGTGGTCGGCGCAGTCGTTCGGGTCGGCACAGTAGCCGTGGGTGTTGGAATCGCCCAGACAGAGGATATGTGTTTTCATATATGATTACTCCTTTTCCATGGTCTGCCGGAAGTAGTACACTGCGCCCACCATACCGGCGTCGTTGTGCAGCTGAGCGGCGCGCACTTCCAGTCCCTCTGCAAAGGCGGGCATGACCGATGCTTTCACCTTTGCGGCAATGGGTTCGATCAGCAGTTTCTGCTGCGCGCTCACGCCGCCGCCGATCAGAATGAGCTGCGGGTTGAAGATGTGCACCATGCCTGCAAGGCCCTGTGCGATCTCGTCCGTCCAGTGGTCCAGCAGGGCAAGAACTGTCTCGTTGCCTGCTTCGGCTGCGGCAAAGATGGCGCGGCCATCCTTCCAATCGGGGTCCTTTTCCTGTGCGGCGCGCACCAGCGCGGTGGTGGCAGCGTAGCGTTCCCAGCAGCCCTTTGCGCCGCAGGTACAGTCCACACCGTCCAGCGCGTGGGTGCGGTAGTGACCCAGCTCACCGCCAAGGCCCCGTGCACCCTCTAACAAATGGCCTCCGGTCAGGATGCCGCCGCCCACGCCGGTGCCAAGGGTCACACCGATCACGTCCGTATAGCCCTGTGCAGCGCCGACCCACACTTCACCCAGTGTCATGCAGTTGGCGTCGTTGGCCACTGTGACGGGCAGGCCGAAGTCCTTTTCCAGCGCAGCCTTGATAGGGCTGCCGATGTAATTGGGGAAGTTGCCGCAGGTACCGGCTACGATGCCCTTGCGGCTGTCGATCTGACCGGTGGCCGAAACGCCGATGCCCGCAAGACTTTCCACCGGGATGGAATTTGCGGTCAAAAACTCCTTTGCGGCCCTGCGCACGGTGGTGAGAACAGGCGTCTGGTAGCCGTCAAAGCTGACGCTCTCTTCGCCCTTGAGCAGCACCCTGCCGGTCTCATCCACGATGCCCAGCTTGACGGCGGTGCCGCCGATATCAATGCCAAAATACTGTTTCATCCGGCACACTCCATTTTACTTTTTGCGGCGTTGATGGCACCGGTAAAGCGGGCCGTGATCTCTGCCGGGCGGGTGATGGCACCGCCCACCACCAGTGCGAATGCACCGGCTTCCAGCGCCTTGACCGCCTGCTCCGGGTAGTGGATGTGGCCCTCGGCAATGACCTTTGCCGGGCACTCTGCGGCCAGCTTATGGACAAAATCAAAGTCGATATCGTCAATGCCTTTTGTTTCCGGGGTGTAGCCGCGCATGGTGGTGCCCACAAAGTCGGCACCGGCTTCGGCGCAGGCCATGGCGTTTTCAAGGTTGTCGCAGTCGGCCATCACCAGCTGGTCGGGGTACTTTGCCTTGATGGCGCGGATGAACTGGGCAGAGGTGGAGCCGTCCGGGCGCAGGGCACCGGTGCCCTGCACGGCAAGGATGTCCACGCCGCACGCCACCAGCTCGTCCACTTCCTTCATGGTGACGGTGATGTACATGGGCGTGCCGGGGTAGTCCTTTTTGATGATGCCGATGACCGGCAGATCCACCACCTGCTTGATCTGGGTAATGTCCCGCACGGTGTTGGCGCGGATGCCCACAGCGCCGCTCATGGCGGCGGCTTTTGCCATCAGCGGCATCACGCCGCCTTCTTTCGTGTACAGGGGCTCCGTCTCCAGTGCCTGACAGGAGACGATCAGACCACCCTTGATCTGAGCAAACAGCTTTTCCTTATCCATCGTTCAATCCTCCATCCGAATCTTTACAACAGCCTTGCGCACGCCCACGCAGCCGTGCTGTACAAGGCCGGGTTTGTGCAGCTCCGTGGGGAAGAACAGCACAAAGCGTCCTTCGCCCAGTGTGCCGGTCACGACACTGGCGCTGTCCTGAAACCGCAGTCGCCGGTAAAATCGCCGATCTCCCTGCCGGGATTTGTGGTAAAGCCCCAGCCCTCGCTGCCGGTGATGTCGAGCTGCAGGTCGGCGTACTTTTTGTGATATTCCGGGTGGTAGCCATCGTCCGAATGGAGCGTGGCATCCATCGTGTTGATGAATACTTCCTCGCCATCCACCTCGGTGCGGCCCAGAGGCAGGCTGGCAGGGTCGTGGGTCAGCAGGTAATCAATGGCCGTGTCGAGATTTTTGCAAAGGCCCTTGTAGCGCGTCAGGTGCTGCAGGGTATCACAGATCATAAAACGTCCCTCCAAAAACAAGCGCCCGCTCTCCCCTCTGAAAAGAGACGGAGAGGGACGCTGCTTCAATTTTACAGCTTTGCGATGGCAGCTTCGATCATGGCCTGTGCTTCGGCCACGATGGCTTCATCTTCCGGGATCAGGCCGGGCATCGGCTCACGCACGCCGCCCAGCTCCAGACCGTACATCCGGCGCAGGATCTCCTTCTGCACGGCGTACAGGTTGCCGTGGGCTTCGCACATCTTGTAGATGATGCGGTCAGCCTCGTACTGGATCTCCTGAGCCTGCTTGATCTCGCCCTTGTTGATGTGATCGTTCATGGCCAGATACAGCTCGGGCATGACGGCGTAGGTGCCGCCGATGCCGCCGTCTGCGCCGATGACGCGGCCGGAAACGAACTGCTCATCGGGGCCGTTGAACACCACAAAATTCCCCTCGCCGCGGGCGGCGATACCGGCATCCTTGAACATCTGGATGTCCTGCGTGGGCATGGAGCTGTTCTTCACAGCCACTACATTGGGGTTCTTGAGCATTTCCTTCAGCAGGCTCATGGTCAGGCCGGTGCCTGCCAGCTGCGGGATGTTGTAGATGACGAACTCGGTGTTGGGAGCAGCAGCGGACATATCGTTCCAGTACTTTGCAATGGCGTACTCCGGCAGGTGGAAGTAGATGGGAGGAATGGATGCAATGGCATCCACGCCCACGCTCTCGGCATGGCGGGCCAGCTCCACGCTGTCGGCGGTATTGTTGCAGCCGACATGCGCAATGACGGTCAGCTTGCCCTTGGCTTCGCTCATCACGGCTTCCAGAACGGCCTTGCGCTCATCCACGTGCTGGTAGATGCACTCGCCGGAGGAGCCGCCTACATACACGCCCTTGACGCCTTTGGCGATCAGATGGCGGGTAAGGGCCTTGACACCCTCGGTGGAAATATTGCCCTCTGCGTCGTAGCAGGCGTAAAAGGCGGGGATGACACCCTGATATTTTTTGATATCTTTCATGTTCCAAACCCTTCTTTAAAAATAGTAATAAATACAGATGAAATGGTTTTGCATCAAGCTCGTACGCTTTCTGTTCCGGGCAGCGGCATCAGCGCCCTCTTGCGGTGCCCTGCATCCGCTTCGGCCCTTGGGCGGGCCTTGCGTCTTGCAGACCGCTGCGCCAAAATCCCTCCCTGCCATGCCCTTTTGTCGCTGCGCGACATCTTCCCCGGCGGGGGAAGTCTTTGCCCGCAGGCGGCGGTCGGGATTTTAGCCCTTAACAGCACCCATTGCGATGCCCTTGGTAAAGTACTTCTGGAAAATGAGGAAGATGATGATGATAGGCACAGCAGCCAGTGCGGCACCTGCCATGATCAGGCCAAAGTCGGTGCTGTTCTCAGCCTGCAGCTTTGCAATGCCCAGCGAGATGGTCAGGTTGCTGGTGCTGGACAGCATGATCAACTGCATGAAGTAGTCGTTCCAGCTGTTGATGAAGGTAAAAATGGCCAGTGCACCGATGCCCGGCTTGACCATGGGCAGCACGATGTCAATAAAGGTCTTGGCCTCGCTTGCACCGTCGATGCGGGCCGCTTCCAGCATCTCAGTGGGGATGCCCTCACTGAACTGCTTCATCAGGAACACACCAAAGGGCCAGCCCACGATGGGGAAGATGACGGCCCAGATGGTGTTGTACAGGTTCAGGCTGCTCATTTCGCGCAGCAGGGGAATCAGAATGACCTGCTTGGGCAGAGCCATTGCACACACGATGAGGGTGAACAGCAGCTTGCGGCCTACAAAGCGCTTTTTTGCCAGTGCATAGCCGGCCATGGCGGCTGTGATGCAGGTGAGGATCATGGACATGACGGCCATGAACACGGTGTTGATCATCCAGCGGATGGCAGCGGGAGCGGTGGGGCCTACCGAGAAGTAGATGGGCTCGCCGTTAGCGCTGAACTTGGAGCCAAAGGGCACAGCCAGCTGCCACAGCGGGGCGCTCTTGCCGGAAAACAGCTTCTGATAGTTTGTCAGCACCCACTGGCTGGGCCACCATTCGGGGGTGGTGGCGTTGATGGCGGCACCGGTCTTGAAGGAACCGGTGATGATCCAGTACAGCGGGAAGGCGAACAGCACCGCGACGATGCTGATGAGGATCAGCGTCAGGATCATGTAGCGCTCATTCTCTTGAGCTTGCTGGGGTGACGCTTCAACGGTTTTTGCTTTTTTGCAGCGGCATTTGCACTCATTGTCCGGCACCTCCTTTAATTATCCTGGTTGCCCAGCTTGAACTGAACAGCCGACAGAATGGCGATGATGACTGCCAGCACCACACCCATTGCGTTGCCGTAGCCGTAGCGGTACAGCTTGAAGGCGGTGTAGTAGATGTAGTACATGATGGTATCGGTGCTGTGGTTGGGGCCGCCGGAAGTCAGCAGCTGGATCAGCGCAAAGCACTGGAAGGAGTTGATGGTGGTAATGACCAGAATGTACAGGGTGGTGGGCATGATGGCGGGCCACTTGATCTTCCAGAAACACTGGAAATCGGTGGCACCGTCCACTTCTGCGGCTTCCACGATGGACTGGTCCACATTGCCCAGAGCGGAAACGTACAGCACGATGGGCTGGCCCACAGAGGTGGTGAGCAGGATCAGGATGATGCAGCCCAGAGCAAAGCGCTCATCGCCCAGCCAGTTGATGTTCTTGTCAATGAGGCCCAGAGTCTTGCCCAGATAGTTGAAGATGCCGTAGTAGTTGTTGTACATCCACTTCCACACCACGGTAACAGCCACGGAGCCGGTGACCACGGGCAGGTAGAACACGCAACGGAAAAGGCTGGTAGCCCACTCGGGCAGGTCTACGATGGCAGAGGAGACCCACAGCGAGAAGGCGCAGGTGACGGGCACAGACACCACCACGATGATGAAGGTGTTCTTTAAGGCACCCAGAAAGATGGGGTCTGTGAACAGTTCCTTATAGTTTGCAAGCCCCACAAAGATGTCGGCACGGTTCATGGTGGAATCGAAGAAGCTGGTCACCACGCACAGCACCATGGGGTAAATGACGAAGCCCAGGAAGAAGATCAGGCTGGGCAGCAGGAAGCAATAGGAAGCGAAGGTCTCGCGCCGTACCAGCGCACTGCTGCGCTTAGGCTCTTTGATCGCCGTTTTGCAGCCAAGAGAATCACCGTTCCTTTCGGTTATGATTTTTTTTACAAATAAAGCCCCTCCCTCGTCGGGATCTTCGAGGAAGGGGCGAAGCGTCAATAATTATCTGCCCCCGGCAGAGTGGATGGGCTTATGCCTGTGCGGCAGCGTTTGCGTTGTCCACAAAGGTCTTGACGGCAGTCTCGACATCCTCACCGGAGCCGACGCGCTGCAGCATGTTCCACCACTCGGTACGTGCGGTTGCCCAGCCCGGAGTGATCTGGTAGTAGTCGCCCAGATAAGCCATGAACTTGCTGTACTCGCTCATGATCTCGTTGTCGGCGTAGATATCGCCCACGCTGGTGCGGACCGGGAAGTAGGTGGAAGCCAGCACACTGTCCTTGACCTGATCGGGGTCGGCAGCGATGAAGTCGATGAAGGTCCTGGCTGCTTCGATCTTGGCCTCGTCGCCGTTATCAAAGATGCCGAAGCCCCAGATGCCGCCGCACAGCTTCGGGTCGCCGCTGTCGGTGGGGAAGGCCATGGGGAAGATCTCGTCGCCATCGTTGGTCAGACCGGCGGCATTGTTGTCGCTGTTGGCCTGCTGTGCAATGTTCCAGCAGAATGCCATCTGCAGGGTGCCGTTGCGGAACAGGGTGATCTCGTCGCCGCCTGCGATGGAAGCGTCAAAGTTGATGCCCTTGGTGTCGTGCAGGGTCTGGATCGCCTTGATGTTCTCGGCGGAGTCGGCAGTGTACTTGGTGTGGGCTGCATCGGTAAAGGTGCCGCCGTACATGTTGTTGATGATGGCGCGGGTGCCTGGTCGCCGCCCTGACCTGCGCAGTAGATGGCTGCAACGTTCTCGTAACCGCCGTTGTACAGGGCATCAACGGTCTTCAGGAAGCCGTCGGTGCTCCAGGTATGCTTGTCGGTATCAATGTACTGGTCAGCGCCCACTTCCTTGACTTTGGTCATGTTCACGGCCATGCAGTGTGCGGTCATGCACAGGGGATACTCGTAGTAGTTGCCGGCAGTGTCCTTGCAGGCGGACTCAACGGACTCGTAAATGTCCTTCTTGGCATCGTCGGTCCACAGGTCGTTCAGCGGAGCCATAACGCCCTTTGCGCCCCAGTTTGCAACCAGACGCTCGGGACCTTCCATGATCAGATCAGGTGCGCTGCCACCCTCGATGGCGGTGTTCACCTGATCGTCGCCGTTGGTGTAGTCCAGATACTCCACAGTGACCTTGATGTCAGGATACTTTGCGTTGAAGCTGGAAACCAGACCCTGAACGGTCTCGTCATTGCCCCAGCCGCCGATGGGGTATGTCCACAGCTTGATGCTGGTGGAAGAAGCAGCTGCGCTTGCAGCAGTAGAACCTGCGGTGGAAGCAGCAGTGCTGGTGCTTGCAGAAGAGCCGCCGCATGCGGCCAGAGCGCCGGCTGCGCCCAGAATGCCAGCGGCCTTCAGGAACGAACGGCGGGAAATGCAGTTTTTCATAGTAGTTTCTCCTTCGCATTCAAGATGCTTCACGTTGTTGGCGGCCTGCCGTGCCAGCGGCCGCTCTTGATGGCTCCATTATAGAAAAATATTTTCATTTTGTCCATTCATGGTTTTCATAAATTTTCAGAATGACAGTGTGCATTGTGCACAAAAAGTGTGGGATATATGTTTGAAATGCAAAGAAAAATCTTGCTTTACTCTTCTGAAAACTATTACAAAAATGGTACAAAACCCCACCA
>ENA-OQCD01000296-OQCD01000296.1-human-gut-metagenome-genome-assembly--contig:-NODE-296-length-14019-cov-2.408077_pt1 | contig 14019 bp, 9 predicted proteins | sample MGYA00242755_ERZ504571 | MGnify/ENA primary metagenome ERZ504571 (study PRJEB26092, sample SAMD00036274) | human gut metagenome | host: Homo sapiens | study: EMG produced TPA metagenomics assembly of...
TCCACGTGGCCGGTTGACGTCACCCAGCGCCATCTGCTGCCGGGCGAAGTACTTCTGGGAGGCTTCATGATGCCAGTCATGATGATCCAGGCCGATGGAGGCTGGCGACCGATGGCGCACAGGGTCATGATCACGTTGTTGTAGAACATCATCACCAGCGCGCCCACGAACAGCGTCACCGAGGTAATCAGCGAGCCGAGCGACTGGCCCAGCGTCTGGCCGATGGCGTCCACATCGTTGGTTATGCGCGACAGCACGTCGCCGTAGCTAACCTTGTCGAAGTATTTGAGCGGCAGTTTGTTGATTTTGACCGAGATGGACTCGCGCAGTCGCTGGGCGGTGCGCTGGGTGACGTTGGCCATCATCCAGCTTTGCACGTAGCCGAGCACGGCGTAGCCCACGTACAGGGCCACCAAAGTCCAGGCGATGTGGCCCACCGTGCCGAAATCGACCGAGTTCATCACCGGTCTGCCGTTAACGATGGCGGGCAGACCTTTGACGATCTCGTTGGTCATGTCCTTGAGCTTGTCCGGGCCGACGATCTGGCAGACGGTGCCGGCCGCGCCAGGATGAGCGCGATGATGATGACGGGAAGATAGTTGCGGCAGTAGTTCACGAGTTTGCCCGATGACTTTGCCGAAATCATGGGGCTCTTCGACGGCACGCCTGCCGCCCATTGGTCCTCTTGGCATTTGTTTTACTCCTTAAAAGTCCGTATTGACCTCCCTCTGATGAAGGAGGTGGCGCGAAGCGCCGGAGGGAGAGAAGCCGTACGCGACTACCCCTCAGTCAGCTGTGCTGTTTTTATTCGCTCGCTTATCAGCTCGTCTTCGCCTGGGAACAGCCCACTGGGCTGTTCCCTTTACGGCTCAGCCCCTGACATGGGGAGCTACCGCTGCCGCCCCCCCTACGCCGTAAGCTCCGACTGGCTGAGCTGGGATTCGGCGATCTGGCGGTATACGTCGCAGTTGTCGAGCAGTTCCTTGTGCGTGCCCTGACCCACGACCTTGCCGTCGTCGAGCACGACGATGCGGTCGGCGTCATGATGGTGCCGATGCGCTGGGCCACGATGAGCTTGGTGGAATCCTTGGCCTCGCGGGCGAGCGCGTCGCGCACTTCGCGGTCGGTCTTGAAGTCGAGCGCGGAGAACGAGTCGTCGAAAATCAGGATTTCCGGGTGACGGTACACCGCGCGCGCAATCGACAGGCGCTGCTTCTGGCCGCCGGACACATTCGATCCGCCTTGGGCGATCGCGGCGGAATACCCGCCGCCCATGCGCGCCACGAACTCGCTGGCCTGCGCCACGTCGGCGGCGGCCCTGACGCGATTCAGCTGCTCGGCCGGTATATCGGCACCTTCCGCGGCCTCGCCAGCGGCGATCAACGCGGCCTCGCGCTTGCGCCGGCCGGGGTGGGAGGTATCGGCCGATCTCGACCTCCGCCGGGTCGCCCGGCTGATCGCCGTAGCTCACGTTGGAGGCCACGGTACCCCTGAACAGCACCGGACTGCTGCGGCACGTAGCCGATCTTGTCGCGCAGGGCCTTCAGGTCGTAGTCGCGCACGTCCACGCCGTCGACCAACACCTGGCCTTGGCTGGTGTCATAGAAGCGCGGCACGAGATTGATAAGAGACGACTTGCCGGAGCCGGTGGAGCCGATGAACGCCACCGTCTGGCCCTGCTCGGCGGTGAAGTTGATGCCTTCCAGCATCGCCTCGCGCGAATCCGGGTAGGTGAAGCTGACGTTGCGGAATTCCACGGTGCCTCGCTGACCGGTTTTGGCCACGTCGCGGCGGTTTTGGTGCCGTTCTCGACGATCGGCTCGGTGTCGAGTACCTCCATGATGCGCTGCGCGGACACGTCGGCGCGCGGCCAGAGCACGAACACCATGCTCATGAGCAGGAAGCTCATGATGACCTGCACGGAGTAGTTGGAGAACACCACCATGTTGGAGAACACGGTGAGCTTGTCCTTGAGCCCGGCGGCATCGATCAGGTAGGTACCGATCCAGTAGACGGCAAGCATCAGACCGTTCATGATGGTGTTCATCAGCGGCATCATGAACGCCATGACGCGGTTGGTGAACAGCTGGGTGTCGGTGAGGTCCTTGTTGGCCTTGGTGAATTTGGCTTCCTGGTAGTCCTCGGCATTGTAGGCGCGCACCACGCGCAGGCCGGTGAGGTTCTCGCGGGCCACGAGGTTGATGTTGTCGGTCAGGGTCTGCATGACCTTGAACTTCGGCATGACCATGGCCATCATGACGGTGATGGACACCAGCAGGACCGCCACGGCGATGCCGGTGGCGAGCGTCCATTCGAAGCCTTCGCCGGCGATCTTGCACACGGCCCATACGGCCATGATCGGCGACTTGACGATGAGCTGCAGGCCCATGGTGATGAACATCTGCACCTGCGTGACGTCGTTGGTGGAACGGGTGATGAGGCTGGCGGTGGAGAACTTGCTCATCTCGGCTGGGCCGAAGGACTCGACCTTGCGGAATTCGAGCGAGCGCAGACGCTGGGTGAACGAGGCGGCCACGCGCGCAGCGATGTAGCCGGTGATGATGGCACACGCCACGATCCGAGCGAGATGAGCAGCATCTTGCCGCCCGCGATCCAGATGTCCTTCATGTCGCTGCCCGGCGTCTCGACCAGCGTGGTGATGTCTGACATATAGTCGGGCAGTTTCAGGTCGAAGTAGACCTGCCGACGATGGTCACCAGGGCGATGAGCATCTGACCGATCTCCGCTTTGGAGAGGTATTTCATGATGCGAACATTGGTTTCCCCTTGTGTTGGTTGGGTTGGTTATTGGTTATTGACGATTGGTTCTTAAGTTGGCTGGGTTATCGGCGATTATCGGTTCACGATGTCTTAATAGTTTCTATTGTTTGATTACTTACACTGTGAGATATTACGCGCACTTCTGCATGTTCGCTGTGAGCGTCCTCAATTAGCCTTGCCGATTAGTTCTCCGCGCGCTTAGCTGCCATGTGTTCAGCCACGCGCTTGCCCCGCTCCACGAATGCCTCACGCACCTGTTCAGCAGTCGGCCGAGGCTGTCCCGGATGGCAAATCGACATATATGTGGTGAACTCAGACACCAGGTCAACGAATTCGCGCGTGCGCCGCTCCCCCATTTGCGAGAAAATCCAGCAAATCGCGGAACGCATTTCCTCTATCATCCGATGAGACTGCTCGCGCCCGGAATCAGTGAGATTCACGCGAATAATGCGCCGATCCTTGGAATCAATGTCACGCGTGACCCAGCCTTTTTTCTCCAGAGACGACAGCACAGTGGAGATGCGGCCGGAACTGGCCTGCAGCGCCGATGCCAATTGCGATGGCGTTTGCGTCCCCTTCATGGACAGCTCCCGGAGCACGAACTGCTCACCATGGGCTCCACGAGTGAATTCCCTCTGCATTGTCGAACGATCGCCCCACACGCTGGCATACAGTTCACTAACTGCTTCCTGCTCAAATCCCATAAGAGCACCATCCATTTCCATTCGCTACACGGCAGAGCGCCGCAAACATCCCAAGAATATCTCACACCGTAAACAATTCGCTACTAGAAACTATTTTTGGAACGCATAATGCACACACTCCACGCTCTTTGATATTCTGAAAGCCGCATAGATATTCACTTCGGGGCGCGTCTAAGAATATTTGCTGGGCCAACGGTAGCGACGTTGGCATTGTGCTCCATGAGGTATCCGGTCGAAAAGGCGGACGAAGACAGACCAGTTGGGCGGAGCGCGCCCATACCTCAAAACCATTGCAATTATTGGCTTTGACCATTTTCGTGGAGTCACGAAAATGGTCATGGAAAACATAAGGACACACCCATGAACCGCGACGAAATCACACGCAAAACCAGCGAACTCAGCACTCCCGATACGCCTGCTATCTCATTGCTCAAAACGTGATCCGAAGAAAAGAAGAAGTGGCACTTCTCCAGAGCTACTTTGCCGTTCAGACTCGCAAAACGGAAATCATTGAGCAACGCATGGGAGAAATCAGCCGGCTCGCCGGCCGAGAGGCCCTTGCCACTGCAGAGAAGAAACTCTATCCGTATACCCAAATCACACACAACAAAACCGCACAAGTGCACATGTACACGCCCAACCACGCCGCAGAACGCCGGCAAGGATGTGATACAAGGCCACAGAAAGCGTTGTACCGCCTAGGCAATGCAACAATTGTCCGCTATGCTCTGAAGGCAGATGGCGGCACGGATGCCATCCCAAAGAGGGGGTATGACCATGATTCGGGGTATGAACCTATGAAGCATCGCCGGCTGCACGCACGAAGCAGAAGAAGCGGGCATGTGCAACATGCATTTCACATCGGCGCTGGTTCACGGAGCGCTGCACTACACTGCGGGCGGACGTCCGTCGCACTGCTGAGCGCAACAACAAAGCAAAACAACCAGTAACGCTCAACGGCTTCCACATGTTCATGCTCTAATTGCATGTACTTGCAGACACAATGGCCGGTCTGAGCCAACTGCCCTCGCATGGAGCAGCTGGCTCAGACGGCCATTATTGTTGCTTTGTACTGTTTGCACTGTATTGCGCCTGCATTGCGCAAGCTCGGGCGCACTCGGGTGCACTCGCTGAGTGGCGTGAATCGCAGATGCTCAATAGCAACGCAATCCACGCTACTCAGCAGTTTGCCATGGTTATGCGCGGCGTTTTGCGGATGACGAGCAAGGCACCAGCCGCAGCTGCCAGCACCACAACCACGACCGCAATGGCAGCCACGGCAGCACCCGTATTCGAAAGGGGCGCAGCGCCATTAGCAGCCGGCTTATTCGTGGCAGTGCTACCGGGCTTAGCAGTGTTGCCAGGATTGTTGGTATCGCCGGGCTTCTGCTCTCCAGGGCCGGGAGTGACCTCCGTGGCCGTGACCGTGACTTCGAACGTCGCGTTCACGCCACGATAAGAGACGGTGATGGTCCTCGTGCCTGCGGTGGCAGAATCAAAGCCAGTGAACTTCAGATCACCATCAGTTGGATCAATCAGCTTGCGCAGCGTTTCAGTATCGCCGACTTTGTAAATGGCGGATACCTTCACATCGGCAGCGTTGAACTTATCGCCTACCTGATAGGAATCCTTGGTCACTTCCACAGCAAGCTCAGCCAACTGAGGCAGTTCGCCGAATGTCACTGTGTAGGTTTTCGCCGTGCCATCCTCAGCAGTTACAGTCACCGTGGCCACGCCGTTGTTCTCGGCCGAAGCCTGCTCCACTTGCACCGTAGCCTTTGCGTCAGCAGCAGTCGCCTCCACCGTCGGGTAGGAAGCAGCATCTCCAGCCAGCGCACCGGCATATTTAGTGGTATCCGCGGAGAATCCGTCAACCGTCTTGCCATCCACAGTCAGATCAGCAAGATTGGCGTTACTAGACGGCTGCGGCTCTGGTGTCGCTTCACCTTCGGCGATGCGTACTTCAGCGATCTTGGCATAGTCATTGCCATCGGCGTAGGTGAAGTTGAGGCGAATGCCCTTGGTGGCGGGCAGAGCGCTCACATCGGCTTCCGTCACGGCTCCAGCAGCACCATTCACAGTGACTGCCGGCAGCGTGGCATCAGTCCACGTGGCGCTGTCTTCAGCTAGGTACGATACAGTGAAGCTCTTCGGAGCGGCCTCGCCCTTGGCCTTATCCACCGCAACGCTGAGCTTGCCCAGCTGATATGCCTTATCGAAGGTGTAGCTGAGCCACGGCGAGGTGTCGCCGGTGCCCCAGTTCGACCAGTTGGTGCTCAGGTTGTTGTCGCAAGTCAGGTCGGCCGTAGAAGCGGAGGCCCAGCTACTGGCCGGCTCATACTTCGAGGCGCAGCGGACGAGCAGAACAACCGGGCAAGGTTGCTTTCCACAGTCACGGTGAACGTGGCGGTTACTGAAGAATCAGCGACAAGACGCACCGTCACGGTTTGCTCGCCCAATTTGGTGGTGTCGAAGCCTTCCAGCGTGTATTCGCTTGGCTCCAGCACACGCGTTTTGCCATTGGTGAGCGTGGCGGTAACCGTCAGTCCCGAAGCGCGAGCATCTGCCCCTTGGCGATAGTGGCTTCAGGGTCCTTAGCCGCGATGGACTCCACAGCAGCAGTCTGCGAACCGAACGCAGTGCCGTTGAAGGCCACGGTGAATGCGCCGGCATTGCTGTTCGACGTGGCGAAGACACCGGCATCGAGCCCGGTTGCGTCCGCACCGGTCAGCGTTACCGTAGCGACATCCTGCCATTCATCGTTCGCGGAAGCACGCCAGTAGCCTTTCAGGGTATCGGTTGCGGCGCGCTCCAGCTTGAGTTGCACTTGGTCGCCGAAGCCGGCACCAACATGCGATGTTTCCTTATCGATGTAGCCATCGGCATTGGAATCGTACTGCATGTAAATGCCGCTTGGGCTGGCAAGTAACGTGGCATATCCCTTGCCGCCGTTAGCGTCAGCAAGACCGTTACGAACCACCAGGCCGGCACGCGGATCGCCATTACCGCCCAAGTCGAGCGGCTTGACCGTGGTTTCCAACGTTTCGTTCACGTCCAGAGCATCAGCTGGTACACCGCGCTGCCCTCGTTGCGATCCGTCCAGACACCACGATTGGCGTTGTCCGTAACGGTGAAGTCATAGGTACCGCCGGATGCGGCGACCTGGCACGCGCTGCCGCCCTTCCAATGGGCTTCCTTCCAACTTCCGGAAATCGGGTTGGAGCAGGAAACGTCGATGGTTCTGCGGAATGTGCGGCCCGGGTTGAAGTTGCTGCTCTCGGCAAGAGTGCCTGTAATGGTGTAGGTTCCCGGCACATTGAATGCGTAGGTGCTGCCGGCAGCCTTGGTCGACTTGCTGACTGCCGTACCGCCTTCCACATTCCATGTCACCTTGGTAGCAATGGTATCGTCGCCTTCCTTGACGTTGACGGTGTCCGGCAGAGTAACGGTTCCGCCCGTGTTCACGGTCTTCGGGAGATCATCGCCGGTTTCCACAGTCCAGTTGACCAGCTTGCCCTTGGCGCTACCATGGTTGTCCCAATAGTTCAGATCCCAGCCGTCGGGCTCGCCTTCTTGAGCAGGATTATGCATTTCGATGGTGCCGTTCTCACCGATGGTCAGCGGCAGCCAAACATAGGTGGAATCGGCTTTACCGGAATCCCAACGGTCACCAAGGTAGATGAAGTGACCTTTCTCCTGGTCTACTGCGAGCACACTAGCCGACTGCGAACCGAATGTGGTGCCGCGGGTATCGCCCACAGACAACAGACCATCCGCGCCTTCCGGCATGTTGTTGTACCACGTGTTCTCGTTGGCATCGTCCTTTTCCACGCCACGGGTCCAGCTTCCCAGCATGGAGTCGGCGGTGTAGTAGGTCTGCTTGTTCGGGTCCCAGCCGGTTGCACCAGATGCGATGATGTTGTAACGCCCGTCATATTGGAATACGGCAGGAGCTTCCAGCGAACCATTTTGTTTGACGATTTGGAAATCTTCGCCACGCACCGGGGCATCCGTAGTACCGTCTGCAAGAATGTATGGGTACTGCCCGTCAGCAGAGTACTGCTTTTGTCCCTCGGACTGGTCCACATTCGTGGTCTTGACTACATTGGTGTAATCATCGTTAAGCTTGGCGATATACAGCGTGGCATTGGCTTCGGAAGAATACAGTACATAGGCACTGTCGTCCTTCGGATCCACGAACACAGTCATATCGTCGGCTGTCACCCGTTCTCACCCCAGCTGGGGTTACCTGCGGCTTCTTTCCAATTGTTCTGGTTAGGCAAACGATAGGCACCCACCATAGTGAACGGGCCCGCCGGATTGTCGGAAACAGCCACGCCCGCAAGTGCACGTGCATAGTTGGAACCGCCCGGCGTGGTGCTTCCATCGGAATGCCACCACAGCACGTATTGCTTGTTCTTCTTGTTGTAGATGATCTTCGGACGCTCGAAAATGCCCTGTACGGAATCAACCGCGCCATCACCATCCTGATCGGGGTTGGTGTTGAGGTACGGGAAGATTGCGTCGGCCTTGGCAGCGTCCACACTGCCGTCGGACTTGGTCAGGTTGTAGGCCTTGTCGAAGTAGGCGTAATCGGCATTGCTCTTATCCGTCAACTGAGATTTGCTGGTCACCGCACGCAGCGCCACACCAAGATCGGTCCAGTTGTATAGATCTGTCGACATATAAGCATGAACACCGGGGCTGTTGTCGTAACCGTTAGAACGGTCTTCGCCATACCAGTAGTAGGCGTCGCCAACCTTGACCACTTGGCCACCGTGCGCTTGGATGTGTGTGCCGCCATTATCATTGGCGTTCTTGGCATACCAATATGGCTGGAAGTAATCGCTAGCGTTCTTGCCCGGATCGGCTGTGGGCTGGAACTTGGTGTATGTCGGCACTTGGCCGATGGTAGGCAGGTAATCCACACCTGCCGCACTGGCACTTGCAGCGGCCAGCCCGCATGACAATAGCGTTGCCGCGGCGGTAATTGCCGCGATAAGAGCGCCCTTGCCCTTATTGTTTATCTTCATTGATTTGGTTCCTTGATTGATGATAACGGTTTTTTGAACAAACAGTTATGTCGCTATCCGCGAAGTCAGAAAAGGGCCGACAAATCAATATACCGATACTGAAAACTCAGTATTCAACTTGTCGGACCAATTATGCTCAAAGAGCGGAGGAACGGCCGGCAATAGTCAATATTGCGGCTTGTTCCTTCCCCCATTACTGTGCGAGGGTGCTATGCACGCTTGCGCAGCATGAACAATGTACCCGCGGCAGCGGCCAGCAGAGCGACAGCGCCAGCGATGGCGGCAACATTGGAACCGGTGTTGGCCACCGTGTTCTTGTTGCCGTTGCCGGTGGCACCGGGCTTGTTGGTGCTGCCGGGCTTCTGTTCTTCAGGGCCAGGGGCGACTGCGTTGGCCTTGACCGTGACGTTGAAGGTCGCGGTCACACCACGGTAGGAGACGGTAATCGCCTTCTTGCCTGCGGTGGTGGAGTCGAACGAGCCAATCGCAAGCTGCGGGTCGTCAAGAGCGACCGGCACTTCCTTGGTCTTGTCGCCACTCTGATAGACGGCAGTAACCTTCAGACCGGCGGTATCGAGCTTGTCGCCGATGGCGTACTCGGTCTTCGTGGGTCCGGTCACCTTGAGCGAAGCCAAAGTGAAGGCTTTGAAGGTCACCGTGTAGGTCTTCGTCTCAGACTCGTCGGCTGAGGTCACCGTAATGGTGGCCTTGCCGCCAAGCTTGCCATTCTCAACCGCGTCGCCAGTCACCTTGACGGTGGCGGCATTGTCGGCGGCGAAGGCCTGCAGCACCGGGTTTGCCTCAGCACCGAACGGAAGATCAACTGTGTAGTCGGTCTTGGCCGGGTCGAAGCCTTCAACGGTCTCGCCGTCAAGACGCAGGTCGCCCAGCGTGGCATCGGATGCCGGCTGCGGGGTAATCACCTTGCTGTCTTGTGCGAACACCTGGATCTCAGCCACGTTGATGTACACCTTGGTGTCCTGCAATGTGTTAGTCAGGCGGATGGCCTTGGCCTTTACCGGGGTGTCGAGCACGAAGTCAACGGTCGGGGTGTCGGCGGCGGTGATGCCGTCGGAGCCAGAGCCGGCATCGCCGGCCTGTGTCTTCCAGCCATCCTTGGTACCGACTTCATGCCATTCGCCAGCCTCATCCTGGTATTCCAGCGTCTGGCTCTTCGGCCAAGACGCACGACCATCGTAGTAGAAGAAGGTCTTCACTTCGGTGATGGTCTGAGCTTCGTCGAAGGTGAACGTGGCGACCGGGTCCACCGTCGAGGCGGTGAAGCCCAAGTGGACCAACCCTTTGACGTAGTGTCACCATCGATGGCCTTGGAAGCGGAGGCACCCTCCTGGAAGTTCACCGAGAAGTTCGTGCCAGAGGCCGCGGCGATGTTCTTCGCAGCACCCTGAACCGGCGTCACGAATGCCTGAATTTCGGTGGCGTTCATGTAGTCGTTGTTCACGGTGTTCACAATGCGCACCTTCGTGGCATTCACTGTGCCCTTATCGGCCTTGAACGTCACCGTCTGGCCTGCGGCAGGCTTAACATCGCTACCGAATTGCATCCACGTCTCGCCATCAGTGGTGTACTCGGCCTTGGCGGAAGCCGGAGCCTTGTCACCATACGTAATGGTCACTCTGCTAAGCTCACACTCAGAGCCGAAGTCAATCGTGGCGGTCGGGCTGGCGGAATAGTCACCAGCAGAGTTCCACGTCACCCAGGCTTCAGCTGACGTGTCACCATCGGTGAGCTTCTTCCACTGATCGCCCTTGCTGTATTCCGTCTGCTGGTTGGTCACGGTCAGGCTGGAAGCAGTGTCGGCCACATTCTCAGGCGTGGCGGCGGTGACATAGATCGCGCCCTTCAGCGCAATCGTGGTCGCGTCGTCCAGCTGGTAAGTACCGGTCACGGCAATGTTGTCGCCAGCCTTGGCATCGGCGAGCTTGGTATCAAGCCCATCGAAGTTCCACGTAACCTTAGCCGCATCGCCCTCGAATGCAGGCGATGCCTTGACGTGCAGATACACCGGCGCAGCCTCAAGCGCGGCCTTCGCCTCGCTCGCACTGGTGCCGGCCAGCACTGTAGCCGATACCGGATCGGAAACGGTGAGCGCGCCAACGTAGACCGTAGCGGCGACATTGAACTCGTTGCCGTACACATCGGTGGCGGTAGCGGTGGCTTCGTAGGTGCCTTCCTTGGCCACATCGACCTTGGAAGTATCCCAGTTGGCAACCGTGGCCTTGCCTTCGCCCCAGGTGTAGTAGAGCGTGACTTCGGTCGGCAGCGCGGCCTTCTCGTTAACGGCGGTCTGCACGTTCACGGTCTTCTGGCTGGTCGGCGTTACATTGCGTAGAGTCCATGTCTGGTTGGCGGACGGCGAAGTGCCGCTCGGTGACTGCCACAAGCCAACCTTCGTGCCGACTGTGGTACCAGAGTTATCCACATCGAGGTTCGTCTTAGTCGCGGCATTGAGCAGCTGGTAGGTCGAACCATCGGAAGTGTTGAGAATCCACTTGGCAGCCGGGTCGGACTTAGCGGCCTCAACCGTTTCGTTGGAAAGCGCGTTCGTGCCATCCTTGGACACCAGCACCTTGCCTTCGGCGTTAGTAATCACATAGCTTGAGATCAGGCGCTCGGAGTCGGCGGGCTGCTCGATCTGGGTAAAGGTCCAAGTCTGCTTCTTGGCGTTCTCGGCATCGGAAGCGACGTTGGCCAGGGACAGCGCGGAATCACCAGAAGTGGTATCAGCCACGGCCTTGCCGGACTGCTTACCAACGAGCTGGTAAGTGTCGCCGGTCTCGACGGCAGCATCCTTAGCGTAGCCGGTCACGCCAGTGAGCTGGATGGAGGCGATAGAACGGGCGGGCACAGTGACCGTAGCGGTCTTGGCAGCCTTGTCAATCATCACAGAGCCTTCAGCTTGCTTGACGTTGCTGGTCTTGGCGAAGACTTCCGGAGTGGCGGAATCGACACCCGCGTTCTTGTCTTCGGCAGAGGTTTCGGTGGTCAGGTAGAGCTCACCGTAAGCGTTGTCGGCAATCTCGCCGTACTTCGACAGGTCGATGACGAAGGTCTGGTCAGAGGTGCCGGAGTTGCGGTGGATGACGGTCTGTGTCTTGCCATCGTCGGAGGTGGCAGTCATGTTGTTGTCCTCATCGTTGTTGGCGATGACCTTGTCGCCCGCGTGGATGAAGTGGGTGATGGCCTTGACGCCGTTGTACTTGGCGTTTGCAATAACCGTGCACGGTTCAAGTCCATCGGTGGTACCGCCGTTGTTGTTCACGCGGCGCTCGGAGTAGAGCTTGCCGTCCATGCCAGCCACGGTGCAGTCGAAGTCGATGAGCACGGTGCCCCAGTTGGTGTTCTCACCGGCCGGATTCACATTCGAGCCCATCTGCATGTTGTAGAGGTCCTCGACCACCTGCCAGAAGGTGAAGTCCTTGGACTGCAGGCGGGTGACGTTGGAGCTGATCTTGCTCATCATGCCCAGCGCGTTGTCGAAACCGTACGGGTTGTAGGAGCCAGACTGCCAGGAGCCGTCCACCTCGCTCATCGACAGCTTCTTGCCGTCTGCCTGAGCGATATCCGCGCGACTGCATCTGGTTGCTGTCGGAGTAGGCGTGAACGTTGTACTGGCCGATAAGGTCCTTGATCGCCTGCGGGTACTGGTTGTACGACTTGACGAAGTCGGCGGAGTTCGTGGCATCGGTGGCTGCGATGATGGTGTCATCATTGTCCTTGAGCGCCTCAGCGAGTGCGGTAATCGTCTGCTGCTGCTGGGCGTTGCTGACATGCATACCCTCCTGCGGCTTCTTCAGCGCGTTGGAGTATGGGGTGACGGACTTATCTTTGTCGGAGTAGTACTTATCCCAGTAGTTGTTAATGAGCTTGGTGTTGTCATCGCTCTCATCGGTGTACTTCGAAGCCATGTCGCCCGGAGTGCCCCAGTAACTGGTCTCGGACTCGTTGAACGGCTCGACCGTGTCAACGTTTGCGCCAAGGCTTCGAGGTGCTCGACGTTCTTGGCCATGTACTGAGCGAATTTCTCAGGGTTTGCAAGATTATTGCTACCGGAGTTGCGTCCACCAGTGGCGTAACCGCTGTTGGTCAGGAACCACGGAGCGGAGTTGGCGAAGGCCTCTACGTCGGTGATGTCAGGGTTATCGCCGGTGGCACCGCGCTCAATCCACCAGTCTTGGGCGGCGGACTTGGAGAAGTCATACTGGTTGTCGTCAGTCGGGTCGAATGCCGCAGCCAGCTTGTCTTTGTCGGCCTGCTTGGTGGTTACGCCATTGCCATACGTGCCGGAGCCGGTGGCGTCATCTTTCCACGTGCCAGGCACGGCAGCGCCTTGGCGCATGAATGGGTAGCCGTAGGCAACATCGGAGGCATTGCCGCCGCCCACGTTGTAGCGGGCCATGTTCAGGTCCAGTCCTTCATCACCGAAGATGGACTGGTAGAACTGTTCGCGCAGCTGCTTGCCGTATTCCACAGCCTTAGCCTTGGAAGCGTCATCGCCGAGATTGGTGGTGATGGCCGATTCCTCGCCGAGGCTGCCGGTGGCGTTGGCGAACCAAGCCAGCGAGGTGCCCCAGCCATCGAAACTGTTGGCATACCACGGGTTCGGGGTCACGGGTAATGGCATCGTTATCAGCCGCATACGCAGTGCCGGCAACCGCAAACGCCCCTCCTCCCACTAGTGTTGCCGCCGCAACCATTGCAGCAAGCGATTTGCTCAGTACCTTCATTGGTCTCCTTACGTGTTCCTGCTATCCGCCTTATACCGGAAAAATCGGCCTTTGCTTCACTGCGCCGGCCTCTTTGCCTGATACATGACCTACGTCGACTCCTTCTTTCGGCGCAGCCAAAATGTTTACGCAAACATTTTTGATATGAGCGATTTTATCACAAAACCGTCACCCAGCAAACAACCCCGTTGTCTAAATGAAAGTGCAACACCCGTTAGATTGGAAATTGCCTAGAAAACCAGTCCGAAGGGATGTCGCACCTATGGGAGAAGTATATTCGCACCTGTCGGAAGAGGAACGCCAGGTCATCCAGATCGAGGTAGGCAACGGCGCCAGCATACGCGGGATCGGCGCGATGCTGGGCCGCAGCCCGTCCAGCATCAGCCGGGAGATCAAGCGCAACACATGGTTCCCGTCCAACGAGAACGAGTCGTACCGCCCGTACCGGCCGAAAAGACTGAAGGCGGGGCCATGGACCGGCCGCTACTACATCGCCGGGCCCGCGCAGCGCAAGGCCGACCGCAGGAGATCCAAGCCACGAAAGCCCTACCGGCTGTCGCACGACCGCCTGTGGGCGCAGGTGGCCGAATGGCTGGGCCGCGGCTGGTCGCCGCTGCTCATCAGCGGCAGGCTGCGCGTCCTGTGGCCGGACGATGCGCTCATGCGCGTGTGCCCGGAGACCATCTACCGATGGGTCTACTCCAGCAGGCCGCTTCGGGAACGCTGGGCGCGGTGCCTGCCGCGAGGGCACAGG
>ENA-OQCD01000297-OQCD01000297.1-human-gut-metagenome-genome-assembly--contig:-NODE-297-length-14005-cov-2.336576_pt1 | contig 14005 bp, 18 predicted proteins | sample MGYA00242755_ERZ504571 | MGnify/ENA primary metagenome ERZ504571 (study PRJEB26092, sample SAMD00036274) | human gut metagenome | host: Homo sapiens | study: EMG produced TPA metagenomics assembly of...
GTCGGTGATTGCCTATTTAAATTAGAGATGGATGTTACTAATATGATCATACTAAAAGTTATGAATCATTTTGGGATTCTAAAATAAAAAGGAAAGTAGGCGAAAGACAGAAAAACAAGACCTATGACTATTTGATTAAAGATGATATTTCCAAGTATATAGATGAAAAGAATAATGATATAAAGCAATATGAAGAAAAACAAAAGGATAGTTTAAGATATGATTTGGAATATCAAAAGAAAACCATTTGGAAATTTCAATTGGTATGTATTTAATTATATTATTTTTTATTGCAACATTTATTCCAGATTGGTTATTCATGGGGCATCAGGGAGATGCAATTAATGTTATAACTATTTTTACATTAATTATGTTGTATATTGATAAGAGAAAAGAGTGGAGATATTAATACAGGAGATAGCAGACTTATTATTGAAATTGAAACGTAAAGTTTATAAAATTTTTTGATGAAAAACGATTTAATTATGATATAATTTGAAATATAGATTCGCCAATGGTGTGCTTGGGAAATCGGAAATTTCTACACAAAGCATAAAGAAGAAAAATATTACACAAGTTTTTATGATAAAACAGAACCTCGAAACGATATCTTAGATACATTTAGGCCAATGAGAGAAGTAGTTCTAGGAGAGATACGATGAAAATATTATTTCGTACAATGAGATATAACTGGCGTTACATATTTTCTAAAAGTAACAAAATCGCAGTAGCCCTATTTTCTGTTTGGGGGTTTGTTACATTAGTTACACCTACAGATATTATGTTAAATTGTATTGATAATATAGTTCTGCGAATAATTGTAGCCGTGCTTATTTTGATGGTAATCTATTTTGCTATAGTAATAGGGGTCACGATTTATACGAAGCAAAGAAAACAAGTGAAATTTTTTGATCTTCACTCAAATCATTCGTTGTTTGTGGAATATGGGGATTTATTTAATAGCGGAGATCCAAATGAAGAGAAGAACATTGCTTTTGCTGGGAATCGATGTTTCGACACGATGTGATGATTGAATTTAAGTAGGTACAAAAAAAATTCACGGTATGGCACTTAAACGAATATATGAGCAAGGCAATAGGGATTCAGATACAGTCTCGAATGAGATACAAAACAATTTGTCATTGCATGGATATAAGTATACAGATCTCAAACAAAAAGAAAAACGAAGTGGAAACTTGCGTCGATATGATGTCGGATCGGTTGCTGAAATAAATGGTCTCAACAATGAACAGTATTTTATCTTGGGGCTAACATATTTTGACAATGAATTAAGAGCCCATGTCGAAAAGATAGACTATATAAAAGCTATAGCTTCTTTAGTAAAGTATATTTCAGAACGCTCTCAAGGGTTTTCTACATATATGCCTGTAATTGGGACGGGAGGGGCTGATGCAGGCAGTGTAAATGACTTAGTTGTCTATATTGTTAAAACAATTGAGCTTTTTTAAGGATGAAATAGATTGCGATATACATATTGTTGTAAGTGATAAAGAAGAAAAATTAGGTTTGATGAACCTGAAAATGTTATAGGGAGGAACCACACGTGAACAGAACAGGTACATATGTTGCCTTTGACGGGCAGGGATCGACAGATCCTACAGAAAGCGATATTCATTATTTTAAACTTGCTGAAGGATGGAATAAATCTGGAAGTATAGATTTTAGGTTTACTAATTCACATGAAAAAAACTTATCAGGTACGTGATAGCTCATCAAAAGCAACGCTTTTTAACAGATTAGAAACTAGATTATCAGCGAGTAAGAATTTTCTTCTGATTATATCGGATAAGACAAATTATGACAGAGGAATTCTTAATTGGGAAATTGAAAAAGGCCGTTGATTATTATGAGTTGCCAATCATAATAGCATATCCAGGGTATTCTAAGATTGGCGCACCTTAGAATTGAATAGCATGTGGACAAAATCTTTGGCGGAACGAATAAAAAATGAAAGGCACAAGTTGTTATACATATACCGTTAAAAAAAAGAACCGATATTTGACGCTGATTAATTCAAGTTTTCTGTTGTTAATTCAAAGTATCCTAAGGGAGGCGCTTTGGGGTGTTACTCAGAGGAAGCGTATAAAAGCTGGGGTATTGTTTAGCAACATGAAAACGAGCTTCGGCTTATATGCTATTCTGGGTACAATTTGGGTACAGCAGCTTTGTAACCACATTAATAAGATACAAAACCGTATCAAAATGATGCGGTTTTGAAACACAATAACAATAAAGTAACATGAAAAATGAAAGATTCAGCATTCTGGTATAAACACGTGATAGAGACAAATGGAGTCGAATTATAAAAAGAAGAGACCGGATATGAAGATCCATCTTTTTGCGATCTGATGTGGAAAATCTGGAGAAGAATCATTGGGTCCGGCAGAAGTATTGAAGCTTCATGTGGTTTCAGTAAAAGAATTCCAGACGCTTGTGGCAACAGGGGAAGTGAAGCATGTTGCAGGCCTTGCAGCGTGGGCACGCTGGATGAGCAGAGAAGATGAAAAAATAATGGAATATCATGGACTGGTATCTTATAACCCGGACAAATATCAGGAAGATCATGTATCCTGGTGGGACTGTGTCGACGTGATCTCTTCCAGCGGATATTATCCGATTGATCAATGGGAGCAGGAACTGGATCGTATCGAAAAAACCGTCTTAAAAATATAGGAAACCATTTTTTCTTTGCCGAAGCGGGATGTATGTCACGAAAAAGGCTCCGGGATGATTCCGAATAACTGGGAATTGCAGGGAGAACTTCGCCTGGAAGAACAGTGTGAATGGTATCGTGCAATGTTTTGAGGCCTGTAAGAAACGACCATGCTTCGTGGCTTTGCTTTATGGGAATGGGCACCAAAGCTGCCTTCTGCGTCCGAGGCATGGAAGGACGACAGTTATGAAATATGTGAGAAACCGGTGCAGGTGATAATAAAGAGATTCTATGAGCATGAGGCAGGAACCTCATTAATGTAATATTTGTAAAGGAAAAAGAACCGTCTGTTTTGATGGGATTAATTTCTGTTATGACAGACTGTTTTTTCTATTCCATTATCAATAGTTGATTTGCGGAAAAACATCGAAATATATGTGTCGTGAGGAGAAGTTTATGCTGTATATAATACTATTAGTTGAGCTATATGGGCATATGTCAAAAATATTATTGACATATGCCTTTTATAGAACTATTATATAAGAAAAGCAAGAAAGGAGCAGTTTATGCCGAGACCAGTAAAATGCAGAAAAGTTTGCCATTTCCCCAATGTTTTAGAATTCTTTCCGGCAGATGATACTGAGAAAAAAACACCTATTATTCTGACGGTAGATGAGTATGAAACCATCCGTCTTTTGGACAAGAAAGGTTATAGTCAGGAGCAGTGCGCAGCATCTATGCAAGTCGCAAGAACAACCGTTCAACGAATTTATGAGATTGCCAGGAAGAAAATAGCAGATGCACTCATTGATGGATATCCGCTTAAAATTGAAGGTGGAGATTTCAAAATCTGTGATGGTCAGAGCAGTAACTGTGGGCTTGGAGGATGTTACAAGCAGGAGCTTCATCAAAAATATGCAGCGGAAAAAGGAGAAGGTATCATGAGAATAGCAGTAACGTATGAAAATGGACAGATTTTTCAGCACTTTGGACACACAGAGACATTTAAGATTTACGATGTAGAGGAAGGAAAAGTAGTACATTCAGAAGTAGTAGATACGAATGGAAGCGGACATGGCGCATTGGCAGGAGTTCTTAAAGCATTGAATGCAGATGTTTTGATCTGTGGCGGAATCGGAGGCGGCGCACAGACAGCGTTAGCGGCAGCCGGCATTAAGCTTTTCGGAGGAGTTTCCGGAGATGCGGATGAAGCAGTAGAAGCGTTTATCAATGAAACACTCGATTATAATCCGGATGTGAAGTGTTCTCATCATGAGCACAGCCACGGGGAAGGACATACATGTGGCGACCATGGATGTGGAAGCCATAGCTGTCATTAAGAAAAATAGCAAAAAATAATAATACAAAAGAATGTGTCAAGGTAATGGAGAAAGGCAACTGTTGACTTTTGCCTTTTAGCGTGTTAAAATCGAGAATGTAGAAAACAAAGACGTTTTGCAGTCATTATTGCAAAGCGTCTTTTTATTTTATCAGCAGTGATAAAGAGTGTGCGGTAAACAGATAATACAGAAAAGGAAGAATGCTTTATGAAAGAATTGTTATTTTTGTTTGTATTGTTTGTTTCTAATGTTATTCAGGCTATCACAGGGTTTGCCGGTACGGTATTGGCGATGCCGCCCTCCGTTTATTTGCTTGGGCTGGATCATGCAAAGGTGGTCCTGAATGTTATGGCCTGGCTGTCCGGACTGATGATCGCAGTGACTGGATATCGACATATAAACTGGAAAGAATTGCTTAAGATGTCTGCGGTCATGTTGGTTGGAATGTTTGCAGGGATACAGATCTGCCGGATCGTGAAATCTGAAAATATTCTTCTGACAATATATGGAATCATAATCGTCGTAGTTGCATTAAAGAATCTGTGCATCCATACAGAGAAAAAAACTTCCGGATCTCATTTTGTGGATAGTTCTGATCCTGGCAGGGATAATTCATGGTATGTTTGTATCAGGAGGGGCGTTACTTGTGATCTATGCAACACAGGTACTGAAAGAAAAAGAAGAATTTCGTGCGACAGTGGCCCCTGTATGGGTGGTGCTGAATTTTTTTCTGATGGTTACCCAGTTCAGGAGCGGCCTGGTTGGAACGGCAGATATTCGACTGATCTGTATCAGTATCCTGCCATTACTTATAGCTACATGGTTAGGTAAAAAGCTGGTATGTAAAGTATCTCAGAAGGTATTTCTGAATCTGACTTATATACTGCTTCTGATATCTGGAGTATCTTTGATCGTTTGATGCAGTTGATCACAGGAAGCTGCGGTGGAGAAAGGTGTATAAAATATGGCAGTAACATTGCGTGAGATCATAAAAACAGGTACAGCATCTGGAGATGAAGTTGGTAGCAGGTGAGACAGGACTGGATCATGAAGTGTCATGGACGCATATGGTAGACAGCGACACGATTTCTGCATTTCTGCAGGGACAGGAACTTACCTTTACAACAGGGTTGGGACTGAATGAAAATCTGACTCTTCTTCGTCTGGTAAAGGAAGTATGGCGAAACAAAGCCAGTGGGATCGTGATTAATACAGGGCCTTATATCAGTGAGATCGGACAGGATGTTATTGATTTTGCAAATGAAAAGGGATTCCCGGTATTTGAAGTACCGTGGAAGGTTCGAATGGCTGAAATCATGCGGATCATATGTTTTGCAATAACAAAAGAGCAGCAGAACGCAATTGAGGTTGCGACGGCACTGAACAATGCCTTTTTATGTCCGTCCCAGGAAGAATTGTATGTTTCGGCACTGATGAGAAAAGGGTATTTTACAGACAGTGCATATACGGTTGTGAATGTGTGTGTTCTGGAAGACAATGATCGTGTAACAGGAACAAGGCTAGAGCAGATTTTATCTAAACTGAGCAGTCATATCCGCTGTAATTATAATGGGATTTTGTGTTGTGCCCAGGATAAGCAGATTCTTCTGGTTTTGTGTGATTATTCTGATGAAGCATGCAGAAAAACTACAGAGAGGATTTTTCAGATACTATGCAGGATGGTATGTCAGAAGGAACAGATTTTTGTAAGTGTAAGTAAGCAGATTTCCGGGATCAGGCAGATTTATAAGAGCTATCAGTTTGCGGAAAAAATGTCTGATCTATTATGTGTCTGTCAGGTTCCGGGCGAGCAAAGCACAGATGGCGGAAAGATTATTTTTTACAAAGATCTTGGGATTTACAGGGTACTGCTCACACTTACAGATAAGGAAGCAATAAAAAGAATATCTGGCAGATACAGTAGCTCCATTGTATGAATATGATGAGATGAACCACTCAGATCTGGTCAGAGTACTTCAGTGCTACCTGGCTAACGACTGCAGTGTCAAAAAGTGCGTCACAGGAATTGATCGTACATCGAAATACAATTAATTATAGCTTGGAAAGGCCGCTGAGATACTTGGAAAAAATCTTTCTGATTTTGATGTGCGTTTTCAGCTGAGGCTGGGTTTCCTGTTATATCAGATGAATGAAATGTAAAAGGAAAATGCGGCAGCAGAATAATAACGATTGTGCTGCAGCACAAAAATAATTGTATAGATGTCTATTGCAGACAGCCAGTGTCGAGAGTAATATATGACTCAGATAAGACAAAGGCGTCTGGTTCACAAATGAATGTGGGCCGGGCGCTTTTCTTATTCTACAACAAATAATAAGTTTGTTTACCGCAAAAATGAACAATATTTAAAACTGAATTACAGATAAAGAGGAGGAAGTTATTATGAGTTTAACAGGAAAAGAAGTAGCACAGATGCACAAAGATTATGTGATGCAGTCATGGGCAAGATCAGGAGCAGATACTTTACCGGTAGAAAGAGCTGAGGGAATTTATTTTTACGATTATGATGGAAAAAAATATGCAGATATGGCTTCACTTCTGGTGTGTTCCAACCTCGGACATGAGCTTCCGGAGATCGTTGAAGCGATCAAGGAACAGGCTGATAAGATGTGCTTCATGGCACCGGCATATGCATCCGAGCCTAAGAGCATGCTGGCAAAAATGCTTGTAGAAGCAGCAGGAGCAGATACATACAAGAGAGTTTTTTTCACAAATGGTGGAGCAGAATCCAATGAGAATGCTATAAAAATGGCACGTATGGTAACCGGAAGAACCAAGATCTTTTCCTGCTACAGAAGCTATCATGGAGCTACACTTGGAGCATCCAATGCTTCCGGTGACTGGAGAAGATATGCAGCAGAGATCGGTGGTGCAAATGGATTCGTACACTTTATGAACCCTCAGATGTATCGTGACGGATATACAAAAGGAGTTGATGATGCAGAGGTAACGAAGAAATATCTGGATGCGCTGGATCTGCAGCTCAGATATGAAGGCCCCGGAAATGTGGCAGCGATCCTGATGGAGTCTATAGTAGGTGCAAACGGTGTCATTCTTCCTCCAGACGGATATATGGAAGGTGTTCGTGCACTTTGTGACAAATATGGAATCCTTCTGATCTGTGATGAGGTTATGGCAGGATTTTACCGTACAGGAAAAATGTTTGCATTTATGAATTTCGACATGAAACCGGATATCATTACATTTGCAAAAGGTGTTACCTGTGGTTATGTACAGCTGGGCGGATGTATTGTAAGTAAAAAAGGTTGCGGAGTATTTTGAGGAAAAATGTTCTTCAGTGCGGACTTACTTACAGTGGACATACACTTGCATGTGCGGCTGGTGTAGCAGCAATGAAATATTATAAAGAAACACGACATCGAGGGCCATGTAGCTGAGATGCACGAGATCGTTGCTCCGTTTATGGATGAGATGGTAAAGAAGCATAAATGTATTGGTGAAGCAAGATGTATCGGTTTGTTCGGTGCACTTGAAGTAGTCAAGAATAAAGAAACCAGAGAACCGATGCAGGAATACGGCGTACCCGGACCGGTAATGCCGTGGATATTTGCAGAATTAAAGAAACGTGGCTTTGCACCTTCGGACGTGAGAACTTTATTGAAATCTGTCCGCCACTGATCATCACGAAAGAGGAGCTGGAAGAGTATCTCCCGATCCTTGATGAAGTGCTTACAATGGTCGATGAAAAATTTTGTGACTGATAAAGCAGGAGGTAGCCTATGAACTGGGATTATCTACAGCCGGTAAAAATTCATTTCGGCAAAGGTAGAGTAAAAGAAATAAAGAAATAGCCAGAGAGCTTGGCTGCGAAAGAGGCCTTCTGGTGCAGGACCGTTTTTCTTTAAAAGCGGTCTTGCCGAAAAGGTCATAAAAGAGTCAGAAGGAATGATCGTTGCTTCTTTTGGAGATGTTTCTCCAAACCCGGACGTTGCAGAGGTAGATGCCTGTGCAGAAGTGATCCGGCAGAAAAATATCGGATTTGTGGTAGCACTGGGTGGAGGCAGTCCCATGGATTGTGCCAAAGCAGCTGCCAGTGTAGCTCTGACTTCGGATTCCATCCGTAAGTATCATGGAACCGGAGTAGCAATGCCGGAGAAACATCTTCCACTGATCGCAGTTCCTACGACTGCAGGAACAGGAAGTGAAGTGACCTGTGTATCAGTTCTTTCGGATCATGCAAATGGAAAAAAAGCGCCGATCGTATCAGAGGGATTTTATCCGGCAGCAGCTATCATTGATCCGGAACTTACTTATACAATGCCACCGCAGGTTACGGCAGGAACAGGAATTGATGTTCTTTCCCATGCGATCGAAGGCTATTGGAGCAAAGGTCATCAGCCGATCTGTGATGTACTTGCGATGCATGCAGCAGAACTGGTATTTAAATATGTTTACAGAGCATACAGGAAGCCCGATGATGAGGAAGCAAGGGAGAAAATGTGCGAAGCATCTTTGATCGCAGGATTGGCGTTTACTTTACCGAAAACCACTTCGTCCCATGCGTGTTCATTTCCATTGACCAATATTTATCACATTCCGCATGGCGAGGCGTGTGGCCTGACCCTGGATTATTTTATAAGAATCAATGCAAAAGGCGAAGGTGGTGAACGTGTAGAGGAATTTGCCAGAAGGATTGGATTCAAAGATGCAGAAGAGATGGCGGATGCAGTTCTTGAATTAAAAGAAAAAAATGGGATTGCGGTGGTGATCTGAAGGATCTGGAGCTTGATGATGATCAGATTGCAGAGCTGGTTCGCATCAGCAGACACCCGAACCTTTATAACAATCCGGTAGAGATCACAGACGAGATGCTGGATGAGATGTATCGATATCTGGCCGGAAAGTGAAAGATTTTGATTGAATATTGAAAAAAATAATGATAATATAGAGAGACGATGGAGTCCGGATACTTTGGTATCTGGGCTCTTTTTGTATTTATGGATGGGAGATGAAGGATTATGAAACTGATCACAGCAATTGTAAGACCTGAGAAAGTGATGGACGTCATCAAAGCACTGGAGCAGGAAGGATATTTTGCTTTTTCAAAATGGGCAATTTCAGGAAGAGGTAAGGAAAAAGGAATTCAGGTAGGGGATGTCCTTTATCAGGAAATGGCAAAAAACATGCTGTATATTACTGTTGGGGACAAAGAAAAAGATGAGGTTGTAGATATTATCATTAACAGTGCAAAGAGTGGGCAGTATGGACATTATGGTGATGGAAAAATTTTTGTTTCCGATATCAGTGAGGCATATACGATCAGTGAAGAAACCAGAGAAGATGATGATGAATGATATGATTGATGAAGCAGGAGGATATATATGGGTGAAAGAAATAAAAGAACAAAATTAAAAAAAATCCATGGGACCTGGTTCGATCTGGGCAGTTGCAGTCGGTTCCATCATTGGATGGGGATGTTTTATACAGGGTGGTCTCTGGACAGAACGTGCAGGTGGACCGCTCCCGCTGTTTCTGGGATTTCTGGCAGGCGGTCTTTTAATGATCGTGGTAGGCTACAGCTATTCTTATATGATTGCAAAATTCCCGGTAGCGGTGGTGAATTTGCCTATGCATATAAAGGCTTTGGAAGAACTGCTTCGTACATATGCGGATGGATGCTGTCGCTTGGATATCTGTCTATTGTAGCTTTGAATGCAACGGCACTTCCGGTATTGGCATCCTATATTTTTCCTGGAGTCTTTAACAGAGGTTACCTGTATACAATTGCAGGATATGATGTATATATGGGTGAAGTCGGATTATCCCTGTTCTTTATCATACTTTTCGGGATCATGAATTACAAAGGTGCGAAATCTGTAGGAAATCTTCAGCTTGCGATGGTCCTTATCATGTGTGCAGCGGTTGTTGTATCAGTCATTGGTGTGATCGCAACAGGACATTTTGATGCTTCAAACTTGCAGCCGGCATACGGAGCCGAAGGCAAGTCTCTTGGAAGCGGTTTTGTATCTATCCTGGCATTGGCTCCGTTCCTTTATGTAGGATTTGACTGTATTCCACAGGCGGCAGAAGAATATGATTTTCCACCACAGAAGTGCAAAATGCTGATCATTTCAGCATTGATCGTAGGTGCTTTGATCTATGGTGCAATGGCACTGGTGACAGATTGTGTTGTTCCCTGGCAGCAGGTTCTGACTATGACAGATGCGAATGGAACTCTTGTAAAATGGCATACAGGTGCAGTTCTTGATCTTGCAATGGGAAAAATTGGTGTGTGCTTTGTGGCACTGGCAGTGTGCATGGGAATTTTTTTACCGGTATGAATGGATTTTTTATGACATCCAGCCGTCTTTTTATTTGGTATGGCAAGAGCAAAAATGCTTCCGTCAGCTTTTGAAAAGGTTCATCCGGAGCATAAAACTCCGTCCATATGTGTTGGGTTTACCATGATCATCTGCTGTATCTGCCCATTTTTCGGCAGAGAAGTGATCGGCTAGGTTGTAGATATGTGTTCCGTAGGTACTGCGTTCGGATATTTCTTTACCTGTGCAGGTGCTTATATTCTTCTGAAAAAAATATGGCGATGATACAGATACAAATAAAAATCCATCCGGCAGTAGCAATGGGCGGTTGCGTGATCTCTGTCGCAATATTGCTGCTTCTGATTGTGCCCGGTTCTCCTGCATTCATGGCTCCACAGTCCTTTGCAGCACTGATCGTGTGGGTGTTGATGGGAGTTACCTTCTATTTTGTTTCAAAGAAAAAATTTTGCGAAAATCACTAAGAGAGAAATGGATTATCTGATTCTTGGAAATGTGCAGGTAGTTCGAGGGCTGAGAAAAGGAAAAGATCAGGGAAGAGTTGTACAGGGAAATATTGTGGCTGATCAGAGTAATAAATCTTAAAGGTAATAAAACGGCTGCAGGCTATAATACTTTCAGGGTAACAGAAAAACTTCCATTCAAAAAATGGGAGTTTTTCTGTTACCGGAGTATCATATTTGCAAGGTGTGATTTATAAAGTATCTTGACAGAGGTACCGATCCTGTTATACTATTAAAACTGATAAAGGGGAGTAACCTACGTTTGGAAATCTGCGTTTGCAGTGTCGTCAGTACGGTGGAAACATCCGGCGCTGCAGGGAAATGGTGAGACTTTTATTGCATTTTTTGTTGTTGCAATAAGGGTTTCTTTTTTATATCCTTTTATCAAAAAAATCCTTTATTGCATAAAAAAATTACAGTTGGTGAATATTTGCAAAAAAGGAGGCAAAGGGAATGAAAGAAATTTATCAGCAGACAGCAGAAGAAGTTCTCGAGCGTGTGGAAAGCAGGGAATCAGGGCTTACCGATGAACAGGTCAGACGGTCCAGAGAGAAGTGCGGATGGAATGAGCTTGCAGAAGGAAAGAAAAAAAGTATTTTGCAGATCTTCTTTGAACAGTATAAGGATTTTCTGGTGCTGATCCTGATCGCATCGGCAGTGATATCCGGTATGCTTGGAGATGTGGAAAGTGCAGCAGTTATCGTGATCGTTATTACGATCAATGCGATTTTGGGAACTGTGCAGACAGTAAAGGCTGAGCAGTCCCTGCAGAGCTTAAAGAAGCTTTCCGGACCGGAGGCAAAGGTATTACGTGATGGTGTGGCGGTACAGCTCCCGGCAAGAGAACTGGTTGTAGGAGATGTGATCCTTCTTGAAGCAGGTGATATGATCCCGGCCGATGGAAGATTGATTGAAAATGCAAGCCTTAAGGTCGATGAAAGTGCCCTTACCGGAGAAAGTCTTGCGGTTGAAAAGAATATGGACATTATTTTGGAGGAAGCACCGCTTGGTGATCGGACAAATATGCTGTTTTCCGGAAGCTTTGTCACATATGGGGCGTGGCAGAGCGGTTGTAACGAATGTAGGAATGCAGACAGAGGTTGGAAAGATTGCGGGACTTCTGAAATCGACTTCGGAAAAACAGACGCCACTTCAGGCGAATCTGGATGATTTTGGAAAGAAGCTTTCCATTCTGATCCTGATATTTTGCGGAATTCTGTTTGCGATCAGTGTATTCCGCGGTGAGAAGATCAGCAGTGCATTTATGTTTGCAGTAGCACTTGCAGTCGCAGCGATTCCGGAAGCTTTAAGCTCCATCGTGACGATCGTCCTTTCTTTCGGAACACAGAAGATGGCAAAGGAGCACGCGATCATTCGTAAGCTCCAGGCTGTGGAAGGTCTTGGAAGCGTTTCTGTTATCTGTTCGGATAAGACCGGAACACTCACACAGAACAAAATGACAGTAGAAGATTATTATATTGATGGAAAAAGAATCACAGCAGATGCAATTGATGTAGCAGATCCGGCGCAGAGATGTCTTTTGGACTACAGCATTTTATGTAATGATTCAACAAATGAAAATGGAGTGGAGATCGGAGATCCGACGGAAACGGCATTGATCAATCTGGGCAGCCGGTACGGAATCGAGGCTGCTGGTGTAAGAAAGCTTTATCCAAGGGAAGGAGAGCTTCCCTTTGACAGTGACCGTAAGATGATGTCAACACTTCACAGAATTGATGATGAAAACCGGATGATCGTAAAAGGTGCGGTTGACCGGCTTCTGGAGCTGACAGACAGGATCTGGACAAAGGACGGAGTTCGGGAAATCACAGAAGCAGATAAAGAAAAAGATCCGGCGCCAGAATCAGGAATTTTCAATGGAAGGGTTACGGGTACTGGCATTTACCTATCGTGAAATTCCGGAGAAGCATGTATTGACGATAGAAGATGAGAACCATCTGGTATTTCTTGGCCTGATCGCTATGATGGATCCGCCGAGGGAAGAATCAAAGGCTGCAGTTGCAGAATGCATAAAAGCGGGGATTCGGCCGGTCATGATCACGGGAGATCATAAGATCACAGCAGCGGCAATCGCAAAAAGGATCGGGATCCTACATGATCTGTCAGAGGCCTGCGAAGGTGCTGATATTGAAAATATGAGTGATGAGCAGCTGAAGGAGTTTGTCCCGAATATTTCTGTGTATGCAAGAGTGTCACCGGAGCACAAGATCCGTATTGTCCGTGCATGGCAGGAGAAGGGGATGATCGTGGCAATGACCGGAGACGGTGTGAATGATGCTCCGGCATTGAAGCAGGCAGACATTGGTGTTGCAATGGGAGTGACCGGAACCGAGGTCGCAAAGGATGCCGCAGCATGGTGCTTACAGATGATAATTTTGCAACAATTGTAAAAGCAGTGGAAAACGGACGAAATTTATATCAGAATATCAAGTATGCGATCCAGTTTCTTCTGTCAGGAAACTTTGGTGCGATCCTGGCAGTTCTTTGTGCATCCCTTGCAGGACTTCCGGTTCCTTTTGCACCGGTACATCTGCTGTTTATCAATCTTTTGACAGACAGTCTTCCGGCGATCGCGTTAGGCGTGGAGCCGCACAGCAGTGAGGTGATGAATGAGAAACCAAGATCAGCAGACGAGTCAATACTGACAAAGGATTTTCTTGGTAAAATCGGTCTGGAAGGCCTGGTGATCGGTATGATGACGATGATAGGATTTTTGACAGGATATCATCAGAATGGTGCATTGCTTGGCAGTACTTATGCCTTCGGAACACTTTGTCTGGCACGTCTGTTCCATGGATTCAACTGCAAATCGGATCATCCGGTTATCTTTACAAAACGTTTTTTAATAATAAATGGCTTCAGGGAGCATTTGTACTTGGGGCAGTACTCATTACCGTTGTACTGACGGTTCCGGGATTTCATCTCCTGTTTAAAGTAGAGACGCTGGATCTGATGCAGCTTGGCTGTGTATATCTGTATGCGTTTGCAAGTCTTCCGATCATTCAGCTGCTTAAATGGATACGCATGAAATTAAGAAAAAAGAGGAGAATGATAGTGGATATAAGTAAAAATATCTGTAAAAAAAAAATCCGGGGAGCTTATTGTGTTTACAGCATTTCTTTGTGGTCGCTCTGTGGAAGTTTGATGTG
>ENA-OQCD01000298-OQCD01000298.1-human-gut-metagenome-genome-assembly--contig:-NODE-298-length-14004-cov-2.087123_pt1 | contig 14004 bp, 21 predicted proteins | sample MGYA00242755_ERZ504571 | MGnify/ENA primary metagenome ERZ504571 (study PRJEB26092, sample SAMD00036274) | human gut metagenome | host: Homo sapiens | study: EMG produced TPA metagenomics assembly of...
CCTGCCGCGGAAAATCTTTGGACACGAAGAATGACACCAACTGCGCCAACAGCATGACCGTGATCAGGACAAACTCCCCCGGCTTGAAGTCAGTCAGCTCGCGGAACACACGCTTCGGATTGACGACGTTGCCGATTCCTTTGAGCAAATCGTTCACAATATCCCCTTTCACAATGAAACGATGGCTCGGCCCTAAGGCCGGAGCATCGTAGCCCTACTTATGGTCAGTATAACTATAAGTATTTGGGGACGGAGTGTCGCGATGCTGCGCGTACTTCACACCATGAAAGCCCTTCAAGCAATCAAGGTCATCATGCCTGATGATATGTGCTCAAGAAATCACCGATCTCACTTACGGTTTCCTTTTAACATCGTGATACGTGGCAGATATACCACCCTGAAATGATCCGGATTCTGCCAGTTGAATGCACCGCCATGACTGATCAGAATATGCTTGTCATGCAGCAGATCCAACGCAAACTGCTCGTCGGAGTGAATATTGAACTTCTTGACGTTCAGCTTCGGGAAGATATAGAACGCCGCTTTCGGCTTAACTGCGGTAACGCCGGGAATTTCATTGAGCATCTGATAGACCAGTTCGCGCTGCTCGTACACACGGCCACCTGGCTTGATGTAATCCTTGACGCTCTGATGCCCGCCTAAAGCGGTCTGTACCACCGACTGAGCTGGGACATTCGAGCACATACGCATGTTCGCCAGCATGTTCAAGCCCTCGATGTAATCCTTCGCAATACGCTTGTTGCCGGAAAGTATCATCCATCCAATGCGATATCCGGCAATCATATGCGACTTCGACAGACCGGAGAACGTTACACAGAACAGGTCCGGAGCCAGCGATGCGATAGAAATATGCTCCAGTCCATCCATGACCAAACGATCGTAAATCTCATCGGAGAAAATAATGAGCTGATGTTCTCGGGCAATGTCGACGATTTGTTGCAGCAGTTCCTTTGGATAAAGCGCTCCGGTCGGATTATTTGGATTGATGATGACAATTGCCTTGGTCTTATCCGTGATTTTAGAGCGGATATCGTCGATATCGGGATACCATTCGGATCCCTCATCACAGATGTAATGCACGGCGGTACCGCCAGCCAAATTCACGCAGGCGGTCCACAGAGGATAGTCCGGCGAAGGCACCAGCACCTCTCGCCATCATCCAGCAACGCGGACAGCGACAGGTTGATGAGCTCGCTGACGCCATTGCCGGTGAAGATATCATCGATGGAGACGTTCGGAATATTCTTGAGCTGTGCATACTGCATGATGGCTTTGCGTGCCGAGAACAGACCCTTGGATGGTGAATATCCTTCGGTTTCAGGGAGCTGTTGCGCCATATCATACACGACTTCATCCGGAGTCCGGAATCCGAATGGCGCAGGATTGCCGATATTGAGTTTCAGAATATGCGTTCCCGCGGCTTCCATGCGTGCTGCCTCGTCCGCCACCGGACCACGAACGTCGTAGAGCACATTGTCGAGCTTATGAGATTTCGTAAAGGTGCGCATAGTCTTTCCTTCTGTTGATTGCGCTGATGCAGGATTGCTATCATGTTGGGCTTCATCAGACTTGATTGCGGGCAAGGTGGCGACGTTCTGCTCCATGGGAACGTCCTTTCCCATCAGCCAGTCCTCATTGACCTGCAGAAAAGCCGCAAGAAAATGGGCGATATCGGCACGCGGCACGGTTTTGCCGCTCACGTACTGACTCATATGACTTTTGCCAAGTTTGATATTGAACTTCTCAGCCGCATGCACAAAGTCAATTTGTTTGACATTGCGGAACGCCATAGCGACGTTCAACCGGTTGGAGAACGATTCCGCCATACTAGTCCTTTCAGTTTCAATTTTCATCAAGCGCTAGTTCAAATCCTAACACAAACCAACTAACGAAATTGCGGAAGTTCAATATCAAATGTAACTATTTCGCATCCTTTTGCGACAAAAGTTCAATTCACGAAGTTCAACTCATGTAACTCTTGAATATCACGAGACATCACAGCAGATTATCTTCAATCCACTGCGCCACACCGTCATCATTATTAGATGGACAGATTTCATCTGCGATGTTCAACACATCCGGATTGGCGTTCGCCACCGCCACTCCCCTGCCGGATTTACGTAGCATGGCAATGTCGACCAAATCGTCACCGAATGAGACGGTATTGCTCATCGGCGTCTCAAAATGTTCTGCCAGCAAATCCAACGCATGCTCCTTGTTGGCTTGAGGATTCATCAACATCCACAGCGATCCCTCAGAGATATGTACGTCAAAATCGTTGGGCACAAGAGAACCGACCTGATTCCGCTGCTCATCGTTAGGGAAGATAATGAGCTTATCGGCGATGCCTTCAGGAACATCGTCGAAGTCAGTGTATCGCCAGGTCTGTGTTTTCCAATATTTCGTAACATCGAAATTGGTGTATCTCACATCATCCATGACAATGCCGACTTCCATACCGGGCAGTTCATTCAACAGATTCTTGCAGACTTCGCATGCTCGCTGTGAGGAGAATCCGATTTTCTTGAGATGGCCGTCTTCCGGCAGCATCGGCGAAGTGAGCATTTCATAATTTGATGAGGCTGGATTGAAATCGATCAATGCTCCATTGAGATAGGCAACGGCATCAACCGGCAGTTTTTCCACGAACGAAAAGCCTGTGCTGACCGGACGTGCCGTTTCCACAACGAAGGTCACGCCATTATCGTGCATGCGGTTAATCACATCGATGGAACGTTGTGTAAGAAAACGTTCCTCGAACGTTTCGCCATCATGCAACAAAGTACCGTCCAAATCCGCGACGACCATCGTGGTTTCTTGGGTTTTCTCGATTTCAAAGACGTCAAAGCAATCCTTAGCTCGTATGTTGTAGACAATACTACGATAAAACACTTCGCATGACTGTAATCCAGTCATGGGCCGAAGCAAAAGCCAATCAGATGAGATCGAACTTCGTCATCAGACCGAGGGCAATGATGATGGCAACCCACAGCACCGCGATGATGACGGTCCAACGGTTCAGGTTCTTTTCCGCGACACCGGAAGAACCCGCATTCTGGGTGAGACCGCCGCCGAACATATCGGACAGACCGCCGCCCTTACCCTTGTGCATCAGAATCAACAGGGTGAGCAAGAGGCTGAAAATAACAAGAATAATCTGCAGCACAAGCTTGACGATGGCCATAGCGGACACGAGTGAACCTCCAGTTCGTAAACACTGCTGTTAACAATAGCGCAAGGTATTGAGAAAATCGAATAATGACCACACCTTGAAAGGCCAACTCGATAAAAACATTACTCCGCGAGCATCATACTGTCGCATTCATGGTGAGCTGGCAGATTCTGGTGAGCTCATCCACGTTCAGCGCGGCGCCGCCGATAAGGAATCCATCCACATCGGGCTCGCCAATCAATTCTTCGGCGTTCTTTGAGGAGACGGAGCCACCATACAGAATGCGCACGGACTCTCCTACATGCGTGCCGAAAGTTTCAGCCAAATCATCCCGAATCGCCTTGGCCGCGTCCTGAGCGGATTGTGGAGTGGCCACCATTCCGGAGCCGATGGCCCATATCGGCTCATACGCCACAATCAGACGCGACGCTTCCTCGTCGGAAAGATCGCGTGTGACGTCATGCACCTGCCCCACGGCGAAATCAAGCTCAATGCCTTTGCGACGTTCCTCGTAGCTTTCGCGACGCAAAGAATCGGCTGCATTCCGGCCGCCAAAACAGCGCGTACCTGATCCACGATGTTCGCATCATCTTCCGGATGGTACTTTCGTCGTTCGGAATGTCCGACAATCACATACGAACAGCCGAGGTGGGCGATCATATCGGCAGACACATCTCCAGTGAACGCGCCCTGCGATGTTACGGAAACAGCCTGTGCGCCGTAGTGAATCTTCAAATTGTCGGATTCGACCAACACCTGCACGCTGCGTAACGATGTGAAGGACGGCATCAATGCGATTTCACAATGGCGGTAGTCGAAATGAATGTCACGAAGTTCCATGCGAGCTGCTGAACGAAATAGGTGGCTTCAAGATGGTCGAAGTTCATCTTCCAATTGCCGGCGACCAGTGGAATTCGTTGCGATGCCATGTGTTTGCCTGCCTCCGTTCTTATTTCATTCAGTGTTCGTACGCCGTGGTTTCGGGTTAGTGAAACAAGAGGTGCTCCCCACCTTTTGTTGATAAGGGAGCACCTCCGGTTATGCGTTAAGCATCAGTCGAGCACCTTCAGGCCCGGCAGTTCCTTACCCTCGAGGAACTCGAGGGAGGCACCGCCACCGGTGGAGATGTGCGAGAAGCCATCCTCCGGGAAGCCGAGGTTACGCACTGCGGAAGACGAATCACCGCCGCGACGATGGTGAACGCACCAGCTGCGGTAGCGTCGACCAGACCCTGGGCCACGGCCTCGGTGCCGGCAGCGAAAGCCGGAACCTCGAACACGCCCATCGGGCCGTTCCAAACGACGGTCTTGGAATCCACGATCTTGTCGTGGAAGAGCTTCTGGGAATCCGGACCGATGTCCAGACCCATCTTGTCAGCCGGAATGGCGTCGGCAGCCACGACTTCCGGAGCGATGTCCTCATCGGACTTCGGGAAGACCGGGTTCACCACGATATCGGTCGGCAACACGAGTTCGACGCCGTTCTGCTCAGCGCGCTCGATGTAGCCCTTGACGGTCTCGACCTGATCCTCTTCCAGCAGGGAGGTGCCGACCTCGAGGCCCTTGGCCTTGAGGAAGGTGTAAACCATGCCGCCGCCGATGACCAGACGGTTGGCCTTGTCGAGCAGGTTTTCGATCACACCGAGCTTGTCGGAGACCTTGGAACCGCCGAGCACGACGGTCAGCGGGCGTTCCGGCTCAACGGTGGCGCGGGACAGAGCCTTGACTTCCTTCTCGACCAGCAGGCCGGCAGCAGCCGGAAGATCGGCAGCAACGTCGTAATTGGAGCCCTGTGCGCGGTGCACGACGCCGAAGCCATCGGATACGAACGCTTCGCCGAGCGCAGCAATCTTCTTGGCATAAGCGGCACGCTCCTCCGGATCCTTGCTGGTTTCTTCCGGGTTGTAACGCACGTTCTGCAGCAGAACGACATCGCCGTCGCCCATTGCGGCGACCTTGGCCTGGGCATCCTCACCATAGGTGTCTTCAGCCAGCGGGACCTCGATGCCGAGCAGCTCGCCGAGACGAGCAGCGACCGGGGCAAGGGACAGTTCCGGAACGACCTTGCCCTTCGGACGGCCGAGGTGAGCCATCAGAATGACCTTCGCACCCTGTTCGCGCAGAGCCTTGATGGTAGGCAGGGCGGCCTTGATGCGACCATCATCGGTGATCGTGGTGCCGTCCAGCGGAACGTTGAAATCGGCGCGAACCAGAACGCGCTTGCCCTTGAGATCTCCAAGATCCTTGAGTGTCTTCATGTATATCCTTTCCTAGCCGCTTGTAAGCGTGGAATGGCCATATTGCCATTTACGAATAATACAAGCCCAAACGAACAAAAACACCATGCTGTTCGAAAACAGGCATGGTGTTTTGCATAAAAGATTCAATCAAGCCGACTGGCGGCGCGCTTTTTTGGTTTTCTCGGCGAGCTGCAGAAGTCGACGGATACGGCCCGCGATGGCATCCTTGGTGATTGGTGGATCGGCCAAACGTCCCAGCTGTTCCAGCGACGCATCAGCATGGTCGAGACGAAGCTGGCCGGCCGATTTGAGGTTGTCTGGAATGTCATCTCCAAGAATCTCAAACGCCTGACGAACCTTGTCGCATGCTTCCGCAGCCGCCTTGGCGCTGCGACGCATGTTGGCGTCGTCGAAGTTGGCCAGACGGTTGGCTTTGCCCCGAGCTTCGCCGTCGGAACGCTTTCCGGTCCACTCGCGTGCGGAGCGCGGCGCACCCATAAGAATGAGCATACGTTCGATGGCGTCGGGATCGCGCAGGGTGACGCGTCGGAGCTGCGCAGCTTACGCGGCTTGGCGGTGATGCCCAGACGCGTGCGGTGGAGACCAGTGCCAGAGCGGCCTCATGGTTCGGGCACACGATTTCAAGATAGCTGGCCTTGCCTGGATCGGACAGACGTCCGTTGGCGAGGAACGCGCCGCGCCATGCGGACTTGATCTGCGCGATTTTGCCGTTGATGATATCGCTTGGAAGACCAAGCACCATGTTCTTGGTGTAACGGCTGTACAGGCCGGTCTGCAGCACGAGCGCCGTACTGCCCTTCGCACGCGAATCACATAACGCTGCACGGTGCCGGTTGGCGTCTGCCTAGAGACAGGAGTAAGCGTGGCTTCATGACCATACAGGTTCTTGATGGTGTCCTGCAGCCAAGCAGCCGCATCTTGGGAGTCGAGCTGCACCTGCACGAGAATGTGGTGATCCACCGAGTGCAAACCATTGCCGAATCGAATCATCGCTGTCGCCTGCGCCTTTTTGGCGATCGGCAGTTCGTTATCGATTGCGGCCAGCTCGCTTTTGACGTCATCCAGAAGAGCCAAGAGCCAACCTCCTACCTTGCTGTTCTTCCCTAAATTTCAGGCGAGTCGCGGAATCATTCCGCACCGCCACGGCTTACTGTGATACCGAATATCTTGGACAATCACAGCCGGGTTTCTTTACATATGGACACTATTTTCTCATAATACGGTCATTTTTCCGCTGACCGCTTATCAAGCTCGCGTGCGGAAACGGAAACCGACAACCCCCTCGCACGCAGTCGCTTAGCCAAAGCCTCACTCATCGCGACAGAACGATGCTGGCCTCCGGTGCAACCAATCGCAATAGTCACATAATGCTTATCTTCCTGCGCATATCCTTCAATCGCAATCGAAAGCGCCTTTTCATACGAATCGAGGAAGTCCGCGGCCCCTTCGCTGGAAAGTACGTAATCACTCACCTCTTTGTCGCGTCCGGTCAGCGAGCGAAGCCTGGGAACCCAAAATGGATTCGGCAGGAATCTCACGTCGGCCACAAAGTCGGCGTCGATGGGAATACCGTATTTGAAACCGAAACTGAAGATATGCACGGAAACCGTGGTCGGACCGGATCCGAGCATGGCCTCATATAATTTCGTGGACAGCTGATGGATACTCAATGATGACGTGTCGATAACGATGTCCGCACGTTCTTTGAGATTCTCAAGCAGATCTCGTTCCTCGAGAATGCCGTCAATCAGTCGATTGCCCTGCTGCAACGGATGAGGCCTGCGTACGGATTCATATCGTTTGATCAGCACCTCGTTGCTGGCATCAAGGAACAGGATACGCGTTTTTCACACCAAGATCGTCCAGATGGCTGAGCACCGCGGACAGGTCATCGAAATAGTCGCGGGAACGCACGTCGACGACAGCGGCGAGTTTGTGAATATTGGATCCCGTGGTCATCATGTCCACCAAGGGCACCAGCAGTTTTGGAGGCATGTTGTCAACCACATACCAACCCATGTCTTCAATGCTGTCGGCAGCATGCGAACGGCCCGCACCGCTCATGCCGGTGATCAGCAATACTTCAAAACCTTCAGCCGGCGAAGGGGCGCTGGCATGCGTGCCATTCGCCTGTACGTCGATGTCTTTCTGTGCCATCACAGAGCCTCCTCAAGCGCGATGCGCATGGCTTGTTCCAAACGCGCGGTGCAATCCTGATCAACCATACCGCTCGGCGGATCGTCATCCCAGATTCCCGTCATCAACCAGACCTGCACCATGGCCTGATACAACAGCATCTGCTCGCCGCCAATGGCGATTCCTCCCTGTTGGCGCCATGCCTGCATCAGCTTGGTAGGGCGTGGGTCATATACGACGTCGAGCAATGTTCCATGCATGCGCACACATGGCATTCTCAATGATTCGGCAATACCGTCCGCAGCCAATCCGGGAATGGTGTTTATCGCCACATCAGCCTGGCGCAACGCTTCGATGGCGTGGTCCATGCCGACAATGCTGATCGGCTGTTCCGATGGCATATACCGTTCGGCAAGTGGCTTGAGATCGGCGTTCTTCTCAGGATGGCGAGCCACAACGATGACATGTCCGATCGCAGACATCTCCACGCATGCCGCTAACGCCGACGTTGCGGTGTTGCCGTTGCCGATGATCACGGCCGTTCCCGAACGGTCCGTCTTCGGCGTTATCGCACGTGTCTGATACGAGTGTTCGAAAGCGAGTTCGATGCCGCGTACATCCGTGTTATATAGCCTGATGAAGGGGATGTTCGAATTGCCATTGACGCAGGTTTTGGTCCAATCAAACACCGCGGTATTGGCAACCATAAGCTCTTTGGCCCATGTATTGCACGGTGTTCCGTATGGCTGGATCGTTTTCTTCAATGGCATGGTCAGGCTGAGTCCGACCAGGTCGGATCAAGCGATTCAAGAAAGCCCTCAAGATCAGGCTCGCCCACCTCATGCTTGTCGTACGACCAGTCGTCAAGATGCAACGCGTGATAAGCGGCATTGTGCAGCACCGGAGACAATGAATGTGCGATGGGCTTGCCCAGAACCGCGCACCGGTGGTTGACCTCGGTCATATTCCCTCCCTATATATTCACCGTCATCATGCTAGCAATCCGATTGTCTTTTTTTCGCTACCCAATCTTATTCCATTTCATCTTTCGGACTATTCGACGAATGGCATTTTCGTCGACGGTTGCCCCGTCGTGGGCGTGCAACGCTTTGGTAAATGGCTGCGGCTTTGGCTTTTCCGACGCCTTTGACCTGCTCGAAATCCTCGCATCCGCCTCACGCATGGCACGAACCGAGCCGAAATGGCTCAGTAGGCGCTTCTGGTATGCCTCGCCGACGCCTGGAATATCGTCCAAGGCGGAACGCAACGCGCCTTTCCTTCTGGTCTGACGATGATAGGTGATGGCAAAACGATGCGATTCGTCGCGGACGCGTTGCAGTAGATACATGCCTTCGGATTGACGTTTGAGAATGATCGGATAGTCGTCATCCGGCACCCACACCTCTTCCAAACGTTTTGCCAATCCGCACACGGCCACGTCATCCACACCGCAATCCTCAAGCGCCTTCGCGGCCGCCATGACCTGCGGTTTGCCGCCATCGACCACCACCAGATTAGGCTTGTATGCGAAATGATGCCGATTGGTGTTCTGCTGGACAGTCGGTTCATGAGTCTGGTCACCATGCTCGGATGCCCGACGTCATTATCCATGCTTTCGCCGGAGTCACCGGCGATATTGCCATGTTGGAATCGTCGCGTCAGCGTCTCGTACAATGCGTTCAAATCGTCGAGTGCACCCTGTCCGTCGCTCCGCGAATGGCGAAACGACGATATTCGGACTTTTTGGCAATCGCGTCCTCGAATACCACCATGGAAGCGACCTGGAACGCTCCGCCGACGGTATTGGAAATGTCGTAGCATTCGATGCGCAATGGAGCCTGTTCAAGTCCCAAACTTGGCAACATCATTCATGGCCGTGCTGCGGGCGCCATATCGCTGATGCGACTCATCTTGCTGCGCTGCATTGCCTGCTTGGCATTATCGTTGGCACGGTCCAGAAGCTGTCTCTTATCCCCTCTGCTGGCCACGCGAATGCTCACGGCACCACCGCGCAATCCGCTAAGCCATGATTCAAGCTCTTCGCGCCGGGCCGGCTCGATGGGAACAATCACCTCGCGCGGCACCGGAGAGATAGGAGCCAACAAATCCGCACGACCGGTCTGATCCTGCCGCTCGTTACGTTCCCTGGTAGCTTGCGCGCGTGCCACCGCATCGGTCGCCGTCACGATTTGCGTCGATCCGATGGCATTGCGTTGTTCGGTGACAACAGTCGACTGCGAAGCCCTAATCGTCTCCCCTGCGGTTTCCGAATACACCTGCACAATAAGGTCGGCAATCAGCTCCTCATCCGTCACATCCTCAACCCGTTCCACACTCCAATTGCGTTCACCTCGGATGGAACCGGCACGCACGTAAAACGCGTGCACGGAAGCTTCCAGCTCGTCCGAATCGACGCCGAAGAAATCCGCATCGACATCGAAATCGAACACCACGCATTCTGCTCAACCACTGTGGATAGCATCTGGATCTGATCGCGCAACCGAGCCGCTTTCTCGAACTCCAACTCGTCGCTGGCCTCCTTCATTTCACGCGTGAGCTGTGCGATATACGATTTGCCGATGCGACCGGTTAATACGCCAATAAGCTGTTCGCACATCTTCCGGTGTTCCTCGACGCTGATACGTCCAATGCAAGGGGCCGAACATTTTGCCGATGGACGCAAGCAAACATGGACGATGAGTGATTTCCGCCTTATGATAAACGTTCTGTGAACAGGTGCGCACAGGAAAAGTCTTGAGGAGACGGTCGAGACTGTGACGCAGATCCCATACTTTGGCGTACGGGCCGAAATATCTTGTATCGCGGCGTTTGCGGCTTCTGGTCACCCACACCCGCGGCACGCGTTCACCGGATGAGATCGCCAGATACGGATAGGTTTTGTCGTCGCGGAACACAACGTTGAATCGTGGGTCAAACTCTTTGATCCACGTGTATTCCAACGTCAATGACTCAAGTTCGGTACCAACGACCGTCCATTCCAGGTTACGGGCCGTCAATACCATGGTTTGAGTGCGGGGATGCAGCTGATACAACGGTTGGAAATAATTGGTCAAACGGTTGCGCAGGTTTTTCGCCTTGCCTACGTAAATGACCCTGCCTTCACCATCTCGCCACTTGTATACGCCTGGCTGCGCCGGAATGTCGGATGTTTTCGGACGAAACAGGTCACGTGAATCCCCCAGCAGAGGCGCGCCGTTCTTGTTTACGTCTTTGCCGGGAGAATCATCACCACCGACACTAAAACCGTCGCCGTTCAACTGTTCGGCGGTTTTGCGCCAAACCTCCTGGCTGTGCCGCTCGATGGGTGCGCTCACAGCATGCCCTTAAGGAACTTGCCGGTCCAAGACTGTTCGCATTGAGCCACCTGTTCCGGCGTACCTTCGGTAACGATGGTGCCGCCTCCGTCACCGCCTTCCGGCCCAAGGTCGATGATCCAATCGGCCGACTTGACCACATCGAGATTGTGTTCAATGACAATAACGGTATTGCCCTTATCCACCAATCCCTGCAAGACAAGCAGCAGTTTGCGCACATCTTCAAAATGCAAACCCGTGGTAGGTTCGTCAAGATTATACACGGTTTTGCCCGTAGACCTTCGCTGCAACTCGGTCGCAAGCTTCACACGCTGCGATTCGCCGCCGGAAAGCGTTGGAGCAGGCTGTCCGAGTCGGATATACCCAAGTCCGACCTGCACAAGCGTGTCGAGATAGCGGAGATGGAGGGATACGCTTTGAAGAACTGGGCAGCCTCTTCGATCGGCATGCCAAGCACGTCGGCAACGGATTTGCCATTGTATTTCACCTCCAACGTTTTCGCGGTTGTAGCGTTTGCCATGGCATTCCTCACAGTCCACATACACGTCCGGCAGGAAGTTCATTTCGATCTTCAAAGTGCCGTCGCCATGGCATGCTTCGCACCGGCCACCCTTGACATTGAACGAGAACCGCCCCGGACCGTATCCACGGACTTGCGCTTCAGGGGTTTTGGCGAACAGCGTGCGGATCTTATCCCATACTCCGGTATAGGTGGCCGGATTGGAACGCGGAGTGCGTCCGATCGGATTCTGGTCAACGTGGATCACTTTGTCGCACTGGCCCACACCTTCCACACGGGTATGCTTGCCGGGCACGATGCGCGCACCGTTGAGTTTGTCGGCAAGCACCGGGTACAGAATCTGATTGACCAAAGTGGATTTACCGGAACCCGAAACACCCGTCACGCAAGTGAATACTCCCAGTGGGAAGTTGACCGTCAAATCCTTCAGATTGTTTTCGCGGGCTCCAACCACGCGCAACTGCTTGGTCTTACGTACTTTGCGACGGGACTGCGGGACCTCGATCTTTCGGCGGCCGGCAATGTAGTCGCCCGTAACCGAACGCGGAGCGTCAACGAGCTTTTTTCGCGGGACCGGAATAGATCACTTCGCCGCCATGCTCGCCAGCTCCAGGTCCGATGTCAATAACCCAATCAGCGTTCTTGATAGTGTCTTCGTCATGCTCCACAACGATCAGCGTGTTGCCAAGATCGCGCAGATGATGCAGAGTGGTGATCAGCCGCTCATTGTCACGCTGGTGCAAGCCGATGGATGGTTCGTCGAGCACATACATCACGCCCACCAAACCGGAACCGATCTGGGTCGCCAAACGAATACGTTGCGCCTCGCCGCCAGACAAGGTTTTGGCGGCACGAGACAGTGTCAGATAGTTCAGTCCGACGTCGTTGAGGAATCCAAGACGGGCACGAATCTCCTTCAACACCTCGCCGGCGATCTGCGCGGCCGACCCTTCAAGCTGCAAGCCGTCCATCCATGCGAGGCTTGTCTCAGCGGACATGTCGCACACATCGGCAATGGATTCCCCGCCAACGGTCACCGCCAGCACTTCCGGACGAAGCCTACGGCCTTGGCATGCCTGACAAGGTACTTCACGCATATACGATTCGTAATACTGCTTCATCTGATCGGAGTCGGTCTCGTCATGCCTACGCATCAGCGTACGCACCACGCCTTCGAAACCGGTGGAATACTCGCGCATGCGACCCCAACGGTTGCGGTACGAGACCTGCACCTTGAAATCGCGGCCATACATGATGGCGTCGCGCGCGTCCTTGGGCAGATCCTTCCAAGGCGTGTCCAGGTCGAAGCCCATCTCATCGCCGAGTCCCTCAAGCACATGGCGGTAGTATTCGCCGGTGCCTTTGGTCATGCCCCACGGTTCGATGGCGTTCTCGTTCAGCGTCTTGTCCGGATCGGGAATGACCAGTTCGGGGTCGATTTCCAGCTTGTATCCGATACCCGTGCATTCAGGGCAGGCGCCATACGGCGCGTTGAAGGAGAAGGTGCGCGGTTCGATCTCGTCGAGTTCCAGCTGATGGCCGTTCGGGCAGGCGCGTTTCTCGGAGAACGGCTTGCGACGGTCCGGATCCTTCTCGTCCAAATCGACGAAATCGGCGACGACCACGCCTTTGGAAAGCTTCAACGCCGTTTCGATGGAATCGGTCAGACGCTGGCGGATACCGTCCTTGACCACCAGACGATCCACCACCACTTCGATGGTGTGCTTCTTCTGCTTGGCGAGCTTGATGTCATCGGACAATTGCCGCATCTCACCGTCGATCAGCGCACGCGCGTAACCATCGCCACGCAGCAGTTCGAGCAGATCCTCGAATTCGCCCTTGCGGCCGCGCACGACCGGCGCGAGAATCTGGAAACGCGTGCGTTCCGGATACTTCAGCAACGTGTCCACCATCTGCTGCGGTGTTTGCGCGCTTACCAGGGCGCCGCATTCCGGACAATGCGGAATGCCGGTGCGGGCGAACAGCAGTCGCAGATAATCATAGATCTCGGTGATTGTGCCGACCGTCGAACGCGGATTGCGGTTTGTGGTCTTCTGGTCGATCGAAACCGCGGGGCTCAGCCCCTCGATGAAGTCGACGTCCGGCTTGTCCATCTGCCCCAGAAACTGGCGCGCGTACGCCGACAGCGATTCGACATACCTGCGCTGGCCCTCGGCGAACAGCGTATCGAACGCCAACGAGGATTTGCCCGAACCCGACAGGCCGGTGAACACCACCATGCGGTTGCGAGGAAACTCCAAGTCCACGTTCTTGAGATTGTGCTCGCGAGCGCCTTGGATGGTGATTTTGAGGTCGTTGGGTAGGTGGGTGAGGTCTGCTATGAGTGAGTCGCCTGTTCGTTTTCAGTGGGGGTCTTTTTTGATTTCGCGTGTGAGGAATGCGTCGCTGGTGAGTACGCGTTCGACCACGACTTCGTTGTGTGTCGTGTTGTTGCGTTTGGTTGTCATGGTGTTCTTCCGCTTGGTGTTGCCTGTTCTGTTGTATAGGATAGCGTATTTTTGTTGTGGTTTCGAACAGGTGTTCTATTTGGTGTTGTTGT
>ENA-OQCD01000299-OQCD01000299.1-human-gut-metagenome-genome-assembly--contig:-NODE-299-length-13983-cov-4.811706_pt1 | contig 13983 bp, 12 predicted proteins | sample MGYA00242755_ERZ504571 | MGnify/ENA primary metagenome ERZ504571 (study PRJEB26092, sample SAMD00036274) | human gut metagenome | host: Homo sapiens | study: EMG produced TPA metagenomics assembly of...
TTCGGTTCGCTGTTTCCGCCACTGGCGGCGCTCACCTTTGCAGCATCCAGTATTATCTGCGCTTTTGGCTTGGCATCTGCCGCACCTCGCTCGCCGTATCGGCACTTAGAATTATGCGGTATTGCCCACAGCAAAAATGCCGGACATTTGTTGCCTGCCGCGGGAAACAAATAGCAGATGCACCCAAGGAATCTGTGACAAAAAAGTGTAAATTTGGAAGCTTTGCAGGTTGAAAGCCGCACAAGGATATGATAAAATAAACTACATAGTTAAAGGAACAAGATAAGACGAGCAGACGTTATAAAATGATAAAATACATTGTAGCGTCTGTAAAAGCAAGGATGTCAGGTGATTGAGGTTGAAAACGTTGAACCAGAAGATGGAATACTTACGGAACGGCGTGCGGTACTGCCTGTTGCTGATTTTGTTGGTGCTTGCCTTTGCAACAGGTGCCCATGCGGCACAGGATGATTACTATTATCCCAATTATGATGCATCGGCCAATGGATGTGTGGACTTGATGAATTACGTCAAGCGTGTTACCGTTACGGTCAATGGTGTGGACTATACCCTGAACCAGCTGGACCAGATGCGCCAGCAGGGAACCCCGCTGACCATGCAGGTTGGCGATACCATCTCTTTCAACGTGCTGTTCGGTTTGCAGGGCCGCGCTTATGACCCGAACGATGCCACACTGGTGGATGAGTCCAATTCGACCTATGTGACCTATACCCATGATACAACCATGCTGGATGGCACAACGGTGGCAGCAGGCAGCCAGGCAATCCTGGATGACTCCAGCCTGATGAAAGAAAACACCACCAAGGGCAACAGCTACCTGCGTATGGATATCGGCTGGCTGCTGGATGCCTGCCCCGGCAACTATAATATCGAGTATACGGATGGCAACGTCAGCTTCTATCAGGGCGGCGAAAACAACCGCTATCTGTATGTTTACTTCCCGCACGGCATCGGCAATGATACCTATGCTGAGAACGGCTACTTTACCATTACCACAACCCTTTCCCGCACGATGGACAGCATTACCATCCCGGTACCCAACTATTTTTTGGTTCTCGTACAGCTGGATCGTGTACATTATGGTCAAGGAACATGTGGAAAACAGTTACTCCGGCAACATCAGCAGCTATGGCCGCATCACGGTCAAGAAAAAGTGGATTACCGATGACAGCAACCACGGCCCGGCCAGAATTGTGCTGACCTATACCCAGGATGGCCAGCAGCGCAGCGCCACCCGTACCATCACAGGGGATGGCACCGCTTACTTTGATATTCGCCAGGGCATGACCAACTGCAACATCAGCGAGGATATGACCGGCCTGGATGGCTATGTTTCCACCATGACCACCAGCGATGACGGCAAAACCTTTACCTTTACCAATGCCAAGCGGCAAAAGCTGATCGTGAGCAAAAAGTCCGCCACCGGCAGCGATGAACTGCCCGGCGCAAAACTGGTGGTTTACAGCGTAGGCTCCGATGGCACCCAGAGCGAGATCGACAGCTGGAAGACCGAAAGCACTCCGCACGAGATGCAGCTTTCGCCCGGCAACTACCTGCTGCGCGAAACTTACGCTCCGGCAGGCTATGCCATGACCAGCGATATTACCTTTACCATCAATTCGGATTTTACCGTTGCCGTAACTTCCAAATCCGGCAAGTTGGATGGCCAGACATTGACTGTTATTGACCAGCCACTGGAAGTCAAGCTTTCCAAGGTGGACCCCAACGGCAACTCTCTGGCAGGGGCTTCCATGACGCTGACGGATAAGAACACCGGCAAGCTGGTTCACAGCTGGGTTTCCGGTACAGAACCGGAAAAGCTGGTGATGACCGGCAACACCGGCGAAGTGCTGGTGGCAGGCTATACTTACATCATGCACGAGGAAAGCGCCCCGGAGGGCTATGCTCAGGCTGCGGATGTAGAGTTCTACTTTAACGGTGACGGCACCATCCCCAACTGTGGTTACCATCTGGTCAAGATGGTGGACCAGCCGAGCGCAACGCCGACACCGAGCAATCCTTCGGAGAAACCGGACAAAACGCCCAACCCGGGTAACCCCGGCGACGACCCGAATACGCCGGGTAACGCAATACCCAATGGCAATGGTGATACCCCCAAGATTAGCCCCACGGCCCCGCCGAATGTTCCGGCTTTTGCAAACGGTCAGTACGGGCTGCCCACCGGTGACAGCCCGGTGATGTGGATCTTCCTGGCGCTGGCAGTTGTATGTATTGGCGCGGCTGTTGGTGTGACCGTGGTGCGCAAAAAGAAAGAAAACGGCGATGATGCCTCGCATTCCGACAGGGGGTAAGCATGAACAGACAAAATCCCTCTTATAGCGGGCAGCCCCGCCGCTCCACAGGCAGCAGTACCCACCACAAATCCAGCAGAAAGCAGTACACCATGTACCGTGAGCCGCCGGAGAAAGACCCCAAGCCGCGCCGTCGGCGCAGTACGGATGGCGTAACGGCAGCGCAGCTTTCCAAGTTTATTGTACCGGCGCTGCTGGCTGCCGCGGTGGTGTTCCTGCTATTGTTCTTCTGGCAGTGGACAAGCTACCAGAAAAGTGATGAAGAATACCAGACCCTGCGCACCCAGCTTGTCTGGATGGATACCAGCACCGGCGGCGATAACGCCCCGGCTTCCCGCCTGGACTTTACCGCGTTGAAAGAGCAGAACCCGGACGTTACCGCATGGCTCAGTGTGCCGGGGCTGGAACTTTCGCTGCCGGTGGTGCAGAAGGAAGATTCCAACTATTACCTGCGCCGCAGCTTTTCCGGCAGAAGCAGCAACGATGGCTGTCTGATCCGCCCTTCGTGGGATTCCACCAGCTGGGCGGACGGTCTGTGCCATGTGATCCATGGCCACAACATCCATAACGGCGCCATGTTCGGCAAGCTGGATGCTTACCGCAAGCAGGATTTTTACAGCGCAAACCCAACGTTTACCTTGTACACGCCGGATGGCGACTACCAGTGCCGCATCTTCTCGGCACACGATGCCAAATCGGACGACCCGTGCTATGCGCTGGATTACAGTGAGGGCGAAGATTACGATGCCTTTTTGCGGTATCTGAAAGAACTTTCGCTGTATGATACCGGCGTGGATGTTTCCAGCGGCAGCCATATCCTGACGCTTTCCACCTGCCGCTCCGCCTATGCTTCCAACAACCAGCGCTTTTGTGGTACACGCCATCATGGAACCCATCAACACGCACAGTAAGGTTGCGGGATAGCGAGACAAAAGCACCCGAAATTATAAGACAAATTAGATAACCGCCTCTGTTTGGAATATGACATTCCGGCAGGCGGGCGGTTATTTTGGTTTTGTATTTGTATAGTATGAAAAGAGGGCAGAAACCCTGCCCAATTTGTAGGGAACGGTCAAGACCGCTCCCTACAGAGCAATAAAAAAAAAAATATCATCTAAAACAACCAAGCGCTGCATCCCAAAATCCTGTGCAACGGGCCTTGATCTTATTTTGTATGTAATACGAGATTAAAAGTTTCTTCGGTTCCTTCTTTTCAAAGAAAGGAATACAAACCCTCGTAAAAAATCAACACTCTCACCATGTTGCGGGTGATCTCGGCCAGGGAATGTGCACCGCACATACTCATGGTGTCGGCCAGCTCACCGGCCAGCTTGTCCACATACACCTGAACACCCTCGGCACCGGCACCGTAAATGGCGTTCACAAAGGGGCGGGCAATCAATACGGCGTCTGCGCCAAGGGCCAACGCCTTAAATACATCCACACCCGTGCGGATGCCGCCATCCACCAGAATCTTGCAGCGGCCATTGACGGCCTCCGCAATTTCCGGCAGAACTTCTGCTGTGGCGGGCACCTGGTCCAGAACGCGCCCGCCGTGGTTGGAAATCACGATCGCCGAAGCACCGGCTTCCACCGCTTTCTGCGCGCCGCGTGCCGTCATGACGCCCTTGATGATGAACGGAACCTTGGCATCCGCAATAATGCCGCGCAGCTCCTCCACCGTTTTGCTGCCGGCGGGCGGATTCAGGTTCTTCAAAAACGGCAGACCGGCGGCGTCAATGTCCATGGCAACGGCAAACGCGCCGGTGGCACGCACCAGGGCCATCTTTTCTGCAATCGTCCCGGCATCCCAAGGCTTTACGGTTGGAATGCCAAACCCGGCATTGGCTTTTACCGCCTTGCAGGCACCCACCATAACCGCGGGATTGGTGCCGTCACCGGTGAAAGCCAGGATCCCGGCATCGTGGCAGGCGGGAACCAGAATATCATTGTACTCCAGGTCGGTGTACTTGGTGCCGTAATGCAGCTGCATGGCACCCACCGGCCCGGCAAAAACCGGGATGCGGTAACTGTGGCCGAACATTTCCAGCGTGGTGTCCGGCTCACCCGATTCGCAAATGGTGTCCATGTTCACCCGCACGTTCTGCCATGCGCTGTAATTGCGGATGGCAACATCACCCACGCCCTTGGCACCGGGACCCGGCACCGTGTTGCGGCAGGCACGCCCATCACACACAGGGCACGCTTTGCAGGGCCCCATCTGGCCACGCGCTGCAGTAAGTACTTCGTTATACGTCATGGTCGTTTTGCTCCTTTGTGGCGGCAAAAGCCGCAGTGTTTGCTCACTGCCATTGTAGCCTATTTGCCGCAAACCCGCAAGTGCATTTTGCCCGCCGCACAGGGGGCTACCCAAATACCTGTTGGTGTGCTATGATATTAACATAACAAGGTTTAGCGCCAAATGCCCGTGCCTGCACGGAAAAATACTTATCCGTTGGGAAAGCCGAAAAAAGCAAAAAAATGGCCTGTTTTTGCAACGTGGCGGACTTTTTGAATTTCCGGTATCCCCAAAATGGATGTACAATAGAAAGGAATCGCTATGAAATTTTCAGAAATGAAGTACGAACGCCCGGACCTGGATAAGGTTCTGGCCCAGTGCGAAGAGTATGCCAAAAAGATGGCCGCTGCCCAGAGCGGCGAAGAACTGGTACAGCTTTACCGCGAAGAAAACGCCATGATGGCCCATTACCACACGGCATCCTGCCTGGCATCCATCCATTATACCCAGGATACCCGCGATGAATATTGGAGCGGGGAACAGGAATGGTTTGATGCAACCGGCCCGGCGGTCAGCAATGCAGCACGCAATGTTGCGGAGGCGATTCTTTCCAACCCGCACGCCAAAGCGCTGGAAGAAGCGTTCGGTACCCGCATTCTGCCCAGCCTGCGCAACCTGGTGCTGAGCATGGACGACCGGGTGATCGAACTGCAGAAAGAGGAAAATGCCCTGACCAGTGCTTACCAGAAATTGTACGGCGGTGCAATGGCGGAGCTGGACGGCAAACAGCTGACCATCCCGCAGCTGACGCTGTATAAGCAGAGCACTGACCCCGCCATGCGCCGTAAGGCTTACGAGGCGGAAGCCGTTTACTTTGACGCCCACCGCGCCGAGTTTGACGAGATCTATGATAAGATGGTCAAGAATCGCAACGAGCAGGCACGCATCCTGGGCTACAACGATTACAGCGAGCTGAGCTATATCCGCATGAACCGCATCGGTTACGGCCCGGCGGAGGTTGCCGCGTTCCGCCAGGAAGTGGTGGAGCAGGTGGTGCCCATGATCCAGAAGGCTCTGGCTCTGCGCAACAAGCGCACCGGCATTGAGAACCCCATGTTCTGGGACAGCACCATCAGCTTTGCGGACGGCAACCCCGTGCCGCACGGCAGCTATGACGAGCTGATGGCCGGTGCCCGCAAGATGTACCATGAGCTCAGCCACGAAACGGCAGAGTTCATCGACTTCATGCAGGATAACGAGATGTTCGACGTTCTCAGCCGCCCCGGCAAAATGAGCGGCGGTTATGAGGAAATGCTGCCCGATTACAAGACCCCCTTCATCTTTGCCAACTGGAACGGCACGGCGGGGGATGTGGATGTGCTGACCCATGAAGCAGGGCATGCGCTGGAAGGCTACCTGGCTGCCCGCAGCCCCAAGAACATCCCCGAAGATATCCAGTGCCCCGGTATGGAGAGCGCCGAGATCCACTCCATGAGCATGGAGTTCCTGACCGCCCCGTGGCATCACCTCTTCTTTAAGGAGGATACGGATAAATACGAGCTGCTGCACGCCGAGGACAGCTTTATCTTCCTGCCATACGGCTGCATGGTGGATGAATTCCAGCACATTATGTATCAGCAGCCAGATCTTACGCCGGATGAACGCAATGCCGTCTGGCTGGAGCTGGAAAAGAAATACCGCCCCTGGAACAAGTTCGGCGACCTGCCGTTCTATGGCCGCGGCGCAGGCTGGCAGCGCCAACTGCATATCTTTGAATGCCCGTTCTACTATATTGATTACTGCCTGGCAACCGCCATTGCCCTGCAGTTCTTTGTGGCCAGCCTGAAGGACCACAAGGACGCCTGGCAGCGCTATATGAAGCTGACCAACCTGGCCGGTATGGCAACCTATACCGAGCTGGCCGAAAGCGCCGGAATGAAAGCTCCCTTTACCAAGGGCAGCCTGACCGAGCTTTCCCGCGCGGTGGCGGATTGGATCGAGCAGCATCAGGTAAGCTAAAACAGAATAAGCATCACTTTTATGCCGCAGGCTGTGTGTCTGCGGCATTTTTTGCTGCCATTTTTTGAAGCAGTGGGAAAGAACCAGATAAAAATGTATTGACTGACATAATATTATATGATATATAATATATAGAACAAAATAATACCGCAGAGCCGCCGCCACATGCAGCGGCACTGCCGGGCTAATACAACAGGGAAGGGGGGCCCCGAATGAGCTTTACCACAGGCGCGGCGCTGCTGGATGCCGTGGTGCTGGCGGTCGTATCGCGCGAGGAAGAAGGTACTTATGGCTACAAGATCACCCAGGAGATCAAGCAGGCGCTGGAATTGAGCGAATCGACACTGTACCCGGTGCTGCGGCGGCTGCAAAAAGATGGCTGCCTGACCATTTACGATGAACCGTTCAATGGCCGCAACCGCCGCTATTACAAAATTACCCCGCTGGGGCGGCAGCAGCTGGCAGGCTACAAGGCAGAGTGGAAAGTTTACGCCGCCAACATTGACCATATTTTTGGGGAGGATGCAAAATGACAAGGCAGGAATATATGCAGCAACTGGCAGCTCTGCTGGCCGCAATGCCGGAAGCCGAACGCCGGGATGCCCTGGATTATTACGAAGAATACTTTGATGCTGCAGGCCCCGAAAAAGAGGCCCAGACCATCCAGGAACTGGGCAGCCCCCAGAATGTGGCGGAAAAGATATGGGAGGGTACCGGGGCACAGTTCGGCACACCGATGCCGGATAACAGCATGCCAGAACAGGGCAGCAGACGCAGAAAAAGCCCGGTGTGGATTGTGCTGGCTATCCTTGCAATTTTGATTGTTGTGCTGCTGGTGTTCAACGTCTCTTTCAAAATTGTGACAAAATATCAGTACAGCATTGCAGAGAGCGCAACGGCAGAAGAAGTTCCCCCGCAGGAAACCACCGGGGAAGCCAATGGGGAAGCCACCGGGGGAGCAACCGAAAATATGGACGAAAGCACGGATGAAAATACCGAAACAGCCATCACAAAGGAAAGTGCAAAAAGCGAAAGCACCAATCGGTTGGAAAGCAGCACGATGACGCTGGATGCAAAGCAGGTCCAAACGATGGTATTGGACCTGGACTGCGGCGAGGTTGCTTTTGTGCGCAGCAATGCAGCGGATGAGATAACACTCCGGTTTGAAAATTTCTATTCCGACTGGCTGGAGCGCACCTTGGACGAGAGCGGCTTTAGCGTGCGGTACAAAATACCCAAAGGCTATATTTCCGGCAGTGACCCCACGCCCACGCTGAGCATCGCCCTGCCGGAGATAGAACTGGAACAGATAGAGCTGAATCTGAACCTGGGAAGCGCCGACCTTGGTACACTGAAAGCCAAAAGCATACAGGCAGACCTTGCCCTCGGCAGCTGTATGCGGATGAGCTGCAAACCGGGCAGCTGGATGCAACGCTTGCCCTGGGCAGTGCAGAGCTTGGCACCGTGCAGGCAGAGCGCGTGACGATTGAAAACGCCCAGGGCGATGTGACGATCAGCCGCCTGGTGGGGGCCAGCCAGGTGCAGGTAACCGACCAGCTGGGCAATATTGCCCTGACCCTGGGGGAAAAGGCAGACGGTTACAGCGTGCAGGCTGCATGCGGCCTGGGCAGCATTACGGTAAGCGGCGCCAAGCAGGCAAGCCCTTACAGCACCAACAGCAAAGCAGCCAACGCTGTGATTCTGGATGCCGCGCTGGGGGATATTACCCTGAACTTTGAGGAATGAGCGGGGAAAAGAGCACCACATGTGCGGCATGCCGGAACGCGTTTGGAGCCCGTTCCAAACGGCGGACGGGTGCCGATGTGCAAAATGTTTTGATTAGTCATACTCTTGTGCCTGGCCATGGTGCAGTTTATACAACTTTTGCCCAAAAGGCCAAAAAAAGATTTAATACAACAAATTTTGCATATTGTACGCGAATGTGGTACAATAACCAATAAGCAAATCAGGCAACGAAAAGGGTAAAGGAGAATTGCGAAATGGCGTATTATTTTAGTGAACCGTCCCGTACCTTCGGCGAGTATCTGCTCGTCCCCGGCTATTCCTCTTCGGAGTGCATCCCCACGGCTGTCAGCCTCAAAACCCCGCTGGTCAAGTACCGCAAGGGCGAAGAAGCCTGCCCCCTGACCATGAACATCCCCATGGTTTCGGCTATCATGCAGTCCGTTTCCGGTGAGAAGCTCGCCATTGCCCTTGCCAAGCAGGGCGGCGTTTCTTTCATTTACGGCTCCCAGTCCGTTCAGTCCGAGGCTGATATGGTTCGCCGTGTCAAGGCTTACAAAAAGGGCTTTGTCACCTCTGACTCCAACCTGCCGCCGGAGGCTACCCTGGCTGATGTGTTGGACCTGAAAACCCGTACCGGCCATTCCACCGTTGCCATCACGGCTGACGGCACCCCCCACGGCAAGCTGCTGGGCATTGTGGCATCCCGTGACTACCGCCTGTCCCGCATGAGCACCGATCTGAAAGTGACTGAGTTCATGACCCCGCTGGACAAGCTGGTTACCGCACCGGCCAACACCAGCCTGCATGACTGCAACGATATCATCTGGGATAACAAGATCAACTCTCTGCCGCTGGTAGACGAGCAGGGCAACCTGCAGTATATGGTTTTCCGCAAAGATTATGATTCCCACAAGGAACATGCCAATGAGCTGCTGGATGCCAACAAGAGCTATGTTGTCGGCGCGGCATCAATACCCGCGACTATGCCGAGCGCGTGCCCGCCCTGGTGGATGCCGGCGTGGATGTGCTCTGCATCGACTCTTCCGAAGGTTACAGCGAATGGCAGTCCCGTACCATCGCCTGGATTCGTGAGCATTACGGCGACAAGGTAAAGGTCGGTGCAGGCAACGTGGTGGACCGCGAGGGCTTCCTGTTCCTGGCAAAAGCCGGTGCAGACTTTGTCAAGATCGGCATTGGCGGCGGCTCCATCTGCATCACCCGCGAAACCAAGGGCATTGGCCGCGGCCAGGCAACCGCCGTTATCGAGGTTGCCAAAGCCCGCGATGAATACTATGAGCAGACCGGCATCTATATCCCTATCTGCTCCGATGGCGGCATTGTGCATGACTACCACATCACCCTGGCATTGGCAATGGGCGCTGACTTTGTTATGCTGGGCCGTTACTTTGCCCGCTTTGATGAATCCCCCACGAACAAGCTGCGCGTTGGCGGCAACTATGTGAAGGAATATTGGGGCGAAGGTTCCAACCGTGCCCGCAACTGGCAGCGCTATGACCTTGGCGGTGCCCAGAAGCTGAGCTTTGAGGAGGGCGTTGATTCTTACGTTCCGTATGCCGGCCCGCTGGCCGATGGCGTGCAGACCACGCTGTACAAGGTGCGCTCCACCATGTGCAACTGTGGTGCGCTGTCCATCCCGGAACTGCAGCAGAAAGCCCGCCTGACGGTCGTTTCTTCCACCTCCATTGTGGAAGGCGGCAGCCATGACGTTATCCTGAAAAACAACCCGAACAATGTTTAAGCTGTTCCGGTTGGGGCACCACGGCCAGCAGAATTTGCGCTTGCAATCTGATAGGATTTGTGGTATTATAACCAACATGAGATGCAAAGGGGCAGCTACCAATACAGCTGCCCTTTTTTGCACTTTTGCAGGTTCAGGCGGTAACATTGTGTGTTTTAACCGCCTGGGGCCGGGGGCTCAGCCTCAAAACAATCAGGGACGCGGCAGAATGGCTGCGCCAATGTAAGAGAGGGAAAGAATTATGAAAAAAAATTTGCCTGCGCTGCGCTGAGCACTGCACTGCTGGCCAGCATGCTGGCTGCCTGCGGCAGCTCCGCATCCACCACCCCAGCGGCTTCCTCCGCTGATACATCCTCCGATACCGGGGCATCTTCCACCGAAGCTGCCGCTTCCACCGGGGCTGCAGCAGATGGTTCGCTGCGCGTTGCCATGAACACCGATATCCAGACGATGGATGTGCACAAGACCAACAACGACTACATGGTGCCGCTGAATATCTTTGACCGCCTGTTTGAGATCAAAACCAATGCGGACGGCTCCACTGAGCTGGAGAAGAGCCTGGTGGAAGACTACACCGTTTCGGACGACGGCCTGACCTATGATTTCACCCTGCGCAGCGGTGTTACTTTCTCTGACGGCACCCCGCTGACCGCCAACGATGTCAAGTATACCTTTACCCGTATGCTGGCCCTGCCGGACAGCGTGCAGACGGATTATGGCTCTGCCATTGCCGGTGCGGAAGCTGTGATGGATGGCACCGCCACCGACCTGGAAGGCATTCAGGTGATTGATGACACCCACTTTACCGTTACCCTGTCGAAGCCGTTTGCCGGTTTCCTGTATGAGCTGGCAACCGCTTCCTGCTCCATCATGAGCGAGAAGAACGTGGAGGAAGCAGGCGACCAGTTTGGTATGGACTGCTCCAAGACCATCGGCTCTGGCCCGTATGTGGTCACCAGCTGGACCCGCGACAGCAGCATTGTGCTGGATGCCAACCCCAACTACTGGGGCGAAAAGCCCAGCGTGCAGCATGTGGAAATTTCCATCGTGCCGGATTCTTCCACCATGAGCATGATGTTCCAGAACGGTGAGCTGGATATCTTGGACTGCGATTACATTGACGCTGCCGTTGTCAACTCTACCTACAAGACCCAGTATGCCGATGATATCGTGACCTCCAACCGTCTGGGCACCACCTACATGGCTCTGAACGAGAATGTGGAGCCGCTGAACGATGTCAAGGTCCGCAAGGCCATCCAGATGGCTATTGACCGCCAGACCATCCTGGATACCGTGTATAACGGCGATGGCAGCCTGGTGGACGGCATTTACCCCAAAGGCCTGATCGGCTACACCGAGGACAACGAGGGGTGGCTGAAGTACGACCCCGAACAGGCCAAGAGCCTGCTGGCCGAAGCCGGTTACGCGGATGGCTTTACCATGGAGATTGCTGCCGATAACTCCAGCAGCGATTCCACTCTGCTGGTCATCCAGATCGTGCAGCAGTACCTGCAGCAGATCGGGATTAACGCCGAGATCAAGAGCTATGACCCCGCCAGCTGGCTGGATCTGCGCAAGAGCGGCGATATGGTCAGCTTTGTCAGCTCCTGGACGGCCGACTATAACGACCCGGATAACTTCATTTACACGTTCTTCGGTACCCCCGAAAAGAGCAATGTGCGCAGCCTGAACTACTTTAACACCGACGTTATGAGCCGTGTTGCTGCCGCCCGCGGCATTGTGGACGACACCGAACGCCTGACCGAGTACGCCGCGCTGGAAAAGCAGATCGTGGAAGAGGACGCTGCATGGGTACCCATGTTCAGCCGTTCCCACCTGTTTGTTAAGGGCGACCGGATCGCCTCCTTCACCCCGCACTGGGCTGGTTATAACGATACCCAGTATATCAACGTTACCTTGAAGTAAATTTTTTGGACAAAAAAGTTACAAATAATGCAATGCAGGCTGCGACCACAGGTTGCAGCCTGCATTTTTTATGTTATAATTTTAATGCTTGTATATTTTACAGCATAAAAGTGTAAAAATATACAGCCGCTCAAACAGACTGTCCATAAGGTAAAACTGCATTCTGCCTGGCAGGGACCGTAGGGGCGCACATTGTGCGCCCACGAACCTGAAAACTTAGGGCAACACCGCACAATTCCCGCCTTGCGGCTTAAGCACCGCTCCGGCAGCTGCGGCACGGCATCTGCGTTGCCCAAAATGCTCGATAAGATATCCAGTATTATCTGCGCTTTTGGCTTGGCATCTGCCGCACCTCGCTCGCCGTATCGGCACTTAGAATTATGCGGTATTGCCTTAGCGCTTTTTTATAAAAAGCGCTGTGCCGAAGCAACGCCTGCGGGGAAAATGATATTCACCTGCACAGAGCATGGTTTTAACCGATTGGCAGTTTGGAAACAGCGGCTGTGAGGGACAAAAGGGGAGTGACTCCGTGTGAAAAGCGTGATAAAGCGCATTTTGGGCACCATTCCGGTGCTGATCGGCGTGGTACTGCTCATCTTCATCATGCTGCGCATTGTTCCCGGCAATGCGGCGGCTATGCTGCTGGGTGAACATGTGGACCAGGCCACCATTGACCGCCTGACTGAAGTGATGGGGCTGGATAAGCCGGTGATCGTGCAGTTCTTTGACTATCTGGCCGGGGCGATCCATGGGGACCTGGGCATCAGTTATAAATATAACCGCGCTGTTACCGATATGATCATAGAGGCGTTCCCCTACACGCTGGAACTCGCCCTGCTGGCGGCGCTGTTCGCCTGGGTGCTGGGCCTTGGCACCGGTATTATAGCAGCCATCAGGCAGAACAGCCTTGTGGACCACCTGTTCATGGGCGTTTCGCTGGCTGGCGTTTCCATGCCTATTTTCATGGTGGCGCTGCTGCTGCAATACCTGTTTGCCTTCAAAATCAAGGCATTCCCGCTTACGCTGGATGGTACCTTCCTTTCCATGATTCTGCCCGCCATTGCCCTGGGCTGGAACAGCGCAGGCAGCATTGCCCGTATGACGCGCTCCAGCCTGCTGGAAGTGATGCAGGCGGATTATATTGATACCGCCCGTGCCAAAGGCCTGCGCAAGCAGGCGGTCATTCTGGGCCATGCGCTCAAAAACTCCATGCTGCCGGTCATTACCATGATGGCATTGCAGTTCTCCGGCATGCTGTCCGGCGCGGTTATCACCGAGAGCATTTTTGCCATTCCCGGCATCGGCCGCCTTGCCACCACAGCAATCCAGAACCGTGATATGCCGGTGCTGCAGGGAACCGTGCTGTTTACCACCGTGCTGGTCATTGCAGGCAACCTGATTGCGGACCTGCTGTATTCTGTGCTGGACCCGCGCATCAGAAAGGAGGCATAGCATGGCAGACGAAATGTTGAAAAATGCCCAGCCGCAGGAACTGGAAAGCCAGATCGGCGAAGAGGACGGCCTGAAAGAACAGTTGCTGCGCATGTGCCGCCAGAACAAGCTGGCTGCCTTTTCGGCTGTGCTGATTCTGGTTGTCATCCTGATGGCTATTTTTGCTCCCGTTCTGGCCCCCTATGGTGAGGCTGAGCAGGACCTGATCAGCCGTTTGCAGGGCCCCAGCGCTGCCCATTGGTTTGGCACGGATGAACTGGGCCGCGATGTGTTCTCCCGTATTCTGTATGGCTCGCGCCTCTCGCTTACCATCGGTATTCTGCCCAGCATCATCTCGCTGGTGGTGGGCATCTTCTTTGGCCTGCTGGCCGGTTACTTTGGCGGCTGGGTGGATTATGTCATCATGCGCCTGGCGGATATCATGCTGTCCATCCCGTCCCTGCTGCTGGCCATGGTGGTTATGTACACCCTGGGCCAGTCCACCGTCAATCTGTTTATCGCGCTTTCTC
>ENA-OQCD01000300-OQCD01000300.1-human-gut-metagenome-genome-assembly--contig:-NODE-300-length-13974-cov-2.706218_pt1 | contig 13974 bp, 16 predicted proteins | sample MGYA00242755_ERZ504571 | MGnify/ENA primary metagenome ERZ504571 (study PRJEB26092, sample SAMD00036274) | human gut metagenome | host: Homo sapiens | study: EMG produced TPA metagenomics assembly of...
CCCGTTGTACCCGTTCACCATTTTTAATTAATTTCGGATTATAATAATCTCCTTGTCCTATCAGGATGTCCCAATAATCGAATCCTGTAGGTTCAGATACCAGATGCCATTTACCGATCATAGCAGTCTGATAGCCATTAGCCTGAAGCAATTTCGGAAAAGTCTGCTGACTACCGTCAAAATGTGGTGGTATTATCCGTAAATCCATTGGCATGACTATGTTTACCGGTCAGCATGCAGGCACGGCTGGGACCACTCAGAGAGTTTACTACAAAGCTGTTTGTGAAACGGACACCCTCACTGGCTATCCGGTCAATATTGGGCGTCTGCATATAACGTTGGTCATAGGCACTGATCGTCTGATAAGAATGGTCGTCACACATGATATAGACTATCATTCATCGTTTTTTTACCTCTTCAGATTTCTTTTCTTTGCAGGAAGACAGCGATGACAACACCACTGCTCCCGTCAAAGAATATAATAACACAGGTGTTACTCTACTCATATCTTTTTTTATTAACATAATTCCTACCATCCAGGATTTTGTTCCCACATACCACCGGTCAAATCTCCTAACATACGTGTCTGAATGGGTAACAGATAGTCACGGTTGACATTAAATTTCCAACCCGATTCATATCCTGCGGGATTCGTAGGTATAATATAGCGCAACGGATCCCCGGGCTTGCCTGTCAGGAAAAGATTATTTCCCGAAGCTTGATCATAAATTAACTTATCACCATATACAGGATGGTTCTCAAGATTACTTCCCACAAAGAGCGCACCTTTCGGCCATTTGCCCACTATTAATTCGTCCGCAGCAGCCCAGCGCATGATATCTTCCTGACGGCGTCCTTCACAGGCTTTTTCAACCCGGCGTTCACGACGTACAGCCTGAATATACTTATCAAGATTGCGGAAACCATAATCAGCTTCCTGATTATACTCCCTGTCAAAATCCACCGGAGGCATACCTACACGGTCACGTAAAGGTTGCAAGGCATCAATAATTTTCTGCGCATTCCCCACACCATCCAGTTCAGCCAGAGCTTCTGCATAATTCAGCAGGATATCTGCATAACGGAACTGAATAGCCGGTGTGGCTCCCTTGAACTCGGCATCCAGACTGCCCGTATAATCAATTTGCACATGTTTTAATAAAGAATAACCAGTCATATTCTGATTATAGGATGAAGTACCAATCAATGGCGGTACAACATAATAAGGAGCCTTGTCATCCGGACGTAATTGCTGCCCCGGCATACAAACAGTCTGTGACAAACGCGGATCACGCAAAGTCGGCTGCAATTCATTCCCGAACACCTTTTTCGCTTCAATCCGCTCATCACCAACAAACGGTTTACCATCAATTGTCAGATAATCATCCACTAATGAAGCCGTAACACCTACACTCCCTCCTCCTTGATTTAAGTAACGGTTTACATTATTACCAATCTGATCTCCATCATACTGTTTATACCAAAGTACTTCCGGATTACCCGATAAATCTGTAGTCTGAAACATCTGACGATAATCATCCAATTTGTTACCAGTATTATAAATGGCCCATACGCCACGATCCATCACTTCTTTTGCAGCTGCAACAGCCTGATTAAAATAATCGCGAATTTTTTTCATCGGTCACCGTAGAATCAAAAAACTTATCATTTTTCGCTTTATGGTATTTTTCCCAAGTTCCTTCAAACAAGGCCACTTCACTTTTCAAAGCACGCGCCACATCTTTATGAATCCGCATGGTAGCACTATTGTTCTGAGTATTGAGATACATCACCGCTTTATCCAGATCAGCCAAAATACTGTCGGCAATAATCGTGCGGTTAGCACGAGGCAATTTCATTTCTTCCATATTAGGATCAAGCGGAGTGTTCACCCACGTCAGGCGCCCATAGCTGATAAACATCTGATAATAATACCATGCGCGGAAATAATAAGCCTCACCCACATACTGATTATAATCAGCAGATCCTTTTTCCACACAATTATCTAAATTACACAGCATAAAAATTTAAAATTACGGATAGCTGTATAATTTTGCAGTTTGACCGCACTACTCAATGTCGTTTCACCTGCCAAACGGGTACTAACCGAACTGGAAGCCATATTATCACTATGTGTATCTGCCCCGGCAATATATTGTCCACCACCGGCATCAAAACCTTGCGCACGCATTCCATCACCAAAGCTGACATAGTCATATTTATAATTACCTGTCTGATAGAATTGATCCAGATAATTTCTCATTTCCCCCGTACTTGCAAAAGGAATCGTCGTAGACAATACCCCTTCAGGCATCTTATCCAAATCATAGCAACCGGTAAGACCTAACATCAAAACCAGACCCAAAAATATATTTCTTTTCTTCATAATATTCATCAAATTATAAGTTAACAACTAGACCAAAAGATATCACCTTGTTCATAGGATAGTTCTTTCCACCTTCAGCCGTGTAATCATTCTTGGTAAAGATAGCTTCCGGGTCAAACATTCCTTTCAAAGTGGTAAAAGTCAACAAATTCTCACCAGAGAAAAACACCTGCACTTTCTGTAAACCTACCTTTTTTGTCCATACGGCAGGGATATCATAACTCACTGTCAGATTTTTCAGACGACAATAAGCACCACTCTGGAGATAACGGTCACTAAGCGTCATTGTCTTATTACGGAAAGGAACCACTCCTCCTGCTGTATGAATATAAGGTTTTGGATAATAAGCCCCTGTATTTGTCTCACTCCAATAATCCAAATGCTCTTTAAACACCGTCACCTGCGCATAAGGTCCGCTTCCCCCAAAAATAAGCTCCCGTACCCAGGATCCCAGTCCCGCTTAGCGACCCCTTGGAACATAGCGCTTACGGTTACACCTTTCCAGCTAATTGAACCGTTAATGGTATATTGATAACGAGGAGTGGTATTACCGATTACTGTCATATCACCCATATCATCCAAGGTATTAAGCCCATTATTGATTTTCTTATCCCCATTCAGGTCACGATATTTTACATCTCCCGGCGTCCAAGGTTTACCGCTTATAAAAGACAAATCATAGGTATTATTATACTCATCCGCCTCTGCCTGAGTCTGGATCAGTCCGTCCGCCCGATATCCCCAAATTTCACCAGCTTTCTTTTCCTTTTATACCAATTATCTTTAGGATTTGTTCTAGTCCCTTCATATTCAGTTACTTCAGCAGTAGCATCCGAAAGAGAACCGCCTATGCTATAGTCAATATCCTTTCCAATTTTTCCACGATAACTCAGCACCAATTCCCAACCACGGTTACGCATACGGGCATTATTGGTTTTAGGAGCGTCTGCACCAAAGAAATCCGGGAAATCCACCGTAGGTCCTAACATATCCTTCGTATCACGTTGAAAAACATCAAAAGAACCGGTCAACGAATTACCAAAGAAACCGAAATCCAAACCTATATTCTTACTCTCCACTTTTTCCCAAGTCGTATTCGGGTTGACTACGGCAGGGGCCTTAGTAAAGATGTGGCGTCCATCAGAGAATATATAATTTCCCAATTTATCATTCAAATCCATAGTAGCGGCAAAAGTATAAAGGGCCGCACCCGCCTGATTACCCAGTAATCCGTAAGAAGCACGAAGTTTCAAGTTGGAAACTACATCGGCTATTGGCATCATAAACTGTTCCCGGGTAATATTCCATCCTAAAGATGCAGATGGAAAGAAGCCCCAACGATTACCTTTGGCAAAAACGTGACGATCCATCATATCGTCCATTCAATTCAAGAAGATACGTCCGTCATAATCATAATTCACACGTCCGAAAAAGCCACGGGTTGCCCAGCCATTACGAGTATCGACTACCGTCTTATCACCGGTTCCCATACCTACATTAGGATTTGAAGTTGAATAAAGTCCGGTAATCGAGTTCTTCATATAACTATAGTCATTATTTTCTTCCTGATAACCTGCCATTACGGTAAAATTATGCTTGTCTCCCAAAGTAAAGAGATAATTCGAATATAAATTTATAGATTGGTAGCGAGTATGCGCATAATAACGGGTAAACTTGCCATCGGGTGATACACCCAACTCATCACGCACACCTTTTGAAGTACTCACCCCGTCAGCCCCATAAATTAACGGGCTCACGTTCAATGCCTCATATTCCAAATCCATCAATTTATATGTATAATCAAAAAAAGATAAACCAGTTTTTCACAGGTTGGATATCTAAACCTGCCGTTAAACTAAAACGGTCACGTGAGTATTTGTATACGTACCACTCTGCAAATAAGGAATCATAGTCAGTTCTGTAAAATGCCCATTCGGATCAATAGGAGCAACTGTAGGACGGAAACGTGCTAATGAATGATAAAAGCCTTCACTAAGCCCTCCGTCACCAAAAAGGAGTATCCTCATCGGAATGCATAAACTTCGTATTTACTTTTACCTTCATCCAATCGGTAATCTGAGAAGAAATATTAGCGGCAAAATTATAACGGCTGAAATCCATATCGGCATAACGGAGAATACCATCTTCCGAATAATAACCACCAGAAATATAATATTGTGCTTTTTTGCCACCCCCACTCAAGCTAAGATTATGATTTTGCTTGAATGCCCAATCCTTATAATGCAAATCGAAATAATTAGTATTTCCTACTCCTAATTCTGAATTTTCGAATGCCGGGTTCATATTAGAATTTTTAGGAAGCTCGAACCAAGGATCCACACTACTGGGATCTTTAATATATTGCTGTAATAACCCATTTTTTCCTCACTATACAAACGAGGAGAACCTGCATTAATACATCCGGCATTCCAATACTGAGCAAATTCATAGGAATCAACCATATCAGGCAATACAGTCGGCGTACTCCAACCTACGTTTCCTTGGTAATTTACACGCATTTTACCTTCCTCACCTTTCTTGGTAGTGACCAAAATGACACCATACGCCGCACGTGCACCATAAATGGCACAAGCAGCAGCATCTTTCAATACAGAAATACTTTCAATATCATTCGGATTCACGTCCGAGAGACTCATTTCCACTCCATCAACCAAAATATAAGGATTCGCATTATTATCCAGATTGCCTTGTCCGCGCAAAGTCAATGTACCACTAGCTCCCGGACGGCCCGTATTTGAGTTGCTCACCAACAACCCCGGAACCATCCCTTGCAAACTCTGTGTGGCATCAGCTACCGGACGACGTTCCAATGCATCTCCTTTCACTGAAGACACAGATCCGGTAAGATTCACTTTTTTTCTGTACGCCATAACCTATTACAACAACTTCATCCAACGTTTCGGTATCCTCAGCCAATACAACACTGAAACTAGTCCTCCCATTAATTGGAAGAGTTTGCGTAGCATAACCAATATAAGACACGACTAGATTTCCTTTGGATGGAACATTGGAAAGCATAAAATTACCATCAAATCGGTTATCGTACCGTTTGAGGTTCCTTCAATTAAAACACTGGCCCCAATTACAGGCTCCTGACTGTTTTTGTCAATTACCTTACCACTGATGGATAAGGATTGAGCTGTCACCATCGGCGAGAACAAAAACAGAATAGCTGTCACCAATCCAAGGACTGAAAGCAGTTTCATTTTTTTTATTCATAATAAAAGAATTTAAGGATTAATTAGATTAAAAACTGTTGCAAATATAGGCGTTCCCATTCCGCCAGCACCTCTTTATTTGTCTAATTAATATCTGTATTTGTCTAGAAAACCCCTATTATCCAGCCTTTAAACAAAATAAGACCTGAAGATCTCCGGATACCGGAAGACATTCAGGTCTTATTTTTATATGTTAAAAAGAAGTTACTCTGCCACCATACTCATCGCTATTCCTTTTTCCAAGCCACGAAGCTCGGCAAGGCCACGCATACGTCCCAAACAAGAATAGCCCGGATTTGTTTTCTTGTTCAAATCATCTATCATCTGATGACCATGATCCGGACGCATAGGAATAGATATTCCACGACGTTGCTGCACTTTCAACAGGTTCTTAACTACATGATACATGTCCACATCACCCTCCAGATGATTCGCCTCATAAAAGTTCCCTTCAGCATCACGTTGGGTACTGCGCAAATGAACAAAATTGATACGGTCTCCCCAACGTTCCATGATACCCGGCAAATCATTCTGTGCAGATACGCCAAATGAGCCACAGCACAGACAAAGTCCGTTTGACGGATTAGGTACAGCTTCCACCAACAGCTTGAAATCCGCCTCCGTACTCATAATGCGCGGCAAGCCCAGAATAGACATAGGCGGATCGTCCGGATGAATAACGAGCTTTACTCCCACTTCATCGGCTACCGGACAAATTTCTTTCAAGAAGAAAATCAAGTTATTGCGGAGTTTGTCCGCATCAATATCCTTGTAACGGTCCAGTTCATTTTGGAATTGCTCCAATGTAAAACTTTCCTCCGAACCGGGCAATCCTGCAATCATATTTCGTGTCAGACGATGAATTTCTTCCTCATCCATTTGTGCCAGACGCGCTTTTGCCTTTTCTATCTCTTCGGCCGAGTATTCCTTTTCGGCTCCCGGACGTTTCAAGATGAACAGATCGAACGCTACAAAAGCAGCCCGCTCAAAACGCAATGCCTTGGAACCATCGGGCAACGTATATGCCAGGTCCGTACGGGTCCAATCCAGTACAGGCATGAAATTATAAGTCACAATATAGATACCACATGCTGCCAGATTACGCAAACTCTGTTTATAGTTCTCGATATATCTCAGATAATCTCCTGTCTGTGTCTTAATATGTTCGTGTACGGGCACGGATTCTACGACACTCCAAGTTAATCCTGCTTCTTCAATCAATTTCTTGCGCTTCATTATTTCCTCTACCGTCCATACTTCACCGTTGGGAATATGATGTAAGGCATTGACAATACCGGTTGCTCCGGCTTGTTTGATGTCCCACAATGATACGGGATCATTCGGTCCGTACCAGCGCCATGTTTGCTCACATAAAATCATATCAAATAAAAAATTGAGAATTAAAGACTAAAGACTTGTTACATGGCAAATGCATTGAAGCCACCATCTACTACGGCTACTGTACCGGTTACAAAGCTGCTGGCATCGCTGATGAGATACTGGATGGTTCCACACAGTTCCTCTGCTTTACCGAAACGTTTGAACGGAGTCTGGCGAATCACATCATTACCACGCTGAGTATATGTACCATCTTCGTTTGTCAACAAAGTACGGTTCTGTTCGGTCAGGAAGAATCCCGGAGCAATGGCATTCACGCGGATGCCTTCACCAATTTTGTAGCCACTTCATTGGCCATGAACGCAGTGAAATTAGAGATTCCCGCCTTTGCAGCCGCATAACCACATACACGAGTCATCGGACGGAATGCCGCCATAGAAGAGAAGTTCACAATAGCCCCTTTCTTCTGTTCCACCATCGGCTTCAAAAATACCTGTGTAGGCAGAACGGTTCCGGTAAGATTCAGATTAAGCACTTTCTGAAACTCATCGACTTTCAAATCAAAGAAATTTCCTGTAGGAGCAATCGTAGCACCCGGCATATTACCTCCTGCTGCATTCAACAATGCATCTACACGACCATATGCTGCGAGAATATCCTTCAGATTCTGCTCCAATATAGCCTCATCCAACACATTCGTTACAAGAAACATGGCTTCCCCGCCTTTGGCCTTGATTTCGTTTACAATGGCATTTCCTACTTCTGCCTTACGGCCTAATATAACAACCTTGGCACCTTCTTCTGCCAAATGGGCGGCAATAGCCTTTCCCAAAACCCCTGTTCCACCGGTGATTACCACCACCTGGTCTTTTACACTAAACAAATTATTCATGATATTATTCTTTATGGTTTATACCTTTAACACTATCTCGCAAAACAATCAGGCTCTCCGGCCCCATATTAAACAAAAGATCGGCGATACTCAAATTCGGCAGAAAACCGTATTTGGCATCAAAAACTTGATAGTAAGGTTTAGGGCAAAAGTCAGCATCCGCTTCACGCCAGTCACGCTTCGGATGAATAATCTCACGAAAATCAACCTCGCCCGGAACAAATTCCATGCAATATTCCGTTGTTCCTTCCATACGGGGATGAATATCGATCAAATCGCATACTAAAGAACAAATTTCCTGATTATAATCCCACAAGAAGGCATATTTCTTTTCATAAAAGACGTGGAAATCATCAGCATAGTACTCAAAGAAAGGACTGTTTCTATATGCAGCCACCAAAGCATTCCAATGTATATGACGCCAATTGCCATGATCCGAAATGCGGACATCCTTCATCAGGCATTTAGGTGTACCGCTTTTTTCCGTAGGGATAGTCAGTGCCAGCGGACCGTCGGCTGCCGCAATGACACAACGGTTGCGATAAGTCTGTTTCACATAATTGTCATACTGTTCCACATAGGCCTTCTCACAGGCAAACAGTTTTGTATAATATTCCACCGGGGCCAGATAGGCCGAACTTAAATATATCGTATTCTCCATTATTGCACTCGTTGAAAAATGCGCCCTTTTCTGGATGAAAACCAAATGCGCCAAGCTTTACCGATCAAATGGTCATCGGGCACCAGGCCGAATAAACGCGAATCACACAGATTCACCGGATTATTGGATGCCATCCAGTAATAATTTTTATTAAATGTATAGGCTTCTACAGGTTTTCCCCCCACATACAGGGTATCTCCCCCTGACAGAAGCCACTCTCCCTTCATGGCGGACAATAGTATTGCACAACAAGGTCACATTCCAAGGATATACCTTGACAGGTTTCCCTTTTTCCGGGATCACAAAGGGATGGCTCTTGCTTATATCTTTATGATAGAGAGGAATCAAATCCACTTTTCCTGCCAGTTTTTGTTTTAACAGGTAATATTCATAATGACTGAAGGTACGTATGTACTTCCCCTCGGCATATCCCACTAACCTGTTTCCCTGAATGTTCACTTGCTGCATGGCAGCCTGCATCGTTTCTTCTTCCGTATGAGAATAGACATACAAAGATTTACTATCCGGGCTCAACACTTGTTCGTCGGTCACCCACAGTTCATCATTCAACATCAACGTATCTCCGGGTACTCCTACCACACGGCTTATAAACACTTCCCGATTGCCCACCGACGTCTGAGGAGACCGTGGATTAGGATTGTTGAACAACACAATATCCCCTTTCCCGGCAGTTTTTCCCAGCCACCGCCAGATAGAAAAAGGCACACGAAACCCATAACTCCACTTATTCACCAAAACCCTTTCCCCTTGATAAAGGCTATTCTCCATACCGGTAGAGGGAATGGTGCAGGAGGTGAAAGCAAATGTCTTTACCAACAGTACCAGAATGACAGCAGTAAGCATTGCTTTTATCCATACAGGAATACAGGGTATGCGCAACTTATTTAATATTATCTACAAAGGTAAACAATCGGTTCCAACGTATTTTTCCAGCCAGCCAGCCACGGTCATTATCCAATGACAACCAGATAAAGATGGGTTTTCCCACCACATGATCTTCGGGAACAAATCCCCAAAAACGGGAGTCAGCCGAATTATGACGGTTATCTCCCATCATCCAGTAATAATCCATCTTGAAAGTATACTCATCGGTTTCCTTGCCGTTAATATAAATCTTTCCATCTTTCACTGCCAGTTCATTACCCTCGTAAGCATGAATAGGGCGCTCATAAACAGGAAGATTCTCTAGCGTGAGTTTCACCGTCTCTCCCTTTTTGGGAATCCATACAGGTCCGTAGTTATCCGTAGTCCAGTTCTTATACATATTCAGCGGGTACAAGCCCCCCGCATCATCAGCCGGTGTATTCTCAATACTGACTACAATATCCTTACGCGCCAACAAACCAGCTTTCGCTTTTTCCGTCAGAGGCATATTATAAACAGAAGCATCCGTATAATACATCATCATATCCTCCTTGCTGATACCCAGTTCATGAGCCAGGTCATCGGGAATAGGGCGCTTGGTTTTCACCAGATAACGATACTGCACATTATCAGGCTCTTTATTAGCTTTACCATCCAAATAATAAATAATACGATCCTTTATCTCCAACGTTTGTCCGGGCAAACCCACACATCGCTTCACATAGTTCTCACGGCGGTCTACCGGACGGCTTATTATCTCACCGAAATTCTGTGGATTCTCTTTCAGATACTCCCGTCCCAACTGATAATAATAATCATAGACCACCCGTTGCTGCTCCGGAGACATGGAAGCCAAATCCACCGGTTTTGCCAGCTCCTTGCCTGCTCCATAACTCAGACGATAAACATCATCATTAGGCACACCAGTGGCAACTGTATCTCCGGCCGGAAAGTTAAAGACAACGATATCATTCAACTGTACATCCCCCAAACCTTTCACCCGTTTATAATCCCATTGTGGATGCTCAAGGTATGATTTACAATTAAAAAACGGCAGTGTGTGTTGTGCCAACGGCATGTGCAGCGGAGTCTGAGGCACACGGGGCCCATAACTCATTTTACTCACAAACAGATAATCACCCGTCAGCAATGATTTTTCCAGCGAAGAAGAAGGAATCACATAGTTCTGGAAGAAATAGAGGTTGACAAAGTATACCGCCACCAGTGCGAATACAATAGCATCCACCCATCCCATGACAGTCACTACATGACGGTTCTTGGACTCTCTCCACCAAGTCCATGGAATCTTCTTTGTGATATACGCATCGAAGATAAACGGTACAACCACCAATCCCAGCCAGCTTCTCAACCAGACAAGAAATATCAGGTAAAGCGCCAGAACAACGGCAAACTTAATCCACTGTGTACGTGTTGCTCTTATCATATCTTAAAACTGAAATAAATCACTCATTCCTAATAACCCTTCATGCCTGGATGTATATTCCGCCGCCAAAACAGCTCCCAAGGCAAACCCCTTCCGATTCTTTGCATCATGGGTAATTGAGATGCTGTCCGCCTCAGAGTCATAGCGGATAGTATGAATACCAAACACCTCCCCTTCACGGATCGAATTTACAGGAAACTCATTCTCGGCACATTCCGATGTTCCCGACACGGTTCCATCCGGTGCCACCATGGTCCCTTTCACCCATTTACTCTTGCGGTTCATATTTTCCAGAATTCCTTCGGCCAGCGTGATGGCTGTTCCGCTGGGCGCATCCAGTTTATGAATATGATGAGTTTCGGTCATGGAAACCTCGTAAGCGGGAAAGTTATTCATTATTTTAGCCAAGTATTTTATTTACAGCAGAGAATATAGCGACACCCAGACTGAAATTAGACGACCAGAACAAGGTTTTTCCACCTTTCGTGCATAATTCTTTCACCTCATCACCATGTTTGTCCATCCATCCGGTACTGCCCGATACCAATTTGACACCGGCAGCAAAAGTTTTTCATATAGTTGTCATATGCCACCATCGGGTTAGTAAACTCAATAGCCACATCTGCTGATTTAAATGCTTCCGAATTAAAATCATCTTGATTATCAACATCTATAATACTCACAATCTCATGTCCGCGGGCAACTGCAACCTTTTCAATCTCCTTGCCCATCTTTCCGTATCCTATTAATGCTATTTTCATAATTACGAATGTTATTTCAGCCACAAAGATAGCGTTTTTTCGTTGTAAACCATTACATTTGCCAAAACATTTTACACCTCATTAACATGGAACAACTATTACACTATGTATGAAACATAAAATATTTCCTCTCAAAGAAACTGAAAACAACAACCGGCCAAACAAGTGGAAGTTATAGATACGGGACTGGCGAATACCGACGCCGGTCCCGATTTTTTTAATGCCAAGCTCAAGCTGGACGGTGTGCTTTGGATAGGCAATATCGAGATACATGAAAGATCTTCAGACTGGTTCAAACACGGACATCATGCAGATGCCGGTTACAACTCTGTCATTCTGCATATAGCCTCCGAAATAGATACGGAAATCAGCAGGAGCAATGGAGAAAGAATCCCCCAAATACAACTCATCTGCCCGGAAGCGGTCCGCACCAACTACAAGGAACTGTTGGAAACAGACAGCTACCCCCCTTGTTACCGCATCATTCCTTCACTCCCCCCTTTCACCGCCCACTCATGGATGACTGCCTTACAGATGGAAAGATTCGAGCAAAAAGCGACCTTATTGAATGAACGGTTAAAAAACGTTGTCAAGGCAATTGAAGATGCTTTTTTTTATCACACTGGCACGTAATTTCGGTTTCGGGCTGAACGGAGACGCTTTCGAAACCTGGGCTCATCGGCTTCCCTTCCGGGCGGTAGACAAGCATCGGAACGACCTTTTCCAGATAGAAGCCATCTTCTTTGGACAAGCCGGCATTCTGGAAGATTCTGATGGAGACGGATACTATCTCCGGCTAAAAAAAGAGTACACCTATCTACAGCATAAATTCGGACTTATCCCGATGGATGCTTCCCTATGGCGTTTTCTCCGGCTACGTCCTGCTAATTTTCCGCATATACGGATTGCACAGTTGGCATGTCTTTATCATCGTGCCTACGGACTGCTCTCTCGCATCATGGAAACGGAGACACTACAAGGTGTCAGAGATATTCTGAAAGGAGGAACGTCAGAATACTGGCTCACTCATTATACATTTGGCGGTTCTTCCCCTTCCCGTCCGAAGACTCTAAGTAACACCTCACTGGATTTACTCATTATCAACACGGTAGTGACATTTCTCTATGCTTACGGACTGCATAAAGGGAATCGTGTACTTTGTGCACGTGCCGGCAGTTTTCTGGAAGAATTGAAAGCGGAGAACAATTATATCACCCGCATGTGGGAACAATGCGGAATGAAAGCCTCCAATGCCGCCGACAGCCAAGCTTTGATACAATTAAAGAAAGAATATTGCGATAAGAAAAAATGCCTGTATTGCCGGATAGGGTACGAATATCTGAAAAGAAAATAGAAAAGGGGGACTGAAGTCTTGAACTTCAGCCCCACCTGTTCTTATAATTTTCTGAATAACGACATCACTTTGACAAGCTTTTTACAATAGTGGAAACTATCTTTGAAGAACTTTTCCGACTATCCTTACTCAACTTATCTTTACTTTCCAAATTCATGCTGGTAAAATAGTTATTACCTCGGGTTACTTCCTTCTGATTCTTATCAAACAAAGAATAACTGGTGATATGAAACAAAGTACGCAAAGGCTTTTCCTGCCATTTCAAATAATGCTGATTCAAAATAAATACATAATCCGAATCAGTATCCTTTATCAGCTGTTCATACCGATTATCATCACCTGACTAAGATCCGCATACCTCTCCTCTTCTTCACCTTCCAGTCTGATTTTATCCAACAAACTGCTGATGGCCGCCGCCTTTTCCGGAGTAACGACTGGTATTTCTTATTCTTATTGGATGCAATAATATTCTTTGCTATAATCTGATTATAAGTATAATCTATGCTATCAGTCGGTATTCCAGTTTCCTCAGTAATCATAACTGCCGGGAAAATAGTTGGATTCCACATTGTCGTGAAGTCCTATAACAAGAACCTTTACCAGATTGTTATTAGCCTTGTTAGCACCTTCTTCGTCAGCAGGCGATGCACATACAGAACCTGTCACCCATAATACCAATCCCAAAGCCAATGAGATTTTCTTTAATAAACCAGCTTTCATATTATCCTTTTTTAAATTACAGTGCAAATGTATTGTGTTCCTATTACATCCCTATTTGAAAGGAATTACATTTGTATTAAGAATCTCCTCCATCTTTCCGAATCAGCTTTTCAGTTTCCAATGGATAATCAGTAGTTATATAATCCACCTGCTGGTCAATCATCTTCTGAACCATCTCCATATCATTGACTGTCCACACATTCACCTTCATACCCAACTGATGTGCTTCAGCAATCCATTCCGGTTTCTCAGCCAATACCTTGATATAATAATCAATACCATTAATTCCTTTCG
>ENA-OQCD01000301-OQCD01000301.1-human-gut-metagenome-genome-assembly--contig:-NODE-301-length-13965-cov-2.208990_pt1 | contig 13965 bp, 11 predicted proteins | sample MGYA00242755_ERZ504571 | MGnify/ENA primary metagenome ERZ504571 (study PRJEB26092, sample SAMD00036274) | human gut metagenome | host: Homo sapiens | study: EMG produced TPA metagenomics assembly of...
GTTCCGTTCTGGGTTTCAGGTTTTACTTTCAGTTTTACCTTGCCGTTCAGTGTGTCCACGGTTTCTTCACCACCCAGTACGGCGGTGTAGAGGCTAAGCGGAGCATGGATATATAAATCATTTCCCAGACGTTTGAATACAGGATCGTCTGGAATGACAAAGGTGATGTACAGATCGCCTGCAGGACCACCGTTTACCCCCGGTGCACCATGACCACGCAATTTGATAGTCTGTCCGTTGGCTATACCTGCCGGAACAGTGATACGTATGTTCTTTCCGTTTACATTAAGCACTTGTTTGTGTGTTTCGGCGGCTTCACGCAATGAAAGTTGTAATTCAGCATTATAGTCCTGTCCACGGAATCCGGCGCTTCGTCCGCCGTTTGCACCGCCACGATGCCCGAACAGTTCTTCAAAGAAATCAGAGAAACCACCTGCGCTGCCACCGAAATGTGCACCGGTGAATTCTTCTCCTCCATTGCCGGAATACCAGTAACTGCCGTTACCGTCCGTACCGAATCCGCTTCCGGCTCCGCCAAACCCTCCGAATCCACCGGGCACCTCCATATTGTTGCTTTTGTTTTTCAAATTCGTCGGCATGTTTCCAGTGTTCCCCGTATTCGTCGTATTTCTTACGTTTTTCCGGGTCACTCAGTACTTCGTTGGCTTCATTTATCTCCTGAAACTTATCTTTGGCTCCAGGATCATTCGGATTCAAGTCAGGATGGTATTTGCGGGCCAGCTTACGGAAAGCCTTCTTGATATCATCTTGGGTGGCGCTTTTGTCCACTCCCAATACTTTGTAATAGTCTATGTAAGCCATATTATATATTTGTTAAATTTCATCTGCTTTAAGAGAAACAAAATATATGCCAATTGGTTGTGTTCTGTTTTTATTTTATTATCTTTGCAGCGAATTTTTAGAAATTATTCTAAAGGAAATGAGGGGATTGGCAATCATATTCAGGTTTTTTATGCTATTAGTCCTGCTGCTTCCTGTGGTTGCTCTGTGTCCTGTGAAGGCGGAAAACGACCTCGGAAGGGCCTATCCTTATTGTCACTTCTTATAATCCCGAAACGCGTAGTATTTCTGACAACCTGTCTGCTTTTATGGATGAATACCGACAGCGTGGCGGCAAGTATACTCCGATCATAGAGAGTATGAACTGCAAGAATTTGTCCGAGGCTTATCTGTGGAAATCGCGTATGGCCTCCATCCTTGGTAAGTATAAAGGGAAAAACCGTCCGTCACTGGTTATATTGCTGGGGCAGGAGGCATGGTCGGCTTATATTTCACAAGACACGGAGATAGCTAAAAAGACTCCGTCCATCTGTGGTATGGTCAGTGTCAACGGACTGGTATTGCCTGATGATAGTATCGACACACGGGTATGGGAACCTGAAAGTAAGAATATTTATACGGATTTCGGCGATTATAATATTGTTGCCGGTTATGTATATGAATATGATGTCGATAAAAACATAGAGTTGATGCGTCGCTTTTATCCTGATATGCGCCGTGTGGCATTTATATCGGATAATACCTATGGCGGGTTGTCTATGCAAGCCTTGGTTAAAAAGGAGATGAAGAAGTACCCCGATTAGAAACAATTTGGCTGGACGGCCGTACGGAAACCTTTATGGAAGTGAGTGAAAGGATGCGCAGGTTGCCTCAAAATACGTGTGTGTTATTGGGAACATGGCGTGTGGACTGTACGGAGAGTTATGTTATTGGTAATACGACTTATATGCTGCGCGATGCGAATCCCACCCTGCCTGTGTTTACTATTGCATCTGTGGGGCTGGGACATGGGCATTGGGAGGATATACTCCCGAGTACCATGCGGTAGGAAAGAATATAGGCGCGGTTACTTATGATTTTTTGGATAAAGGGGATAGAGAAGGGGTGGACTTGGTGACTATTCCCGGAAACTATACTTTTGATATAAAGCGTTTGCATGAATTCAAATTGGATTCATTGAATCTTCCTCAGGGAGCGGTGTTGGTGAACAAGACTCCTTCGTTTTATGAGCAGTATAAATATTGGGTCATAGGGGTTGTTTCGGCGTTCATGTTTCTGATAGCCTGTTTCTTGATAGCCATATATTATATTATCCGTATCAACCACTTGAAACATAATCTGGAAGTATCCGGCGAGGAACTGCTGGTAGCCAAGGAGAAAGCGGAGGAATCCAACAGGCTGAAGACGGCTTTTCTGGCCAATATGAGTCACGAAATACGCACTCCCTTGAATGCCATTGTGGGATTTTCCAGCGTGTTGGTCAGTGATGATTCCTCTCCTGCCGAGAAAGAGCTGTATTGTGATATCATTCAGAAGAATTCCGATTTGTTGTTGCACCTCATAAATGATATTCTGGACATCTCGCGCATGGAATCCGGAAGGATAAAATTCGTATGGGAAGAATGTGATGTGGTAGAGTTGTGTCAGACGGCTTTGTCTACAGTGGAGTATGGACGCAAGACCAGTGCTTTGTTTCTGTTTGAAACTCCTGTGCCTTCGCTGGTTGTCAAGACGGATGCCCAGCGTCTGAAGCAGGTGTTGATTAATTTGCTGTCCAATGCCGCAAAATTTACTCCGTCCGGTTCTATCAAACTGACGGTTGCCATAGACAAACAGCATCAGCAGTTGGAATTGTCAGTGTCGGATACCGGTTGCGGTATTCCGCCCGATAAGAGTGAAAAGGTATTTGAACGTTTCGAGAAATTGAATGAATATTCCCAAGGTACGGGGCTGGGATTGGCCATTAGCAGGCTGATAATCGAGAATCTGGGAGGTAAGATATGGGTGGACAAGGATTATACCGAAGCGCCCGATTTGTATTCACGCATCCTTTGACTAAAAAAGAATAAAGAATAGAGAAATGAAATATAGAATATGTATCAGTGCCCTGCTGTTGTGGGCAGGTATGCAGTTGTCTGCATCCAATAATCAGGAAGAAGTGGTTATCAAGATTATAGAAACCAGTGATGTGCACGGGAATTTCTTTCCGTATAACTTTATCGAACGGAAAGAATGGAGTGGAAGTCTTGCCCGTGTTCATTCCTTTGTGAAAGAACAGCGTGAGAAATATGGGGATAATTGCCTGTTGATGGATAATGGGGATATCCTGCAAGGTCAGCCTACAGCTTACTATTATAATTTCATGGATACCGTGTCTACTCATGTTGCGGCGGATATGATGAATTATATGGGATATGTGGTAGGTAATATGGGTAACCATGATGTAGAGACTGGGCATGCGGTGTACGACCGTTGGATAAAACAGTGCGATTTTCCGGTACTGGGGGCTAATATAATAGACAATGCCACTGGAAAACCTTATCTGAAACCCTACGAGGTGTTGGAGCGTGACGGAGTGAGGATAGCGGTTCTGGGTATGATTACTCCGGCCATTCCTTCATGGTTGCCGGAGAAATTATGGAGTGGTCTGCATTTTGAGGAAATGGAGCCCTGCGCACGCAAATGGGTGAAGATTATAAAGGAAAAAGAGAATCCTGATGTCATTGTGGGATTGTTTCATGCCGGAAAGTCGGGCAACGTGTTGGGACAGGTGGTGGAAGATGCCTCTATGGATGTAGCCAAACGGGTTCCGGGCTTTGATGTGGTGCTGATGGGGCACGACCATACTAGGGAATGTGTAAAGGTGCAGAATGTGGCAGGAGACAGTGTGCTGGTCATTGACCCGGCAAACAATGCCAATGTAGTTTCGGATGTGACCCTGACCGTAACAAAGAAAGATGGGAAAGTAGTGGAGAAGTCGGTGGAAGGTAGATTGGCGGATATGAACAAGTATCCTGTCAGCCGGGAGTTTATGGATAAGTTTGCCCCTCAATACAAGGCTGTAAATGACTTTGTATCCCGTAAAATCGGTACAATTTCACGTACCATCACAGCGAAGGATGCTTATTTCGGTTCTTCTCCTTTCATAGACTGATTCATCAGTTGCAATTGGAAATTTCGGGTGCTGAAGTGTCTTTCTGTGCTCCGTTGTCCTTCCGGGCAGAGATTAAAGAAGGAGACATCTATGTGAGTGATATGTTCAATTTGTACAAGTACGAGAACATGCTGTATGTGATGGAACTTTCGGGCAAGGAAATTAAAGGTTTCCTGGAAATGGCATACGCATCTGGACTAATCAGATGAAGAGTTCCGAGGACCACCTGATGCTTTTCAAGGAGCCGGTGGAGAAGGGGAAGCGTGCTAATTTCAAGAATTTCAGCTTTAACTTTGACTCTGCCGCAGGCATTAATTATACGGTGGACGTGACCAAGCCGGCAGGAGAGAAAATCACGATTCAGAGCATGTCGGACGGGACTCCTTTCAGTATGGATAAGGTTTATAAAGTGGCTTTGAATTCTTACCGTGGGAACGGTGGCGGAGATTTACTGACTCTTGGAGCTGGAATTTCCAAGGAAGATTTGGCAAAACGTATTATTTTGCAACCGATAAGGATTTGCGTTATTATCTGATGCAATATATTGAGCAGGAAAAAAAGTGCTGCATCCTCATGCTATGCACCAGTGGAAGTTTATTCGCGGAGATGGACTGTGCCTGCCGACGAAAAAAGACTATCAAATTGTTGATTTGGCGAGGAAAAGAAATAAATAGTTGAGCAAGAGAAGGTACATAGTAGCCCCGTTATTACTGCTGGCGCTGTTTTTAACGTATCAGGTAAGTATCACTTTGTTTACCCACGTTCATATTGTGAACGGGGTGATGATTGTGCACTCTCATCCTTCGTCCGAAAAACACCATACGCATACCACAGGCAGGTAATCTTAATTGCTCATCTGAGCACTATCCAGACTCTGGAGCCGGGGGGGCAGACAGAGATGACTGTATTCCGTCCTGTGTTGTATGTTTTGGAATACAAGACAAATACTTTCCGCGCGAAAGCGCTTTTGTGCGCAAATGTATCCATTTGCGCGCTCCTCCTTTTTATTGCTGAAACATAAGGTATATCTGTTGACGGGATACATTCGGATAATCCGTTCAACAGATGCGGATGTGCTTTTTGCCGTAGAGCTGCACACATTCTTTTAATTGAATAAACCGAAACATTTTTAGTAATAGAAAAAAATAGATGAAACAATATATTCTGTTACTCGTGCTCATGGTGATGGGTGCGGGTATCCATGCGTATGCAGAAGATGTAAATCCTGTGAAGGAAGGAAATGTGATTTCAGGTCATGTAGTGGAAAAAAGGCACGGAGAACAGCCTTCCGTATGCTACCATATTGATTGTGGAAACCGGGCAAGGTACGGTGAGTAACGAGGACGGGGAGTTCCGTTTCAAGAAGGTTCCGGCAGGAAAGTACACATTGAGGGTTCAGCTACTGGGCTATGAGACACAGGAAAAGAAAGTGACCGTCAGTAACGACTTCACGGTAGATGTTCATTTTTTGATGAGTGATGAAAGTATTATGACGGACGAGGTGGTTGTATCGGCCAATCGCAATGAGACAAGTCGCAAGGTGGCTCCGGTGGTAGTCAATGTGATGAATGCCAAGCTGTTCGAATCGGTGAACTCTACCGATTTGGCTAAATCCTTGAATTACCAGTCGGGGCTGCGTGTGGAGAACAACTGCCAGAACTGCGGCTTCCCTCAAGTACGTATCAATGGGCTGGAAGGACCTTATTCTCAGATTCTTATCAATAGTCGTCCGGTAGTCAGTGCTCTGTCCGGTGTGTATGGCTTGGAGCAGATTCCGGTGAATATGATAGAGCGTGTAGAGGTTGTCCGCGGAGGAGGGTCGGCCTTGTTTGGTGCTAATGCAGTGGGCGGAACCATCAATATCATCACGAAAGACCCCATCAACAATTCATTTCAGGTTTCTTCAACAATGTCCAATATGAACGGCAAGGTGTGGGAACAGTATATGGGAGCCAACGCCTCTTTGGTGTCAAAAGACAATACGTATGGCATCGCTTTGTATCAGTCTTATCGGAACCGTAATCCGTATGATGCGGACGGGGACGGTTTCTCGGAGTTGGGAAAGCTGAATATGAATACGTTCGGGCTGCGCACCTATTACCGTCCTACGCAGTTCAGCCGTATCAGTCTGGAATATCATACCACGAATGAGTTCCGCCGCGGAGGGAATAAATTTGATTTGCAGCCGCACGAAACGGATATCACCGAACAGACCAAGCACGTTATCAATAGTGGCGGATTAAGTTATGATTTGTTTTGGAAAGAATACAAGCATAAGCTTTCTTTCTATTCTTCCATCCAGCATACCGACCGTAACAGTTATTATGGTGCGCAACAGGATGCGAATGCATACGGAAAGACGAAAGATCTGACTTGGGTGGCAGGCGGCATGTATGTGGGTAATTTTGAGAAAGTTTTATTCTCTCCTGCTACTTTTACCGCCGGGCTGGAGTATCAGAACAACTCCCTGCACGATGTTATGACCGGTTATCACCGTGATATGAAACAGGATGTGCGCATTGCCAGCGCTTTTGTGCAGAACGAATGGAAAATGAATCAGTTTGTATTCCTGGCCGGGTTCCGTCTGGATGACCATAACCTGATTGACAATCCCATCTTCAGCCCCCGTCTGAACCTGCTCTATAAGCCCAGTGACAAACTGCAGGCACGTATTACCTGGTCTACCGGTTTTCGTGCTCCGCAGGCATACGATGAGGATTTGCACGTTACGGCAGTAGGAGGTGAGGGCGTGCTTATCAAGTTGGCGGAAGGGCTGAAGCCTGAGCATTCTAACAGCATCAGCGGCTCCATTGACTGGACGGCGAATATCGGTCATTTCCAGACCAATTTGTTATTGGAAGGATTCTATACCGGATTGGATGACGTGTTTGTACTGGAGGATATGGGCCATGACCAGAATGGTAACAAGGTGAAGGAGCGTCGTAACGGTAACGGGGCACGTGTGTATGGCGTGAATCTGGACGGAAAGATTGCACATGGACGTGATGCGGCTTTACAGGTGGGCTTCACGGTGCAGCGCAGCGAATATACTGAGCTGGAGGCATGGAGTGAGAATCCTGAGGTAGCGCCGGTGAAGCGGATGCCCCGTACTCCTGACTATTACGGTTATTTCACATTGACATCTGCTCCGTTCAAGAATTTCGACTGCTCCTTGTCCGGTGTGTACACAGGCCGGATGCATGTGCCGCATTTCGCACCGACAGAGTTGCCCGAGGAATATATAGGACAATATATCGCTAAAGATGAAATGGTGCATACTCCTGATTTCTTTGATTTGAATGTGAAACTGAATTACACATTTGTATTGAATGACCATATCAAATTGCAGTTAAACGGTGGAGTACAGAATATTTTTAATGCTTTCCAAAAGGATTTGGACAAAGGTGGTTATCGTGACTCGGGTTATTTCTATGGGCCTACACAGCCTAGAACGTATTTGTGGGGATCAAGATTACGAATTGAATAATCTGCTGATTTGTCAATGTGCTAATATGTCAATGGGGTACGCTTTGTTCCGCATGGCACATTAGCACATTGTCACATTGACAAATTAACAGATTGATTTATTACCAACTACTGACAAGTGACTATACTTTTCTGTAATCCGGAATCCCGGATCGGGATAATTATATAAGGGGAAGCGGTGTTCTGTTTCTCCTTCCATATATTTCCACAGACTGGCATATTCTTCTTTCTTCTCGCCCATTTCCTGCAATTGCAGCATATATTGCCAGATAGACTTGTTTTCCTTGATGTATATTTTTTCCATCTGATGAATAATCGGACTATGCTGGCGGGTTGGGTCATGGTCAAATTCCAGTATCCGTTTTCCCTCTTTTGTCATACCGATAGTTACGAAAGTCATGCTCTTGCCTATACCCGGCAGGTTCAGTACGCTGCGGTCTGTTGCTACGAAAGGAATCTGATGGAAGGTGCAGAAACGCTGTACGGCTGCCGCACGGTCTTTACTGTTTCTCAACAGGTTCAAGAACTCCTTTTCTTGCTCTGCGGAGAGTTTTCCCCATACCTTTTCCTCTTCTTTCTCCTGCAAGGAGCGGCTGTTAGGTGCAAATACGGCATAATTCTCCTCAAATCCTTTTACCGAGAAGGTGTAATAGCATAGTACACCCAGCCCATTCAATACTTTGCGCAGCTTGGCGGTGTGTCCGCGACGGGAAGCCGCCACATTATATACTAACTGGTTGGTGATAGTCCACCCGGCTGCCAGTATCTTGCGGATAGCTTCACGCGCTTCGGGTGTTACTTCCAGTGGAGTCTGGAAATGCGTTTGAATCAGAAATTGTCTGACCCCTACGGCAGATGCCTTTTCTTTGAACTCACGTAAGATATCCAATAGTTCGTCATTGATTCGCATGGGCAGATATACCGGGAGCCGGCTGCCCAGGCGTACTCGTTGCAGTTCCGCATATTTCTCTCCTTTCGGCGCGTTGCAGGTTTGCGTTTTCGTTTGCGGACAGCCATTTTGTAGACGCTTCCAATATATTGCGCAAGGTCTTGTTCTGGCTCATCAATGCATCGCCTCCCCGTAATCAGGATATCCCTGAGCTGAGTGTCGTTCTCGAAATATTCCATCAGTTTTCTCAACCTCTTGTCCCAGCTCTCTTTCGGTTTCAATTCCTCGAAGTTGAAGTTCAGACGTTCACTTTGAAAAGTCGTACATGCGCTGGCAGGATGCACATAGCCGCCGCAGGCACGTCCCATCGAGTCGGGGATAAGAATGGCCACATCGGGATAACGGCGGTGAATGTTGTGCCCGTCCGGCAGCAGCCATCCGGCAGCGTTGGGCTTTCCGTCCTCTACTGCATCTTCTTTTTCCCATGCGTGGATGTTACCGTAAGTTTCTACCAATTGGGAAGAGTACAAGATATAGCTGCGTATGGCTTCGTCATCATATCCTTTTCCGGTAGGATTCAATAATGACAAATAATAAGGGGTGATGAAGACAGGCATTCCTTTCTTGCGTGCTTTGTGATAAAGCTGCAAGGTTTCTTCGGACAGGGAGTTGCCTAGCATCCGGTTCAGTTCGGTAGGGCTTTTTACGGCCATTGCCAGATGAAAACGGGCTTCGTTCCACCATTGGCAGACCAGCCGGCGTTTGTCCTCTTCCGTGCTTCCTTCAGGAAAAAGGTAGCGGCTGGAGGGTGCGTGTCTGTTTTCTATTTTCTGGATAAGAAGGGAGATGATACGTTCTTTGTTTTGTCGGCGGATAGCCCGGACATCCTCATTCAGTCCGCTGGGCCAGCGTTTCATCCACTGTTGCACTTGTTTTTCATCAGGTAGCTCCTCTTCTTCGTGATAAAGCCGGTCGAACTGGTGATACAGGTCAATCCATAAATCAACGGAAATCTCTTCATTGATGATACGATTCGTTAAAAACTTCCAAAGCAGTGAGATGGTTTCTATTTTAATCTCCTGTTCTGTAGAGGCTTCGTAAATGGTTTTTCCATCGTTATCTATCAGTCTTTTAATTTGCCTTGTGGCAGCAGGATTGTAAATAGGACCGGATAATAGATAATCGTTCAGCTTATTCTTGAAAGCTGTTTCATCCTGCTTTCTGAAGCCAATGAAGTGAGTTGGGTTAATCGGGTTTCGAATAGTGTTTTAATGCCATGGGTGGATAACATCTTATTCTTTTGTTTCATAAGCAAACGGTTGTTAAGAAAGTGAATACTATAAATAACATATTTCTCGTAGAAAAGTTATCAAACTGTTAACTTCATGCTGCTAAGATAGTAAAAAAGCTTCTTTTTATGCAAATTCCTTAACAAAAAAGACGTTTTTTTATAAATAGCATTATTTTTATAGAGTACATTTGCTTTGTGCTTTCGTCTTTTTTTAAAGCCCGGAGCTTTTATCGGGAAACGAAGAAATTCGTAGTTTTGTTAGAGCTTTGCTTGTTTGCAGGTCAATCAAGCTGAAGAGAAACCTCATTTTAATAAATGGAAAAACAACATAGAAGTAAATAAATGGAACTGAAACAACTTTTTACCTTTGCAGCAGCCTGTTCGCTGGCACTTTCGGTATCGGCGCAAGATAGAGTACACTATACAGGCACGGAGCTGTCTAACCCTACCTGTCATGACGGGCAATTGTCACCCGTGGTAGGGGTACACAATATTCAGGTGATGCGTGCCAACCGGGAACATCCTGCACCCGATAACGGCAATGGATGGACATACAATCATCAGTCCATGTTGGCTTATTGGAACGGACAATTCTATATGCATTATCTTTCCGATCCTTCGGACGAGCATATTCCTCCCTCACAAACTTTCCTGATGACCTCGAAAGACGGTTATCACTGGACAAACCCGGTGACCCTTTTCCCTATCTACCGGGTTCCCGATGGCTATACCAAGCCCGGACGCACAGACAAGGCGAAAGATCTGGATGCCATCATGCATCAGCGTGTAGGCTTTTATGTGTCAAAGAGCGGCCGACTGATAGCTATGGGAAACTATGGCGTGGCGCTGGACAAGAAAGATGACCCGAATGACGGGAACGGAATAGGCCGTGTGGTTCGCGAAATTAAAAAGGACGGTTCCTTCGGCCCCATTTATTTCATTTATTATAACCATGCGTTCAATGAAAAGAATACCTCTTATCCTTATTTTAAACGGAGTAAAGACAAGGAGTTTGTAAAAGCCTGTCAGGAGATTCTGGATAATCCCCGCTACCGTATGCAGTGGTGGAGGAAGCCGACCGCAATGACCCGTTGATTCCTTTACACAAGGAATACAAAGCGTATTGTGACTATACCTTGCCCGACGGCGTTTGGTAAGCCTGTGGAAACATGCCCTGACTTCCATCAGCGAGGATGGCGGGAACACATGGCGCAACCGGTGGAACGTGCGAAAGGTTTTGTAAACAGTAATGCGAAGATTTGGGGGCAGCGTTTGAGTGACGGTACATACGCCACGGTGTATAATCCTTCCGAGTTTCGCTGGCCGCTGGCTATCTCGCTCAGTAAGGACGGGCTGGAATATACGACCTTGAATCTGGTGCACGGCGAGATTACACCGATGCGTTACGGAGGTAATTATAAATCATTCGGTCCTCAGTATGTACGGGGTATTCAGGAAGGTAACGGGACTCCTCCCGATGGTGATTTATGGGTGACTTACAGTATGAATAAAGAGGATATGTGGGTGTCTCATATTCCTGTGCCTGTCCGCGCACACGCCAGCGAGCATGCTGACGACGATTTTGCCGGCTACAAAGATTTGAGCGAACTGACCGACTGGAATTTGTATTCCTTGCAGTGGGCTCCCGTATCACTGGATGGAAAATGGCTGGTGCTGCAAGACAAGGACTTATTCGATTATGCCCGTGTGGAGCGTAAGATACCTGCTACAAAAGAACTGAAAGTATCTTTCGAACTGATGGCGGAACAGAACGATAAAGGACTTTTGCAGATAGAATTTCTGGATGAAAACGGCATTGCCTGTTCCCGTCTGGAACTGACTCCCGATGGACTTTTCCGTGCCAAAGGAGGTGCGCGGTTTGGTAATTTGTTGAAGTATGAACCGGGCAAGACGTATAAGGTAGAAGTGGAGCTTTCTGTTGCCAACCGCATGGTAATTGTCTATGTGGATGGAAAGAAAGTGGGGCAACGTATGTTCTTTGCTCCCGTTCCGGCCATCGAGAGAGTGATGTTCCGCACCGGAGCGCAACGGACTTATCCTACGGTGGATACTCCGGCGGACTGGTATGGCATTCTGCCGAATGCAGGTGAGCAAGAACCTTTGTGCACCTATCGTATAGCCCATTTCAAGACGGCTTCTGCTGATAAGGATGCCGGTGCAGCCTTCTTGAAATATAAGGATTTCAAGCCCTATGTGGATTATTTCAACAGCATGGAGGATGAGAATATAGCCCAGGCTATTCCCAATGCCCGTGCATCTCAATGGATGGAAGAAAACATTCCTCTTTTCGAGTGCTCTCAAAAAGAACTTTGAGGAAATGTATTATTATCGTTGGTGGACGCTGCGCAAGCATATCAAGGAAACTCCGGTGGGCTATGGCATGACCGAATTTCTGGTAAACCGTTCGTATGCCGATAAATACAATCTGATAGCTTGTGCCATCGGTCATCATATTTATGAGAGCCGCTGGTTGCGTAATCCGGAATACTTGAATCAGATTATCCATACTTGGTATCGGGGTAACGAAGGAGGCCCGATGGCTAAAATGACCAAGTTCAGCTCGTGGAATGCGGATGCGGTACTGGGACGTTACATGGTCGATGGAAACAAGGAGTTCTTGTTGGATATGGTAAAGGATTTGGAAGCGGAATATGCCCGTTGGGAAAAGACAAACCGCCTGCCCAATGGACTTTACTGGCAGGGAGATGTGCAGGATGGTATGGAAGAATCCATCAGCGGAGGCCGTCGTAAGCAATATGCCCGTCCCACTATCAACAGTTATATGTATGGCAACGCAAAGCACTCTCTCTTATCGGCATCATGACAGGAGATGAGGGCATGGCCATGAAATATGGATTGAAAGCCGATTCCATTAAAACATTGGTACAGGATAAGTTGTGGAACACAGACCACCATTTCTTTGAAACGATGCGTGGAGATGCGTCCGCCGAGGTACGCGAGGCTATCGGCTATATCCCTTGGTATTTCAATTTGCCGGATGCTTCTTCCAAATACACTGTGGCATGGAAGGAAGTGATGGACGAGAAAGGTTTTTCCGCACCTTACGGACTTACCACTGCCGAGCGCCGTCATCCTGAGTTCCGCACGCATGGCGTAGGTAAGTGTGAATGGGATGGGGCTATCTGGCCGTTTGCATCTGCACAGACTTTGACCGCAATGGCCAATTTCATGAATAATTATCCTCAGACTGTATTGACAGACAGCGTGTATTTCCATCACATGGAACGCTATGTGGAGTCGCAGCATCACCGTGGCCGCCCCTACATAGGCGAGTATCTGGATGAGGTGACCGGTTATTGGTTGAAAGGAGATCAGGAACGCAGCCGTTATTACAATCATTCTACTTTTTAATGATTTGATGATTACCGGTTTGATAGGACTCCGTCCGCGCATGGATAACACAGTGGAGGTGAATCCGTTGATTCCCGAAGGAAAGTGGGATTATTTCTGTTTGGATAATGTGTTGTATCATGGCCGTAACCTCACTATTTTGTGGGATAAGGACGGCAGCCGTTACCAGCGTGGAAAAGGTCTGCATATCTATGTGGATGGAAAGGAAGTGGGACACTCCGATACATTGACCCGTGTCCTTTGTGAGAATGTGTTATAATTTTGAATAAAGGGGATGTCTTAAGATAATAAACAGACTGTTGAAAGAAAAAATGAATTACAGAAAATTCTTAATAGCTGCTTTGTTAGTTATGTCTTTCGCCGTGCAGGCGAAGGACATAACTGTTACCCGCCTGACGTGTGAGATGCGCGAAGGAAGAGTGACCACCTCTGATACCCCTCGTTTGGGATGGCAGATGAGTTCGCCGGAAAATGGCACGCGGCAGACCGCTTATGAGATAGAGATTCGGGATGTATGGGCAGGAAAAGTAGTCTGGAACAGCGGCAAAGTAAAATCCGCTCAAAGCCAGTTGGTTTCCTGTGCGGATGCGGTCTTGGAGAAGGACAGGCATTATACTTGGCGTGTCCGTGTCTGGGATGAGGCTGATACGCCTTCGGCATGGAGTGCGCCTTCTGATTTCAGTATCCTGACTTCCGAAGCAGCTTTCGCCGGCAGTGAATGGATTGGGGCCATTACCCGTAAGGATGCCCGCATACCCGAAGGTCGGAAATATCATGGCAGTGAACTGAAAAGCCTGAGGCAAAGGCGCCTGGGATGCTGTGGATACTTTGGCAAAGAAAAGTATTTATCTGCGCCGTGAGTTCCATGTGGCAAAGAAAGTGAAGACGCCACGGCGTATGTATGTGGCTTGGGCTTTTATGAATTTTCGCTGAATGGAGAAAAAGTGGGAG
>ENA-OQCD01000302-OQCD01000302.1-human-gut-metagenome-genome-assembly--contig:-NODE-302-length-13935-cov-2.107764_pt1 | contig 13935 bp, 18 predicted proteins | sample MGYA00242755_ERZ504571 | MGnify/ENA primary metagenome ERZ504571 (study PRJEB26092, sample SAMD00036274) | human gut metagenome | host: Homo sapiens | study: EMG produced TPA metagenomics assembly of...
ATAACACTAATAAAAAATCACAGCTATGTTAAAAGGCTAAAGTCAGTCAGTACGTTGCTGTTCTTAATGGGCGTCTCTACAGGAACAGCTTACGCGGTTGCCGAATCCGGTATAACCGATGTGAAAATCACACAACAAAATGGCTCTTGTACCGGTATTGTGAAAGACACAACAGGTGAAACCGTTATCGGTGCATCTGTGGTAGTAAAAGGTACCACCAACGGAACAATCACCGGTATTGACGGTGACTTCTCTTTAAACAATGTCAAACAAGGAGACATTATCCAGATTTCTTTCGTTGGATATAAAACGGTAGAAGTAAAATGGAATGGTCAGCCTCTAAACGTTACATTAAAAGACGACACGGAAATGTTGGGAGAGGTTGTAGTTACCGGTTACGGTGGTCAACAGTTACGTACCAAAGTAACTAACTCTATTTCGAAAGTAAAACAGGAGAGCTTAAACGTAGGTATGCACTCCAATCCTGCACAAGCATTATCCGGTGCCGTAGCCGGCTTGAAGGTTATCCAATCATCAGGTAGCCCCGGCGCAACTCCTACCATTATCTTGCGTGGTGGTACCAACTTGGATGGAACCGGTTCTCCACTCGTTGTAGTAGACGGACAACTTAGAGACTCTATGAGTGATATCAACCCTGAAGACATTGAGTCTATGGATGTATTAAAGGATGCCGGTGCTACTGCACTTTACGGTGCACGTGCCAGTAACGGTGTAATCCTTATTACCACCAAAAGAGGTAAAGCAGGTTTCCGCGAAATTAACTTCAAGGCTAAATTAGGTTTGAGCTATGCACGCACTCCTTATGAATTTTTGGAAGCAGGCGAATATATCAAAGCTATGCGTAAAGCACACTGGGATGCAGGACACTTGTTTCAAGACAAAGACGGAAACACAAAAACTATTGGGGTAATTGGGAAAGTTACCTGAACGGTAAACACCTTTCGGTACCGGTAACAACCTGGATCAGGACATTTACAGTACTCAGTCTTAAACGAAGACAACAAATATCTGCTGGGCAGAGGATGGCAGACAGTGACAGACCCTATTACCGGCAAAGAAATTTTATACAAGAATACGGATGTAGATAAATATAACCTGAATGATCCCGCATTCTCACAGGACTACAACATCAATATGTCTGGTGGTAATGACCGTGGCACCTACTACGCCGGTTTGGGATACAACCGTCAGGAAGGTGTTCCTGTCAATACATTCTACGAACGTTATTCATTCATTACCAACGCCAGCTATAAAATTGCAGACTGGCTAACTTCCACTTCGTCACTAAACTATAATCGTGCCAATTGGAAAAACATGCCCGGCTCCAACGGTTCTGAGTTAAATTATTTCGGACGAGTACGTTCACTTCCTCCTACTGTTCTTTTTTGAGGATGAAGAAGGCAACATGAAAACTAGGTCCGGGCACCGCTGATGGTAACCAAATGTACCAACCCGACCAATGGTGGAATGACAATCAAAAGCGATAAGTTCACAATGAGCCAATCCTTTAAGATTGATATTCTGAAAAAATCTGTCATTGACAGCCAACATGAACTGGTATTACTCTGAAACATATCAGGAAAGTTTCACAAAAGATTATGAAAATACTCCCGGAAACTTCGTGCGTACAAGATCGGCTACAGCTTATTATAACCGCGATTTCCGCCAAACATACAATGCCGTATTAAACTATAACGAAACCTTCTTCCTTGACCATCATGTAGAAGTGATGTTAGGTATGGAATACTACAACAAATACCAACGCGGATTTGAGGCACAAGGCCAAGGTGCACCTACCGACGACCTCCCCGATTTGTCACTGACCGATAAGGGCGAAGGTAAACGTACTATCAATTCATGGCATGAGAAACAACGCATCCTGTCATTCTTCGGACGTTTAAATTATGATTTTAAGGACAAATACCTGTTGTCATTCGTTTTCCGTCGCGACGGTTACTCCTCTCTGTTAGGTGACAACCGTTGGGGATTCTTCCCCGGAGTATCTGCCGGATGGATTTTCGGACGCGAAGACTTCATTAAAGAAGCCATTCCCGTAATGTCATTCGGTAAGTTGCGTGCCAGCTACGGTATCAATGGTAATGCGTCAGGTATTGGTGCCTATACCTTACAGGGAAGCTACGGTTCAAGCAACAGCAACGGTTCATTCAACTATAACGGAAATACTTCTTATCTCATCACAGAACTTCCCAACCCTAACCTGAGATGGGAAAAAACCGCTACCTTTGAAGTGGGGGCAGACTTGAGCTTCTTTGCCAACCGACTGAACACTAACCTGACATATTATAACCGGCTGACATCAGACAAATATGCAGCATTGAGTTTCCCGACCTCTACTGGTTTCTCATCTGTAACAAACAATAATGGTGAATTCCGCAACCAAGGTATCGAAATCGAACTTTCAGGAAAAATTATCGACAGCAAAGATTGGACATGGAGCGCCTCAGGAAATATCGCATTCAACAAGAATAAAATCGTTTCATTACCGGACAATGGTATGGAAAGAAACCGTATCAATGCATTCCAAGTATATACCGGAAACGGAGATGAGAAAAAATGGGTAGGCGGACAACAGGAAGGTCAAGAACCGGGCATACTGTATTTATACCAAGCAGATGGCATTTACCGCTCATACGATGAAATTCCCGCCAATCTGGTGAGAAAATATGGCTCCAGAACTTACTATGGACCTGAGGCATGGAACAAACTGACAGCAGAGCAACAAAAATGCCACTACGAACTTCCCTATCCAACCGGGTGACACGAAGTTCCATGATGTAAATGGCGATGATGTAATCGATGAATTCGATAAAGTAAAAGTGGGAGCTACCTCTCCACGCTGGACCGGTGGTTTCAATACTACTCTCAGATGGAAAAAACTTCCAACTATACGGACGCTTTGACTATGCTCTAGGCTTCTGGTTGTATGAAAATAGTGGGACACAAAGTACTACTCCATGGTTCATGGGATGTTACCAAGGAACATACAATACACCGACAATGTACTATGATACTTGGTCAGAAAGCAATCCGAACGCTAAATACCCACGCTATCTGTTTGCCGACCAAAACGGAAAAAACAACTACATAGCATCCACCATGTTTGCATACAGAGGTGACTATTTAGCTATCCGCGAAATCTCGCTGAGCTATTCATTGCCTGAATCTGCAGCTAAAATGTTGAAGATGCAACGTGCCGAAGTCTCTATTACAGGACAGAACCTGGGTTACATCACCGGTGCGAAAAATGTAGGCTCTCCTGAGCCAACCCAAAAGACAACGGTGCAGTCGGACAAGGCTATTCATTACCACGTACTATTCTGTTTGGGGTTAACTTAACATTCTAATTTAATAACTAAAAAAGACTACAATTATGAGAAATAAAATATTAAAATTAGCATTTCGCTTCAGTGCATTTGCTTTTGCTATCGGCATGACAGGTTGCGATGCTTTAGACTTAGCTCCCATTGACACTTATGGAAGCGGTAACTTCTGGACAAGAAAAAGAACATGTAATCGCTTATATGGACGGAATACACAAAAAATTTCCGTGACCAAATATTCCAGCAACAATATGTATTAGGTGAAGCACGCGGTGGAACCAGTGTTCCCGATGTTGCTGTAGACGGAACTTCGGTTTCTTATCAGGGTATCGTAAATCAAGCCCTGAATGCCGAGTCTCCGGGAATCACAAACTTTGGTAACATATATGGATGTATTGCGAATATAAATATCATGTTGCAGAAGACTCTGGAAGCCGACTATATGACCGAAGAAGAAAAGGCCTATTATCTGGGGCAAGCTTACGGTTTACGCGCTTTCTATTACTTCGGACTGTACCGCACTTATGGTACTTTACCTCTGCGCTTAGATCCAAATCCGGTAGTAAATGGTGACTTTAACCCAAACAACCTTTATATGAAGCGTTCTGCCGGTTCTGAAGTTATGAAACAAATCAAAGCAGACCTGAAATCTTCACTCGATTACTTTGGCAATAATAACTCTTTCGACCCCAATAACCGTAAGAATTTAAAAGGCTATTGGTCAAAAGCTGCCACTGAATATTTGGCTGCTGAAGTCTACTTATGGAATGCTAAGGTTTCTGTAGATGACAATACAGCAAACAATGCAGACTTAAGCGTAGCCAAAAATCATCTGCAAAGCCTGATGAATAATTATGATCTCTCCTTACAGTCAAACTATGAAGATATATTCAGCGTAAACAATAAAGGCAATAATGAAGTTATTTTCGCTGTAAGATATATGGAAGGAGAAGCATCAAATCCATTTACAGCTCTCATGTACAACTATCAAACCGGAGCTTTCAAAACAGTAGGTTTCAACGATGAAAATGGAAAACCTATGGGAGATACGCTGAAAGTTAGCACCACAGGAATGCAGCGCATAGAATATCTACCGGAGTTCTACCTGTCTTATGACAAGACAGATAGCCGCCGCGATGCGACATTCCTGGGAGCCTATTCACGTAAAGACAATTCATTGGCAGGTACAGTGTACAAAAAATAATGGGACACTTCGATGAATCCATCAATCGCTATATTTGGGACGCTGATGTCATTGTCTATCGTTTGGCGGGCGTATATCTAATGATGGCTGAAATAGCAAATATGGAAGGCGGAGATGTAGCTTCCTATATAAACAAAATACGTGAGCGTGCTTACGGTAAAAATTAGGGTGACGCAACCAAATATGGCTACACCAACGGTAATTTTACAGAAAACGAGCTGGCCATCCTACATGAAAAAGATAAAGAAATGTTAGGAGAAGGACAACGCTGGTATGACCTGAAAACGTATGACATTGACCAAAGGAGGCAAACATCTGGTATTCTGTCCGGAAGGCAGCAAAGATGGTCAAAAGGCTATCTTAACTGAAGCCGAAGCTTACAAACTATACTGGCCGATAGAAACCAATATGATTACCAAAGATCCTGAATTGACTCAAACACCGGGATACTAAATAATCAAAACATCTGTATTACAGATATAGTCGATTTTAACATTGATTTTGGAAGAGGATGCCCGTGAGGGTGTCCTCTTTAATTTTCTATGATGATTTTCCGCAATTCATCTCTAATTACTTATCTTAGCCTAAATGCAACCTTATATCATCTAATCATGCAGAAAACAAAACTAAAATGAAAAAAATGGGTAATTCTCCTCACCGTTTGCCTGTCATCATCAATGCTATTCGCGCAAACAGCATTTTCCCCCCGAACAACATAAAACTGTTTGTTCTGAACGAAGTGACGGACGTTATCTCAGCACCTACGGAGTAGTACATGCCATGCTCAAAGATACCAAACCACTCTATGCATTCCGGCATGATTTCACCCGGCAAGAATTTGCCGAATGGCAAAAAGAGGTACGGACAGCATGATAGAAATCATGCATCATCCCCACATCACCGGTCAAGCCAATACCTGTTTGTATAGAGAAAATACAGAAAGACGGTTATCGGCAAGAGAAATGGGAGTTCTATCCACTGCCTCACTGTGTTTCTACTTTTTTATATACTGATTCCCGATAAAGTTAAAATACCCGGTCCTGCCGTACTCTGCATTCCCGGCTCGGGTATGACAAAAGAAAACCTCATCGGAGAAGTTTCCGCCAACAATATGCGGGCGGCTATGGCCTTAAACATTGCAAAACAAGGATACATCTCAGTTGCCGTAGATAATGCGGCAGCGGGAGAGGCAGCCGACCTGGAACCTTTGACAGGAACAAGTTATGATTATGATACTCCGTCACGCATTTTGCTGGAATTGGGATGGAGCTATTTAGGCTACACTTCTTTTCTAAATAAACAAGTTTTGGAATGGATGAAATGCCAACCCTTCATACGCAAAGACCGCATTGTTGTCAGTGGTTTCTCATTGGGGACTGAACCTTTAATGGTATTGGGCGTCATGGACCCTTCCATTTACGCTTTTATCTACAACGATTTCTTATGCCAAACACAGGAACGGGCTATCGTGATGACAGAACCGGACCAAAGGGGGCGTCGCCCTTTTCCCAATTCCATCCGTCATTTAATACCCGACTTTTGGAAATACTTTAACTTTCCTGATATAGTGGCTTCTCTTGCTCCCCGCCCCATCATTCTCACAGAAGGCGGACTGGACAGAGACTTCAATTTAGTAAAACGAGCCTATGAAATCAGCGGACATCCGGAAAACGTTGAAACACATCATTATCAGAAATATACGGCACCGGAGACACGTAATACTGCTCAAAATTTACCTGAAGGACTCGGCAGAGCCTCTTTCTATGACTCTGTAAATGTAGATGGGCCGAACCATTACTTCAAAAATGAATTTGTACTGCCATGCTGGACAAAGTCCTGGCCGAATAACTCTTAAAAATAAGACTAAAAAAGCCGCAAGCTTCGTTTCCCAACGTTACTGCGGCTTTCAATCTTATTAAAAACTAATATTATTTCTTCATTATCTCTTCGCAAAGCGTATAGCTGCGAATCATCATTCTGGGAATATGGAACGGTCCCTTGAAGATATTACCCTTAGCCGGCTGTGCCACTGTTCCGTCACGATGCAGATAGCCATACCATCACCATATTCTTTATCAGGGAAATGGGCATAGGTCCAGTCGCTGATTTGCTTATGCATCTCCAGATATTTTTCATTGCCCGTGGCCTGATAAGCATACAGAGTGGCAATAATGGCCTCTGTCTGCGGCCACCAGAACTTCATATCCTGAGAATAATCCTGGGGAGGAAGATTCTTGCAATCACGGAAATTAATGATACCGCCATATTCTTTGTCCCATCCCCAGTCCCAGGACCAGTCAAGGATAGTCAATGCCATATCTACCAATTCTTTATCCCAATTGCGGTACTTGGCCTCTTCCAGAATAAACCAGGCCGTCTCGATGCAGTGTCCCGGATTGATGGTGCGACCGTTGATAGAATCGATAAATTCTCCGTCAGGACCTACCATTTCAAGCAATGCCTTGAATTCAGGATGCATGAAATAAGTACGCAATGCCTTGATGGAACGGTCTATCTGCTCTGTCAGCAACGGGTCGTTGATAGCCGCACGGATGCGTGAAGCGGTATTTACCAGAATCATTGTGATGGAATGTCCCTGCGATTTCAACGTATCCAGATACTTCGGCTCCAATATGCCCGGAGTGTTCAGGAAATGCATGATGCGCTTGAACAGCTCCAGTGCTTTTTCGGCATAAGTATGGTCTCCCGATGCAATGGCGTATTCCGACATGGCAATGGCGGCAAAGCCTTCCGAAAAGACATAACGGCGTTTACGCAACGGAGTTCCGTCTTCCATCACTTCAAAATACATGCGTCCGTCGGCATCGAAACAATGAGCCTCGATAAAGTCGATACAGCTTTTTGAAGCAGCCAGCCATTCGGGATTCTTCTCTATATTATTATAGGCATAAGCTGCGATAAAGCCGAAACGTCCTTGAAACCATACCGATTTGGTGGTGTCCATCAGACTTCCGTCACGGTCGAGGCAAGTGTATACACCACCATGCTTACGGTCAAGACCGTTTTTCAACCAAAACGGAAGAATGTTTTCGGTCAGATCCTTCTTATAGCATGCTGCCCAATTCGACAAATATTCGTTTACATTCATAAAAACAAATGTTTTATTTAGAATTTATTACATCTTTCAAAGAAGTTAATTGCTTCCAGTTCTTTCTTCATGGCAGCTTCTTCTTCATCGGTCATATTTTGGAACGGAGTGCGGTTCTTACCCAAATCCAGCCCAATCAGTTTCATAATGCGTTTGCCACCGACAATATTGCCGCGATAATGGCAGATAACATTGATTACTTCCTGTGCAAAGTTCTGACGTTCGCGGGCCAGTTCCAGGTCTCCGGCTTTCCATGCTTCAATGATGCCTACCAGTTCTTTACCGTTATAATTGGTTGTTCCACCGATACCACCCTGAGCACCGCCCATGGCAAGACAAGGCAGAATTGTTTCATCCTGTCCGTGAAGCATATCGAACTTACCGTTCTTGTAAAGGCGGCACTGGTTATATTCATACATACTTTCGAAAGTATATTTGATACCGGCAAAGTTTGGAATACGTCCGTCCACAGCTTCAAGGAAAGCCACCATTGACAAGAATGCACCGTTGAATGCAGGAATATGATAGAAATAGAAAGGAAGTTCGGGTGCACCGCAAGCGATTTCTTCGCAATATTTCACAAGTTCTTCAATACGGCTCACTTTCGGAAAGGGAGGAGCCATGGCACCGATACCCCATGCGCCAATCTTTTGGGCATGTTCAGCCAAAACGCTTGCTGGACTTCACGCAAGTGCTTCCCACATGTACGATAACCTTAAAACCTTGAGGAGCAACTTCCATCCAACGTTCTGCCAGTTTCATGCGCTCGTCTTCGGTCAGCATATAACCTTCACCGGAAGAACCATTGATAAATACTCCTTGAAGACCATTCTTTACCAGCAATTGGCAATATGCTTCAATCGGTTCATAATTCACTTCTCCGTTTTCATAAAACGGGGTAAAAGGTGCGTCAATAAGTCCGATAATCTTTTCCATAACTATTTTCTTTTAGAGTTTTACTTTTCCTATTTAATTTTCTGATTTTTCCTTCACCGATAACCGGAGCATGCGGGTCTTCGGGATAAACGATGGCAAACTCACCGGGTTGTAAGGTGGCAAACAAGGTGGGTCTATCGCTATAAAGCGCACAGTCTCCCTCCTTTTGGTAAGCCTGAGCCTGATGTTCCAACGTTTCAACAGCCTTCCAACCGATAGTTTCCTGCCCCATCAAAAGGATATGCACATCAATGTAATCGCGATGCATTTCCAGCACTTGCTTGTCGGCAGGAACACATTCGGGATTTACATTATTAATAAATAAGTTATCGCCATCCAGTTCAATGCGTCCCAAAGGAGCATTCAGCAAGTCATGCGTCTTTACATAATCAAATAATTGTTTGAACAGCGGATGAAGGCTTTCTATCCGCGAACTGTTCTCTAATCTTGAAACTATCATCGTTATTTTTTGTATAATTTAATCGACCATATTATCTGTCTTCGGGCGCAGGAAGAACAACTGAAGAGCCAAAGCAACCAGAACGATGACACTCAACATGGCAAAGCCCTGTCCCAATCCACCTCCGTCAGTCCATTTGCCTAAAAGCTCCGTTACGGCTGCACCGGCAAATACGCCTGTCATGTTCATGATTCCGTATGCCGTTCCACGATGTTTGTCTGAAACAAACTGACACAGAATCGGCATATTGTTGGCATCGAAGATACCGTAACCCACACCAAAGAGCAAGCCGGCTCCCACCACACTCACAAAACTGTGTCCGAAACCCAACAGCAACAAGGAAGGAACCGTCAGTCCCAAGCCAATGGCACCGGTATAAACACGTCCGCGGATATTCTTCTGCACCCATTTATCCGACAGGACACCACCCACAATGACACCGATAAATGATGACAGAGCAATGGTTATAGTAGAAATCGGACCTGCCTCAGCCATGGGGATATTCAGACTTTCGGAGAATAATGTCGGAAGCCAGTTCTTGGTTGCCCATCCCGGCAAACTGGGAGCTGCAAAATAGAACAGGATAATCCAGAAAGCCCAGTTGGATAGTACAATTGCCAGTCCGCTGAACACAGACCCTTTCTTGCGAGGCGTTTTCTTTTGCAAGTTTTCTCTATCTTTATATGAGTAGGATTTTCGTGCAGGAACAGCACCAATACCAATGCATAGACAATACCCACAATACCAAACCAATGGAAAGTAAGCTGCCAGGAGAAAGCGGCCGCCACCGTTGCGCCGAAACCTCCGATAGCCTGTCCGGTGTACAGACCGGTCATGTGAATACCGATGGCCAGAGAGCGGGATTTATCCTGATGCCAGTCGGCAATCAGTGAAAGTGCTGAAGGAATATATAGAGCTTCACTCACCCCCATGGTGGCACGCAGCCAGTAAAGTTCATGGAAATCAGTCGCATAACCCATCAAATAAGTCACGGCAGACCATACAAAAAGGCTACCGACGATTAACCATTTACGACTCACCCGATCAGCAATAACACCGGCTACCGGACTCATAAAGCCGTAAATCCACAAAAATACAGCCATCAAAGCTCCAAAAGCCTCAGCCTTATTGAGCTCCACAATGTCCACTTTCATTGCTTCCTGCATAGTAGAAAAGCATCTGGCGGTCCATATAGTTGAGAAGTGCCACAACCCACAAAAGACCTACCACCACCCAAGGATAGATTTTCTTGTTTTTCATTTATATTAAATCAATTCGACTGCGCAAATATAGGAACTTAATTTAATAACACAAATAGATTTAATGAAATATTTTACGATATAACGATTATTTTTTTAAACAGAAGTAAGAATTAAAACAAGATGCTGTTATTGAAACCTTCTTTAAGGTAAAGTAAGTATAAATCATTTAAATTTCATGCAGAATAAAAGAGGGAAAGAAGACCGGCACCCTGCAAAACTCCCCTCCATAAAAGTATAAAAAAAATAATTCGGCGAACTATTATATTAATAAATCACCGAACAATTCATAAATTAATTTATTATATCAGGAAAGAGAGTCACTTCTTTGCCAAATCGTCCATTGTCTTACCCTCGTAAGCACAAATCGCCTGTTTATACTCCTCGGCTATCTGCTTCGGCTCTTTTGGTTGCAATATCATAACCTACCATCACTGTACGACACTCACATTTTACCTCCTGCGTATCCGTTGTCACAGCACGTTGCAATAATGTGAAGCTTTTATGCCCTAACTGAACAACAGCTGTCTCTATTACCAAATGGTCTGAAAAGAATACAGGCGCATAGAAGTTGGCATTGATATTTGCTACTACAATGGCCATCTTATTCCAATCCGCACTCCCCAACACATCTTTTATATAAGTTGTCTTTGCCAAATCATATAAAGAAAAATAAACCGAATTGTTCACGTGTCCGAACTGGTCTACGTCACTGAACCGTATTTGTACCGGCATCGTATGCCTGAATTTTATTTCCTCTTCCATAGTTATGCTTATTAATTTCATTCAAATATAATACTTTTCCTAATAAAAGAACACTAAATAAGAGATTATTCTTACTTTTGCGTTCAAATTTTATTTAAAGTGAAACCATTAACTTAAAGAATAGACATGGATAAGAAGTTTAGCAAATCCACCCTTTGCGTACAAGGAGGATGGCAGCCGAAAAAAGGAGAACCGCGCGTTTTGCCCATTTATCAAAGTACAACTTTCAAGTATGATACCAGCGAACAGATGGCTCGTTTATTCGACCTTGAAGATACGGGCTATTTCTATACCCGCTTGCAAAACCCGACCAATGACGCAGTGGCGGCAAAAATAGCTGCATTGGAAGGTAGTGTGGGCGCCATGCTTACTTCATCGGGACAGGCTGCTAATTTCTATGCCATTTTCAATATCTGTCAGGCAGGTGACCATTTTGTATGCTCGTCTACCATCTACGGCGGTACTTTCAACCTCTTCGGAGTCACGTTGAAGAAGCTTGGCATCGAATGCACTTTTGTCAATGCCGACGCACCCGAAGAAGAAATTGACAAGGCTTTCCGCCCGAACACCAAAGCATTGTTCGGAGAAACCATCTCAAACCCCAGCATCGATGTGCTCGACATTGAGAAGTTTGCACGTATTGCCCACAAGCACGGGGTGCCTCTGATTGTCGACAATACTTTCGCCACTCCCATCAACTGTCGTCCGTTTGAATGGGGAGCCGACATTGTGACTCACTCTACCACCAAATATATGGACGGACATGCCACCAGTGTAGGTGGAGCCATCGTAGACAGCGGCAATTTCGATTGGGAAGCGCATGCCGACAAATTCCCCGGACTGACTCAGCCGGATGAATCTTACCACGGACTGACTTATACCAAAGCATTCGGTAAAATGGCCTATATGACCAAAGCTACCGCGCAACTGATGCGTGACCTCGGTTCCATTCAGTCACCGCAAAATGCGTTCCTGCTGAATCTGGGACTCGAAACACTTCATCTGCGTGTGCCCCGTCACTGTGAAAACGCACAGAAAGTGCCGAATGGCTGGAAGCCAATCCACAGGTGAAATGGGTAAACTATTGCGGTCTGAAAAGCAGCAAATATTATGAACTGGCACAGAAATATATGCCGAACGGCTCTTGCGGTGTTATCGCTTTCGGACTGAACGGCAGCCGCGAAGAGGCCATCAAGTTTATGGATGCACTGAAACTGGCCTGCATCGTGACTCATGTGGCAGATGCCCGCACATGCGTGCTTCATCCTGCCAGCCATACACACCGCCAGTTAACGGACGAGCAATTGATGGAAGCCGGAGTTGCTCCCGACTTAATCCGCCTGTCGGTAGGTATCGAAGATGCCAACGACATCATCGCCGATCTGGAACAAGCTTTAGAACAGATTAAATAAGATAAGCCATGGCAGTCAAACGGGTTGTTATCATCGGAGCCACTTCGGGCATCGGGCTGGAAGTAGCCAAAGGCTACCTGAAGGCCGGATGGCAGGTAGGCATAGCCGGACGCAGGGAAGAGGAATTGGAAAAGCTCCGCCGGACTGCTCCCGGACAGGTGTGTGCCCAAGTCTTGGACGTCACTCACGAAGATGCACCCTATTTGCTGAAACAACTGATAGACGAGTTGGGAGGTATGGATTTATTTTGCTGAGCTCAGGCATTGGTAAACAAAACCTCTCTCTGACACCCGATATCGAATTACAGACTGCCGCCACCAACGTGGAGGGTTTCATCCGCATGGTGACGGCAGCCTATCATTATTTTGAACAGCAAGGACACGGACATCTGGCTGTGATAAGTTCCATTGCCGGAACCAAAGGACTGGGTTCGGCTCCCGCCTATTCCGCCACCAAACGTTTTCAGAATACTTATATCGAGGCTCTCGACCAATTGGCGCATATCAACCGCCTGCCCATTGTGTTTACTGATATTCGTCCCGGATTTGTAGCCACCCCGCTACTGAAAGACGACAAATATCCTCTGCTGATGAACGTTTCCGCAGTCGCCGCCCACATCATCAATGCACTCAACAAAAAGAAACGCACCGTCATCATCGACCGGCGTATCAAGTGTTGGTGTTCTTCTGGAGGCTTATTCCCAAATGGTTATGGGTGCGTCTTCCTGTCCGCAACTAAGAACAACCCATATCCCCCCGATTATTTTTTCCCCATCTGAAAGAAAAAAACACTTTTCTTTGTAACAACATTCTTTCTGCTTCCGTCTATCTAAATGAAAGCGCTTTTAAAAGATTACCTAAAGTATAAACATAAACAAAATAAGACCATGAAAAAGTACATATTGGCATTAGCATTATTATTTATCTGCCACATCGGTTTTGCCCAAAACCTTAATTCCCTCTTCGATGAATTCGGGAAAGAACCCAACGCAGAGTGTATTAATATCTCACCGTTTATGATGACCATCGGAAAGATGTTTATGGGAAATGACAACGATGCGAAGCTTGCCCGGAAATTTAAATCAATAAGAATTCTGGACTTGGAAGCTTGCTCGAAAAATGTACAGGAACGCTTCAACAAAAAGATAAACGCACAGCAAATTGAAGGATACGAGACGCTGGTTCAGGTAAACGATGAAGGTGAGAAGGTGCGCATTCTGGCAAAAAGCAAGAATGACGTGATACGTGAACTGCTCATCGTATGCACCGGAAACGGCGATTGTACATTGGTGCAGCTGAAGGGAAAAAGTGAGCAAAAGCAAAATAGCCAAAACTATTGGCAAAAGAAATGTAACATGGACGCCGCTAGTTTTAAACAACAATTTCTACCTTGCCATGCCAAACTCTATCGAGTGGCCTTCCGCTTGAT
>ENA-OQCD01000304-OQCD01000304.1-human-gut-metagenome-genome-assembly--contig:-NODE-304-length-13927-cov-1.460797_pt1 | contig 13927 bp, 23 predicted proteins | sample MGYA00242755_ERZ504571 | MGnify/ENA primary metagenome ERZ504571 (study PRJEB26092, sample SAMD00036274) | human gut metagenome | host: Homo sapiens | study: EMG produced TPA metagenomics assembly of...
CCTGTCGACCTCAATATGTTGGCCGTCAACAACCCGTCACAACTCACATTCATTGTTCCTGCCGGTCTGGCCGATGGCGAATATACTCTCACCGTCACTACACAGTATGCAGGAAGCACGCTCCTGAAGACACCCCCGAACCGCTATCGCTACTTTCTACGTCGGCACGAAACCCCGATGCAGGAGGCGGCTCCGGTTCCGGTGGTAGCGAAGGCGGCGGAGGAGAGCGCCCGATCCTGCGGCATAAATGTTCTCTTGGCCTGGCGGAGCAATGTCCCGCCAGGTTTATGCAGAGAGGCTGCATAGCTCTATACACGCATCATGTATAGAGTTGTGCAGCCTTCGTGTATAGGCTATACATGATAAATGCATAACTTTGATCTTTTTCTCTGTTTTGCCCTCTTTTTCATCAAAGACTTATGTATATAGCCATAATTGAGCTTGGTATTTATTTATCTTTTTCGCATTATCTTTTTATGGTACTAATTTATTAGTACTTTTGTCTTTACCGAAAGAAAAGATCAACGATTATGGCAAGAATAACGATTCCATACGCAGTGGCCGACTTCGCAGAAATGCGTGAACGTGGCTTTTTATTATGTTGATAAGACAAATTACATTCCGGGGCTTGAAGACTATAATGCTCCCATCTTTCTCCGTCCCCCGTCGTTTCGGGAAAAAGTCTGCTCATCTCCATGTTGGCCCACTACTACGACCGTACGAAAGCGAATCGTTTTGAAGAACTTTTTGGCGGCACCTGGATTGGCGAACATCCTACGGAAGAACATAATCAATATTTGGTGATTCGTTATGACTTCTCGGCTATGGTGATGGCGAATGATATGGAAGGACTGGCAAAGAACTTTGACGCCTTGAATTGCAGCCCTGTAGAAATAATGGTGAAGCATAATCGCGATTTGTTTGGTGATTTTCAATTTACCAATTGGGGGAATGCGTTCCAGATGCTTGAGGAAGCTCTTGCCTATATCCGTTTGTACGGACTTCCCAAAGCCTATATTCTGATTGACGAATATGATAATTTCACCAATCAACTGCTTACTTCCTATAACGATCCACTTTATGAGAAAGTGACCACCAGCGACAGTTTTCTTCGTACCTTCTTTAAAGTGATAAAGAAAGGCATAGGCGAAGGTACTGTCCGTACCTGTTTCTGCACGGTGTATTGCCTATCACCATGGATGATTTGACTATCGGTTATAACATTGCGGAAATTCTTACCTTGGAACCGTCTTCCTTAATATGCTTGGTTTCACCTATGAAGAAACGAAGACATATTTGCGTTATGTACTTGATAAATATACTCCCGGTGCAAGCGAAGAAAGTTTCGAGGAAATCTGGACAGCTGATTGTGAGCAACTACGACGGTTATCGTTTCAGCCCCATCGGCGAACGTCTTTTAACTCCACTATCCTAACTTGTTTCCTTAAGAAATTTGCTGCTAATGCCGGAAGTATTCCGCCCTAACCGAACCGCTGTCGGAAGATGTGGAGCAAGTGAAAGGCTATGCCGAAGACACGAAAAGGAAATTTCCCAATTATCATGTCCGTTCGTATGTAGTGTATATCTGTGCCAACAAAGGATGGAAATGCTGGGAGGTTACCGAATAAATAAAGCCTAGCCGTACCACTCCTCCATTTCACGAAGTTAACTTCATCGACAAAGTAAGTTAACTTCATCGGCAAAGTAAGTTAACTCCATCGACGAAGTAAGTTAACTTAAATGGCAAAGTAAGTTAACTTACCAAATCGGGGGTTTCCCTATCAGATAAGAATCCACTAACCAAAAGTAAATATTCCGGCAAATTCCGATTCTCGGACCACTTCATCTCTATACCGAACAACTCCGAGGTAGTACGTCCCAGATCGAACCCACAGGCCTCAAGGGAACGACGAATCCGCAAGGGGTAGCGGCAAGCCTTACCAGATCTACGTGTACACTCTTCCCAAGGGCAAAGGATACAACTACCGGCATAAAATGCCCGCCCATTATATTCCTCCTCCAACGCAAGAAGACGTTTATCCAATCGGCTCCTTTTCCCTATGCATCAACTCTTGCCCCGCTTCCACCGCATCCGGCACATCCAATACGACAGGAGTAATCCGCGTACAAACAATCAATAGATTCCGAAAACTGGATAAATAGTCCTCCGAATCATTAAAAAGGCGGACAACTCCAACTGTTCCCATACCTACGGCACTCCCGGCAATAGGCCGTGAAACGCCGCTCATCCCGATAACGTAAGATATAATCATCCACAGGGATGGTTCTTGTATAATCGTAGCTTTTTATATTCGATCATAATGAAAAGAAAATTTTCTTTGTAAAAGAAAATAATAGAATACCTTTGTAAAAACGCTCATGCTCATTTTAACTATAAAAACATTGCTTAATGGCTAAAAAGAAAAATTCCCAATTCCTACCTGGTTTTTGGAGGATATCATGTCTTTATTGACTCCGGAAGAACAAGAAATTGCATTTGAATTGTTTAATGATGGAGCGAATCAGGTAGATGAAGAACTGTCTCATATTTATTATCATCATCAGTGTCCCGATTATAGATTGATTGCGCAGCCGATCGCATCTTATCTGATGCCTTTGTGGACGATGGATGATATGAGTAGTCTGTCACCGGCTGAAATCTACTCTTCTTGTGCTGTTATTCCACAAGAAACATTGGAACGAGATCTCCGCAATTTTATTCTTTTAATATCTTTGTCGTATATCGGAAAATGCCCGAAAAATGTTATTCATATAGAATGTGGTATGCATTAGGAATAATGGAGCATTTTCGTATGGAACATTGTTTGGATATTGTTTTGGAAGTGCTGCGGCAAGATTTGGATTTTTTATGATTTTTATTTCGGTTATTTGTATGAAACAATGTTGTCTGCCATTACCTATCAATTGGGACAGAATCAATTAGATGTTTTGATGGACTTTATGAAAGAGCCCGGACTGCTTCCTATGTCTAAATATAGAGTGATTGAAGCTGTTGCTCATATTGTGATAACTCATCCTGACAGAAGAGAGGAAGTGATGGATTGGTTTGGTAATTTGTTGAGTTACTATTTTGATGTACTGAAAGAGCAGAAGAATGATATTTGTTCTACTTTGCTGCTTGATCATGTTACAGCTTGCATGATGGATATTCGCGGGGTAGAAACTTTACCTATTTGCAAAAGATTTATCGGACTTATCATATTAAACCTTATGGTATTCCAAGTATTAATGAACTAAAGAAAAAAAAATGCCTTATGCGGAAATGCATGGGTTGGAAATGGAACGGGTAGAGGATTATCTAGTTGAAGTTTTCGAGGTTGCTACTGACGAGGAAGAAGATGAGGAGATTTATGATGATCCGCTTTATATGGAGGAGCAGCCTGCTAAAAAAATTTAGAATAAAAATAGAGTTGAAAGACTCTGAACCATTAGTCTGGCGCATATTGGAGGTTCCTTCGAATATTTGTTTGGAAAGATTTTCTGAGGTGGTAGAAGTGGCAATGGGATGGGATGGTTATCATTTGCATCGTTTTATTAAGGGGAACACTTATTATCTTCCTCCCAAAGATCGGGCAGATGATTGTTTTTTTGAGGGTGTACCCAAACAGTTTGATTCCGGTATGCTTTCTTTAGGTGAATTATTAAGTCGTAAGGGATCAAAAATTAAAGTATGAATATGATTTCGGTGATAGTTGGATACATGAAATTATATTAGAATCCTGCCAGTCCTATAAGAAAGAGGAAATTCCGGTTATAGCCTTGTTGGATGGTGAAAATGCTTGTCCGCCAGAAGATTGTAATGGCATATGGGGGTATAGGAAAATGCTGAAAGCTTTAGAAAAGCCTCGCTCTAAAGCTGCGCGTGAATATAAAGAATGGTTGGGGTATAATTTTGATCCTACTGAATTTGATCTTGATGAAACTAGGGGGCTGTTGGCTGAAATTGTAGATTGATTTGGATTTTTGTTATAACAGGGGGCGGGTGGAAATCCTGCTCTTTCCTAAAAAACTTGTTTTATGTCTGTGGATAGGGGAATGTAATATCCACAGATTTTGTTCACTATGTGTTTATACGATGCCTTGTATATTCAAAAAGAAATAAATGCCTGTAGCTATCATTAATAGTCCTAATATAGCATAGAAAGTCGTGCACGCTGGCGCCCTGCATTACTGACAATGAACTGTGTGTTGTGTGCGGTAAAGAACCACTCCCAATTAAATAAGGCTGCCAGAACGGACAGTAGTCCTACCAATACGAATATGGCTTGGATCAGATAATGCATTCCCATAATTTAATGAATTTGGCTGTAGGGGCAGATTTTGTTCGTCCCTACAGTGAATATTTTTCTTTTATTCAGCTTCAAAGTGCATGATGCGGCTTCCATCTTCAGATTCTTCAATCTCGACTTTTACAGCATTGCCAGGCAAAAGTTCTTCTACCAGTTCCGGCCATTCGATGAAGCAGAGGGCACCGCTATAGAAATAATCCTCATATCCCATGTCGTATACTTCGTCCAGTTTCTTGATACGATAGAAATCAAAATGGTAAATAAGTTCACCGGTTTCATCCGAACGGTATTCGTTGACAATGGCAAAAAGTTGGCGAGTTGATGACATCTGTTACCCCCAGCTCTTCGCATACAGCTTTGATAAATGTTGTTTTACCGGCTCCCATCTTTCCGTAGAAAGCAAAAACGGTATTATCACCCATAGCTGCGATGAATTGTTTGGCAGCTTCGTGGATAGAGCCTAAAGAATTGATTTTAATTTCCATATCCATTGGTTTGATTGAGTTTCTTTTGTTTGTAAATATACATGCTTTTCCCCATTTTACAAAAAGTATAGATAAGGATTGAAAAAAAGATTATCGCTGCACCCGAAGGAACTTGTAATTTATAAGAAATGAACAGTCCACCTAAACAACCTGCATAACCGGTGATGACAGACCACCAGATAATTTTCTTGAAACTATGGGTAAACAAATTGGCGGTCATTTGCGGTAAAGTCAGCAGGGAAATGGCAAGTACTATACCTACCATGCGGAGGCATGATACGATGGTCAGTGCGATGAACATCATCAGAATATATTCAAAATAAAGCTACCGGTATACGTTGGGAACGGGCGAATTCCCGGTCGAAAGCGATGCAAATGATAGGATTCAGAAATAAAGTGAAGAATAGTGTCAGCAGCACGGAAAGAATGGCAAGTAACAGAATGTCTGTGGGCGTAATGGTCAGAATGTTGCCGAACAGAAAGGCGGATAAATCGGGAGTGAATCCTGGAGCTAGAAAGCTAAAGATAATACCTACTGCCATACCGAAAGTCCAAAACACGGCGATAGCGGAATCTTCGCGCATATCTTTCCGTTTGCTTAACCATTCTACCCCAAAGGAAGAGAGTACGGAGAAGATTGCAGCAGATAATAGAGGGGAGATTCCTGCGTATAATCCTAGGCCGATACCTCCAAAAAGAGGCGTGGGTAATTCCTCCACTGATGAATACCAAACGGCGCGTCACAATGTATGTGCCGATAATGCCACAGGCAATGCTGGCAAACAAGCTTCCTAGCAAGGCATGTTGGAAGAAAGTATAATGCAAAAGTTCTAATATATCCATACTGTATTCTTTTTTCAGTGGTTTTTTATTCAAATGGAGGCTTTGCTTGATGTAGGGCGGATTATTTGAATCTTCGTTCACCTACAATCAGGAAAAGCTCGTCTTTCAACTCGTCCGGCAGTTCTATTCCACGCAATTGCAGGCTACGGCTCCATCCGGCTACTTCATCTTCTTTACAAGTGTACATGATTTCCCGAAATTCTTCCACTTCTTCTTCATTATAACCATTTGAGGGACGGCCGCGAAAGCGGTCCAGTTCCTCGTCATCATAATATTCTATTTTTTGCTGACAGCGGCAAGCAGGCTTTCTTTTTCACAAATTTCATGTTGCCCACAACATTCAGCGTCTGCTTCCACTATTTCGGGAGCAGCCTTCAATTCTCCGCTTTCTATCTTTTTGTATCTGGCGGTTGTGTAAAACTCCCACTGTCATGGCGATACCTGCCAAAATAATCAGGCCAATAATAAGTATGAGCATAACTTTATACCTCCTCTATTATAAACCAGCTTTCTTTAAATCTTCCCAATAGTAAGGATAGGATTTTGAAACGACCTGTGGATTATTAATCCGGATTTCGGGCATTACTACACAAGCCGGAGCGAATGCCATAGCCATACGGTGGTCCTCATAAGTGTCAATGGCAACATCAGCGGTCATTTCACATCGTTCACCTTCCCAAGACAGAATACGATCATCTGTTTCATGAAGTATATATCCTAGCTTTCCCATTTCTTGTATCAAGGCTGCCATACGGTCTGTTTCTTTAATCTTCAAACTTTGTAAGCCTGAGAAGCGGAAGGGAATATTCATTAACGCACAAGTGACGACAAAACGTTTGTGCCAAATCCGGTTGGTTGATGAAATCATAATCCAGCCGTTCGGTTATTTTATCGGTCTTTTTCAATGTTACCGTTTTATTTCCATAAATACTTTCGATTCCTAGTAACTGGAAAATTTCAGCCACTTTACTGTCCCCTTGATAGCTTGTTTCGAATAATCCCGGTAAGATGATTTCCGCTTTGTTGGAAAGAGCGGCTATCTGATACCAATATGAAGCTGCGCTCCAATCACTTTCCACGTAGAAAGGTATGGATTGGTAGGGTTGCGGCTCAACTTTTAGTTGATATTCATTGAGCCATTTGGCTCTAGCACCAAAATCGTTCATCAGCTGCAGGGTAAGGTTGATATAAGGGCGGGATATGATTTCTCCTGTCAGTGTAAGGGTCAGTCCGTTACTTAGTATAGGGGCAATCATCAATAAGGCTGAGATATATTGAGAACTGACATTACCCGGCAGGCTGATGGTATCTTTCTGCAGTTTGTGTCCGGTGATACGCAGAGGAGGATATCCGTCATTGATTATGTATTCAATTTCTGCTCCCAGCTCACGTAAAGCATTGACCAACACCTGGATAGGACGTTGTTGCATACGTTGTGTACCAGTGATGATCCGTGTTCCCGGAGTGACGGACAAATAAGCAGTAAGAAAGCGCATGGCTGTTCCGGCTGCCATAATGTCTATGGTATTTTTGCCGTCATTTAAGGCGTGAATCATTACTTGGGTATCATCGCAGTCAGATAGGTTCTCAAGTTGGAATATTCTATTTCCCAGTGCATTGATTATCAATGCACGGTTGCTGATACTCTTGGAAGAGGGGAGCTGGATAGTTGTATGTATTTGAGCGGGTGCCGTTACTTTTATTTGCATCATACCTTATATAATATAATAATGTGTATCGGATTGCAAAGGTAGGAATATTATCTTAATACTTGAAGGTTGCTACTTAAAAAAGGAAGCCGAGAGTATAAAAAAGCCGAGAACATGGAAAGGTGGCTGTTTTGTTCCCGGCTTGGACATATAGTGAAAGTTAAGCTATAGTGATGCTTGAATCCAAATAAACATCTTGAATGGTATTTAGCAATTCAATTCCGTCTTTCATTGGTTTTTGAAAGGCTTTACGTCCACTTATGAGACCCATACCTCCGGCACGTTTATTGACGATTGCTGTTATTACTGCGTCTTTTAGATCAGAACTGCCATGAGATTCACCTCCAGAGTTGATTAATCCTACACGTCCCATGTATCCATTGGCTACTTGATAGCGACAGAGGTCGATAGGATGTTCTGAAGTCAGATCGGTATAAACTTTATCATTTGTCTTTCCAAATTTAATGGCTGTAAAACCACCGTTATTGACCGGTAATTTCTGTTTTACAATATCTGCCTTGATAGTAACTCCCAAATGATTGGCTTGTCCGGTTAAATCGGCTGCTGTATGATAATCTACACCGTCTTTTTTAAAAGCATTGTTACGTAAGTAACACCATAAAATAGTAGCCATGCCTAGTTCGTGGGCATATTCAAAAGCTTCCGCTATTTCAACCAGTTGTCTGCGGCTCTGTTCAGAACCGAAATAGATAGTGGCACCTACTGCTACAGCTCCCATATTCCAGGCTTCTTTTACAGTACCAAACATCACTTGGTCGTAAGAATTGGGATAAGTCAATAATTCATTGTGATTTAGTTTGGCAATAAAAGGAATCTTGTGGGCGTATTTGCGGGCAACGGAACCTAATACTCCGAAAGTAGAGGCTATGGCATTACAGCCCCCCTCAATAGCGAGTTTTACAATATTTTCCGGATCAAAGTAAAGTGGATTGGGGGCAAATGAGGCTCCTGCTGTATGTTCTATGCCTTGATCTACAGGAAGAATAGATACATACCCTGTATTTGCAAGTCGCCCGTGTCCTAACAGGGTTTGAATACTGCTCAGGGTACGAATATTGCGGTCTGATGATATCCAAGTATCATCAATGGTGCTTGAAGAAGGGATATGGATTAATGATTTATCTATAGTTCTACAGGTGTGCTCTAAATAAAATGCTGCTTGGTCACCCAATAAATTTGTTATTTTGCTCATACTCTTTTTTCTTTAATTGATTAATAATTTTTTATCCATAGTGTTTTCTTTCTAGTATAAAAGCGTATGATTGCGTTTGAATGCATTATTGAAAACACTATTTTGATGTATTCTCCATTCTGTGATGGAGGTTTCGGACAGCGCAGGAAAATTATTTCCTGCCACCGGGGTTGGTTTTTCCTTGATCGGCTACAGCTTCCATTAGTTTTTTTATTTTTTCCGGATCTCCCAAAAAGTAGTCTTTCTTCAAATTCAGGTCATTATCAAACTCGAATACATACGGAACAGCAGTAGGTAGATTAAGACCTACAATTTCCTCATCCGGTATATGTTTCAAATATTTAATAATTCCTCTGAGGCTGTTTCCGTGAGCTACTACCAGCAGTTCGTTTGCTGTAGCTAGATTGGGGAAGATGATGCATTTCCAATAAGGTAATATACGTTCTACTGTTTCTTTCAGAGATTCGGTACGTGGAAGATCTTTGTCAGGAACTTCTTTATAACGGGTATCTGTTTTCGGATTGCGCGGATCATCTTCCGGTAGGGCATTGGGGCTACGTTAAAACTACGGCGCCATATCAAGACTTGTTCTTCTCCGTATTTAGAAGCTGTTTCGCTTTTGTTTAATCCTTGCAATGCGCCATAATGTTTCTCATTTAGGCGCCAACTTTTCTCTACAGGTATCCAGTCTTGATCCATTTTATCTAGGACACAGTTTAATGTTTTGACCGCACGCTTTAAAAAAGAAGTGTAAGCTTTATCAAAATGAAATCCTTTTTCTTTTAAGAGTATACCTGCTTGGTTGGCATCAGCGATACCTTTTTCGGTTAAATCTACATCTGTCCATCCTGTAAAACGGTTGTCTTTGTTCCAAGTACTTTCTCCATGGCGGAGTAATACGATTCTTTTCATTTGTTCTCCTTTCTTTATTACCCGGTAATACATTTTCTGTTGGTGGCAAAATTAGTTGTAGCATACATACTTATCAATACCCATTAATTATGAATTTAACAGCGGAAGGCAAGGTTTTGTTTCTCTTTTTATTATTTTTGTACTTTGTAATTAAACACATGCCATGAAAAGAATTAAAACAGGACTAACGGGATTTATATTAGGAGATTGGTTGGGAATGCCTTACAGGGGAAAAGGAAAAGGGACATTTAAACCTATGTGGACAAAATCTTATCTTCGGGGAGATAAATGTTCAGGGAATACCTCGATGTTATTATGTGCTTTGGACAGTCGTTGCAATTTGGAACTTTATCAGCAGAATTTAAGAAACTGGTATTTCAATAGAAAGTATACAGGAGAAAACATTGAGTTTGATATTGATCAGGTGACCCAAAAAGCAATCATGAAAAAATTTCAGGGGAGTGTCTTCGGATTCTAATAGTGGCAACCGCAGTTTGATGGGGTGTTGTGTTTTGGCTTTTTTCTCCTTTATCTAAAGAGGAGATTTTTTCTTTTATTAAGATCACTCATAATAGTCGTTATAGCTTTAAGTATACTTGGTTTTTTATTGAGTTCATTCGTTGCCTGTTGGAATATGAAGATAAAGAACAGGCATTACAGCAGGCTGAGCAGAGATGTGATGTGGAGGTTAACAGGCAAAATCTTTGTAATGGAAGCTTTGTTGTAGATACGGTGGAGTCAGTGGTCAATTGGTTTATGGCAGGAAATAGTTATAAGGAGTGCGTATTTTCGGCTATAAACTCAGGTAAGTCAAGTGATGCGGTAGGAGCATTGACAGGTTTGCTGGCGGGAATATATTATGGATTAGAATTAAAGAATGGAGTGAAAGGGTTTGAAACAATGGAATCTTATATTGATTCATTTATCCAGTACCTTAATCATCCCACTCTTTAAATTCCAATGAAAGTTGTTCCCATTGTTTTTTTATTTCTTCTTTTTCTTCTTTTGGATTAGATACGGATAGTCCGATAAGGCGGATGGGGGTGGCTTTCATAATCAATTTTCTTTTCAGTAATTTTTTTTGCTAAAGGAAGAATTTTTATCCATGCTTGTCAGTTCACTGTCTTGAGTGATGCTGCGGGTTATTTGGTTAAAAGTCATGGAATTTTATTTTTAAAGTAAGTGTATTACCACTGAAATTAGTGCGTTTCAGTCTTTCTAGCAATTTCGGTGACTACATGATATAGTTCAATGATGGCGGAAGAATGAAGAGAAATGTCTTTTTTCCAATGTATGTTCGCATCCTACGGACTTACAGATTCTTATGGGTTCTACAGGACGGAGGTCTATGCCTCGTGCAAAATCGTAATATAGATTACCTGCTTTGCCAAACTGTCGGGTAAGCATTTCTAAAGTGCAGGCTTGTAATTGGGTACCATTATGAATACCTAATGCGTGCATTTTTTGGGCTGTGACCGGACCTACTCCCCAAAAAGATTCGATGGGAAGATGGGCGATGAAATCCAATGCTTGGTCGGGATGTATTGTACATAATCCGTCGGGTTTGCGGTAATCCGATGCTATTTTGGCTAGAAATTTGTTATAAGAGACCCCGGCTGAAGCTATCAATCCCAATTCTTTGCGGATACGCTTTTTTTATATCTTTGGCTATATCTATAGCAAGTGAAAAGCCTGCTTTATTTTCAGTTACATCCAGAAAAGCTTCGTCTAGTGACAGAGGCTCTATGATATCTGTATAGGTATGAAAAATATCATGTATCTGCTGGGATACAGTTTTATATACATTCATTCGCCCCGGAACAAAAATCAGTTCTGGGCAAAGTCTTTTGGCTTTTGTGATGACATGGCGGAACGTACTCCGTAACGGCGGGCTTCGTAACTGGCAGCAGCTACCACACCTCGTTCTTCAGCGTGTCCCACAGCAAGCGGTTTTCCACATAATTCGGGGTTGTCACGTTGTTCTACCGATGCGTAGAATGCATCCATATCGATATGTATTATTTTGCGTTCGGACATCTTCATGAAATTTTGTAGAGCAAAGGTATGAAAAAGGTTTTTGGTTGATGAACTCTTTAACAGCTTTATTTGTTATATTTTCATTAATATTATTTCTGTATAACGAGTATGAGAAAGGCACGTAAAAACTACTTTATTTACTTGATGATGCTATTGATATTCGGAGGGTTGATTTATACCGCTATAGCAGGTGGTGAGCGTTTTTTTGCATTTGTCATCTATAAAGCCAGCGACAGCAGGTGATGATGCTTTTACTATGTTTAAAACTATATTACTTGATAATCTGGAGCATCCTTTTTCCATTTTACTCATTCAAATTATAGTTGTATTGATTGCGGTTCGTATTTTTGCGTCTGCATTCCGCTATATAGGGCAACCGGGAGTGATAGGTGAGATAGTGGCAGGAATTGTCTTGGGGCCTTCCCTGCTGGGATCTCTTTATCCTGAGTTTTTCGGCTTTTTTGTTTCAACCGGATTCTTTGACTAATCTGGAACTTATCAGTCAGTTAGGGTTGGTACTATTTTATGTTTGTTATTGGAATGGAGGTTGATTTCGGAGTATTGAAAAATAAGATAAATGAAACATTAGTTATTAGTCATGCAGGAATTTTGGTACCTTTCTTCTTGGGAATGTTGGCTTCTTACTGGGTATATGAGGAATATGCTTCCCAGCAAACAGCATTTCTTCCATTTGCTTTTATTTATTGGTATATCTATGAGTATTACCGCTTTTCCGGTTTTTGGCCCGTATTATTCAAGAACGGAATATGACACGGAAACCTGTAGGAATTCTTACGATAGCATCTGCAGCCAATGATGATGTGACAGCTTGGTGTTTGTTGGCGGTTGTCATTGCTATTACAAAGCAGGAACGTTGGGAGGTGCTTTGTATACAGTTCTTCTTACATTTGTCTATATAGCTGTGATGTTTGTTGTTGTTCGTCCGTTTTTAAAGAAAATCGGTACACTTTATTCCAATAAAGAAGTTATAAACAAGACCTTTGTCAGTTTTATATTTTTGGTTTTGATTGTATCGGCGGCTATTACGGAAATTTGGGGATTCATGCTTTGTTTGGTGCTTTTATGGCGGGTGTAGTCATGCCTTCTAATTTTGGTTTCCGTAAGGTAATGATGGAGAAGGTTGAGGATATAGCATTGGTTTTTTTTTTCTACCGTTATTTTTTTTGCTTTTTACAGGATTACGCACACAGATAGGATTAATTAATACGCCGGAATTATGGTGTGTATGCCTGTTATTGATTACTGTAGCGGTTTGTCGGAAAATTTGGTGGATGTGCTGTGGCCTCTCGTTTGGTGGGTGAGTCTTGGAAAGATAGTTTCACCATAGGTACTTTGATGAATACCCTGGATTGATGGAATTGGTGGCATTGAATATCGGTTATGAGTTGGGGGTACTTCCTCCATCTATCTTTGTTATTCTTATCATAATTGGCTTTGGGTTAGACTTTTATGACGACACCTTTTATTTAAATTTAGTCGAATGGGGCTTTGCAGTAAGAGAACAAAAAACGGTTTTGCAACGAAAAATTGCTTTTTGTTCTTTGGCGTCCCGAAACAGGTGGTTAAGCTATTATCGGTATACAAATTACTCTTTGGAAAACAACTTTCTTATCATCAGGTAATTGCAGCTCATTATACAACGGGTACCGATGTGAATCCTACTAGTGTTGAGCAATTTTTTTTGAAGAAAGTTTTATTCCTGTTGATAAACAGGCAGAGCACTTGAATATACATATAGAGAAGCGTTATAGAGTAACTGATAATTTGGTATCTGATATGATTTCCACTGTAGAAGCGGAGTCACCGGATATTTTTGTTGTTAGGCGCAGGGCCTCGCTTTATGACTGACGGTGAAAAGTCGATGACTTCTTTTTTTGGTTTGTTTCGTTAAAAAAGTGGATGATGTGTCTAGAGCATGCTTCTTGTCCTGTTGCTATCTTTGTAAATCGTGACTATCGTAATGGAGATGAAGTGGCTGTATTGATAAATGGAAGTATGGATAGTTTTCTTTTCACTTATGTGCGTCGTTTTATTGGAAGATGGAGGGAGTTTTATTCATTTATATTATTTCAGCAGTGGAAGTGAAGAATATGTAGGACAAATATATAAGATAAATAAGCAGTATGCAAATAGGGTACATCTGTATCCTTGGTTGAAATAGAGGATTTGGTATTGCCGATAATTCATGGATTGCTTATTTAAGCTATGATACTTGTGTGGGGATTGCTGCCAATGAAAAAGTCTTTAAAAGCGCTTCCTTCTTTATTGGTCATGAAGGATGCATCTTAAAAAAGAAACTGAGCCGTTTTCAACCATCCCCGCCCAAAACTGCCAATAGTTACGAGAATTGTCTAAAAAGCAAAAAGCAATTGACAATTCATCAAGATTATCAATGCA
>ENA-OQCD01000305-OQCD01000305.1-human-gut-metagenome-genome-assembly--contig:-NODE-305-length-13922-cov-3.158898_pt1 | contig 13922 bp, 20 predicted proteins | sample MGYA00242755_ERZ504571 | MGnify/ENA primary metagenome ERZ504571 (study PRJEB26092, sample SAMD00036274) | human gut metagenome | host: Homo sapiens | study: EMG produced TPA metagenomics assembly of...
GGTGGGCGTGAATGTTCTGACAGGGTGCGGGATTCGGGGGGTGTCGGAGGAGGGGAGGCTGTGCCGCTCTGTTGGGTGGTGGATAATAATAAAAAGGATCTGTAAAAGGCGAGATTTTACAAATAGTTCTGCCTTTTTCAGATCCTTTTTTTGTTAGTAATTATAAGCCCCCTCATAAGCCATTGCAACCGCTCTTTCCGTACTGTCCCTGCTCCACACAGGAGCTGCACCGGTCACAAAACTCCTGCTCATAGCAGGTAGAACAGACACACCCCTTACAGGCATCCCGGTCATAAGCCGGCGTGCAGGTAAAAGGAAGGGTATCTTTTGCAGTTTCCGTACTCATAAAATCACGCTCCTTTTTTCTACATTATAGACCCAACAAAAAAAAAACGTTTTCAATACAAATAATCAGAAAACATCAAAAGATACCCAACAAAAATCAGTCATAATTCATAATAAAAATATCAACTGAATCAAGGAAATCCCCCGCAGAATTGCAAAAAACAATAAGTAGCGAATCATTATCTGCCAGGGAACAGACCTACCTGCTCCACAGAATATTTCCAAAACAAATATAAAGTTCTACAAAGATAGACCAACCAGGGGACAGGCCCGCAAGCGGGCCGCCTTCCCGTCCACCAACCTCAGAATCGGCACAACGCTCCACAACCAACACAGCAGAATCCATCACCCCGCCAGCAACCCCACACCAACCAAAACGCAGAACAACTGCGTGGCCAGGAGGGGAAGAGCGCGAGAAGGGGAGACGGCCTTCGCTAACTCCGAGTGCTTCCCCTTCTCGCAAACCTGCCCACGCCAAAGTGTCCCCCAGAAAGGGAAAACCCATCGCCCCCCAACAAAATGCGTCCCAGAAAGGGAAAAAAGGTGCAGGCTAATAAGGATGCCCCAAATCCTTATCCTACCGGGAGGAACACCACCTGCCAGAAGCCCCGCAAGGCAGCACCAGTCCACTCTCTGTCACAGGAAGTCCAATCTCCTGTGACTCCACACTACCTTTCCACGGTTTCAGTTCTGTAGCCAGCATATAAGTCAGCACCGCCGGAGCAAGACCCGTAGTATAAGAATTCACAAGGAAGAATAACGGATCATCACTTAAAATCTTAGTACAAAGTTTGATCAGCGGATGAATAGCATCCTCGATCTTCCAGATTTCCCCTTTCGGTCCACGGCCATAAGAAGGCGGGTCCATGATGATCGCATCGTAATGATTGCCTCTGCGGATCTCACGCTCCACAAACTTCACACAGTCATCCACCAGCCAGCGGATCGGCGCGCCGGAAAGACCGGAAGCAGCTGCATTCTCTTTTGCCCAGGTGACCATACCCTTGGATGCATCCACATGAGTAACAGAAGCACCGGCAGCTGCGGCAGCCAAAGTGGCACCACCTGTGTAGGCAAAAGATTCAGGACCTTGATCGGCCGGCCGGCATTACGGATCTTTTCACCAAACCAGTCCCAGTTCACTGCCTGCTCCGGAAAAGTCCCGTATGTTTGAAGCTGAAAGGCTTCAGATTAAAAGTAAGGTCCTTGTAATGAAGCTCCCACTGATGAGGCAGATCAAAGAACTCCCACTCACCGCCGCCACGGCTGCTTCTGTGATAATGTCCGTTCATATGCTTCCAGCCACGGTTTTTGCGGGGAGTATCCCAGATTACCTGCGGGTCCGGACGAACCAGAAGATAATCCCCCCAGCGCTCCAGCTTTTCTCCTTTTGATGTATCAATAACTTCATATTCTTTCCATCCATCTGCAATCCACATGATGATCAATACCTCTTTCATAATAGTAAATTTATAAGATATATATAGCATTTTTTATATAGCATTTCCGGAGATTACTGTACCAGATCCGGCTGATCGGGACATGAATCCATAAAAACACCATAATAATGTTTTTCCAGTATAGAGGAAAAATGGATGCTGTGCAAGAGAAGTGCAGAATTTTCCACGAAAGATTTGACAACAGCGCTTTTACATACTAAAATGTACGCAGAGATTTTTCTGCCGGGGCAGAGGCTTCCCGCTTCCGTGAAACTGTGGCTGTTTTTTGCGGAAGAGATTTTGCAGAGAATTCCTGACAGACAGAAGTCTTTAACAGAAGAAACACAGCAACCGCAGATATGAAACTGTGCACAAAAAGAGGAGAAGCAAACTTATGAAAAAATATTGTGAGATGAGCAGGGAAGAGCTACTCGATTTAAAGAAAGAACTCGACCGTGAGTTCGCCGAGATCAAAGCCGAAGGTCTGGCACTGGATATGTCCCGTGGTAAACCGGCACCGGATCAGCTTGATCTTTCCATGAAAATGATGGAAGTACTTGCGGGCGATGCAGATCTGAAATGTGAGACCGGTGTGGACTGCCGTAACTATGGTGTCATCGACGGAATCCCGGAAGCCAAGAGACTTCTCGGCGAGATGTCTGAGGTAGAGCCTGAGAACATCATCATTTATGGTAACTCCAGCCTGAACGTAATGTTCGATACCATTGCACGTTCCTATTCTCACGGAGTTATGGGAAATACACCGTGGTGTAAACTTGATAAAGTGAAATTCCTCTGTCCTGTACCTGGATATGACCGTCATTTCCGTATTACAGAATTCTTCGGTATTGAGATGATCAACATTCCGATGACTCCGGAAGGCCCGGATATGGATATGGTTGAGAAATACGTCAATGAAGATCCGGCAGTAAAAGGTATCTGGTGTGTTCCGAAATACTCCAATCCACAGGGTTATACCTATTCAGAGGAAACAGTTAAGCGTTTTGCACATCTGAAACCAGCAGCACCGGACTTCCGTATTTACTGGGATAACGCTTACAGCATTCATCATCTCTATGATGACAATCAGGATTTCCTTCTTGAGATCCTTGATGAGTGTGCGAAAGCAGGCAATCCGGATATTGTTTATAAATTTACTTCTACCTCCAAGGTAAGCTTCCCTGGTTCCGGTATCGCAGCAGTTGCTGCATCCAAAGCGAACCTGGATGACTTCCGCAAATATATGACTGTACAGACTATCGGACACGACAAGCTGAACCAGCTCCGTCACGTTCGCTTCTTCAAAGATATCAACGGACTGCATGAGCATATGAGAAAACACGCAGATATTCTCCGTCCGAAATTCGAGCTTGTTCTTGCAACACTGGATAAAGAACTTAACGGACTTGGAATCGGTGAGTGGACGAAACCTCACGGTGGATATTTCATTTCCTTTGATGTCAATGGAAGGCTGTGCGAAAGCCATTGTTGCCAAAGCAAAAGAAGCAAGGTGTTGTCATGACTGGCGCCGGAGCAACCTATCCATATGGAAAGGATCCGAAAGACAGCAACATCCGTATTGCACCAAGCTATCCAAGCGTTGAGGAACTTGGCAAGGCAGCAGAGGTATTTGTTCTCTGTGTGAAGCTTGTAAGTGTGGAAAAACTTCTGGAGAAATAAAATCGATCACATCAGACTGCCCGGTATTTCAGCGTACGTAATACCGGGCAGTCATAACTATCGGAGAGAGATCATGGGTGAGGAAAAAGAAAAAATGAAAACCGGCAAAAAGGTGATCATTGCACTGATCATAATCCTGCTGATCTTTACAGCAGCAGCTTATGGATACGGTGTGCATTATTTTACAGATCATTTCTTACCGGGATCACAGGTAAACGGTTTTAACTGCTCCTATAAAACTGCAGACGAAACTGAGAAACTTCTTGCAAAAGAAGTGCAGGCATATGTCCTTACTGTGGAAACAAGAAACAACGGAAAAGAGAGCATTACCGCAAAAGAAGCAGGTTTGGTCTACAAACCGGATGGCGGAGCCAGGAAACTGATCAAAAAGCAGGACCGTTATAATGGTTCCTTGCATTTAATCAGAAGAAAAAATATACACTGGCAACAGATACCACTTATGAAGATCAGAACAAGCTGACAGAAACCGTAAAAAAACTGAAATGTATGCAGAAAGACAAGATGGAGAAACCTGTAGATGCATGCATTAAAGACACTGGCGAGTCTTATGAGATCCAGCCGGAAAAAGAAGGAACCACACTGGACACCAAGAAAGTGCAGAAAGTGATTCGAAAAGCAGTTTCTGCCGGAGATGTAACAGTCAGCCTGGAAAAAAACAACTGCTATAAAAACCATCCGTATATAAAGACGACAAACCCTGAAAAAAGAATGTGACCAGATGAACAAGCTTACCAGCTGTGTGATCACATATGATTTTTCAGACCGTTCCGAGCAGCTTGACCGGAATACTATTAAGGACTGGCTTGTTAAAGACGCAAACGGAGATTATTCTGTAGATAAAAATCAGGTTGCGGCATATGTAAACAGCCTGGGTTATAAATATGATACGTTTGGATGCACCAGGACATTTACTACTTACGATGGCCGTCAGAAGACCATCCAGGGCGGTGATTATGGTTGGGCTATCGACCAGACAACAGAGACGGAATGGCTTTATAATGCAATCCTTGCGGGAACTACAGAAGTAAGACAGCCTGCTTATGCTTACAGTGGCCTTTGCAGAGATACCAATGATATTGGAAATACCTATGTAGAAATTGACCTGACCAACCAGAGAATGGTATTTTATAAAGATGGACAGCTTCTGGTAGACACACCGGTAGTTACCGGCTGTGTGCGAAAGGGACATGCCACACCAACCGGATGCTTTGCGCTGGATGCCATGCGTTCACCGGCGGTCCTCAAAGGACCTGGATATGCGTCGCCGGTTACATACTGGATGCCGTTTTCCGGGGGAGTTGGAATCCATGATGCAAGCTGGCGTTCACAGTATGGCGGACAGATCTATATAACCAATGGTTCTCATGGGTGCGTAAATACCCCGAAGGATCAGGCTGCAATCATTTACAATAATATTAGCGTAGGAGTACCGATCGTAGTTTATGAATAAGAGACTAAAAGAAATATTAAAAGAATACGAAGAAAGAAAACATAAAATTATCAAGGGAGATGAAAGTATGAATATCGTTGTATTGGCAGGTGGAACCAGTACAGAGAGAGAAATCTCCATCGTAACCGGAACCGGTGTATGCAAGGCACTTCGTCAGAAAGGACACAATGCCATTCTCGTAGATATTTTCTGTGGCCTGGAGCCGGTAGACTGGGATGAACCTTTCGGAGATAAAGATTATGAAGTAGATTCCGCAGCGGAATATATGAGAAGCTTTGACGATGATATCGAAGAGATCAAACGAACAAGAAGAAGCTTTTTCGGACCGAATGTCCTGGAACTGTGTCAGGCTGCTGACATTGTATTCATGGGTCTTCATGGCTCTAACGGAGAAGACGGAAAGGTTCAGGCAACTTTCGATCTTCTGGGAATCCGCTACACAGGAACCGGATACTTAAGCAGTGCCCTTGCCATGGATAAAGGCCTCACCAAGAAGATCTTTCTTATGGACCAGGTACCGACACCCAAGGGTGTTTCCATGCTGAAAGAAAACTGTACAAGAAATATCCAGGATCTTGGCATGGAATTTCCTGTTGTTGTAAAAACATGCTGCGGTGGTTCCAGTGTAGGTGTTTATATTGTAAACAACCAGAAAGAATATGAGGATGCCATTGACGGTGCCTATTCTTATGAGGATGAAGTCGTTGTTGAGGAATACATCAAAGGCCGGGAGTTTTCTGTTGCAGTTGTAGATGGCAAAGCTTATCCAATTATCGAGATCGCACCGAAGCAGGGCTTCTACGATTATAAGAACAAATATCAGGCAGGTTCCACAGTAGAGACCTGTCCGGCTGAGATTTCTCCGGAACTGACAGAGAAGATGCAGCACTATGCGGAGGCCGGTGCAAAAGCTCTCTGCATCGAAGGCTACGCACGTTTTGACTTCATGATGAAGGAAAACGGCGACATGTACTGCCTGGAAGCAAACACACTTCCGGGAATGACACCGACCAGCCTGATCCCGCAGGAAGCAAAAGTTCTGGGAATTGATTACCCGGATCTCTGTGAAGAGCTGATCCGCATTTCTCTTAAAAAAATACAGCAAATAAAAATATCTGACCATAACTCTCCTGTTGACCGAAGCAGTTTCAGAACATGTTGATCTCTGAAATGCTGTAAATACAACAGGAGGAGTTTCTGGCAAAAGAAAGGATTTTATTCATGAAAAATCTTACATTGGAAAATATCACAAAAGTCTGCAATGGTACTTACCATGGCCCGCAGGAAAAACTTCAGGAAGAAGTGACTGCCATCACAACAGACAGCCGTAAAGTAGAAAAAGGCGGTCTTTTTGTTCCGGTAGTAGGAGAGCGTGTGGATGCCCACCGCTTTATTCCCCAGGTGATGGAAGCAGGTGCACTTGCAACCTTATCCGAGAGGGTTCTTGAAGGTGCTGACTATCCGTACATTCAGGTAGAATCTTCCCTTCAGGCAGTGAAGGACATTGCGGAGTTTTATCTGGAGCAGCTTGATATTCCGGTTGTGGGAATCACAGGAAGTGTTGGAAAAACCAGCACAAAAGAGGTGATCGCCTCTGTCCTGAAAGAGAAACTACCGCACCCTGAAACCCAGGGGAATTTCAACAATGAACTGGGACTTCCGCTGACTGTATTCCGTCTCCGTGACGAGGATGAGATTGCGGTCCTGGAAATGGGAATCAGTGACTTCGGCGAGATGACCCGCCTTGCAAAGATCGCGAAACCGGACACCTGCGTGATCACAAACATCGGAACCTGCCATCTGGAAAATCTTGGAGACAGAGACGGTGTCCTGAAAGCAAAAACAGAGATCTTTAAATATGTGAAGAAAAAATATCGTACTCAATGGTGATGACGATAAGCTTTCCACAGTAAAAGAATACAACGGTATCCGGCCGGTATTTTTTGGAAACGGAGAAAATGCTTCTGTCACCTGTGAAAATGTGGAGAGCCGTGGACTGAAAGGAATGAGCTGTGACATCTGTCTGAAGGGAAAAATGGCAGAGAACGGAGAGTTCCAGAAATTCCATGTAGATATCCCAATGCCAGGACGCCATATGGTTTCCAATGCGCTGGCAGCAGCAGCCATCGGCAGACTTTACGGACTGAATGCAGAGCAGATCAAAAAGGGTATCGAAAGCCTGGAGCCGGTCAGCGGAAGATTCAATATGATCGAGACCGACAAGTTCCTGATCGTAGATGACTGCTACAACGCAAACCCCATGTCCATGAAGGCATCTCTGGATGTTCTGCAGGACGGACTTGGAAGAAGAGTTGCCATTCTTGGAGATATGGGCGAGCTTGGAACCGACGAAGTTGCACTTCATGAAGGCGTTGGCGTTCATGCAGGTCACTGTAAGATCGACGCCTGCATCTGTGTTGGACCGCTTGCGGCACACATTGCGAAAAAGGCATCCGAGACCAATCCGGACCTGACAGTTATCCAGGAAAACGATCTGAAAAGCCTTCTCAAGAACCTGAACACCTATGTGAAACAGGGAGATACTATCCTTGTGAAAGCTTCTCATTTCATGAAATTTGAAAATGTAGTCAAAGCACTGCAGGAAATGTAAAAAAGACCGAAAACCAGGCGATCATTTGACGAACGAAAATTCTTTTCAGCCAGGCGATATAGAAGTATAATATTCCTAAAGCAATGAGCAGTGCGTCCGGAACGGTATCCGGTGCGTTGTAAAGCAAAACAGAATGACGTGTGGGTACTGCGGGCAGTGAAAAGGGAGGGGCTTATGCTGGAGATGATCATGAAGCTGAACATTCCGCTTTACGTCATGACATCCATGGGATGTATCGGTGGCCTTGGGATGCTGGCAACAAACCTTACCTACAGAAGAATGATCCGAAATACACAGCGATTACAGAATCTCAAAGAAAAATGGCTGAACCTGTGGAAGTCAAGAGACAGGCTCTGGCACAGAATGAACCGTTTTGTGTGGTATCCGTCTCTGCTATGTACGTTTCTTCTGGTCCTTTCTGTGATCCTTAACAGCAGGCTGGAACCTGGGGAAGGTCTGCCTATGCTTTATCTGTATATTGGTGCAGCTGTGCCTGTGACATTGCTGCTTCTGAGACAGGGACTGGATTTTTCCTACAAAGAAGAACTTGTGATGGCTTCCCTTGCAGATTACGTGGAACAGGTACGGACCTGGGTGGAAGAAATTCCAGTTCCCCAGAAGACAGATCCCGTTTTGCAGGAAGAGATCGTGGATCGGATCACAAGGAGCATCCGTCAGACTGCGGCAACAGGAAGCCATTTCAGCAAGATGCTTTCTCCGGAGGAGGAAGAGATCATGAGGGAGATCATAAGAGAATTTATGAAGGAGTAGAAGTGGACGCCGGAAGTTCAGAGAATGACACACGGCGATACCGGAATTACGGTGTGATATATAATATGATGAAAAAATCTCCGGCAGATACGGTTCCTGGTATCCTGCCGGAGATTTTTTTGTGTATTTGTGTAAGATAAGGATTCTTTGGCTGTCTGATCTGCGGACTGGTATCAGCCCATGGAGATCGGGCCGCCGCGGGAGTTTGCCTGCAGTGGTGATTCTCTTGATGGCAACCATGTATGCAGCCATACGGAGCGTTACGTTCTTCTCCTGGCTGAGAGCATAAACTTCGTTAAATGCGGTAAGCATGATCTTCTGAAGCATCTTGTTAACTTCATCAAGATCCCAGGTAAGGTTCTGGATATTCTGAACCCACTCGAAGTAGGAGACAACAACACCGCCTGCATTGGAAAGGATATCCGGGCATACGATGATCCTCTGGAATTCAGGATCTCATCTGCCTCAACAGAAGTCGGTCCGTTGGCTGCCTCGATGATAAGTTTAGCCTGGATGCGTCCTGCGTTATCTTCTGTGATCTGGTTCTCAAGGGCGGCCGGGATCAGAACGTCGCATTTGCATGTGATCAGGCCGTCGTTGGTAATATGGGAACGCCCTCTGCCTCGTATTTATCGAGAGTATTTCCTTCGGAAATAAATTTACGGATCGCCGGAATATCAAGTCCGTCCTCACAGTAAAGACCGCCGGTGTAATCGCTGACCGCAACAACTTTCTGTCCATTCTTATAAAAGATCTCAGCGGCAGTTCCGCCGACATTTCCCATACCCTGAACAGCGATGGATGCTTTTGCCGGATCAATGTGGTTTTTTTCCATGCACTGGTAGGCGATGATGGTAACGCCACGTCCGGTAGCTTCCACACGGCCTACGGAGCCGCCGATCTCGATGGGTTTTCCGGTAACAACACCTGGAACCGTATGGCCGGTAAACATGCTGTAAGTGTCCATGATCCATGCCATAACCTCGCCATTTGTATTAACATCCGGTGCAGGAATATCCTTATCTGGTCCGATGATCGGAAGGATACGTGTGGTATAACGACGGGTAAGACGTATAAGCTCCGCTCTGGAAAGCTTGGACGGATCAACTTTGATTCCCCCCTTGCACCGCCGTAAGGAATATTTACAACCGCACATTTAAAGGACATCCAGGCTGCAAGCGCTTTTACTTCGTCCATATCGGAATTCTGATGGTAACGGATGCCGCCCTTGCACGGTCCACGTGCGCTGGAATGCTGAACACGGTATCCCTCGAATACCTTAATGGAGCCGTCATCCATACGGATCGGGATAGAAACCTTAAGTTCACGTTTCCGGGTAGCAAAGTGTTGCGTAATCTTCGTAGCTGAGACCAAGAGCCTCTGCAGACTGCTTCAGGACAGAGAGCATATTGTCATAAGGATTATACTTTTTATCTGCCATTGTTACCACTCCTTTGAAAATAAATATTTTTTCCTCTTTGATTTAAGAATAATATTATTCATCTGATGAGGTGAGTATATCATGCTATATCTGAAAAAGTAAATAATTTTTATTTCATAAAAAATATATACAAAAAATATTTTATATCTTTTTGGGCGTTTTTCACATAAGCCTGTGATAAAAATAAAAAACTGAAACATGCAGGTTTCCCAAACTGCTGTGACCAGTGATAATTATGACGGGGAGGATATTTCATGGAGAATCGGTTACAGAATCTGATCATTTCAGCACAGCTGACACCAAAAGGAAAAAGAGGTTGCGGATTACGTCCTTGAGAATCTGCAGAAATGCTGTTTTATGACATCAACAGAGCTGGCCGGAGAATTGAATGTGAGTTATTCCTCCGTGATCCGGCTTACCAAGACGCTGGGATTTACCGGATATCCGGATTTCAGAATTTTTTGCGGGAAACTTATGCAGAACAGTCCAGAGATGTGGACACCGGAATTCTCATCCCCGCGGAGCGCATTGAGGCGATCAAGAAAAAAGAGCACAAGGCAACAGTCCAGGATACGGTATGCGCCTATACCCTCAGCAATATACAGAGCACCATTGCCAGTAATACCGAAGAACAGTACCGTAAGGCCAGCAGTATTCTCATCCAACAGTGGGGTGAAATACATTTTTTCTTCAAGAGGATCTACCTGTGTGGGGGAATTTCTGAATACGATCCTGCGGCAGACGCTTCCCCACGTATACAATTACGGAAGCCACGGGCAGAACATGTTTGACTTTGCCAGCGACCTGGGGAAAGGCGATGCGGCGGTTTTTATCACCTATTCCCGGTATTCCAGGCTGATGTATCTCACTGCGGAGATGGTACATAAGCAGGGGGCTTCCATTATCCTTCTGACAGACAAACCTACCTGCGAAGCAGCCAAGTTCGCGGATGTGGTACTGACTGCCAGAGGTGACAGCAGTGAATTCTATAATTCCTATGTTGCAGGAATGTTTGCCGCAGAAATGCTCTGCGCCTATATATGCAGGGAAACGAATTACTCCAATCAGGAGCTTCTGGAGCGCATTGATGAATATACTTCCCAGATCGGAAACTTCTGAAAAAAGCAAACGCAGGATAAGCATTTGTAGCTTTCCTGCGTTTGCTTCAATCTTCCTCGATCACCTGGATCTCCAGATAATCAAATTCAATATGTTCAATGAAATTATCCTGATAAAAACGTGCCTTGTCATGTTTCTTGAAATCCCGCACCGTGGCATCCAGCCAGATCGGGTTTCCCAGATCCATCTGATAGCAGATTTCCTCAAGTCCGTGAAAAATCTTGTGTGTTCTGGTATCATCGCTGTCATCACAGACTACCGTGTCCTGCAGCATATGATTATCTTTCCATATTTTTCCCCATAAACGAAACATAAATATTACCTCCGTATCGTAACTGCCCAGGCCGGCAGAAGTTTTTTGGATCGATCGTCTGACATGCCCTTCAGTATAGCGGATTTTGCAGGGAAAGTAAAGTTCAGGGCGGATTCCTGTTTTGTACATAAAACAATGCACCGGGCCGCTTCACTTTTTATTGACTAATGTGTAAAAATCTCTATAATAAACGAAATTGTGAAAAAAGAATTATAATAGATTGGAGGAACCGAAATGAAACTTTACGATACCGGTGTCTATCTTCAGAACGGCCAGGAAATCATTCCTGAGAACCAGGCGAACCTGCCTGTAGCGAAAGAAGAGGCTGCCAGGAATACCATCGCATATTCTATTCTCAAGGCTCACAATAAATCGGATAACATGGAGAAACTTCAGATCAAATTCGACAAACTGACTTCCCATGATATCACATTTGTAGGAATTATCCAGACTGCAAGAGCTTCAGGACTTGAGAAATTCCCGGTACCATATGTACTGACCAACTGCCACAACTCTCTCTGTGCAGTAGGCGGAACCATCAATGAAGATGACCATATGTTTGGACTCACCTGTGCCAAGAAGTACGGCGGAGTTTACGTACCGCCTCATCAGGCAGTTATCCATCAGTTTGCAAGAGAAATGCTTGCAGGCGGCGGAAAGATGATCCTCGGTTCCGACAGCCATACAAGATACGGAGCACTTGGAACCATGGCTATGGGCGAGGGTGGACCGGAGCTTGTTAAACAGCTTCTCTGTCAGACTTATGACATCAATATGCCAGGCGTTGTAGCTATCTACCTGAAAGGCACACCACGCCCGGGCGTAGGACCGCAGGACGTTGCACTGGCCATCATTGGAGAAGTTTTTGCCAATGGTTATGTGAAGAACAAAGTTATGGAGTTCGTAGGACCAGGCGTTGCCAACTTAAGCGCAGATTTCCGTATCGGAATCGACGTTATGACAACAGAGACCACCTGCCTTTCCTCCATCTGGCAGACAGACGCGAAGATCGAGGAGTTCTATGCGATCCACGGAAGACCGGAAGATTACAAAGAACTGAAACCAGGCAATGTTGCATACTATGACGGCTGCGTGGAGATCGACCTCAGTGAGATCAAACCAATGATCGCAATGCCGTTCCACCCGAGCAACACCTACACCATCGACGAACTGAAAGCGAACCTGGACGACATTCTCGCAGACGTGGAGAAGAGAGCACAGGTAAGCCTGGATGGAAAAGTTCCGTTCACATTAAGAGACAAGGTAGTTGATGGCAAGCTTTATGTTGAGCAGGGAATCATCGCCGGCTGTGCCGGTGGTGGATTCGAGAACATCTGTGCAGCAGCAGACATCCTCAAAGGCAAAAACATCGGCCACGATGCCTTTACCTTAAGTGTATATCCGGCAAGTACCCCGATCTACATGGAGCTGGCTAAGAATGGTGTCCTTGCAGAACTTATCGGAACAGGTGCAGTTGTCAAAACCGCATTCTGCGGACCATGCTTCGGTGCCGGCGATACACCTGCAAACAATGCGTTCAGTATCCGTCACACAACCAGAAACTTCCCGAACCGTGAAGGCTCCAAGATCCAGAACGGCCAGATTTCCTCTGTTGCACTTATGGATGCACGTTCCATTGCAGCTACAGCAGCAAACAAGGGATTCCTTACATCTGCAGAGGAGTTTGACGGAAGCTATTCCGAGCATAAATATTACTTTGACAAATCTATTTATGAGAACCGTGTATTTGACAGCAAGGGAGTTGCAGATCCGAGCGTAGAGATCCAGTTTGGACCGAACATCAAAGACTGGCCGGAGATGGCTGCCCTTGCAGACAACCTGATCCTGAAAGTTGTTTCTGAGATCCACGATCCGGTTACAACAACCGACGAGCTGATCCCATCTGGTGAGACATCTTCTTACCGTTCCAATCCGCTCGGACTTGCAGAGTTCACACTCTCCAGAAAAAAAGATCCGGAGTACGTTGGCCGTGCGAAGGCGATCCAGGCAGCACAGAAGGCGATCCAGGCAGGCAACTGTCCGGCAGAAGCTGTTCCGGAACTGAAACCGGTGATCCAGACCATCAACAAGACATATCCGGATGTAGACAAGACCAACCTTGGTGTAGGAAGCACTATTTTTGCAGTGAAACCTGGCGACGGTTCTGCCAGAGAGCAGGCAGCATCCTGCCAGAAGGTACTTGGCGGCTGGGCAAACATTGCCAATGAGTATGCAACCAAGAGATATCGTTCCAACCTGATCAACTGGGGTATGCTTCCATTTTTGATCCCTGCCGGAGACCTTCCGTTTAAGAACGGAGACTTCCTGTTCTTCCCGGGAATCCGTAAAGCAGTTGAGGAAAAAGCAGACGTGATCAAAGGCTATACCGTTGACGGAGACACCCTGAAAGAGTTCGAGGTAACACTTGGCGAGCTTACGGACGATGAGAGAGAGATCATTCTCAAAGGCTGTCTGATCAATTATAACCGTAAATAAAATACAGAATATTTTTCGAAAGGCCGACGATGCGAAGATCGTCGGCCTTTTTCGACAAAATGTAATAAAAAATTAAAAAACTGTGTCATGGAAAAATTGCTGAAAATACGGGAATATGGTATGATAATATATAAAAGTGTAAAATTCTGTAAAATATACACAATTATCAGGTGAATGAAATGGAGGTGCCGATTATTATTTCTGATGAGAATAACAAGTCAGAGATTTCCAGCAGA
>ENA-OQCD01000307-OQCD01000307.1-human-gut-metagenome-genome-assembly--contig:-NODE-307-length-13907-cov-1.505443_pt1 | contig 13907 bp, 23 predicted proteins | sample MGYA00242755_ERZ504571 | MGnify/ENA primary metagenome ERZ504571 (study PRJEB26092, sample SAMD00036274) | human gut metagenome | host: Homo sapiens | study: EMG produced TPA metagenomics assembly of...
TCCTATATTACCAATTATGATTTTCTTCCGATAGAAAATGGCTATACTGCTGGTTTTCAAGAGAAAAAAGCAATGGTGGGTAATAGTATTGCATCAGGCATTATTAAGCTTTATTCAATTTTAAATCCTATGCTTTGTCTAATAGCGATCGTCGGCTTTTTCTTGACCCTCATATCACTTTTAGCACGTAAAATCAAGCTTCAAAAGAAACAAGCGGTTATTTGTTTTGCGCTGTCAACCGTTTTGTTTTTGCTGGGATGTCGCTAGTTTATGCATTTGGCATTAGCTGGTTTAGCGAGTTTATATGGCGGGAAACAAATATTATAAATACTAATGTTCTCAAACTTTATACGATTGGTATTGTACCCATGCTTTGTATGGTAGAACTTTTTGGGCTGTATTTGTTTTCAAATTGCATAAAAAAAGGCCCTACCATTCTTTAGCTCTCGTTTAAAAAAAGGATAGTTTTCATAGAAAGCATTATAGCCTTTAGATAAAAGATAGGACGATTCTATAGGCGATAAGTTTTATGGAATAGTTTTGTTTTTCGTTGACATTGAAAAGTACAATGTAATATACTTAACAAAGCAGTGTTTTTTAAGATTTTGCTCAAGTTGTCAAGATTCGATAAACCAGGAAGCAATATTGGCAATAAGCTTTGTTTGCATAGTAACTGTATTTAAACAAGTCAAATTTAAAAATTATTTTTGTGGTACTGCATGATGCATGAAGCCGAAGGAGTGATGTCATTCATGTCTCGCGAACACCTGCTTCTCCATACTGGAGAAGACACGATCCACGACCCCAAATAGAGAAAAAGAATCTATCTCCTAAGGACAAGCGGAAGAACTTTTGGTTTTACCATAAGTGGCATATTGTAATTGTGCTGGTAGTTTTGGTTTTTGCCGCCCTTCTTTCCAAGGATTTCTTCAACCGGGTAAATCCTGATTATGAGATTGGATTGCTGACAAAAACCTCTTTTCCGGAGGATGCGGTCAACCAGCTGCAGGAGGCTTTGGCTGAAAAAGCCGTCGACAGGAATAACGACGGCCAGGTTATCGTTCGGGTAAACCAATATGTGATTGTTCCCGGCAGTGGTGAGGAATTAACCTCAGACGGACAGGCGGCTTCCGCGCCGGCGGAGGGAAGTGCTTCTGCGTCCAGCAGTATGGAGGGTCAGGAAGCTTCCAGCCAGTATGTGGACGCTAATATGCAGATGGCTTCGATGGTAAAATTTTCCGTAGATACTCAGGATGACCAAAGCATCATTTTTTTGGTCGCAGAGGATAGTATCGATTATTTCCAGAATAGCTACCATCTTTTTGCCAAATCTGATTATTCCAGCCCGGATATGGAATCCAGCGATATCGGCGACATTGGCATACCGTGGAGGAGCTTCCTTATTTGGACGGTTTGAAGCTGACCGTGCAGAGCTGGGGATGACAATTACAACGATATCGAAGTGGATGTTACGGATTCCTTCCGGGAGCTTCGGGTGTGTATCCGGGACTTTGAACAGCTGAGCCATAAGGATGACCAGGCGACAATAGATTATTATAACGACAGCAAGGAATTGCTGGAAAGCTTAAAAACCAAATAACAGGAAAGAGTGAGGCACCAATGAAAAGCGATTGCGTAAGAAAGGGAACCGAGGGCGCTCCCAAAAGAGCGCTGTTTCATGCGCTGGGAATGACAGAGGAGGAATTGAACCGGCCTCTAGTGGGAATTGTCAATTCCTATAATGAAATCGTGCCCGGCCATATGAATCTGGATAAAATTACTGAAGCGGTGAAAATCGGCGTGGCTATGGGCGGCGGCACTCCCGTGGTGTTTCCGGCTATCGCCGTGTGCGACGGTATCGCTATGGGGCATCAGGGGATGAAATATTCCTTGGTCACCCGGGACCTGATTGCTGATTCCACAGAGGCTATGGCTATCGCTCACGCTTTCGACGCTTTGGTGATGATCCCCAACTGTGATAAAAATGTGCCCGGCCTGCTGATGGCGGCAGCCCGGCTGAATATCCCGACAATTTTTTGTCAGCGGCGGCCCGATGCTGGCGGCCGAGTAGACGGCCGAAAACCAGCATTTTCCCAGCTATTTCAGAAGCGGTAGGGCGAATTTAACCGCCCGGCCCGCATTGACGAGGCTAAGCTCAGCGAGTTTGAGCAAAAAACCTGCCCAACCTGCGGGTCATGCTCCGGTATGTATACAGCGAACTCCATGAACTGCCTTACCGAGGTGCTGGGTATGGGGCTGCGGGGCAACGGCACTATTCCCGCGGTATATTCCCAGCGCATCCAGCTGGCCAAGGAGGCCGGTATGCAGGTGATGGAGCTTTTTCGCAGAAATATCCGTCCTCGGGATATTATGACCGAGGAAGCGTTTTCGTAATGCTCTGACCATGGATATGGCTTTGGGATGCAGCACCAACTCCATGTTGCATCTGCCGGCTATCGCCAATGAGTGCGGAATCCGCTTAAATGTAGAGATTGCTAATGAAATTAGTGAGAAAACACCCAACCTGTGCCACCTGGCGCCGGCTGGTCCCACCTATATGGAGGATTTAAACGAGGCCGGCGGTGTTTATGCTGTGATGAACGAGATCAACAAGCTTGGCTTACTGCATACGGAGCTGATGACCTGTACCGGGAAAACCGTAGCGGAGAATATTCAGGGATGCGTCAATCTCAATCCCGAGGTGATCCGTCCGGTGGAGAACCCTTACAGTAGACTGGCGGCATCGCTGTGCTGAAAGGAAATTGGCGCCGGATTCTGTGTGGTCAAGCGTTCGGCGGTAGCACCGGAGATGCTGCGGCACGAGGGCCCCGCTCGGGTATTCGACTGCGAGGAGGACGCAATGGAGGCGATTACCAGCGGCAAAATCCAGGAAGGCGATGTAGTGGTGATCCGCTATGAGGGCCCCAAGGGCGGTCCTGGAATGCGGGAAATGCTGAATCCCACCTCCGCGATCATGGGGATGGCCTTGGCAGTACCGTGGCCCTGATTACCGACGGGCGTTTCAGCGGCGCCACCAGAGGAGCGGCCATCGGCCATGTTTCTCCCGAGGCGGCGGTGGGAGGACCGATCGCGCTGGTAAGGGAAGGGGATATTATCTCCATCGATATTGTAAACCACGCTATCAACGTAAAAGTCAGCGACGGGGAGATGGCCAAACGTAAGGCTTCCTGGAAGCCTAGAGAGCCTAAGATTACCACAGGCTATTTGGCCAGATACGCCGCTATGGTTACCAGCGGCAACCGCGGCGCCGTGCTGGAAGCGGTAAAATCGTAAAAACCACCCTATCGCTGATAGAACCTTTAAAAGGAACCTTAATCTATAAAAGCAGAAAGGCTGCGGTTGACAGTGCCTTTCTGTCCAGCTTCCGCCGTTTTGAATAACTCGATGAAATCAATGTAAAATAAATAAAAGCCGGCAGGTTTGGAGGAGCTTCTTTTTCGCGCATAAGCTTCTGCTATCCTGTCGGTTTTTCTGTTTTACTGGTATCCCGCCTCCTTCCATTTTGCAGTATACGGTGCTGCGGCCCAAATGGGTCTGCTTGGTGATCTCTGTCACTGAGATTTTTCCTTGGGCCCATTGCTCTGCCAAATCCCAAAATTCCTCAGGAAGCTCATAGGGCCGTCGCCCGAATCGCACCCCTTTTGCCTTAGCGGCGGCGATACCCTCGGCCTGCCGCTGACGGATATTTTCCCGCTCAATTTGAGCGGTATAAGACATGATTTGAAGCACCAGATCCGCGATAAAGGTGCCCAATAAGTCCTTTCCATAGGTGGTGTCCAGCAATGGCATATCAAGTACTTTGATATCAGCTTTATGGTCTTTGGTAATGATACGCCATTGGTCGATAATGTCTTCGTAATTACGGCCTAACCGGTCAATAGATTTAATGATCAAAAGGTCTCCAGAGGAAAGGCGGCGCAGCATACGCTTATAAGCGGGGCGGTTGAAATCCTTGCCGCTTTGCTTTTCTATGTACAGGTTCCTGGGAGGAATATTGTACTCTTTCAGAGCGATCAGCTGGCGGTCTTCATTTTGCTCTTTTGTGGATACACGGATATAACCAAAGATGCTCATAACTCCTCCTATCAGTGAAGATAAAATGATTAGAAAGATGGAATAGATGAATAGGTTAGGTTCGACGTTGGTAGAGGAAGCCCAGTTAATTTACGAAAAAGAAAATTAAGACGGAAATAGAAATCCCCCGCAGGAAGAATCCGGCGCAGCCGTTTCTTTTGCGGGGGAAGACAAGAGCGGTTTTTTGGGGCCAAAGGTTCGTCCTGAAAGAGGCTGGCTTCTGGCAGCTTCCATGGTGATCCACGGTAATTTCCACATCTTGTCCCGGATTCATTACAGTGCCGTCTAAAGAAATAGAGCCAAATAAGGTTTGGCCGCTTACTTCCGGCTCAAATTCAAAAGACGCCCTTTCCTTGGTTCAGTAACCTTCCAAATTAGAATTGCACTCACATGAAGATTTTTCAATGGCCGCTTGACAATTACCCGAGTTTTCCAATTGCCATCCCATCCTGGGATTAATAGCCATCGAAACAGCACAGAATGGAAGGGGCAAGTGTAAGGCTTAACGCAATAGCGGCAGGTTTTCTCATTAGTAAGTCACCTCGCAGGCAACAATAAGTAAAATGTTTAATTTAGTTCCCTATTATAGCAAAAAGTGGAAGCCTTGTCCATTAAATGTGAAAGGAGTTGAAGGAATTTCACAAAGCAGATGCATAAAAATAAATCTTTGATTCATACTGAAAAGGAACGTCGAGTTTTCTTGTTCACAACATAAAAACGGACAGGAAACCCTGTCCGTTTTTATGCTTTTTTATAAATGCTTATCATAAGCTGTTAATCCGAAATTTCATAAAAACGCGGTTTTTCCACCTGGGAAAGCGCCGCTGGCAAAGGAGTATGTCTCCCCATCTAGTTCCACTGTGTATACGGAGAGAGTAAAGGTTCTCTTAGTGTCGGGATGAAGCACCGTGACACAGCGGCCGGTAGAATTCCATCGGTATTGGTATAGATCCTTTCCGCCTACGCAAAAGAACCTGCTATCGCTGTCGCAGGTGCCCAAAAACTCAGTTTTCATTGACAAGCCTTCTTTCTCATATACCGTTTCGCTAAGAGATAGATACCCTGGGCGCAGGCAATTCCCAGCACTGCTCCGCCCAGCACGTCGGTTGGATAGTGGACAAACAGGTAAAGTCTGGAAAACCCAATGCATACCGCCAGCGCCAATCCGGCGGCGCCAAATTTCCGGTCGGCTTTCCAGAGAATCCACGCAGCGGTAAAGGAAGAGGCTGTATGGCCGGAAGGAAAGGAAGAACCGGAGGGGAGAGGGATCAGCTGCTGTACGGTGGGATCAGCTACTAAAGGCCGTTCCCGCATAATCAGGTTTTTTAGGCCGATTTCCCCGATCAGGAAGGTAACCAATAGGGAAACCAGCATCAAAGCCCCATACCGCCTATACTTTTGAAAACACAGCAGAAGTATGGCGGTCAAAATCCAGACTGCTCCCGTATTCTCCCAGATTGGTAAAAAAAATCATAACTTTGTCCAGCGCCGGATTGTGAAGGGCTTGCAGAGAGTATAAAAAGGATAGCTCCATTTGGTCACCGCCCTGTGTTTAGATTCTTTTATCCATTATACCATAAAGGAAACCGCGAGGGAACAGGAAATCTGACCCGAAAAGAAATTAAAAAATAAGATAAATTCTAAATAAGATGCAAATGAAAAAGGAACCTTTTTTATACTCTGACTTTTCCAGCGCCTTGCATAATTTCCCATTGTTTGCAAACACTACCTGGGCAAACAGATTTTTATTTTTAAAGGGAGATTTTATAGATGAAAGCAACTGGAATTGTCAGAAGAATTGATGACTTAGGAAGAGTGGTGATCCCCAAGGAAATTCGCCGCACCTTACGAATCCGAGAGGGTGACCCGCTGGAGATTTACACAGACCCGGAAGGGGAGGTCATCTTTAAAAAATATTCTCCGGTGGGGGAAATGTCGCCCTTTGCCGCCCAGTATGCGGAGGTGCTGTCGAAAACGGCGTCTTTGCCTACCGTGATCTGTGATACGGATCATGTGATCGCGGCGGCGGGAGTTTCGAAAAAGGAATATCTGGAACGCCGCGTGACGCCGGCGCTGGAAGATTTAATGGAGGGACGCCGCAGCTTTGTAGCGGCGAAAGCCGGGGATCATCTGCAGCCGGTGGAGGGAATCGAGAGAAGCGCCGCGGTGGCGTACCCGATTATCGCCTCCGGCGATGTAACTGGCGCTGTGGTTATGATGCGGGAGGAAGCAGGCGAGGCGCCTACAGAAGCGGAAATCAAACTGATTCAAACCGCGGCCGCCTTCTTAGGCCGTCAGTTGGAGGAATAATAGATTGGTTAAGCCCGGAAAAGACGGCTTGCGGCGGACACGGGCGGAGCAAAGAGCCGCCGACCGCCGATGCCAGTTAGACGGCGCCCCTCGGCGGCAAAGGGTCTTCTGCGCCGGAGCGCCTTACTAACTGGTTATTGCACCTGCTGGGGAAAACTAGAATTCTTTTTCTTTGCAACCGTGCCGCTGTTTTGCCTGTTAAACCGAAGAAAAGAAGGATTTTCCAAAGATACTCGAAAACCTTGCATTGGCGGGCATTTGTGCTATGATAATGAAGTATAAGAGAGTAAGATGAAAGAGTGGGGCGACCCGCTCTTTTGTTTGTCTAAAATGAATTTGTAACGGAGGTCACTAATGGCGAACCGGAAGAAGGGCGGCGGCACCGTAGAAGCCGTGTGGGATTTGTGCGAGCCTATCGTGAAGGGCTTTGGCCTGGAGCTGTGGGATGTGCGCTATCTGAAGGAGGGAGCCCAATGGTATCTGCGGGTGTATATCGACCGGCAGGAGGGCGTCACCATTGAGGACTGCGAAAACGTCAGCCGGGCGATCGACGAGCCGCTGGACCGGCTGGATCCGGTAGATCAGAGCTACTGCCTGGAGGTTTGCTCTCCTGGGCTGGAGCGAGAGCTGGTTCGTCCGGAGCATTTTCAGCGGTTTGAGGGGTGGCCTGTGATGGTAAGCTGATCCGGCCTCTGGATTCCGGTGAGAGGGAGTTTAACGGTGTGCTGGGAACCTATGAAAACGGCGTGTTTGACCTATGGGTCAATGAAACAGATGTATCAGCCTTGCAAAAAAAGGACACTGTCTTTGTAAAGCTTGATGATTTTGATGATGATTTTGGAGGAGCAGAAGAATGAGCAGCGAAGTTTTTGAGGCCTTAAGCTTGTTGGAAAAGGAAAGAGGCATTCCGGTGGATTTTATGCTGGATAAGATCAAAAAAGCGATTCTTACCGCTTGTAAAAGCAGCTATAACGGCAACGACGACGCGATTATCAACATGAATCCGGATACGGGCGTGTTCGAGGTTTATCTACAGAAAACCGTTGTGGAAGAGGTAGAGGACAAGGGCAGGGAAATTTCCCTGCTGGATGCCCGGGAGATCGATCCTAATACTGCCGTAGGCGAAAAAGGTAGGGGTTCAGCTGGATACCAAGCAATTTGGCCGGATCGCCGCGCAGACCGCCCGGAATATTATCCGTCAGGGCATCCGTGACGGCGAACGGGGACAGATGATGCAGGAATTCCAAAGCAGGCATCAGGAACTGGTTACCGCTACCGTGGAACGGATCGACCCCAGAAGCGGGGCGGCCACCCTGAAGATCGGAAAGGCCGAAGCCGTGTTGCCTAAAAGTGAACAGGTCGGCGGCGAGGAACTCCGGGAGGGCGACCATGTCAAGGTTTATGTAGTGGACGTAAAGGAGACGGAAAAGGGCCCCAGGGCGATGATCTCCAGAACCCATCCGGATCTGGTTAAGCGGCTGTTTGAAACCGAAGTGCCGGAAATCTACGACGGTACGGTGGAAATCAAGTCTGTTTCCAGAGAGGCCGGCTCCAGAACCAAGCTGGCTGTTTGGAGCAAAGACCCCAATGTGGACGCGGTAGGCGCCTGCATCGGCGCCAGAGGCGCCAGAGTGGGCAACGTAGTCAACGAGTTAGGCGGAGAAAAAATAGACATTATCGAGTACAGTGAGGACCCGGCCAAGTTTATCGCCGCGGCTCTGTCCCCGGCGGATGTACTTTCCGTAGAGGTGGACCCGGATGGAATGAAGGCGTGCCAGGTGACGGTGCCGGACCACCAGCTTTCCCTGGCTATTGGCAATAAGGGCAAAATGCCAGACTGGCGGCGAAGCTGACCGGCTGGAAGATCGACATCAAACCCGAAGCGCTTTTACGACCCGGATGCCCATAAGGCGGCAGAGGCCGAGGAGCAGGAATAATAGAAATTGATAAACCCTATTTGACCCGGACGGAGCTTTCCGTCCTATTATGGAAGGCGGAATGAAAGTATGCGTCAAAAGCGTCCCCCTATGCGCATGTGTACAGGATGCGGAGAAATGAAACCGAAAAAGGATCTGGTCCGGGTAGTAAAAGCGCCCGATGCAAAGGATGAAAACGGCCAGGTTTTGGCGGCCGGAGGCGTTTTCTTTGGATACGTTACCGAGGCCGAAAGCCGGGAAGGGGCGCTTACGTGTGACAGAAACGCCGCTTGCCTGAAGGCGGCGCGCAAGGCCCGGCGGTTTGAAAAGGCTTTCTCCTGCCAGATTCCAAGCGAGGTATATGACCAAATGGAGGAGGAATTGCTGGCTCATGAATGACAGGCTGTTGTCCTTGACTGGGCCTGGCCAGACGAGCTGGGAGACTCAGCTTGGGAAACGATCCGGTGCTTTCCTCCATGGAGGAAGGAAAAGCAAAGCTGGTGCTGGTGTGTCCGGATTTGTCTCAGCGGACCCTTAAGGGCATAGAGAGCCGCGCTGAAGCTTTCGGCGTACCTCTCGTAACCATAGAACAAACGATGGACCAAGTGAGCATGTCACTAGGCAAACGGTGCGGCGTGCTTGCCCTCAATGATGAAGGGTTCGCGCGCAAAGCGCTGACGCTTACGAAAACCAACGGGGAGGATTTGATAATATGATGATAAAATATAGAGTCCACGAGGTGGCAAAGGATCTGAATGTTCCCAGCAAGGAGATTATCGATCTGCTGCAGAAGCATTTTGGAGAAGTCAAAAAACAATATGACGGCGCTGACTGAGGAAGAACTGGATGTGATTTTTGAGCATTATACCCAACTGAAGGCCCTTCCGAATTTTGACGCCTATTTTGCGGAAAATAAAACCTGGCAGAGGATCAGGCGGCACAGGCCGCCGAGGCGATGGAAAAGGCGAAAGCCGCCGCGGCTCAGGAGCCGGCCAAGGCTGCCGCAAAAGTGGAAAAGTCCCAGCAGGCCGTAAAAAAGGAAGCAAAGCCCGCCGCCAGGGCAGAAGCGCCGGTAAAGCCGGCACAGAACGCTTCCGGACAGCCGGTACCGAACCAACCGAAGCGCAAGGCCGTCATGCCCGGCAAAATCACGCCGGTAGGCCCCAAACCTCAGAATCAAAGCAGCCTCAGCAGAAAGCAGCTCAAAAGCAGCAGAAGCCTGCTCCCCGCCAGGAGGCCAGGCAGCCTCAGGCCGCCGCGCCTTTTCAAAATACGGAGAATTCCAACCGCGTGGTTCGGCCTCAGGGCAGAATCATCGATACGCGGTCCGCTAACGTGAACATCGATAAGTATAATGAAAAATACGACCGAATGGCTTCTGAAAAGTACCGCAGCGAGAATACGGTGCAGAAGCAGAAGATCACCCAAAAATCTCAGCAGAGAGGCAAGCCCCGCAACTCCAGAAAGGAAACTGAGGCGGAGCGCCTGCGCCGGATCGCCATGGAGCGGAAGGCCAAGCCCATCACGATTCAAATCCCTGACGAGATCACCGTGGGTGAACTTGCCTTACGCTTAAAGGCCACCGCGGCCGAGGTCATTAAAAAAGCTGATGATGATGGGAACCATGGCGACTGTAAACGATGTGATCGATTTCGATACCGCCGCTCTGGTGGCGATGGAATTCCACGCCAAGGTAGAAAAAGAAGTGGTGGTCACCATTGAGGACCGGATTATCGACGACAGCGAGGATGACGACGAGAACCTGGTGCCCAGAGCGCCGGTGGTAGTGGTCATGGGACACGTTGACCACGGTAAAACCTCTCTGCTGGACGCCATCCGGCACGCCAATGTTACCGCGGGAGAGGCCGGCGGCATTACCCAGCATATCGGCGCTACCGGGTTAATATCGGCGACCGGGAAATTACCTTCCTGGATACGCCCGGCCATGAGGCGTTCACCACTATGCGCGCCAGAGGCGCCCAGGTGACGGATATCGCGATCCTGGTGGTAGCCGCCGACGACGGCATCATGCCCCAGACCATCGAGGCCATCAACCACGCCAAGGCGGCGGGAGTTTCCGTCATTGTGGCGATCAATAAAATGGATAAAATGGGCGCTAACCCGGAGCGCGTCAAGGAGCAGCTCACCGAGTATGAGCTGGTGCCTGAGGAGTGGGGCGGCGATACCCCGTGTATTCCGGTATCCGCCCATACCAAGGAAGGCATCGGCGACCTGCTGGAAATGGTCACCCTGATCGCTGATATGAAGGAACTGAAAGCGAATCCGGACCGTGCCGGCAAGGGTACGGTGATCGAGGCGAGACTGGATAAGGGACGCGGCCCCATCGCCACGGTGCTGGTTCAGAACGGCACTCTCCATGTAGGGGATATCATAGTGGCAGGCACCAGCGTAGGCCGGGTAAGAGCCATGATGAACGACCGGGGTGAGCGGGTACAGGAGGCTGGCCCCTCCGTTCCGGTTGAGATCACCGGCCTGGATGACGTTCCTACCGGCGGCGATACCTTTAACTGTGTTTCCGATGAGCGGCTGGCCCGGGAGCTGGTTGACCAGAGAAAGGCGGCCCAGAAGGAGGAGCAGTTCAACGCTCAGACTAAGGTTACCCTGGATAATCTGTTCGATCAGATGCAGCTGGGGGATATCAAGGAATTGAAGATCATCGTCAAGGCCGACGTGCAAGGCTCTGTCGAGGCGGTAAGGCAGTCCTTGGAGAAGCTTTCCAACGACGAGGTGCGGGTCCATGTGATCCATGGCGGCGTGGGAGCGGTCAATGAGTCCGATGTGATGCTGGCGAACGCGTCCAATGCGATCATCGTAGGCTTAACGTGCGTCGGATCCGGTGGCGGCGGGAAACGACCGAGCGGGGATAAGGTGGATATGCGTTTTGTACCGCGTCATCTACGACTGCATCGAGGAAATCGAGTCTGCCATGAAGGGTATGCTGGCGCCGAAGTTCAGAGAGAACCTGCTGGGCCGGGCTGAGTGCCGCCAGGTCTATAAGATCAGCAATGTGGGCACGATCGCGGGCAGCTATGTGCTCAGCGGCAAGATTACCAGAAAACGCCGAAATCCGTATTGTTCGTGACGGTATCGTCATCGGCGAGGATAAGCTGGCCTCTTTAAGACGGTTTAAGGACGATGTGAAAGAGGTTGCCTCCGGTTACGAATGCGGTATCGGCTTAGAACGCTTTAACGATATTAAGGAGGGCGACGTTTCGAAGCCTCGTGATGGAAGAATACCGGGAGGATTAACAGCCTCCGGTATGGAGGAATCATATGGCAAGTCATAGAATCGACCGCACCACTGAGGATATCAAGCGGGAGCTTACCGCTATTCTGCGGGAACTGAAGGATCCGAGAGTGCAGGAAACCATGCTCAGCGTGGTGCGCGTGGAGGTCACCAACGACCTATCCTACTGTAAGGTTTATGTCAGCTCTATGGAGGGAATGGATCACGCCAAACGGGCGGTAGAGGGACTAAAATCCGCCGCTGGCTTTATCCGCCGGGAATTGGGCGCGAGAATCCATATCCGTCATGTGCCGTCGCTGCAGTTTCAGGCGACGGATTCGATTGAATACAGCGCCAATATTGCAAAATTGCTCAATGATTTGAAATGAGGGAGACTATGAGTCCGGAAAATAAAAGCGTAAGCCTTCACGATGCGGTGAAGCTGCTGCTGGAAGCGGATGATATTTACCTGCTGTGCCATCAATACCCGGATGGCGACACCCTGGGAAGCGCGGCGGCCTTGTATCTCGGCCTGCGGCAAAGGGAAAGCGGGTGTCCATCCGGTGCGGCGATCCTATCCCGCAGAAATATGATTATATGTTTGAAGGAATCGAATTTCCGGATTTTGAGCCCCAGTTTATCTGTGCTGTGGATATCGCCGATCCCCAGCTGCTGGGTCAAAGGCTGAGCCCTTATGCCCAGCGGGTTGACCTGTGTATCGATCATCACGGCTCCAACACCAAATACGCCAGACAATACGTTATCCGGCCGAGGCGGCCTCCACTACAGAGATCATGTATGATCTGCTGTTTACCATGGAAGCGGAGATCACCTCTCAGATCGCGGATTGCATTTATACCGGCATCACCACGGATACCGGCTGTTTCCGTTATACCAACGCCACCTCCAGGACCTATATTGTGGCGGCTCATATGATGGACAAGGGCGCGGATGCGGCGATGATCAACCGGGTGATGTTCGACACCAAATCCAGAGCCAGGCTGGAGATCGAGCGCCGGGTGCTGGATACTATGAGCTTTTACTTTGGCGGAAAGTGCGCCGTGGCTTATGTTACGAGGGAATGGTCCGTCAATCGGGGGCCAACGATGAGGATATGGACGGGATTGCCGCCCTGCCCCGCCAGGTGGAAGGAGTGGAAATCGGCGTTACTATGCGGGAAAAGGAGGATGGAAGCTTTAAAATTTCCGTCCGGACCGGACCCAAGGTGAACGCATCTAAATCTGCGCCGAGTTCGGCGGCGGCGGCCATCCAGGCGCTGCCGGATGCGTGCTGACCGGAGGAGTTACCGGCGCTAAGCACCAGATCCTCTCTGCGGTGCAGAAAGTATTTGAAAAGCAGGAGAATTCCTGATGAATGGGATTATTGTGATTGACAAGCCGCCGCGGTTCACTTCCTTTGACGTGGTGGCGGTAATGCGGGGACTGTTTGGAACCAAAAAGGTGGGACACACCGGGACCTTAGACCCGATGGCTACCGGCGTTTTGCCAATTTTGATCGGCAGCGCTACTAAAGGCCCAGGACTTGACTCCCGACAGCGGAAAGAATATGTGGCTGGATTCCGGCTGGGTGTGGTTACCGATACCGAGGACAGCACGGGCACGGTCAAGGAGACCTTTCCGGTAACCGCAGATGAAAAGGCGCTGGAAAGCGCCCTTTCCCATTTCCGGGGAGAAATCCTGCAGGTTCCGCCTATGTATTCGGCGATCCAGAAAAACGGCGTCCGGCTTTACGACCTGGCCCGCAAGGGAATTGAGGTTGAACGGGAGGCTAGGCCTGTGACCATTCATGAGCTGGAGCTATTGGAATACCGGCAGGAAACGGGAGAGGGAAGTATCCGGGTCAGGTGCTCCAAGGGCACCTATGTCCGCACTCTATGCGCCGACCTTGGAAAGCGGCTCGGATGCGGCGGGATTATGACCAGCCTGCGGCGAACCGCCGCCTGCGGTTATACCATTAAGGACCAGCATCCCCCTGGACGAGGCCAAGAGTCGTGAAGGCGGAGGGCGTGCTGGAGCAGCGGCTGCGTCCAGTGGACAGCCTGTTTTTGGAATACCGGCCTCTCAAAGTAACCGGCCCCCCAGGCAAAAACGCTTCCAAAACGGCGGCGCTTGGCGCTGGAGCGCACCGGCGTGAAAAAAAGAGGCGGACGGAGTGAAAATCCGCGTATACAGCCCGGATGGGATTTTTTTGGGCCGTGGGCCGGTGCACCGGGAAAAAAACGAACTTTCGATTTAAAACTAATTTAAGGATATCAGGTGAACGAATGATGCAGGTTTCAACGCCTTGAAAAGTCCCGGACAGCCTGCCGCCGTCGCTTT
>ENA-OQCD01000309-OQCD01000309.1-human-gut-metagenome-genome-assembly--contig:-NODE-309-length-13794-cov-3.308700_pt1 | contig 13794 bp, 19 predicted proteins | sample MGYA00242755_ERZ504571 | MGnify/ENA primary metagenome ERZ504571 (study PRJEB26092, sample SAMD00036274) | human gut metagenome | host: Homo sapiens | study: EMG produced TPA metagenomics assembly of...
CGAATGCAGGTTGTAGAAATGTCATTCAATGACCTGTTTCAGTGCAAATCAAAAATGATGTTAGGTGAATCCTGACAGTCAATAGCATAAAATCCACGGCTTGTAAATGCAACCGACATATACAAGTCGTGGATTTTTACTTTAGCGATAAATTAGAGTCGTTTTTATAACTTCCTCCGCTCGATTCTGGATGTTATTCATCCTCTGCACCCATTCCATTTGATTTGCGGCTTTCAATTCTTCGTTCACCCCCTCACGTTCAGCCATCTGCTGGGTAAGCAACTTCAGCTGTTCCTCTGCCTGTGCATCAATGTCTGCCAGATAGGTGTTCAACCTGCCGGACAGCAGGAGAGCCTGATACCGTGCTGATGATGTTCTTTCAGATACCGTTTGTACATTCTACCCCAGCGGCCAACAAGACGAGAATCCTCTGCCAAAATCAAGTCAGGAAAATAGTAATCTCCGACCAGCACATAGTCCAGCCCATTATTTTCATCATGCAATCTAGTGCTCGGCTTTTCCATTGCACACCTCAAATCTTTCTCTGCTGGCGCAGGTACTCTTCAAAAATGCTTCTCCGAATTAGAATCTTCCGGCCAATCTTATAGATAGCCCCACATTCATGTGTCATCCGGGTGACAGGTTTCAGTCCCAGCCCATAATAATCGCTTGCCATGCTGTAGGTCACGAACTCATGCCGCATGAAGTCCATATCTTCATCATCGATTTGGTCGGAGAACATCCATACACTTCCGCTCATTCATCTTCGACCTCCTCCAATGTGATTTTTCTTGCAGGCTCATGGAAGCGGTCCAAATAGGCATCAAAAATCTCCCGGTTGATAAGCACCGTGCTGTCGAAACGGTAGATTGCCCCGGCATCGCTGGCAAGCTCCAGCAGCTTCTTGTGAGAAAGGCTATATACGATCTCTGCCTGCTGGTAGCGCAGGAACTGGCGGCGCAGCTTGCGAAGCTGGTCAGGGATTTCTTTCATGGGTTTGATGGTCTTATAGTCGTTTTTTCATAATCTTATCCTCCGTTTTTTGTGACTGTCTGACAGAAGTTGGCCGCAGGAGCAAACAAAAAGAGCACCTCTCGGATGATTCCAAGAAGTGCTCTTACAGTTTTTTGTTTCAAGCCTTGTGCGTTTTTGTCTGAAATCCGTCACGCTTCATAACGGGAGTGATTCTTCAGGATTTTGCTGTCAAATTGATGTCAAAACGGGAATGACACAGCTTTTGCAAGAAAATCAGAAGTACAATCTTTTCGTTTCTATGTTGATTTTTCTTGTGGTTCACTGGTCGATGGGCTTCATCGTGGGGAACAGCAGCACATCGCGGATGGAGGCGCTGTCGGTGAGCAGCATCACCAGACGGTCCACGCCGAAGCCCAGACCGCCCGTGGGGGGCAGGCCGTACTCCAGTGCGTTCACGTAGTCGTAGTCCACCTGTGCCTTGCAGTCGGGCTCAATGGCCTTGCGCTCGGCCACCTGACGCTCAAAGCGGCCCTTCTGGTCGATGGGATCGTTCAGCTCGCTGAAGGCGTTGCCGTACTCGGTGCAGTCGATGAAATACTCAAAGCGCTCGGTAAAGGCGGGGTCGTCCGGCTTGCGCTTTGCCAGCGGGCTGATCTCCACGGGGTAATCGTAGATGAAGGTGGGCTGGATGAGCTTGTCCTCCACGAAGGCATCGAAGAACTCAGCCAGAATGGAACCCTTGGTGGGCACCTCGGGCAGCTCCACGTGGTGCTCCTTGGCGGCGGCGATGGCATCCTCGTCGGACTTCCAGTCGTTGAAGTCTACGCCGGAGTACTTCTTCACGGCTTCCACCATGGTCAGGCGCTCCCAGTGGCCCATGTCGATCTGCTTGCCCTGATAGGGGATGACCATGCTGCCGCAGATCTTCTGGGCAAGGCGCTTGTACAGCTCCTCCACCAGATCCATCATGCCGTGGAAGTCGGTGAAGGCCTGATACAGCTCGATGCTGGTGAACTCCGGGTTGTGCTTGGGGTCCATGCCCTCGTTGCGGAAGATGCGGCCCACCTCGTACACGCGGTCCATGCCGCCCACGATCAGGCGCTTGAGGTACAGCTCGGTCTCGATGCGCAGCACCATGTCCATGTTCAGGCTGTTGTGATGGGTGTAGAAGGGGCGTGCGGATGCGCCAATCTCGAAGGGGGTCAGGATGGGGGTGTCCACCTCCAAAAAGCCCTTCTCGTCCAGATAGGCGCGGATCTCCTTCAGGATCTGGCTGCGCTTCACGAAGGTGTCCTTCACCTCGGGGTTGGCGATCAGGTCCACGTAGCGCTGACGGTAACGCATCTCGGTGTCGGTCAGGCCGTGGAACTTCTCGGGCAGGGGGCGCAGGCTCTTGGCCAGCAGGGTCAGCTCGGTGGCGCGCACGCTCAGTTCGCCGGTCTTGGTGCGGAACACCTCGCCCTTCACGCCGATGATATCGCCCACGTCCAGCTTCTTGAAGGCGGCGTAAGGCTCTTCGCCCAGCTCGTCGCGGCGGACGTACAGCTGAATGTCGCCCTTATCGTCCCGCAGGTGGGCAAAGCTTGCCTTGCCCATTACGCGCTTGGACATCATACGGCCAGCCAGCGCCACGGTCTTGCCGCTGTCGGTCTCGTTGGGCAGGTCGGCAAACTCGGCCTTCAGGTCGGCAGAGTAGGCATCCTGCGGGTACTTGGTCAGGGTGAAGGGGTCGTGGCCTGCAGCCTGCAGGTCGGCCAGCTTCTGGCGGCGCACCTGCACCTGCTCGCTCTCGGACAGGCCCTGCGCCGGGTTCTTCTTTTGTTCTTCCATGGTTTCTCCTATTCGTTTGGCCTGCTCAGCCTGCAGCGTGGGTAATGTTCAGCACGGTGTACTCCACGGTGTGGCCGGTGGGCAGCAGCACTTCGGCCTTGTCGCCCACAGCCTTGCCCAGCAGAGCGTGGCCCACGGGGCTTTCGTCGCTGATCTTGCCGTTCAGGGGGTCGGCTTCGGTGCGGCCCACAATGTCGTACTCCTCGTTCTCGTCCTCGCCGGTCATGAGGATGGTGACGTGGGTGCCCACAGAGACATTGTCCACGCTCAGCTCGCTCTCATCAATGATGACGGCGTTCTTGATCATCTGCTCCAGTTCGGTGATGCGGTTCTCCACCAGACCCTGCGTATTCTTGGCCTCGTCGTACTCGCTGTTCTCGGAAAGGTCGCCGTGGCTGCGTGCTTCCTTGATCTCTTCGGCCAGCTCCTTGCGGCGCACCGTTTTGAGGTATTCCAGCTCCTCCTGCATTGCCTTCAGACCGGCAGCGGACATTTTGATCTCTTGTGCCATTTGAGAATCTCTCCTTGTCTCTATTTGTGCTGTGCAGCCGCAAAGCCGCACAAGAATGCCATTTTGACTACATTATTATAATAGCAGGCGGCTGCTTTGTCAACAAAAAAAGGCGGCGGTAGGGCAGAAAAAATGTGTCGGCTGGAGCAAATAACGGAACAGCCCGCTCTTCAAAAAAGGAGAACGGGCTGTTTTGATTCCATTGGGTGTTACTTGGTAGACGGTTTCATCTGCTGTGCCTTTTTCCACGCGCGAATGGCTTTTACGGTGGAGACCGGCACATGGGGGTCGAATTTGTCCGGATGCTCACTGCTGCGCAGCGTCATCAGCTCGTTTTCAATTGCCCACTGTGCAGCCTGCTGCGCATCGGTGTCGTCGGTGTCGATATCGGTATAAGCGGCTTCGGCAGCAGGAGCAGGCTGTCCGGCATCCTTCCAGAGCACTTCGGCCAGTTCGATGCGAGTTTCCGGGATGGCGGTACCCTTGGGCAGATGATGGATCAGCCACAGCTCGGTGCCCAGCTGATGCAGCCCGCCCACCAGCAGTGCACCGCCAATGATCGTTACCGCAGTGCTGATGGCAGGGTCAACAGAGGCGTCGACAGGGGCGTCGTCGATCGTGGGAGGGATGGGGCGGTACTGTGCAGTCAGTGTGATGTCCTGAGCGGGCATGCGGAAAGATGTTTTGCTTGCAGTCCGATCAAAGCCTGTGCTGGTCAGATCAGACAGAGCACTGGCAGGGGAGACCACCCACTGTTCAAACTCCAAGTCGTCCTGAGGAGCCGGGGCGGCAGACAGATTAACCTGCCGTCCGTCTTGGATCTGTGTTGTAGGGGGCAGTGCAGTAACGCCGCCGTCGATGGATGCTGTGCCGGATACGACATTTACGAAGTAGCCGGTTCGCTCAACAAGTTCCTGATAGCCGGTTTCATCTCCATTATCGTGGAACACAGCAACAGTACCGGCATTATTGCTGTGTAGTTTCAACTTCTTTTGGCTGTCAGCATTGCCGGTTGTTGTAATAGGGCGGGGAAGTATAAGATCGCTGTCCATAACCAGAACAGTTGCTTCATCTTCGTAGTCATCGGCAATGGTGATCAACTGATCTTCTTCCATACAGATATCATTGGTATTATCCTCGAAATGCACATCTTTACCAATGAAAACAGAGTTCGGGTTTGATTGTACTTTAACGCCATAGAGGCTGTTGCTGATTGTTCCGCCGGTGATATTAACGGTTGCGTGAGAGCGCTGCGGATAGCAGCAGATTTTTGGGACCTTACGGTTCCACTTTTGAAATTGAACGTTGCGCCAGATACGACTGCAATCGTAACATACGTTCCTTGCATGCCTTCCAGCAGAATATTTTTTCCGTTTTGTTCTTCAATCGTTGTGTTGTCTCCAGTATCAAGCGCACGGCCACCTACCAGATTCTTAATAGTACCGCCATGGATATACACTTGCTTATCGTGGTTCAGATTGATAGTGGGAGAACGGAGCGACTCGTTTATGAATGTTCCATCGTTGATTTCAATCTCTTGACTGGAATTTCCGAGAATAACACTGCGTGAATCTGAATGAAAATACCCATCATTGATTGTTAAAACGCTGTTGGAACGCGTGTCAATGACGTAGCTGGTGGATGTTGTATAGCGTCCACTGCCGTTGATTTCTACCGTACCATTATTGCATACGATAGATGATGAATTGCTATTGAACTGACCTCATTGATCACGGCCTTTGCGCCGGAGGAGTACTGTGATCAGGGGATGGGGTTTGAAACAGCATCAGAATAGCCAAGTAAGTGGTCAGAACCTTCAAGAACGAGAGTGCCTTGCTTTACGACAATAAAAATCATTCTGATTTTGTGCGATATTGATGTTGCCCATTATACGAAGGGTGACAGTGCAATTCGGGGCGTCAATCACAAGATGCCTCTGTGCATTTTCGCAGGGCAGCAGATCATAGGTGGCAGTCTCTGTGATTGTGACCTCAGTGTTAGGGGTGAGGTCGAGCTCATTACTGCCCGTCTCCGCCGCAAATGCAGAGACTGCCCCGACAGGCAGAAATGTCAGTGCCATGCTGAATGCCAGCAGCAGCTGATAAGTCGCGTTTTCATATAAATTCCTCCTTGATACGACTTTTGCGGGTGGATCTTGTCTGCGCGGATTGTGGACAAAAAAGATTCACCAATCTTTATTCTACCCCCCCCCCAACAGAAATCAAGGATTTTAGACAAGATTGGAAGGATGCCTAAAAATGGCAGAGATTTTAGAGGATCTGAGAAAAATAACAACAAAAATCCCCGCCGACAGAGGGAAAGCGGAGCAGGGCATCATGGAGGCCAAGAGCGCAGACACCTTCAAGCCCGAAGGTGACACAGTTCAACGTGATCGAAACCTGGAATAGGGCATTCCCCAAGCACTAAACAAAAAAGCCCCCGGTATTCGCAGTACCGGGGGCTTTTTTGTTGTATTGGGTCGAGAAATATGCTATACTAAAAATAAGGCGCTGATCGTATCGACCGGTGGTCATGCTCTCTTGCCCGAATCGCTGATTCTTCCTGTACATGGAACGAAGCAGGGGGTCCGGGAGGGAACTTTTTTGAAGGAAACCGCCCGGAGCCCTGAAGGCGAAGGGAGGGATGTCGGATGACTCTGTTGGAGACTCTCGCACTGCTCACGTTCATTCTCACACTGCTGGGCCTGATCGTGGATGTGATTCGTCTGACCGTTGAGGTCATGGCAAAAACTTCGCAGAAGAAAGACGATGATAACAAAAAAGATTGACCGCCAACGGTTCCCAGCCACGCGGTCAATCTTGATTGCAGGGTAAGGAGCTGACCATGATAGAACCAGCGCCCCTTCTATTTTTATTATACCGTATCACTGCGCATTGTCAAGCTTTTGCCCGCAAAAACCCCGCTGACAGAGGGAAAAGTGTCAACGGGGGTCGGGGGTGATGTCGTATTTCGGTGGGAACTCCTTCAGTCAGAACCTGACGGTTCTGCCAGCTCCCTCGGTGAGGGGGCTGTCTGCGCAGCAGACTGGGGGGAGTTGACGTTTGCCGTTTAATCGTCTGCGCTCTCGTCCAGATTGCCCAGCTTCTTGGCCTGCTCCACAACGGCAGGCACCAGCATCTCGGGCAGAACCTCGTAGCGGGCAAACTCGGTGGTGAACCAGCCGCGGCCTTGCGTGGTCTGCCGGATGAAGGTGGTAAAGTTTGCAAGCTCTGCCAGCGGCACTTCAGCGATGATGGTCTGCAGGCCGTCCTCGTCCGGCTCCATGCCCAGCACGCGGCCGCGGCGCTTGGTCACATCGCCCATGATATCGCCGGTGTTGTCGTTTGGCACATGAGCCTTCAGGGTGTGGATGGGTTCCAGAATGACCGGGCCGGCCTCCGGCATAGCGGCCTTGTAAGCCAGCTTTGCGGCCATAATAAAGGCCATCTCGGAGCTGTCCACCGGGTGGTAGCTGCCGTCCAGCAGGGTGGCTTTCAGGCCCACCACGGGGTAGCCTGCAAGCACGCCCTTTTCGGCGGCAAGGCGCACGCCCTTTTCAACAGCCGGGAAGAAGTTCTTGGGCACGCTGCCGCCGAACACCTTCTCCTCAAACACCACCTGCTCGCTGTCGCAGGGCTCAAAATTGATGACGACATCGCCGAACTGGCCGTGACCGCCGGTCTGCTTCTTATGACGGCCCTGCTTCTGGCAGGCCTTGCGGATGGACTCGCGGTAGGCGATGCGGGGTGCTTCCAGCCCGATCTCCACGCCGAACTTGTTCTTGAGTTTGGCCTTCACCACGTCCAGATGCTGCTCGCCCAGACCGCCGATCACCTGCTGATGGGTCTCGGCGTTGTTCTCGTAGCTCAGGGTGGGGTCTTCTTCCATCAGGCGGGCCAGCGCGCTGCTGATCTTGCCCTCGTCGCCCTTCTTGGCCACAGTGACGGCCATGAACAGGCTGGGCTTGGGGAACACGGGGGCGGGCAGCTTGACCACGCGCTCAGCGTCGCACAGGGTGTCGCCGGTCTTGGCGCTCACCAGCTTTGCCACTGCGCCGATGTCACCGGCAATGATGCCGTCGGAGTCCACCTGCTTTTTGCCAATGACGGTGAGGGGCTTGGAGATCTTCTCCACATCGCCGGTGCGGGCGTTGGTGAGGGGTTCGCCTGCAGTCACCTTGCCGCTGACCACGCGCAGGTAGCTCAGCTTGCCCACGAATGGGTCGGCCACGGTCTTGAACACGTAGGCGGCGGTAGGCTCGTCCACGGTGCAGTGCAGTTCCACCGGCTCGCCGGCGGCATCCTCGGCCAGCGTGCTGGCTTCGTGCTCCGGGCTGGGCAGCAGCTTGTGCATGTTGAACAGCAGCATATCCAGCGCCTGCTGGTTCACGGCGCTGCCGCAGAACACGGGGGTGATCAGGCCGTCCTTGACGCCCTTGCGCATGCCTTCCACGATCTCTTCGGTGGTGAAGGCTTCGCCGCCGAAGAACTTTTCCATCAGCTCATCGTCGGTCTCGGCAATGGCTTCGCTCATGGCTCGATCAGGCCCTGAAAACGGTGGCCGATGTCCGGCAGGTCCACCTGGATCTGCTTGCCGCCCTCGTACTTGAAGGCCTTCTGGCTGAACAGGTTGATGTACACGGGGGTGCCGTCGTCCAGCTTGGCGGGCACCACGCAGGGGCAGACGGTGGAGCCGAACTTGATCTTCATATCCTCAAGGATCTTGAAGTAGTTGGCATTCTCCAGATCGCACTTGGAGACGAACACCATGGTAGCCTTGCCATTCTTGCGGGCCAGCTGGAACGCCTTTTCCGCACCCACAGTCACGCCGCTGCGGCCGGACACCACCACCAGCACGCTCTCGGCTGCACGGATGCCCTCGTACTCACCGGCCTCGAAGTCGAACAGGCCCGGCGCATCGATCAGGTTGTACTTGATGCCCTCGTACTCCACGGGGACGACCGATGCAGACAGGCTGGCCTTGCGCTTTGCTTCCTCGGGGTCAAAGTCCGAAATCGTGGTGCCGTCCTCGACCCGGCCCATACGCTCGGCAGCGCCCGAAAAATAGACCAGCGCCTCGGTGAGCGTGGTCTTGCCGCTGCCGGCATGACCGGCAATCAGGATATTGCGGATGTTGTTGCTTGCGTATTTCATATCGGTTTTTCCCTCATTTCCGCCGCACGGAGCATTCTCTCCGCTTTTGTGGCATATTTTACAAAGATAATACCACACTCAAAATGATTTTTAAATATTTCGTTTGAAAATTCTGACGAATCAAACGCCAAACTTCGGGGCAAGGTTTTGTGCAAGTTGCACGGCAGTGCCAAAGTTTATTGTAAAATCCACAGCGATACGCTATAATAAAAGGCAGAATACAGGCACAAGGAGCATACCGAAATGAAACGTACCGATTACATCAACTGGGATGAATATTTCATGGGCATTGCGCTGCTCACGGCCATGCGCTCCAAGGACCCCAACAGTCAGGTGGCGCGTGCATCGTCAGCTCGGAAAACAAAATTCTGTCCTTGGGCTACAACGGTATGCCCATCGGTTGCAGCGACGACGAGATGCCCTGGGAGCGGGAGGGCGCACCGCTGGACACCAAGTATATGTACGTGTGCCACGCCGAGCTGAACGCCATCCTCAACAGCGCCCACAATAACCTGAAAGGTGCGCGGGTGTACGTGACGCTGTTCCCCTGCAACGAGTGCACCAAGGCCATCATCCAGTCGGGCATTGCCGAGGTGGTGTACTACGGCGACAAGTACCACGACAGCGATTCCAGCGTGGCGGCGCGGTTCATGTTCAAAAAGGCCGGCGTGAAGCTGACTGCCTATCAGTCCACCGGACGGAAGGCAGAGCTGGAGCTGTGAACTTTTTTCATAGCATCTTGACTTTTGTGTGGGATTGCATATACTAAGGGTAGGAAGTTGGTTAGAACATTCCATTGTATCCACGCACAAAAAAGAGCCCTCTCAGAGTTGCAGCTCCGAGAGGGTTCTTTTTGTGCTTACTTGCCCTTGCGGTGACTCTCAAGCCACTTGCACAGGAAGTGTGCAGCTACCTGTGCTGCGACAGCCACCAGAAAATTGGTTAGAATGGTGTCCATGATATCCACCCCCTTCTGTTGCCAGAATGGAGAAGGGCAGCACAGCCAGTATAGCATATCCGACAGGGTATTGCAATTTTTACAGGATATCATTATAATAGAACTATATCTCGAATAAATATTCAACAATGCTTGCATAGAGAGGGAAATATACAATGAGTCTGAAGAACCGCAGCTTTTTAAAGCTATTGGACTACACCCCTGCCGAGATCGAAGAACTGCTGGACCTTGCCGCAGACCTGAAGGCAAAAAAGAAGGCCGGCATCCGCCACAATGACCAGCTGGCAGGCAAGAACATCGCCCTGATCTTTGAAAAAGACCTCCACCCGCACCCGTTGCAGCTTCGAGGTCGCTGCCCACGATCTGGGCATGGAAGTGACCTACCTTGACCCGTCCGGCAGCCAGATCGGCAAGAAGGAGTCCATCGCCGACACTGCCCGTGTGCTGGGCCGCATGTTCGACGGCATCGAGTACCGCGGCTACGGCCAGCAGATCGTGGAAGACCTTGCCCACTACGCCGGTGTGCCGGTGTGGAACGGCCTGACCAACGAGTTCCATCCCACCCAGATCCTGGCCGACTTCCTCACCATCCGGGAGCACTTTGGCCACCTGAAGGGCATCAACTTCGTTTACTTCGGCGATGCCCGCTACAACATGGGCAACAGCCTGATGGTGGGCTGCGCCAAGATGGGCCTGAACTTCACCGCCTGTGCACCCAAGAAGTACCAGCCGGACGCTGCCCTCGTGGCCGAGTGCCAGAAGATCGCTGCCGAGACCGGTGCCATCCTCACCTTTGAGGAGGATTCCGCCAAGGCCGCCAAGGGTGCCGACGTGCTGTACACCGATGTGTGGGTGTCCATGGGTGAGCCGGTGGAGGTGTGGGCTGAGCGCATCAACGACCTTGCCGCCTACCAGATCAACCAGAAGCTGATGGACATTGCAGGCCCGCACGCTGTGTTCATGCACTGCCTGCCCGCCTTCCACGACCACAAGACCACCGTGGGCAAGGAGATGGGCGAGCGCTTTGGCCGCGATGCCATGGAAGTGACCGATGAAGTGTTTGAAGGCCCACAGAGCATCGTGTTCGACGAAGCCGAGAACCGGATGCACACCATCAAGGCCGTGATGGCTGCGACCCTTGGCTATGTAAAATAACGGATCACAAATAAAAAAGGGAGGCTGCGTTTGCAGTCTCCCTTTTGCTTTTCCTGTTAGGCTTCCTTCAGCTTCAGCACGCCAGCCTGTACCAGACGCTTGCGCAGCAGTGCACCCACGATGCAGCTCACCACGATCTTGGCGAGATCCAGCGCAATGAACGGGTACACGCACACCGAAAGCGCATAGCCCAGCTCGCACTGCATCTGGAACACGAACCATGCGGTGCCCAGCACGTAGCAGGCGGCATCGCCCAGCACAAGGCCGATGCCGGAGATCACCGGCTGGCCCTTGCTCTTTTCGATGAACAGACCGCCGATGAAGGCCAGCAGCAGGTAGCCCACCAGATAGCCGCCGGTGGGGCCTGCCAGCTTGGCAATGCCCGCGCCGTAGCCGGAGAACACCGGCACGCCCACAAGGCCGATGAGCAGGTACACCGCCACGCTCAGGGTGCCGAACTTGGGCCCCAGCAGCCATGCGGTCAGGCAGATGACAAAGTTTGACAGCGAAATGGGAATGGCTCCGATGGGCACGCTCAGCGGGCCAAGCACGCACAGCGCGGCGGCCATCAGCGCAGTGACAGCCATCTGATAGGTGGTCAGTTTTTTGTTTTTCATAGAATAGAATTCCCCTCTGTTAAAAATTTACAAGGCATCTGTGGCCGAGTATAACGCGGCAGAGGGAAGACGGTCAACAATGAAGTTGCAGCAGGGTTTACAATAGGGCGTGTTGTAATGCGTCGTAGAATATGGTAAGATGATAACAAAAAAGATTGACCGCCCTGCTTCCAAACTGTGCGGTCAATCTTTTTGATAAACGGGATGGAAAGCTGACCCTTGCAGTCAGCGCCCCTTCTATGTTTAGAATACCGCATCAGCGTTATTTATCAAGGAGGTTCCCCATGGGTGGAGGACATGTTTCGCGGCCGGACTTCGGGATGCCGCAGCCGGACCCGGCCTACCCACTGACCGAGTTCTACCTGCTTTTGCAGCACGCACTGGACAAAGCGGGCCGCTTTGCGCTGCCTGCGCTGTATGCCCGCGTGCAGGCACCGGCCCGGCACATCTATCTGGACGAGGCGCGGGAATATTTGAGCCTTTCGCCTACCGGGCGGGAGGGGGATATCCGCCTGCTGGCCGAGGGCAGTCTGCAGCTGCTGTACAGCACCCTGCACGTCCTGCCGGACGGCACGCCTGCAGCCCTGCTGCTCACCGAGGAGTGCACCCGCGCCACGGTGGCGGTGCAGCTGCTGCCGCCCTTTGTGTGGGAGGACCCGCTGCCGCCGCTGCCGGACACCCCTGCGGCGCTGACGCTGCAGCTGACCATGCAGGATGTGATGCAGGCCGATACCGACCCGGAAGCGCTGGGCAGAAAGCTGGCTGGCACAGCGGCGAACAAGCGCTGGCTGCACCATCCGAGGCCGAGACCTTCCTTGCAGAACGGGTGGCCCTGCTGCAGAGAGTATATAAAAGGTGATTTTCATAAATTTTTCCAGCAATGCAATCTTCGGGGGCGTTCAGCCGTGTATAGGGTGAATGTCCCCCGTGGAACACGAATTCCACCAGCCCTGTACAGGCGGTAAAGGAGAGCTTGAAACTATGGGACAGCTGACCAGAAACGAAGTATTTACGCTGGCAGTGCAGAAATACAGCGATGCTGTTTACCGCGCTGCCATACACAACAGCCGATGCACAGCCGATGCCGAGGACGTGGTGCAGGATGTCTACGAGAAGCTCCTGCATTATAATGGTACGTTTGAGAGTGAGGAGCACCTCAAGGCGTGGCTGCTGCGGGTGGCCATCAACCGCTGCCGGGACCTGACCCGCGCAGCCCATCAGAAGGACACCGAGCTGGACGAGAACCTGCCCGCGCCCGATGCGTTTTTGAGGACGGCAGTGTGCTGGACGCAGTGCGCGCCCTGCCGGAAAACTACCGCAATGCCATCTATCTGCATTACTACGAGGGATACACGGCGGCGGAAATCGGCCGGATGATGGGCGCACCGTCCAACACGGTGCTGAGCTGGCTGCGGCGTGCCCGGGCGCAGTTACATACGATGCTGAAGGAGGAGATCGAAGATGAGGTGGTATGAGTACAAGATGGAGACGGACGACCTCTACGCCCCGGACGATCTGAAGGCAAAGCTGCTGGCCATGACAGACCAGTTGACCGAAGAAGAAAAGGCCCAGCCCATGATGAAAACCGACGCACCGGTACCAGCTCAGTCCGCCCCGGTGCAGCCGAAGAAGAAACTGATCCGCTTCCCCGCAAAGCGGGTGGGCGTACTGGCGGCCTGCCTTGCTGTGTGCGTGGTAGGCTATGGTGCTTTTGCCACCGGACAAATCGGCCTTGGCGCAAAGAGCAGCAGCCCGGCGGTCTATTATTCTGCGGACAGCACTGCGGCGGTGATGGCGGCAGGCGGCGCGGACCGCGCCGCTGTGGACAGCCCCATGCAGCCGATTACAGTCTGAACACCCTGTCGCTGGAAAGCGGCGCAGACAACGGCACCGCTGTTTATCCGGAGGACGACGCGGCAGCAGCGGCCCACAGCACCGACCACGCAAAGATCATCTACACCGCGAACCTCAGCCTGGAAAGCAAGGACTACGACGCAGCCCGCGCTGCGCTGGATGCTGCCCTTGCTGAAGCGGGCGGCTATCTGGAATCCAGCAGTGAATACTCGGATGCCGGTGACAGCCGCAGTGTCAGCCTGACCTACCGGGTGCCGCAGCAGAACTACGAGAACTTTCTTGCCGCCGTGGCCGAAGCAGGCAACGTGACCTACAAAAACCAGCAGGCCGACGACGTGACCGCCCCAGTACATGGACGTGGAGACCCGGCTTGAGAATCTCAAGAACCAGCGAACCCGCCTGCAGCAGCTGCAGCAGCAGGCCGACAACCTCTCCGACCTGCTTGAGATCGAGTCCAGCCTGACGGATGTGCAGAGCCAGATCGAGAGCTGGCAGAGCCAGATGGACTGGTACAACGATCAGGTGGAAGAGTGCACCGTGTACGTGAGCCTGAGCGAGGTGAGCACCTACTCGCCGCCCAGCGAGGGCTTCGGCAGCCGCTTTGTCAGCGCCCTTTCCGCTGGCTGGCAGAACTTGTGGGTGGCCTGCAGCAGGTCATCGTTGCCCTTGCCGGTGCATGGCCGGTGGTGGTGATCGCAGCCGCCGCTGCGCAGGGTTCGTGGTTTGGAAAAGAAGAAAAAT
>ENA-OQCD01000310-OQCD01000310.1-human-gut-metagenome-genome-assembly--contig:-NODE-310-length-13776-cov-5.385669_pt1 | contig 13776 bp, 11 predicted proteins | sample MGYA00242755_ERZ504571 | MGnify/ENA primary metagenome ERZ504571 (study PRJEB26092, sample SAMD00036274) | human gut metagenome | host: Homo sapiens | study: EMG produced TPA metagenomics assembly of...
AAAAAGCGGATTTACGCCAAACTTACGCCACTTACGCCAAAAAATCAAAAGCGCACTATAGGGTAACAAAAATCGGCACTCGCTGAAAAGTGGGTGCCGATTTTTTGTATCACGAAAAGCTGATGGATGCTGCACGCTACACACCGTCAGCTTTTTTCGTTTACAGGGGAAAAAGCGGGTGATATAATAGAAAATAGAGTTTTTGTAAGAGCGCCTTCATAGTCAAGGCTATAAAAAGAATGCGGATAAGCATAAAAACCGGTGGATGATATGAAAATTCTGGATAACATCACCAATACCGTTCGAGATGATCTGCGAGTGGAAATCAAAAAAGGCAGCAGGGTGTCTATTGCGGCAGCCTGCTTTTCGATGTATGCTTACAAAGAGCTAAAGAAGCAGCTGGAAACCATAGACGAGTTTGAATTTATCTTTACATCCCCCACGTTTGTGAAAGAAAAGGCTGAAAAGCAGAAGCGGGAGTTCTACATTCCCCGCATTTCTCGTGAAACAAGCCTTTACGGTACAGAGTTTGAAATCAAACTGCGCAATGAGATGACCCAGAGAGCCATCGCAAAGGAGTGTGCAGACTGGATCAGAAGGAAGGCTACGTTCAAATCGAACACCACCGGTGAAAATATGGCTGGCTTTATGACTGTGGATTCCGGCGCAGCACAGACCGCCTATATGCCGATTGGCGGATTTACGACAGTTGATATTGGCTGTGAGCGCGGAAATAACAGCTACAACATGGTCAACTGCATGGAGGCTCCGTTCGCACAGCAGTACATGAAGTTGTTCGATACCCTGTGGAACGACCGGGACAAAATGCAGGATGTCACAGATGTAGTACTGGAGAATATCAGCACGGCTTATGCTGAAAATTCCCCGGAGTTCATCTACTTTATGACACTGTATCATGTGTTCAGCGAGTTTTTGGACGACATCTCAGAAGACGAACTGCCGAATGAGGCAACCGGATTCAAGCAGAGCAAAATCTGGAGTCTGCTGTACGACTTCCAGAAGGATGCGGTGCTTGCTATCATCAATAAGCTGGAAAAGTACAACGGCTGCATCCTTGCGGACAGTGTTGGCCTTGGCAAGACCTTTACCGCACTGGCAGTCGTAAAGTATTATGAGAATCGAAACAAGTCGGTTCTGGTGCTGTGTCCCAAAAAGCTGGCGGAAAACTGGAATACCTATAAGGACAACTATGTGAACAACCCGATTGCATCGGATCGGCTGAATTATGATGTCCTGTTCCATACAGACCTGTCCAGAAGCGGCGGAAAGTCGAATGGCCTCGACCTGGATCGTCTGAACTGGGGCAACTATGATCTGGTCGTCATTGATGAATCGCACAACTTCCGCAACGGCATCGGTACGCACAGCAAGACGCAGGACAACCGTTACCAGCGGCTGATGGACAAGGTGATCCGTGCCGGAGTTAAGACCAAGGTGCTGATGCTTTCGGCAACGCCGGTCAACAACCGCTTTGTGGATTTGAAAAATCAGCTGGCTCTTGCCTATGAGGGAAGCTCCGAGTATCTGGATGAAAAGCTGAACACCTCAAAAAGCATTGAGGACATCTTCAAGCAGGCGCAGAAAGCCTTTAACGCATGGAGCAAACTGAAACCAGAAGAGAGAACCACGGATGCGCTGCTGCGGACATTGGATTTCGATTTCTTCGAGCTGCTGGACAGTGTTACCATCGCACGTTCTCGGAAGCATATCGAGAAGTACTACAACACCAACGCTATCGGAAAGTTCCCAGAGCGGTTGAAGCCGATCTCCGTTCGGCCATGTCTGACAGACCTGAATAATGCCATCAACTACAACGAAATTTATGAGCAGCTGATTCAGCTGAGCTTGTGCGTCTATATGCCCTCCAACTACATCTTCGCAAGTAAGATCCAGAAATATCAGGAGCTGTCGCACAATAAGGGAGAAAATCTGACCCAGAGAGGCCGTGAGCAGGGTATTTGTCGGTTGATGAGTATTAACCTGCTGAAGCGGCTGGAAAGCTCTGTATGCTCGTTCCAGCTGACATTGACACGCATCAAGAAGCTGATTGATGGTACGATTCAGTCCATTGACCAGTTTGAACGCTCCGGCCATGCCGATCTGGATATGTACGACATGACCGGAGACGATTTTGACATGGACGATGAAAACACTGATTTTTTCACCGTCGGCAAAAAAGTCAAAATGACCTTGCGGATATGGACTGGAAGAGCTGGCGTACGGAGCTTCGGAAAGATGCAGAAATTCTGGAGCTGTTGACCTTTATGGTGGCAGATATCACGCCGCAGCATGACACAAAGCTGCAAGAACTGTTCAAGCTGCTGTCTGAAAAAATTGAGCACCCGATCAATGCCGGCAACAGAAAAGTGCTGATTTTCTCTGCATTTTCGGATACGGCAGAGTACCTCTTTGACAATGTGAGTGCGTTTGTAAAGCAGAAATATGGGCTGAATACCGCTGTAATTACCGGCTCGATTGACGGACGTACCACGATCAAAGGCTTCAAGGCAACACTCAACAACGTGCTGACCTGCTTCTCTCCCATTTCCAAAGACCGGGATGTTCTGATGCCCGGTAGTGCCACGGAAATTGATGTGCTGATTGCGACAGACTGCATTTCTGAAGGTCAGAACTTGCAGGACTGCGATTATCTGATCAACTATGACATTCACTGGAACCCGGTACGCATTATCCAGCGTTTTGGACGAATTGACCGTATCGGCAGCAGAAACCAGTACATCCAGCTTGTGAATTTCTGGCCTGATCTGACGCTGGACGATTACATCAACCTGAAATCCCGTGTGGAGACCCGCATGAAAATCACCGTTATGACCTCCACCGGCGATGATGACCTTATCAACCCCGAAGAAAAGGGCGATTTGGAGTACCGCAAGGCACAGCTGAAACGCTTGCAGGAAGAGGTCGTTGACATCGAAGATATGTCGGACGGCATCTCCATTATGGATCTGGGCCTGAACGAGTTCCGGCTCGACCTGCTGGATTACATCAAACACAATGGTGATCTGGACAAGAAGCCCCGTGGACTTCATGCGGTGGTTCCGGCTACGGATGAACTGCCGGAGGGAGTGATCTTCGTGCTGAAAAACATCAATAACAGCGTCAATGTGGACAATCGGAACCGCATCCATCCGTTCTACATGGTTTACATCGGCATGGATGGGCAGATCATCTGCGACTACCTGAACCCCAAAAAGATGTTGGACGATATCCGGCTGCTGTGCCGTGGAAAGACTGAGCCAATCAAAGAGGTGTATGAACGCTTCAACCGGGAAACAGACGATGGAAAGGACATGGCAGAAATGTCCGAATTGCTGAGTGAAGCCATTGACTCGATCATTGATGTCAAAGAAGAAAGCGACATCGACAGCCTGTTCTCTGCGGGCGGAACAACGGCATTGCTCAGTCAGGTGTCCGGACTGGATGATTTTGAATTGATCTGCTTCCTTGTTGTGAAATGATTGTCTGGAGGTGAGATGCCGTGCTGGGATTGCCAAAATCCACGGAATTTAACAAACGTATCCCGAAACAGAAGTTCTATGAGAACATCGCCGTTACTCCGGCTATGAAGAAAGCCTTTGTCGAGCAGATCAAAATCATCTACTGGCGCAATAAGATTGCGACCACTACCCTGAATTTGGCTGCTGGCGAGCAGGTGACGGAGATCGAGGTGTTCGAGGTACGGCTGTCTGCCCCGAAGCTGGATGAGAGTGTCCTGCGCCAAATCGACCGGGAAATTCCGTATCACACCCTCTTTTTGCTGGAATACGAGGGCAGGTATCAGGCGCTCATCGGCTACAAGGAGGTTGCGGCAGGCAAGACGGCCTTTAAGGTTGACCGCTATTATTCTACGGACTGGCTGGATGAAGACGATCTGCCGGTGCATCTGGAAGGGCTTACGCTGGATGCTGTATACGAGAACTTTGTCCGTCAGATTGCAGGCAATGTTCTGGTTGAAGAAAATGGCACTACGCTGAAAGAAAGCATTGAGCAGCAGAAGCAACGAGAGCAGCTGGAAAAGCAGATCGCAGCACTGGAAGCCAAAATCCGTAAGGAAAAGCAGCCGAGGAAGAAAATTTGAGATGGTGCAAAAGCTGAATGGCATGAAAGGTGAACAGGAAAGGAAGAAATAAAAATGAAGCGAATTTTGGAAAGTGGTCAATTCTCAAATTATAGAGATGGGATAAGACTGGATTCGGCATCCAGAGAGGTTTCCAGTATTTATCAATCTTATGGAATGACGACAGTTTTTATTTCTCATAAACATGAAGACCTTGAGGATTTAAGCGGTCTTATTGGTTTCTTGGAGAAAAACTATAATGTCAAAGCTTACATTGACAGCAAAGATTCTTCTATGCCAAGTGTGACTTCTGGTGTGACGGCATCAAAAATAAAAGAGCGCATTCGTCAATGCGATAAATTTATTCTTCTTGCAACGGATTTAGCAGTTGAATCGAAGTGGTGTAATTGGGAACTGGGATATGGAGATGCGCAGAAGTTTAATAGTAAAGATATCGCCATATTACCGTTAAAACGGAAAGGATATAGTGATTCTTCCTATAAGGGAAATGAGTACATGCAGATATATCCATATATCGCTTATTATGATGGAACGGAATTTTATAGAAATAGAACCCCAGTACAAAGGGGCTATTACGTTGTGACTGAAGACGAAAAAGGAAATCGTACAATAAATCCTCTTAGAGACTGGCTGAATAATCATTGAGGAACGAAATAATGGATACTGAAACTGAGCTGGAAGTAAATGAAAAAACAAGGCATGAAGACAAGGTTGCACATCTTCAGATGATACAGGGTGTTATTGATCGTATGTCAACATCGGCAGCAATTTACAAAGGATTTGCAGCAACTATTGTGACAGGGATAGCAGCGATTTCCTTTACAGAGGTGAGAGCATGGATATTATTGATTGCGTTCCTTCCAGTAATCTGCTTTCTGGTGATGGATACATACTATCTCAAATTAGAAAAGCAGTATCGGATTCTGTACGAAAAGATACGGAATGAAAAAATCGTTCCAGATTTTTCTTTAGATTCAAGATGTTCAAATACGGAACTTTATGATGCAAACGCAACGTGGCTTAAATGTTTACAATCCCCAAGCATCTGGATGTTTTATGTTCCAATTATTATTATTGGAGTCATAATTGTGTCGTTGAAATTTGCAGGAGTGATTTAAGATGGCAAAGAGACAAGTCTTTTTTTAGTTTTCATTTTGACAAAGATATTTGGCGTGTTGGACAGGTCAGAAACATAGGGGCTGTAGATGGGCAGGAAATATTTTCTGATAATGGTTGGGAAAAAGTTCGCTTGAAGAGCGATACGGCGATTAAAGCATGGATTGACAGTGAGATGAGAATGCGTTCTTGCATAGTTGTTCTCATTGGAACTGATACAGCTTCACGCAGGTGGGTTCAATATGAAATTGAGCAAGCGTGGAGACTTGGAAAAGGAGTCGTTGGAATTTACATTCACGGACTGGAAGATTATTGGGGACGCAGGCATCAAAAGGACACAATCCTTTTGATGATTTTTACATTGATAGACAAATAAATTATATATCTCACAGAAGTACTCCACTTGATGATAATGACGTTCTGATGAGCGCAGTATGTAAAGCATATGATCCGCCATATGTAACGAGTAAGGTTATTTATCAAGATATTAAAGATAATATTGAAAAACTGATAGAAGAAGCAATTGAAATCCGAAATCGTTATCCTAAATAAGGAGTTTATAGTTATGGACAACCTAAAAATGCACAGCCTTGACGGCGTACAGCGCAACATAGAATTGATCGGCAAGCTATTCCCCAACGCCATTACCGAGGTAAAACGCAACGGCAAAGTAGAACATGCCATTGACTTTGACGTTCTGCGGCAGGAGCTTTCCGATTCTATCGTAGAAGGTCGGGAGGAACGCTATCAGTTTACATGGCCGGATAAGAAAAAGGCAATGTTGGCGGCAAATGCGCCCATCACGGCAACGTTGCGTCCGGTGGTGGCAGACAGCGTTGGCAAAGATGGCACACCCGGCGGCTTTGACAGTGAGAACCTCTACATCGAGGGCGACAATCTGGAAGTGCTGAAGCTCTTGCAGGAAACCTATCTAGGCAAGGTCAAGATGATCTACATCGATCCGCCGTATAATACGGGTAACGATTTTGTCTATGAGGATGATTTTGCACAGAGCACCGAGGATTACATGGAAAACAGCGGCCAGTATGACGAAGAAGGCAACCGCCTTGTGACGAATACCGAGAGCAATGGTCGTTTCCATACAGACTGGCTTAATATGATTTATCCGCGTCTGAAAATCGCAAAGGATTTGTTGACGGATGATGGAGTTATCTTCATCAGTATTGATGACAATGAACAGGAAAACCTTAAAAAATGTTGTGATGAAGTATTTGGTAGCCCAAACTTTGTGGCACAGTTAATCTGGGAAAGAGCTTTCTCTCCAAAGAATGACGCACGATTTATATCCAACAGCCACGATTATGTGCTTATGTATGCAAAGGACATAACGAAATTTGTTATAGGTCGGTTGCCAAGAACAGAGGAAGCCAATTCCCGCTACTCGAATCCAGATAACGATCCCCGTGGTGTATGGATGTCGAGCGATATTTCTGTAAAAACTTATAATGCAGAGTGTCATTATCCTATTACCGCCTTCGGGGCGAGTAATAGAGCCTCCAGCAGGACGCTGCTGGAGTCTCTCCAAAAAAGCTTTTTTGGAGAGACTCCAGGATAATAGAATTTGGTTTGGTCCGGATGGGAACGGTGTACCCAGAATAAAGAGATTTCTCACTGATTTGAAGCACGAGGGAATGGCACCGACTTCAATCATGTTCTTTAAGGATGTAGGGCATAGTCAAGAAGGCGCACAAGAAGTTTCTAAACTTTTAGACGGAGGCTTTTTTAGTGGCCCAAAGCCGCAACGGCTGATGCAGAGACTGCTTACCCTTGCGAATTTAACCTCGGATTCTATCGTGCTGGATTTCTTCTCTGGTTCTGCATCTACTGCTCACGCTGTGATGAGCAAAAACGCCGAGAATGGCGGACACCGCAAGTTTATCATGGTACAACTGCCAGAGAAAACAGATGAAAAGAGCGAAGCCTACAAGGCAGGCTACAAGAACATCTGCGAAATCGGCAAGGAGCGTATCCGTCGTGCGGGCCGGAAAATCAAAGAGGATGCCGGTTTGACGGCTCCGGCTGATTTGGACATCGGCTTCCGCTGCCTGCGTCTGGACGAAAGCAACATGAAGCCTGTGTACTACACACCGGATGAAGTCGGTCAGCAGGATCTGTTCTCGTTGGTGGACAACGTGAAGGAAGACCGTACCCCGGAGGACTTGTTGTTCCAGGTGATGCTGGATCTGGGCGTGCTGCTGTCCAGCTCCATTGAAGTGAAAGAGATCGCAGGCAAAAAGGTGTTCAATGTGGCAGATGGGTTCCTGCTGGCCTGCTTCGACCATGATGTGACCGAGGAAACCGTCAAGGCCATTGCACAGATGAAGCCCTACTATGCCGTGTTCCGTGACAGCTCCATGGCAAACGACAGTGTTGCAACGAACTTTGACCAGATTTTTGAAACCTATAGCCCGGATACAGTAAGAAAGGTTCTTTAAGAATGAAAGGCTTGTATGATCGAGACTTTACGGTTTTAGCCCCTGAAGAAGAACAAGAAAAAGAGCGAATTGATGCCGAAGAAAATGCCGCTAGAAAAACTCAGTTTGGCCGGAAAAATATGTTTCACTACTATCCGGAAGCTGTCCGGCGTTATTACGCCAGCCTTTTTCCGAATAACTTTATGGATTTCATGTTGCTAAGGGATGAGAAAGTACTCAATGCTCAGTGTGATGGCTTTGAAGCATTGCTTAGAGATAGGTCTATCTCAGAACTTGACATCAAGAGGTACATTCAAAACAATAAATACTATCACATCCCTGCATCTATTTTCAGCAACTATACCTTTGGTCATCACGAAGCTGTTTTGTTTAAGGAGTTTCCGCTGGGAACACAGTATGTAGTAGATTATCTTTTGGCAGGTCGGGCATCTGGTGGCTGGCAGTTTATCTTTGTTGAATTTGAAAATCCATACAATAATATCGTGGTAAAGGATGGCGATTGGGGTATGACTGTCAGAAAGGGACTGAAGCAGATTCGAGACTGGCAACCTTTATTGCGGCAAATTATGCGGTGCTGTATGAAGAATTCAAAAAATACACACCGAAGATTCTGACCGAAGAATTCTTTCGCTATGACCCTACACGGATGCACTATGCGGTAGTTGCAGGCCGCAGGCAAGATTTTGATGATCCTGCAATTCGTGTTTTGCAACGACAGCTGAAAAAAGAAAGCGACATAAAACTGCTACACTATGATAATCTGTTGGACGATTCCAGACGGCTGATTGGTATGTCTTCGTATTAAAAAGGTATTATGGTATGAATGAGAAAAAAAAGAATGAAAATCATCCACAGCTCTGCGGCAGAATATTTGACCTTCGTGGCTTCTACCGGAGATAGTGATACCAGCTATGAAATGCGCTATGAGGATGAAAAACATTTGGCTGACGCAAAAGATGATGGCAACCTTATATGATGTGTCAAAGCAAACGATCTCACAGCACATCAAGCGTATTTATGCGGATGGAGAACTCACGCCGGAGGCAACTGTCAAGAAATACTTGACAGTTCAAACCGAAGGGACCCGGCAGATCAGCCGCAAGCAGGATCATTACAATCTTCAAATGATTATTGCAGTCGGCTTTAAGGTGAACAATCAGCGTGCCGTGCAGTTCCGCAAATGGGCGGGCCAGATCGTAAAAGACCATACGATTCAGGGCTGGACAATGGATGTTGACCGTCTGAAAAAAGGCCACATGTTTACAGATGAATATTTCGAGCGGCAGTTACAGCAGATTCGGGAAATTCGTCTGTCGGAGCGCAAGTTTTACCAGAAAGTCACAGATTTGTACGCAACCGCGTTTGATTATGATAAAAACGCAAAAAACGACGCGGCTTTTCTTCCAGACCGTACAGAACAAGATGCATTTTGCGGTGCATCGCCATACCGCAGCAGAGCTGATTTATGAGCGAGCAGATGCCACCAAAGAGCACATGGGACTGACCACATGGGAGAATGCTCCGGATGGGAAAATTCTGAAAGCAGATGTGACGATTGCCAAGAACTATCTGAGCAAAGAAGAAATGAATTATCTGGAGCGCATTGTGTCGCTCTATCTGGATTATGCCGAGTTGCAGGCCGAGCGCAAAATCCCAATGAGCATGGAAGATTGGGCAAAGCGGCTGGATGGTTTTCTGGAGTTCAACGGCAACGAGCTGTTGACCGGGCCGAGTAAAATCAGCGCAGAGCAGGCAAAACTCCATGCGGAAACCGAATACGAAAAGTATCGTGTCATTCAGGATCGCCTGTATGAGAGCGATTTTGACCGGTTCCTGATGCTGGAGCAGGAGGTAAACCACAAAGATGAAGTTTAGTTTTAAGATTCAGCAGTACCAGACGGATGCTGTGGATGCGGTGGCACGGGTCTTTCAGGGTCAGCCCTACAATGCAGGCGTGTCGTACCTGCGGGATATGGGAAACCTGTCTGCACAGTCGCAGCAGTTGAGCCTTGTTTCCAGTGGGGACGATGCAACACAGGTGGAGTTACTGGATTTGATCAACGATTCCGGCTTTAAGAACGAAGCACTCCAACTGACCGACCAGGAGCTGCTTCAGAACATCCGCGCGTTGCAAGCAGAAGCAAACATCCATCAGTCGGACAAGTTGGTGGCACCGCTGGGCAGGTGTTCTCTGGATATTGAGATGGAAACCGGCACAGGCAAGACCTATGTTTACATCAAGACCATGTTCGAGCTGAACAAGCGGTATGGTTGGAGCAAATTTATCGTTGTTGTGCCGAGTATCGCCATCCGTGAAGGCGTAAAGAAGTCCTTTGAGATCACTGCCGATCACTTTATGGAGTGCTACGGCAAAAAGGCACGGTTCTTTATCTACAACAGCAGCAACCTGAATCAGTTGGATTCCTTTTCCAGCAATTCCGGCATCAATGTCATGATCATCAACACGCAGGCGTTTGCGGCATCCATGAACGAGGACAAGAACGTGGAAGGTCGCAAGGGTGATGCCGCTGCGAGAATTATCTACACCAAGCGGGATGAGTTCGGCTCCCGCCGCCCGATTGATGTGATTGCCGCCAACCGTCCGATCCTGATTCTGGATGAGCCGCAGAAGATGGGCAAAGAGGACTCCGCCACCCAGAAAGCCCTGAAAAAATTCACCCCGCTTTTCACGCTGAACTACTCTGCTACCCATGCCAAGCAGCACAATCTGATTTACGTTTTGGATGCGCTGGACGCTTACAACAAGCGGCTGGTCAAAAAGATCGAAGTCAAAGGCTTTGAGGTCAAAAATCTGCGTGGTACGGACAAGTATCTGTATCTGGAAAGCATCATCATCTCCCCGAAGAATCCGCCACGGGCAAAAGTGGAGATGGAGGTCAGCCACCAGAACGGCACGAAGCGAGAGTTCCATATGCTGGATGTGGGCGATAATCTCTATTATAAATCCGGGGAAATGGAGCAGTACAAGGGCTTCGTAGTGTCGGAAATCGACCCGATCACGGGCGTTGTGACCTTTACGAACGGAGACACCATCCGCAAAGGTGATGTTACCGGCGACGTTTCCGAAAACGATATGCGCCGGGTACAGATTCATGAAACGATCCTTTCGCACTTTGAAAAAGAGCAGGAACTTTTCAAACTGGGCATCAAGACGCTTTCCCTGTTTTTCATTGACGAAGTGGCAAAATACCGCCAGTACGATGAAGAAGGAAACGAGCTGCTGGGCGAGTACGGCAAAATTTTTTGAGCAGGAGTATCTTTCGGTTCTGAATGAGCATCGCACCCTGTTCGACCCTGCTTATACAGCCTATCTGGATTCAACCGATGTGCATGATGTCCACAAGGGCTATTTCAGCATCGACAAGAAAGGTCACAGCGTCAACAGTTCGGTCAAGCGTGGCTCAGATATGTCGGATGACATTTCTGCCTATGACCTGATCCTGAAAAATAAGGAGCGTCTGCTGTCCTTTGAAGAGCCGACCCGGTTCATCTTCTCCCACTCTGCTGCGGGAAGGCTGGGATAACCCGAATGTGTTCCAAATCTGCACCCTGAAGCACAGCGACAGCACCACGCAGAAGCGGCAGGAAGTAGGCCGTGGTCTGCGTCTGTGCGTGAATAAGGACGGAAACCGCATGGATGCGGAAGTACTGGGAGATAAGGTGCAGGATATCAACGTCCTGACCGTTATTGCCAGCGAGAGCTATGCAGGATTTGTAGACGGACTGCAAAAGCAGACCGAAGCAGTGCTGCATGACCGCCCACGCAAGGCAGACATTGCATATTTTACCGGCAAGACCATCAGGCTGGATGGCAAAACTGTCAAGGTGGATGACCATCAGGCACGGGCGATTTATCAGTACCTTGTCCGCAACAACTATGTGGATGAGCAGGATAACGTCACGCAGGACTACCGGGACGATGTGCAGACCGGAACACTTGCACCGGTGCCGGAAACGCTGAAGCCCATTGAAGAGGGCGTGCACACGCTTGTGCAGGCAATTTATGATGACAGTATGCTCAAGTCTATGTTTGAGGATGGCAACAAGCCGAAAGTGCTGGAAAATCCGCTGAACGACCGGTTTGAAAAGGCAGAGTTCCAGAAGCTCTGGCAGACGATCAACCACAAATACGCCTATACGGTGGATTTTGATTCTGAGGAACTGATCCGGAAAGCAATCGAATACATCGACAGGGAACTGTACGTCAGTTGCCTGCAATATACCGTTACCTATGCCGGGCAGAAAGATGTCCTGAGTGCCGATATGGTGCGAGAAGGCAGCAGCTTCAGAGATGCCAAGAGCAGAACAAAAAAATTAGAACATGACTACGCAGGTCAGGTTGCGTATGACCTGATCGGCAAAATTGCAGAGAACACAACGCTGACCCGGCGCACCGTCGCACGGATTTTGCAGGGCATCAAGCCGACGACCTTTGCGATGTACCAGAACAACCCGGAAGAATTTATCACAAAGGTGATCCGGCTGATCAAGGAGCAGAAAGCTACCATGATCGTGGAGCATATCACCTATGATACCATTGAGGGCAGCTACGACAGCAGCATCTTTACGGCAGAGAAACACGCTCTGACGATGGATAAGGCTTACAAGGCACAAAAGGCGATTCAGGATTACGTTTTCACCGATGGCACAGCGGAAAAGAGCGTGGAACGGAAGTTTGCGGAAAATCTGGACGGTGCAGAGGAAGTCTTTATCTATGCAAAACTGCCAAAAGGCTTCTATATTCCGACCCCGGTTGGACACTACTCCCCGGACTGGGCAATCGTGTTCCATGAGGGCAAGGTGAAACACATCTATTTTGTAGCAGAAACCAAAGGCACGATGGAAAGCCTGAACTTGCGCCCAATCGAGAAGTCCAAGATCGACTGCGCCAAGAAGCTCTTCGCAAAATTGTCAGATGGTCTTGTGACATACGACCATGTGGACAGCTATCAGGAGCTGATGAATAAGGTACTGCAGTGACCAGTACAAAATGAATCATGAAGCGGCTGTTTGCGTAGATGCAGATGGCCGCTTCTGCATTTGACATCCTGATCGGGAGTGTGAGCGATAATATAGGGCTGCGATGAGTTTGAACGAATCAGCGATGCAATCGCACAGTCTGCATCCACCGGATGCAGTTCAAGGGTTTGACTTTCCCAACAAGTGTTTGGCAACGCAAAAATGGTCTTTGTATAACCTCTTGCTGGCGCTATGAGGCCTTTCAAAACGCCTCCCAAATTTGAAAATCACTTTGCAAGAATGATCGTCCGTTTTCAAGCTCAACTTGAAGTGGACGGTTATTTTTCTGCTCAAAAAAGTTCCGAGTTGGCATTCCATTACAAACAGAACGAGTTGTCCTGTTCGCTCTTTTTACCAAAGTTTCCCTTGCTTTTTCTGACAAGCTGCCGAAAGTGTCGTATTTTCAAAACTTTTTTGTTGACACGGCTCAATTTTTTGTGGTAGTCTATCCCAACAATTTAATATAACATATTTACTTAGAGTTCAAGCTCGGCTCTCACAGAAGTCAGAGCAAGTTTTTAACTTTCTGATCGCTACATAACGAACCCGAACCAAGGCCATCCCGGAAGATGGTCAGGTTCAGGTTGTTGTGTGGCGATTTTTTGTTGCCAATCCAGCACTGAACCTTGAAAACAGAAAGACCGTCTGCATGGGATACCCGGCGATGACCCCGCAAGGGAGAGCCGGAAAAACGCCGCCGGAAGGGGGCAGGAAAGCCATGCAGGGAGAACGGCGCACCCAGTATCAACTGGTCAAAATGGCCAGTTGATGTGGTGAATGACACAAAGCGTCATTTCCCAGAAGGATCTTCTGCGTTATGGCTCACCTCATGTAGACATTTTTTGTCCACACGAGGTGAATTGCCGCTGCTAAATCAATGTGGACAAATTGTCCACATTGATTCTACCGTGTTACGGCTGACCTCAACTTGACATTTTGTCAAGCCACGGTGAAATCTGGATGAATACTGGCTTTCAGTACTTTACCAAATTTGCTGTAAACGTGGTCACTCTGTGCTAGGTTACGAGAACCTAACTCACCACC